>Ga0233427_10000110_pt1 | contig 110616 bp, 121 predicted proteins | sample SI_118_April2016_5_FD_179885 | JGI IMG/M metagenome (GOLD analysis project Ga0233427, IMG submission 179885) | Seawater microbial communities from Saanich Inlet, British Columbia, Canada - SI_118_April2016_100_MG | ecosystem: Environmental > Aquatic > Marine > Inlet | place: Canada: British...
GCAAAGTTCGGCAATGGTCTCCTCGCCACGCAACCCATCAAGGACAATGCGGATCTTTTCTTCTGCCGAGTATTGCTTGCGTGTTGCCCGGCGGATGTCCTTGATCGCCTTGGCAGCACCAGTCTGACGTGTCTACGATTTCTGTCTCATCTGCGTTTCCTTCGGTCACTACGATGAGCCAGAAATCCTCTCTTATGTAATCCCGCTGATTTGTTCCGTAAGCGCTGACGTCAGACAGTCGGACGCCGTGCGGGCACTACTCGTGATCAGCGCCATGCTCTCACACTCAGGACCATCCCCGAACTCGGTCATCAACTCGATGCCGCTGTTGACCGCGCCCACCGGGCTGATGAGGTCATGGCACAGGCGCGACGCAAGAAGTTCGGCGATGCGCAATTCGATTTTAGGTTCCATCAATAGCTCTCGTTTTCCCGCCAGACTTTTCGCCCGGTTGACCCCGGCGACACTGGTCAATCTAATGCGATTCGCCCGCCCCACCCCATCCACCCGATCAACTTCGAGCAGCTGGCCGACCATGAGTGAGCAAACGCCGCACGACTTCCATCATCCAGGCAGCGGGCGACGCAAGGCTGCGCCCCATCCGAAGGGCCGGCAGGTCGACCCGGACGCGGTCGCAGAGATCCAGGCGCTTCTCGGGGACGCACCACTGCGTCGCGATCTTCTTATCGAACACCTGCATGTGATCCAGGATGCCCACCACGGCCTACTGCCACGCCATCTTGCGGCGTTGGCCGATCTCATGAAGTTGTCTCTGGTCGAGGTGTATGAGGTCGCGACCTTCTACGCGCATTTCGATGCCGCGACCGACGACGACGTGAAATTACCGACGCTGACGGTGAGGGTCTGCGACAGCCTGCCTTGCATGCAAGCCGGATCGGACCGTTTGCTGGCCGCACTTGACGCCGAGACGGCAACAGACGTGCGGGTCGTGCGCGCGCCATGCATGGGCCGCTGCGATCATGCGCCGGCGGCCGCGGTCGGCCACCGACATATCGATCATGCTACGCAAGAAACCGTAACCGCGGCGATCACCAAAGGCGAAACTGCGCCCCACATCGAGCCCTACCAGACCCTCGATGTGGCCTTGAAGCGCGGTGCCTACGCCATCTTCCAGTCCTGCGTGTCCGACAACCGAACTTACGAAATGGTGCATTCGGCACTCGAGCGGGCTGACCTGCGCGGTATGGGTGGTGCTGGTTTCCCCGTCGCGCGGAAATGGGATTTCGTGCGTGCCGAGGATGGCGCACGCGCGGTGGTCATCAACGCAGACGAGGGCGAACCCGGCACCTTCAAAGATCGCTACTTCCTCGAACGTTCGCCCCACGCGATCCTCGAAGGCGCATTGATTTCCGCCTGGGCGGTCGATGCCGATGCGCTATGGATTTATCTGCGCGATGAATACCCCGCCGGGCGGGCGATACTCCTCCGCGAGATTGCAGCCATCGAGGACGCAGGCATCATTGGACCCGGCTACATCCAGCTTCGCCGCGGCGCGGGCGCATATATCTGCGGCGAGGAAAGCGCACTTATCGAATCAATCGAGGGCAAACGCGGCCTGCCGCGCCACCGCCCACCCTATGTGGCCCAGAACGGCGTCTTCGGGCAGCCGACCCTGATGCACAATGTCGAGACCGTGTTCTGGATCCGGGAAATTCTGGAGTCAGGCACCGACTGGTACAGAGACCAAGGCCGGCGTGGCCACGCCGGGGTGCGCTCCTTCTCGGTCTCGGGCCGGGTCAAGAACCCCGGCGTCAAGGTTGCGCCCAACGGCATCACACTAAACGAACTGGTCGCGGAATATTGCGACGGCATGGCCGACGGCCACACCCTCCAGGCATATCTGCCCGGCGGCGCATCCGGGGGTATCCTGCCGGCATCCATGGCCGATCTGCCGCTCGCCTTCGGGACGCTCGAGGAACATGGAGCGTTCGTGGGATCCGGCGCGGTCGTGGTTCTGTCTCAGAAAGATGACATTCGCGCCGCCGCACTCAACCTTACGCAATTCTTCGAAGATGAGAGCTGTGGCCAGTGCACACCCTGCCGGGTTGGCTGCGAGAAGGCCGTCAAGCTGATGCAGGCCGACAACTGGGATGCCGACCTCCTCACGGAGCTGTCACAAACCATGCGCGACGCCTCGATTTGCGGTCTCGGTCAAGCCGCTCCCAATCCGATGGAAAGCGTTCTGAAATACTTCTCCAGCGAGCGCCCGGGAACAGCCGGCGACTAGTCGCCGAAAACCCACCGGTAGATGCGAGAATCGTCCTGATAGCCGCCGTTCGCGGCGAACGGCTCGTTGTTCCAGAAATCTTCCGCTGCGGCCCGGCCCGGCAACTCAAGCATCAGCGCCGTGCCCACATTCAAGAGCCCGTCTTCCGAACGCAGCGGGCCGCGGAAGACAAAGCTGTCTTCATATGTCTCGAAATAGCTCTCATGCGCGTGCAGATGCTTGGCAATAAAATCACCGGCATCCGAGATCTTGGAACCGGTACAGAAATACTGCTGCAGGCCCTTGCGCTGATACTCCGCCGCGCGCTTCAAAAAACTGTTCGACCAGCGCCGGATATCGATGCGGTCGAAGACCCCGGCCGCGCTCAAGGGATCGGCGGCGGCGAAGGCTTCGGCGGCGGCCCGGTCATCGAGCTGGACGAACCAGGTCGTCGCCAGGGTTTCGGTGCCATCGTCCGAAACGATATGACCATAGCCGATCAGCCGCTCACCAAGTGTCCTGGCGTATTCTCTTTGCGCCTCGATATTGGTGGCCCGGGTGTCGGCCTGATCATCCTTGTCCCAGGCGAATATCACCCATTGCGCCGGTTTTTGGCTTTAGTAGCGACCCAGCTCTTCGGCATTCAGCCCGTATCGCGGGTCTCCGGGCAGATATTCACCCACTTCATTCGGTGGCATGGCGCGTCTTCCTTTTTGAATTGTGGCCATGATCATGCCACGGCAACGCCGCGTCAACGGTTCACGCTTGACGCGACGCAGCAACCCGCCTAACAGCCGCGCTAGCATCAACCGAACCGCCACCATGAATCACATGTGGAAACCTGCCGCGCGACGCGCGAGCGAGGGCGGTTCCGGTTTTGTTAGGACGATGGTTTAGCACCCATCACATCACAATAGATCAACGGACCGCCGGCAAAATGCACGGCGGTTTTTTTGTGCATGGACCCGGCAAACAACCCAAGCAAGCGGGGACCGAACCACGCAGACCAAATACGAACTCAGCGACGAACTCTCGACCATCGACTGGTGGGCGCTGGCCAACATCATGGCCGCGGCGAACCTGTTTGAACGCAAGGCGTTCGATATCGCGCGCGCGTTCCACGGCAGCTATGCATCGGTCTTCGTTCACAAGGGCGACGAACTCGGCGCCGCGGCGCGCGCCATGTCCGACAGGGTCTATTACGCGACGGTCTTCGATGTGGTGGTCGCGACGGAGCATCAGAAATGCGGCGTCGGCCGGCTGCTGATGGAAGGCCTGCTGGCAAAGCTCCCCTTCAAGCGGGTTTTCCTGACGTCGGTCTTCGGCAAGGAAGATTTCTACGCAAAGTTCGGTTTTCTGCGGCAAACCAACGCGATGGGACTTTATGAAGGACCGGCGCTGACCAGCGCGGTGCAAAGGGGTATTCTCCAGGCCAACGCGTGATCTATTCAAGCGCAATTTATTTCGATCAGGTGCAGGGCCGGGCTAGTGCTGGTTCGGTCTCGTACTATACAATCCAGAGGTATCCCATGGCACACCTATATCGTCTCCAACACTTGCTGACCGCGGTACTACTCGCCGCGGCAATGGTTTTCATCATGCCCAACGATTCCAATGCTCAAGACACCATCACCACATCCAGCGGCCTGCGTTATGTCGACAACGCACCTGGCGCCGGCGAAGCGGCCAAGGCCGGCGACAAAGTCGTCGTCCACTACACCGGATGGCTCTACACCGACGGCGAGAAGGGCAACAAATTCGACAGCTCGGTCGACCGCAACCAGACCTTCGACTTCCCCCTCGGCGCCGGTCGCGTGATCGGTGGCTGGGACGAAGGCGTGGCGGGCATGCGCCCGGGCGGCAAGCGCACGCTGATCATTCCACCCGCATTGGGCTACGGCGCGAGCGGTGCCGGTGGGGTCATCCCGCCGAACGCCACGCTGATGTTCGACGTCGAGCTGATCGAGATTCGCTAGCGCAATCACGACCGCGTGGCGTTTTGACCGTGATATAAACGGGATATGAGCAACACGATCAGTTTCACCCTCGACGGGCGCGAGGTCACAGCCGCGCCCGACGAAACTATATGGCAAGTCGCGGCGCGCGAAGGCACCGAGATCCCGCATCTCTGTTATGCCCCCGAGCCGGGCTACCGGCCCGACGGCAATTGCCGTGCCTGCATGGTGCATATCGAGGGCGAACGCGTGCTGGCTGCATCCTGCCTGCGCACGCCAACCGAAGGCATGGTGGTGGACACCGAGGCCGAGCGGGCGCGCAAGGCGCGTTCGATGGTGATCGAACTGCTCGTGGCCGATCAGCCGGACCGCGCCACGGCCCATGACGGGGATTCCAAATTCTGGCAATGGGCCGACCGTGTCAGTGTCGAGTCCAGCCGCTTCCCCGCCCGCGAGGCCACGCCCGAGGCCGATACGAGCCATGCCGCAATGGCGGTTAATCTCGACGCCTGCATCCACTGCAATCTTTGCGTGCGGGCGTGCCGCGAGGTGCAGTCCAACGACGTGATCGGCATGGCCACACGGGGCGCAGACTCGAAGATCGTATTCGATTTCGACGACCCCATGGGCCAATCCACCTGCGTGGCCTGCGGTGAATGCGTCCAGGCCTGCCCCACGGGTGCATTGCTGCCCGCGAGCATGGTCGATGAGGCCGGTGTCGGCGTCGAGAAGGCAGATGAGACCGTCGACAGCGTCTGCCCCTTCTGCGGGGTCGGCTGTCAGATCACCTATCACCTGAAGGACGGCAAGATTCAGAAGGTCGACGGCCGTGACGGCCCGGCCAACGAGCAACGCCTTTGCGTCAAGGGACGCTTCGGCCTCGACTATGTCCATCACCCCCACCGGTTGACCACGCCGCTGATCCGCAAAGACGGCGTCGGCAAGCGCTGGGACGATCAGGTGGACCCTGGCGATCCGTCGACCCATTTCCGCGAGGCGAGCTGGGACGAGGCCCTCGAGGCCGCCGCCACCGGCCTCACTCGGGCGCGCGACGAGCATGGCGGGAACGCCGTCGCCGGGTTCGGCTCGGCCAAGGGGTCCAACGAAGAGGCGTATCTTTTCCAGAAACTGATCCGCGCCGGATTCCACACCAACAATGTCGATCACTGCACGCGCCTGTGCCATGCCAGCTCCGTCGCGGCCCTGATGGAAACCATCGGCTCCGGCGCCGTGACGGCGCCGTTCACGGCGGCGCAAGACACCGACTGCATCATCGTTATCGGCGCGAGACCCACGGAAAATCATCCCGTGGCGGCCACCTACATCAAGGACGCGGCCAAGCGCGGGGCGAAGCTGATCCTGATGGATCCCCGCGGTTACGCGCTGACCCGCCACGCCGATCATTTCCTGCAGTTCAAGCCGGGGACGGACGTCGCCCTGCTCAACGCAATCATGCACACGATCGTCGCGGAAGAGCTGACCGACGAGCAGTACATCGCGGGCTACACCGAAGACTACGCCGCGCTGCGCGCGTCCCTCACCGATTTCACGCCCGAGGCCATGTCGCCGGTCTGCGGCATCGACGCCGAGACCATCAAAACCATCGCCCGCACCTACGCCACCGCCGAGCGCGCGATGATCTTCTGGGGCATGGGCATCTCCCAGCATGTGCACGGCACCGACAATGCCCGCTGCCTGATTTCCCTGGCGCTGATGACCGGCCAGGTCGGACGGCCCGGCACGGGCCTGCACCCGTTGCGCGGCCAGAACAATGTTCAGGGCGCATCGGATGCGGGGCTGATTCCCATGGTCTACCCCGACTATCAGAGCGTGGCCGACCCGGAGATAAAGGCGAAATTCGAGAGCCTCTGGGGTGTCGAGGATCTTAGTCCTGATCCGGGCCTGACCGTCGTCGAAATCATGGACGCGGCGCGCGAACGCGATATACGCGCGATGTATGTGATGGGCGAGAACCCCGCCATGTCGGACCCGGATCAGCACCACGCCCGCCAGGGCCTCGCGGCGCTCGATCACCTGGTGGTGCAGGAAATCTTCCTGACCGAGACCGCATTTCATGCCGATGTGATCCTGCCGGCTTCGGCATGGCCCGAGAAATCCGGCACGGTCACCAACACCAACCGCCAGGTCCAGCTCGGCCGCCCGGCCCTCGCGGCACCGGGTATGGCGAAGCAGGATTGGTGGATCATCCAGGAAATCGCACGGCGCAGCGGCCTCGACTGGGACTACGAACACCCCAGCGATATCTATGCAGAGCTGCGCGAGGCCATGCACTCGATCGACGGCATCAGCTGGGAGCGGCTGGAGCGCGAGGACGCGGTGACCTATCCGTGCGACCACGAGGACGGGCCCGGCACGGAAATCATGTTCGCAGAGGGCTTCCCCACCCCGTCGGGCCGCGGCAAGTTCGTGCCGACCGAGGTGCTGCCGCCCGACGAGCTGCCCGATACGGCGTATCCCATGGTGCTCTCGACCGGCCGCATGCTCGAGCACTGGCACACCGGCGCGATCACGCGGCGCGCGACAATCCTCGACCAACTCGAGCCCGCGGCGGTGGCCTCGCTCCATCCCCGCGAGATGAAACGCCTCGATGTCTGGCCGGGGGACCCGATCCGGGTCTCGACGCGGCGCGGCACCATCGAGATCGCGGCGCGCTCGGACCGGGATGTGCCCGAGGGCATGGTCTTCATCCCCTTCTGCTTCGCGGAGGCCGCGGCCAACCTGCTGACCAATCCGCAGCTGGACCCGGTCGGGAAAATCCCCGAGTTCAAATTCTGCGCCGCGAAGGTGGAAGCGGCAGCGAAGAACGCCGCGGAATAGCCGAGCCCGCCGTCACACTTCACTTCGGCGTCATGCGCGGACTTGATCCGCGCATCTCCTTTTAGACGCCTTGTTGAGATGCCCGGGTCGAGCCCGGGCATGACGAGGGTTGGTGGAAGAATTGACTTCCACCACGGGCCGCCCGAGACTTTCCCGCACGCCAACGAGAGGAATTCGCATGGACACGCCAAAAGTTTCCGCCGCCAACATGGAGAAGAAGCATGTCGTGCGCTACGCCGACTGCAACGGGTCGGACCTCGCCTATCTCGACCAGCGCCTGCCCGGTCATGAGCGCGAGATCGTCAACGTCATCGGCATGAACGTGACCGAGAATCAGGACGATCCCGATCTCATCCCGAAACTGGGCAGCGCCTTCGGATTCTCCCTCGTCTACAACAAGCGAACCCCCGGCAGCGGCTCGGGCCCGGCCTTCCATGTCCACCAGACCGAAGAGGTGTTCGTGCCCATGAAGGGCACCTGGGAGGTTGTCTGGCTGGAGGGCGACGAGGAACGCGCCATAGCACTCGAACCCCTCGATGTCGTCAGCGTGCCGGTCGGCGTGTATCGGGGCTTCCGCTGCATCACCGATGAGGACGATGCGCTGATGCTGGCGATCGTCGGCGGCCCGGACGCCGGCAAGGTCGCCTGGCATCCCAGCGTGATCGACCGTGCCCGGGAGACCGGGCTGGTCGTGGATGACGCGGGCAATCTGAAAGACGTCGCGGCGGAGTAGTCCGACAACGCGTCATGCGCGGACTTGATCCGCGTATCACATCTCGATGTCGAACGCATTCCACAAAGATGCCCGCATCAAGTACGAGCATGACGGTATTTCTGTCTGTGATGATCTGGCGAAAAAAGAAAAAGGCCCGGCGCTTTACGCACCGGACCCCTCAAATCTAAACAAGAGCATTTTCCACGGGCAGGTCTTTTTTGTTTCCTATTCCCGCTGGTCAAGCGCCAGGCGCTCTTCCGTCGTTGCTCTCTCTCCTCCCCTCCCTCGGGCCGTCTTGCACACCGCCGATTTTTGATCCGGCTGGTGCGCGACACCTCGGCTTTGCCGGGGTGCTTTATTCTGCGGAGGCGATTTAAGTGAGTCCGGAGACAAGAGTCAATTCACGTCTCGGCCACTCACCCTATTTCAGGTTTGTGAAAATTTCCTCTGCCGCCACGACGTCTTCGGGATGGTTGATGTTGAAGAACGGATCGACCACCGGAGCGGGAAACGGAACCACGGCCAGAGAATGCCGCGCGGTCCAGAGATCGACCTTGCGGATGTCCTCCTCGACCAGCGCTTGGCGCAGATCCGCGCGCAAACGGATCGGCCAGAGACCGAAGACCGGGTGGGTCCGTCCGCCGGTTTCCGCGCATGCCAGGTCGGCATTCTCGGATTCGACCGCCGCGGCGAGGCGCGCGACGAGGTCGTCGGGAAAGAACGGCGCGTCGGTCGCGACGGTCACCACCCATTCGCATTCGGGGGCATTCTCAGCCGCCCAGTCCAGCCCTGCGAGCACGCCTGCGAGGGGCCCGGCGAAGCCCTCAACGGTATCGGGAACCACCGGCAGGCCGAACGGCTCGAACCGCGCCGGGTCCCCGTTGGCGTTGAGGACGATTCGCGAGACCTGGGGTTTGAGCCGCTCGATCGCGTGAGCCAGCAGGGGTCGGCCCGCGACCTCGTGCAGCGCCTTGTCGCCGCCGCCAAGACGCCGCGCCAGCCCGCCAGCGAGGATGACGCCGAGGATCGATCTAGTCGGAGCCACGAGCACCTACGCCTTCTACTTGTTCAATGGCGTTTTCATTCTGCCGATCAAGGACACAGATCCCGAATAGAAAACTGCAGGCGAGCACTGAAGGCACTCCACCAATCAATGATGCTCCCAGCACGTATTGGTTACCTTGAGACAATCCCAACCAGACGATTGTCCAGAAGCCCAAATAGAGAAGACCAAACCATGCGCAAAACCAGTAGAAGTCCCAGAAGCGGGCATACCCCCTATTTCGGTGCGAAACACATAAAAGGGACAGAATAACCGCCCCAATTGGTGCGAGGAAAATCGCGAAAACCAAGAACGCCCAGAGAGATTTGGTCACAAAATTCCCGGGAAAAATCTGCCCGGTCAAATAGGACACCCCAATCAAAAACGCGCCCACCACTCCGAGGGCGACAATGACACCGATCGGTAGCCACTTCCAAAGTGGGCGCCTAATCATCCAGTACTGGCTCAGCCTGCATCCTCCCGAGCGCCCTCGCGAGACCCGCTAGCGACCTCATCACTTTCACCAGAACCCGCATCGAACGTGATCCGCTGCTCCCCCGCCAGCGCCATGAAGCGCTTGCCCCGCGCGCGGCCAATCAGGGTCAGGTTCGTCTCGCGGGCCAGCTCCACGCCCCAGGCGGTGAAGCCCGAGCGCGAGACCAGGATGGGGATGCCCATATGCACGGTCTTGATGACCATCTCCGAGGTCAGGCGGCCGGTCGTGTAGAAGATCTTGTCGGCGGCGGGGATGCCCTTGAGGCGCATGTAGCCGGCGATCTTGTCCACCGCGTTGTGCCGGCCGACGTCTTCCATATAGATCAGCGGGGTGTCTTTTTCGCACAGCACGCAGCCATGGATGGCGCCCGCTGCGAGATACAGGCTCGGCATGGTGTTGATGGCCTTGGTCAGAGCATACAGCCATGACGTGCGCAGTTCCGCGTCGGGCTTCAGCACGACCCCTTCGAGAGATTCCATCAGGTCGCCGAACACCGTCCCCTGGGCGCAGCCGCTGGTCAGGGTCTTCTTCTTCAGCCGCGCCTCATAGTCGGTCTCGCGGGTCGTGCGCACCACGACCACGCCCAGATCGTCGTCATGGTCGATGCCGGTGATCGTGTCGTCGGGCAGCAGCATATTCTGGTTCGCCAGATAGCCGACGGCGAGATAGTCCGGGTAGTCGCCGATCGTCATCATGGTGACGATCTCCTGCCCGTTGAGAAACAGGGTCAGGGGGCGCTCGACCACCACCCGCGCATCGACGGGATTGCCGTCCTGATCGATCCCGCGGACCGGCTCGGTCAGACGCGGGTCATCGGGATTCGGATAGACGGTATTCAGCTGGATGTCGTCGTCGGATGCCATGGTCCGCACAGCATATCAAAAAGACGCCGTGATTGATCCGTGACGTTCACCGCACCTGAAAACACGGGCGGGTTGGAAACCCGCCCCTACAATAGAAACCCATGCACCATGTAGGGGCGGGTCTGTGACCCGCCAGTCCGAATCAGAACCGCGCTCTTCGAGTGGACATGCGCCACATGCCTGCATAGATAATGGGGCGCGCAAGAAACCCTTCAGATTCACGCGGAAACTCAGGAAATAGCGCAGTTTCGATATGGAAACCTTCGTCACAGCCTTTTCGGAAGCCGGCGCGCTGCTGGTCAGCTTCGACCGCGACTTCCTGTCGATCGTCGGGCTGTCACTGCGGGTCAGCCTATCCGCCGTCGCGCTGGCCTGCCTGATCGGATTTCCCCTCGGCGCATTCGTGGCGCTGGCGCGCTTCCCCGGCCGTGGTTTCGTCATCCTGTTGCTCAATACATTCATGGGCCTGCCGCCGGTCGTGGTCGGCCTGATCGTGTTCCTTGTCCTGTCGCGCGCGGGGCCGCTCGGGGTGTTGGGACTTTTGTTTACGCCGGCCGCGATGATCATCGCCCAGACGATCCTGGTCACGCCCATCGTGGCGGCGCTGACCCGGCAAATCGTCGCCGATCTGTGGGTCGAGTATGGCGAGCATCTGCGATCACTGGACGCGGGACCGGTGACGACGCTGACGACCCTGATCATGGATGCGCGCTATTCCCTCACCACCGTCGTGCTCGCCGGGTTCGGCCGGGCCATCGCCGAGGTCGGCGCGGTGATGATTGTCGGCGGCAACATCGATCACGCGACCCGGGTGATGACGACCGCCATCGCGCTCGAGACCAGCCAGGGCAATCTGTCGACCGCGCTCGGTCTCGGGATCGTCTTGCTGCTCCTCGCGCTCACGGTCAACGCCGCCGTGCAGATCATCAACACGTCGGCCGGCAAACGCGCGGCCCTGGCATGAGGATGAAAGCATGAGCGGTCCTGCTTCACTCCTCCCGCTGCGCGTCCAACGCCTCGCCTTCGAGGCCGGTGGCACGCGCCTGCTCGACGATGTGAGCTTCACCCTGCAGGCCGGGCGGCGCACGGTTCTGCTCGGCCCGAACGGCGCAGGCAAAAGCCTCCTGCTCCGCCTGTGCCACGGGCTCCTCACCCCGACATCGGGAGAGGTTCGCTGGAGCCTCGAAGGACGGCGATCCGCCCGGCGACAGGCCATGGTTTTCCAGCACCCCGTGATGCTGCGCCGCTCGGCGGTCGGAAACATCAGCCACGCGCTTGCCGCACACGGTGTGGCGCGCGCCGATCGTTTGCCGCGCGCGTATGCCGCGCTGGCCCAGGCGGGACTTTCAGACGTGGCACGACGGCCCGCACGGTTGCTTTCCGGCGGCGAACAGCAGCGCCTTGCACTCGCCCGGGCCTGGGCGACGCAACCGGAGGTGTTGTTTCTCGATGAGCCGACATCGAGCCTCGACCCGGCCGCAACCCGCGCTGTCGAGACCCTGATCGACGGGTTTCACGCCGCCGACACCAAGATCGTCATGGCGACCCATGACCTGGCGCAGGCGCGGCGGATCGCCGACGACATCCTGTTCCTGCACAAGGGACGCTTGCTGGAGAGTGGCGACGCGGAAAACTTTTTTGCCCAGCCCACGACCGAAGAGGGCCGTGCGTTCGTGGCGGGTGAGCTTCTCTGGTGAACATTCTGACGCCCATACTCTCGCTCCCACTCCTTTTGACAGCCCTGCTCGCGTCACCCGCGTCGGCGGCAGATAGCGCAAACGACGGGGACCGAGCACTTTTGCTCGGAACGACCACGTCGGTGGAAAATTCAGGCCTGCTCGGCCCGCTGCTGGACGCATTTCATGACGACACCGGGATCGAGGTTCGCGCCGTCGTGCGGGGTTCCGGGGCGATCCTGCAGCTCGGGCGTAGCGGCGACTTCGACGTCGTGTTGGTCCATCACCCCAATGCGGAGAAGGCATTCATTGCCGATGGCCACGGCGCGGCACGCCACCTGGTGATGACGAGCAAATTCATGATTATCGGACCGGCCAAGGATCCCGCCAACGTCCGTACCGCACCTGACGTGGCAGGCGCGCTCGCGCGCATCGCAGGCGGGCCGTTCGCATTTATCTCACGCGGCGACCAAAGCGGCACCAACGCCGCCGAGCGCAGCCTATGGGCCATCGCCGGGCTGTCTCCGTGGGCGGACCGCACCCGCTGGTACCGGGAAACCGGCTCGGGGATGGGCGCCACTTTGAACATGGCGAGCGCGCTTTCCGCCTATACCTTCACCGAAAGCGGTTCCTGGAACAGCTTCTCGAACCGCGGCGATCTCGAAATCCTGTTCGCGGAGGGCCCCCGCCTGGCCAATCCCTATTCAATTATTCCTATCAATCCCGAACGTCATGACCACGTTGCCGCGGGTGCGGCGACGCGGCTTGTGGACTGGCTCACGGGCCCGGCCGGCCAATCCTTCATCGCCGGGTTCCAGATTGACGGCACGCCGCCGTTCATATCCGTCCGCTAAATTGCCGCCACCGATGATTGACGCACCGCGACCGGGACGACACGCTGTCAGCATGATCGCAGGATCAATGACATTCAGGGCCGCGATAGTCGCACTCGTGATCGGTCTGATCGCGGGTTCGACCGGCATCGAGCATGCCCGCGCCCAAAGCAAGCCGGATGAGCGAAAAATACCTTTCGTCGCGGTGACGACCATCACCAGCAATGCGGACATCCAGGCAATCATCGACGGTATGCTCGACCAACTGGCAACGCACGGCCGATGGCCCGGCGATACAATCACCATCGAGGTCGCCGATGCCGACTCCGATGCGGCACGCGCGACTGAACAGGTTCGCGCATTCGTGCGCGGGGGGGCCGATGTTCTGGTTGCCATCACCGTGCCGTCGATCGAGGCCGCAGTGGCGGCGAATTCACGCCTGCCGCTCGTGGTTGCCGGGGTCTCGCTCGAGACCGCCGAATCCTACAAACGCAACCGGCGGCGGCGGACGGTCACCGGCATCGTGTCCGGTGAAACCCACGTTGAGCAGTTCGCGCTGATTGCGAAGCTCGCGCCGGAGACCAAGACCGTCGCAGTGCCGGTCGATCCGATCGACGGAAACATGCAAGCGCGCCTGCAACGCCTGACCTCCACCGCCAAACGCCAGGGGCTAACGATCATGCCGCTGCCGGTGTCGGTGTTGCAGAACGCAGTCAGCAACAGGATCTCCGAGCTCGACCCGCAAACAAGCGTCATCCTCCTGGACCGAAGCCTGTTGCCCGCCGCACCGGTCGAGGCGCTTGCCGCCGCAGCGGAATCCCGGAAGTTGCCCTTTCTGGCAACCGATGAGGACAGCGTGATTCGCGGCGCGCTCGCGGCCATGGTCGTGGAGCCATTCGGGATTGGCGTCCAGCTCGGCAATCTGGTCGCGCGTATTCTTGAAGAGCCGGCCGCCTCGCGCGCGCCGTTCGAACGTGCCCGGGCGTCGCATCTGGTGGTCAACCAGGATGCACGCGCGCTTGTGGATGTCGCTGCGCTGGAGCGCGACACATCTTCGGCGCAGCGTTCGGTCGTGGATTGGGCGGATATCGCGGGCCCGCGGCCCCGCATTAAACCGAGCGTCCCCGATCAGCCCCCTCCGCTGGGCGTGGCACGCGGGATCGACGTCCCGACACCACGCTCCAGGCCAGAGTCTGCACCGCGCTAAACGTGGCAGCGGAACCCGATGGCACGAAACATGCTTCAACACGGGTAAGGACTGCGGCTGAAACGACGCGAAAAACGCCGGAATCATGCGCTTTAACGAAAACATTTCTGAAATGACGCGGTTCGCGCCCTACATTCCGGTCGCGAAATGCACTACATACACAAGCATGAGCACAGAACTGTCCAAAAACGCGAAATCCCACACCGCACCATCCGAACCGGCGTTGATCGATCCGTTTGCGCGGCCCATCGACTATCTGCGGGTCTCGGTCACCGATCGGTGCGACCTTCGCTGCGTCTACTGCATGGCGGAGGACATGACCTTCCTGCCCAAGGCCGAAATTCTTTCGCTCGAAGAGCTCGACCGGATGTGCAGTGCGTTTGTCGATTTGGGTGTGCGGAAACTGCGCCTGACGGGCGGTGAACCGCTCGTCCGCAAGAACATCATGTGGCTCATCCGGCGCCTCGGCCGTCACCTCGACAGCGGTGCGCTGGACGAGCTGACCCTAACGTCGAACGGCACCCAGTTGGCGCGCTATGCCGACGAACTCGCCGATGCCGGCGTGCGCCGGATCAACATCTCGCTCGATACGCTGGACCCGAACAAGTTCAAAGCCATCACCCGCTGGGGCGATCTTGACCAAGTCCTCGACGGCATCGCTGCCGCCCGCAAGGCCGGGCTGGCGATCAAGATCAACACGGTGGCGCTGCGCGGCGTGAACGACGGCGAAATTGATCGCCTGATCAATTGGTGCGGCGAATGCGATTTCGATCTGACCTTTATCGAAGTCATGCCGATGGGCGAGATCGGTGAGCAACGGCTTGATCAATATCTGCCGCTGTCGATGGTCAGGACCGACCTCTCGGAACGCTGGACCCTGACCGAGTCCGACCATTCAACCGGCGGCCCGGCGCGCTATTTTGACCTGGCCGAGACCGGCCAGCGGCTCGGCTTCATCACCCCGCTGACCCATAATTTCTGCGAATCCTGCAATCGAGTGCGCCTGACCTGCACCGGCACGCTGTTCATGTGCCTTGGCCAGGAGGACGCCGCAGACCTGCGCGCGCCCCTGCGGGCCAGCGACGACAACGCATTGCTGACAGAAGCGATCCATGAAGCCATCGGCCGCAAGCCAAAGGGCCATGACTTCGTCATGGATCGACGCCACAACACCCCGGCGGTCGGCCGTCACATGAGTGTGACGGGCGGCTAGCAGCGGCGGCGCTCTGACATGTACTTCTCGGCCGGCACCTCAGGTCTGGTCCACATTATCGTGGTGGCTGCCTCATTGGGTAGTCTGCCGGCAATCGAGCTGGCCTTCGGGGACCGGTTCGGGCGTGGTGCGACACGCGACGTCCTCTCCTATGAGGAGAGCAACGAGTTCCAGAGTAAATTCTCGACGGGCGCCCTAACCGACAAACCCGGTGAGACGATCGAAGACGAGACGGAATCCGGCGTCGACCCCGACGACAATGTCGACAGCCTCACGAGTGGTGACATCGGATTCGACGAGCCCGGAGAATCGACCCAGAACGATTCCCGCCGGGGTGCACCTGATGCGCTTCGGCTGCTAAACGAGCCGGCCGGTGGCGCCGGGCGAGGCGCAGATCAAGCCGAAGAAGCCAGCCTGGAGGGAGACCTCGAGGATGAGGGTGACACTGGCGACGCCGAAGACGCCGGCGAGACCACGCGCGAAATTATCATTTTCGTCAATCTTCGCCCCGAGCCCGAGCCCGACCAGGAGATTGTAGAAGCGGACCCTGCGCGCGAAGCAGGCCCGACCGAGACACCAGCACCGATCGCGGTCAAAACGGCCGGCGAGGCGCTTGAGGAGCTCGCCGCACTCGACCAGAGCGAGCCGGACGTGCCTCTCGAGGCAGAACGCGGCGGCGATCCGGACGCTCCGGAAGACGGCGAGACTGCCGAGGGCCAGGAAAGCAAAATCGATCCGACCAGAGCGGTCGCACCCGAGACCGGAGAAATTTCAGCATCTGGCGGCACACTGGCCGCGAAGTCAGAAATCGAGGGTAGCCTCCCGGACACGCTGCCGCTCGCAGCCGAGAATACGCTGGCGCCGACGCGGAGCACGGCGGCGATCAACCAAGATGAAGACCCCACCGGCGTACCCGAGGCTTCAGAGCAAACAACTGCGGTGCAAGCCGCAACCGGCCAGCCCGGCCTGCCCGATGCCGGTCCGGAAGTGAAACCGAAAGACGAACCGGTTCCCGCCGACGCCACCGCCCAGCCGCAGCGCACAGTCGCCGTGCCACTAAAAGGCATCCCGGGCGCCTTAACACCCGCACCGCAACTCAAGGACCACCAACAACTTCGTGAGCCCGAGGAAACCGGAACTTCGCTCGCGCGCATCGGCTCCAAGCTGGCCGGCGCAGACGAGCAGGAAGACGGCCTCATTGGCCAGAGCAACGACACGCCGCAACAACAGGTCAAAATCGCCGAAGGATTGAAGGATGCGCCGCAGCTCGCGCGCCCGTCTGACGAAGTGCGGGATGGCGCGTCAGAAAGCGCGTTGGAGCGCGCCGAAAAAACCGAACTTTCCGATCTGGCCGGCACGGAGATCGCGGCGGTGCAGCCCGGCGAGGTGTTCAAGGCACCGGATGCGAGCGAATTCGACCGACCGGCTCTGCGTGACGGGGAAGACGACCCGCTCGCCAAGGTGATTGCCGTGATCGCCGGCGAAGACGCCGCACTCGCACGCGCCCTCACCGACCCTACCCCGTTCGATACGATCGGCGGAAACCCCGACCCTGGCACCCAGCGCACCAACGAGGCACTCGAAAAGGCCGCAGATGCGGGTCTCGCAGAGGCGCAAACCAAGCTTGCAAAACGCACCCTCCTCGGGCTCGTGGATGGGAGCGACCCCGAGGAACTGGTCGAGCTGCTTCGCAACGCCGCCGAACGCGGCGAAGAGGAAGCCCAACTCATGCTTGGGGCATTGTTCGCGGACGGCCGCATCGTGCCCCAGGACACGGTCCAATCTCACGTCTTCTTCGATCTGGCGGCCGCACAAGGCAGCGAAGAGGCGAATGAAATCCTGCCCGTGCTCGAACGCCAGATGGCACCGCAGGAGATCGCCAATTCCCGCCGCCTCGCGCGACAATACAAGCGCCTGCTCGACGCGGTGGCGAAACCGCGTGCGCGCGGGTCGGCCGGCTCCGGCCTGCGCGATGAACTGCTCGACGCGGCGGCAGCCGGCAACACGGCCAAGATCGCCGAACTCCTGTCGCGCGGCGCCGACCTTGAGGGCAACGACACATCCGGCCGCACCGCGGTGATCAACGCCGCCTGGCGGGGGCGGACCGAAGTTGTCGACCTCCTCGTGGAACTTGGGGCCGATTTCAACGTCACCGACTATGACGGCCGCACGGCCGTGTCCTGGGCGGCGAGCAATGGCCACAGTGATATCGTCAAAAAGCTCGTCGAAGCCGGCGCGCGGCCCAACGTGATCGACCGCGACGGGCTCACGCCCCTGATGCGGGCCGCCTGGAACGGCCACGACACGATCGTGCGGTTGCTGATCGAATCCGGCGCACGCCTGAGCATGACGGATGACAAGGGGAATTCGGCTTATGACTACGCGATCCAGGGTAACCACCGCGACGTCGCGCGCACCCTGAAGTCGTTCGGCGCCTAGCCGCGGCTCATCGCAGCTGGACCTGGTGCGCAAATGACGCACCATCCGTGTAGGTGATCTGGCTGAACCCGAGCAGCTTCGCGAGGTCGAAGAACGTGAAGCGGTCGGATTCGGGCTGTTCCTGGAAGAATGGTGTGCCGCGCGCGACAGCCGTCAGAATCGCGAACAGGCCGCGCGCGCGAAACAACGTGTCATAGCTGTTCGCGTTCAGACCGGTGATGATCAGTTTCTCGGCCTCTGCGCCCTTGGCAAAAATCGCGAACTGCGGCGGATACGGATTTTTCAGCATTTCGTTTGTCATCACCGTCACGAAGCCGATGCGGCGCTTGCGGTCGCTGCCGGGCAGAACGGGAACACGTGCGTCATAAATCTCGCTCGTCGCCGGTGCGGGATAATAATATCCGACATGACGATCCGCGGATTGGGCGATGGCGGACGCCCCGAGCGGGGCCCCCGCCAATCCGGCGATCAACGCCACGGCCAGCAAGCGATTGAGCTTCATACGCAATAGTCCTTCGGAAACTGGAACGGCCCGTGAGAGCGAAACCTATTGGCGCCACACTCTGGCGGCACTCCGATACCGTGACAACGGCTGGTTTGTCACCATCTCCCTAAGATATACTCCAACTTCCCTGGCCTGCCGGCCAAGCCCTGATACCCGCGTGCGAGATCGTGCCCCAAGCAAACTCAGACAAGGCCTCCAAAGTGACTGCCGAGCGCATCGCCTTCGTCGCCGCGAACTTTGACGCCGCGCAGGATGCGCTGAAGGACCTCACCGCAGCGTATGACTGTGTCGCGCCGGAAGACGCCGATGTGGTCGTCGCACTGGGCGGTGACGGGTTCATGTTGCAAACCCTGCGCCGGTTTATCGACAGCGGTGTGCCGGTTTTCGGCCTCAACCGTGGTTCGGTCGGTTTCCTGATGAACGAATTCCGGCCCGAGGATCTGCCCAAGCGGCTGAAAAACTCTCAGGCCGTGACGCTGTATCCGCTCCAGATGATTGCCAAGACACTCGACGGCAGCACTCAGGAATCGGTGGCGATCAATGAAGTCTCTCTGCTCCGCGAGACCTATCAGGCGGCCAAACTGGAAATCCTGGTCGACGGCGTCATACGCATGCCCGAATTGATCTGCGATGGCGCGCTGGTCTCAACACCAGCCGGCAGCACTGCCTACAACCTCTCCGCGCACGGCCCGATTATCCCGCTCAGTGCGGAAATCCTGGCCCTCACGCCGATCAGCGCATTTCGCCCGCGGCGCTGGCGTGGCGCATTGTTGCCCCATGAAGCCGATGTCGTCTTTCGCATCCTCGAAGCCGAGAAGCGGCCGGTCAGCGCGACCGCCGATGACTTCGAAGTGCGCAACGTCGTCGAAGTCATCATCCGGGAGGACCGGACCCGCAGTTTCGAAATCTTGTTCGACCCCGAGACCAACCTCGAGGAACGTATCCTCAAGGAACAGTTCGCACCGTGACGACCGCCGGCCGCACTTCGATGCACGCCGGCAACGCCGAAAAGGTGGAACTCGAGCCACCGGATATTACGGCCTACCGTGCGGGAAACATCGGCATCCCCTATGTGACCACTTTCGATAGCGGTCGCCCCGGCCCCCACGCGGCGATCGTGGCGCTCATGCATGGCAACGAGATATCGGGTGCGCTGGCGCTGGACCACCTCCTGCGCAGCGACATAAGGCCGGCGATCGGGGCGCTTTCTCTGGTCTTCGCCAATGTTGCGGCCTTCGAGGCGTTCGATCCGGAAAACCCGAATGCGTCGCGCTACATCGACGAAGACATGAACCGGCTTTGGGCAACGGATGCCAAAAACGGACGCAGCAACGTCGAACGCGCACGCGTGCGCGTACTTCGACCGCTCTTCGAGAATGTCGATCTGTTGCTGGATCTTCACTCGATGCAGTCGGACAGCCCCTCTCTCCTGCTGGCAGGACCGAGCGACAAAGGGCGAGATTTTTCAAACAGTCTCTCGAGCCCCGCAGTCATTGTCTGCGATTCAGGGCACCCCAACGGCACGCGGTTAAGGGACTTCGGCGCATTCAATGTGCCGGGCCAACCACATAAGTCCGTGCTCGCGGAATGCGGCCAACACTGGCGATCCGCAACGACGACCATGGCCATCGACACGGCCTATCGCTTTTTGTTGACGCTCGGCATGACGTCCCGGGCAGAGGCAGCGGATTACCTGCTGCGCGACAACACGCCCGAGCATTGGATCGAGGTGACTGGGAGCTTTGTGCCGCAAACTGACGACGCGCAATTCACGGACTCATTTGTTGGCATGGAGGTGATCGCCGATCGGGGCACAATCTTCGCCCGTGATGGCGCGAAAAATATCCACACGCCCTACGACAATTGTGTCCTGATCATGCCGTCCCGCCGGCTGGCCGCCGGCCAGACCGCGGTTCGCCTCGGTCGCCGGCACAAATTCGGTGGGCGCGCCGATGGCTGAAGCAGAAAAAACACCCGAAATCGTGCCCGTACGGCGTCTGACGCGGAGCGATTTGCCGGTGTTCGTACGGACGGTCGCGATTGCGTTTATCGGCGGCGCGATTTTCAACGCGCTCAATCTGCCGTTGCCCTGGATGCTGGGCGCGATGATGGCGACGGGATCGGTCACGCTCATGCGGATCGAGACGAACATGGATGTCCGCTTGCGCACACTGATGATCGTCGTCCTTGGGGTCCTTCTGGGCAGCGCCTTCTCACCCGAGATCCTCGACCGGGCAGCGCTCTGGCCGATCACGCTCATTTCTCTTGCCGGCTATGTGCTGCTCAGCACGGTGACGGGTTACTTCTACTTCCGCCTGGCCGGGTTCGAGCCCAAGACCGCCTTCTTCTCCGGCGTCCCGGGTGGGCTGAACGAGATGGTCACGCTGACCGGCGCGATGGGCGGCGACGAGCGCCAGGTCAGCGTCGCACACACAACGCGCATCTTCCTCGTGGTGATGATTCTGCCGTTCCTGTTTCGCCTGATCGAGGATTTCGAACCGGGTCTGCGCACCTTCTCCGGCGATGGCGCGCCCTTCACGATCATTGACGTGGTGATCCTGGCCGGCAGCGCCGTCGTCGGGCTCTATGCCGCTCGAATGCTACGCCTCCCCGCGCCGCATCTGACCGGACCGATGGTCGCGAGCGCAGCGGTACATCTGATCGGCCTGACCCAGGCCTCGCCACCTGTGATCGTGGTGGCACTTGCGCAAATCCTGCTCGGCGCATCGGTCGGCGCGCGCTTTGCGGGGCTGACCTACCGCGATCTCGGACGCGTGTTGCGGCTTGGCGGGATCGCGACAGTCATTCTGCTGGTGATCTCCGGCGTCTTCGCCGTCGGGCTGAATGCGCTGACCGGGATTCCATTTGCGTCGCTCGTGCTCGCCTTCTCACCCGGCGGACTGACGGAAATGAGCCTCGTGGCACTGGCGCTCAACGTCGACACCGCGTTCGTCGCCACCCACCATATTGTCCGCATCACCGTCGTGGTGATGCTGGTACCGTTTCTCTTCAAGTTCATGCGCGCGCGCGGCCTGATCGACTGAACGGTATGTGCCGGAACCTAGCGGTCGGAACACAGGCGGCGTATGTTGACGCCAACAGGATAAATCACGGGGTAGAGACATGATCGTCGAACAGATCTGGACCGGCAATTCGGGCCGCAACTTCTTCTATATGATCGCGTGTTCGGAGACGGGTGAAGCCGTCGCAATCGATCCGATCGAACCGGATAAATGCCTCGCGGTCGCCAAGGACAAGGGCTGGGATATCACCCGGGTCTTCAACACCCACGAACATGGCGACCATATCGCGGGCAACGATGAGATGATCGCGGCGACAGGCGCCAAGCTGATCGGCCCCTACAATGCTGGCAACCGCATTCCGGGGATCGACGAGGGTGTGCGCGAGGGCGACCATGTAAAACTCGGCAAGACGGTCGATTTCGAAGTCATCGAGACCCCCGGCCACACGCCGATCCACATCTCGCTGTTCGGGCATAGTGACGAACCGCACCTGTTGTGCGGGGACACCGTGTTCAACGCCGGCGTCGGCCATTGCCATACCGGCGACCCGAATGTGCTGTACGCGACCTTCCGGGACAAAATCTCCAAACTGCCCGACGCGACCCGGATCTATCCGGGCCACGACTACATCGCGAACAACCTCCAGTTCACCCTCGACCGCGAGCCGAACAACGCCGATGCGAAGGCGCTTTTGGCTGATGTGGAAGGTCAGAATCCGGACGACGCGCTGGTCACCACGCTGGGCACGGAGCGCAAGGTGAACACCTTCATGCGCCTCGACAGCGCCGGCGTCATCGCAGGCATCAAGGCGAAATTCTCCGAGCTGCCGGACAACCCGACCGAAGAGGACGTGTTCCTGCACCTGCGCCTGCTGCGCAACGACTGGTAGGCGGTCGAGGCTAGGCAAGCGCCCGGACGACCATCACGCATCCAAGCACCGCGAGGCCGATCAGCACCCACCGTTGAAACTCGGATACGGTCAGATGGCCGCGCACCGCCTGTCCCGCCGTCATGCCCGTGATTGCGGCGATCAGCGCGACGACGACCATCGGCCACAGATCGGTGTCGACGGACTGGTTCAGGCCGAATCCCAGCGCCAGGGCGACGGGCGCGACCAGCCCGACAAATCCGAAGGCCTGAATGAGCTCTCCCCTGTCGAGTTCCGAGGCCTGCAGATAGGGCGCACCGGGCAAAACGAAGATGGCTGTCGCACCATTGATCAACCCCGTCGTCAGTCCCGCAATGGGACCGGCCACGATTTCGGCATTTCTCGGCACCCGGAATCGCACGCCCGACAGCCCGAGCGCGCCATAGATGAAGAGCATGGTTCCGATCAGCCCCGCCGCAACACGCGGGTCCGCCCCTGTGATCACACCCGCCGTCGTCAGCGTGCCGAGGAACACGCCCGCCAGCATCGGCCAGAACCGACGCAAGACCGTCCACGTATGGGGCCCGACGAATGCCTGCCAGATATTGGTCACAAAGGTCGGAATAATCAGGATGGCCGCGGCGATCTCCGGCGCGATCAACACGCCCAACAGGCCCATGGAAATGGTCGGCAAGCCAAAGCCGATGACACCCTTCACAACCCCCGCTGCGCCGAACACGGCGGCGATGAGCGCCAGTCCGGCAACGTCAAACGCCATCGCGCGGGCCTAGCCGATGGCCTTCAGCCAGTCGGAAAGCGCCTGGCCTATCTCGTCGGGCGAATCCTCCTGGATAAAGTGCGAACCCTTGACCGTCACTTCGGTCTGGTTGGCCCAGGTGCGGCAGAAATCCAAGCTCGGCCCTTCCGACAGGATCGCGCCAGGTTCGGCATAGACGAACAGCTTTGGCACGTCCGACGCCTGCAGCCATTCGCCATAATCGGCCATGATCTGCGTAACGTCGGCCGGTTCTCCGTCGATGGGTATCTGGCGCGGCCACGTCAGGGTGGGCCGGCGAGATTCGCCGGGCTCCGTGAAGGGCCGACGGTACTCATCATGCTCTTCCTGGGTCAGATCACGCAGGATCGAACCCGGCAGCATCGTCTCGACGAAAAAATTATTCGCGAGCACCATCTCATCACCCTTGGGTGAACGCATCGCCTGGAACGCCGGGCGTGCACGCTCGGGGAAATCCTCCCAGCTGCGCGGTTTTACCATTGCCTCCATGTAGGCAATGCCCTTCATCGCACCACGATGCCGGTTGGCCCAGTCGAAGCCGAGGCCGCTGCCCCAGTCGTGGATCACCAGCGTGACATTGCTGTTCACTCCAAGCTGATCGAGAAGCGCATCGAGATATTCGCGATGCTCGACGAAGCGATACCGATCCGGCCCGCTGTCGGGCAGCTTGTCGGAATCCCCCATGCCGATGAGATCCGGCGCAATGCAACGCCCGAAGCTCTCGGCAAAGGGGATGATGTTCCGCCACAGATAGCTGGATGTCGGGTTCCCGTGCAGGAAGACGATGGGATCACCGTCGAGCTTGCCGGTTTCCACATAGGCCATGCGGTGGCCGTTAACGTCGGCGAACTTCTTTTCCGTCCAGGTCATCCCGCTTCTCTCAAGTGAATTGGGTTACGGAATCAGGATCGTCTGTCCGGTGGTCCGGCGTCCCTCGATATCACGATGTGCCTTGGCTGCATCCTTCAGGGCGTAGCGCTGGTTCACACGGATCTTGACGTGCCCCTTCTTGATCGCGGCGAACAGATCATCCGCACGCGCCATCGTCTCCTTGCGGCTGGTCGTGTAGTTCACCAGGGCACAGCGCGCGATGTAGGGTGAGCCAAGCGGCCCGGTGGCGGCAATGTTCGTCAGCGGCGGATTGCCCGACGCGCTGCCAAAATTGATGACCGATCCGCGCAAACGCACGCTGGCCAGGGATTCCTCCCAAGTTTCCTTGCCGACCGAATCATACACGCAGTGCACGCCCTCGCCGTTGGTCAGTTCGCGCACCTTCTTGGCGAACTTCGGCCCCTTGCGTTTGACCACGATGGGATGATGGCAGCCGTTGCGCTTGGCAATTCGCGCCTTCTCCTCGGTGCTGACGGTGCCGATCACCGTCGCCCCGATGGCCTTGGCCCACTGGCACATGATGAGCCCGACACCGCCGGCGGCGGCGTGCACCAGGATCGTGTCGCCGCGCTTTACGCGGTAGGCGTCGCGCAGGAGATACTGCGCGGTGATGCCCTTGAGCAGCGCGGCCGCCGCGGTCCGATCGTTGATGTATTTCGGCAGCGGAATCAGGCCTGCCACCTTCGCCACGCGGCGCTTTGAATAGGCGTCGAACGTCTGGCCACCGATATAGCCGACCCGGTCACCCACCTTCAGGGCGCGCACGCCGGGGCCAACCGCCTCGACCACACCAACGGCTTCGTTGCCCATGCCATTCGGCAATGGCATCGGGTAGAGCCCGGTGCGCCGGTAGGTGTCGGCCAGGTTGAGCCCGACCACGGTATGCCGCAACAGGACCTCGCCACGCCCCGGCTTGGGGACGTCAACGGTTTCCCATTTCATCTCACCGGTGCCGCCAAACTTGTAGATGCGGAATGCCTTGGTCTCCATAACTCTCTCCTCAAACTCTCGATTGAACTGGTTGATATCAGGGTGCGCGCTGATAGAGCTGCACAAGATTTCCGTCGGGATCGCGAAACGTAAGCGTCCTGCCGTGGTCGCCCATGTCGCGTTCGCCGAGTATTTCTCCGCCCGCCGCGGCTATCGCCGCGCCTGCAGCGGCGGCGTCGGGCACCTCGAACACAACCGTCGCGCCGACCGCGCCATCGGGTGCCTCTTCGGCAGAACTCAACGCGAAGTTCGCGCCGCCCGCCTTGAGCTGGGCCCATTTGCCGCCGTCCTGGAACATGAGGTCGAGCCCCAGCGTGTCGCGATAGAACGCGATGGCCCGGTCCATGTCCCCGGTCACGTAGTAGGCATTCTGTAACTTCTCGACAGTCATCACATTCTCCTTGGGCGTCGCCATCTTTCTAGGCTTCGATGCGAAACACCACAGAAAGATTGTTTACCGGCATCTCGACAATCCGGTCCAGTTTCAGACCCGCTTGGGCGGCGGCGTCACACACATCTGACACATCACGCAAACCCCACTCCGGATTACGCGCGCGGAGGGACCTGTCAAACTCTGCATTTCCCTCGGACATGTGGACGCCATCCCGCATGAACGGGCCATACATATAAAGCACGCCGCCGTCCGGCATCAGGCGCGCCGCACCGGCGAGCAAGGCCTGGCAAATGGACCAGGGGGCGACCTGGATCATGTTTACATTCACGATCCCCGTCACCGGTGGGTCGACATGCGGCGCTTCGACCGGCCAGATGTCGGCGCCGACATCGAGCTGCACGGGCGCGCGAAGATTGGAAAGCTCAAGACTAGCAAACCGCTCAATCATCAGTGCGATCCGATCCCGACTGGCGTCGCTCGGCTGCCAGAAAATGCCCGGCAGCGCCGCCGCGAAATACGCCGCGTGCTGCCCGCCCCCGCTGGCGACCTCCAGAATTGTCCCGCTGCCCGGCAAGACTTCGCGGAGAACCGCCAACACATCGTCGCGGTTCCGGTCAGCGGCGGCGAGTTCGCGTGGCAGTTTCGTCATGGGGCATTCACCAGTTCTTGCTGCACGCGTCGGTGCAGATCGAATGTCTCATGGTCCTCGATTCCGTGCCGTTCCAGCGCTTCGACCAGCAACGATAGATACTCATGACAGGTGCCGCGGGTTCCCAGCGCCGTCGCGATGATCCGCGCCGACGTCTCGACCGGCAGTTGCCCGGCATAGTTTTGATGGTCCCGATTGGCGACGAACCCGAGCGCCCAGACCTTGCCGGTTTCGGTGTGTGCCTGTGCCCAGGTCGGCACATAAACGCCGCCGCTCATCTCGCGCCGCCAAAGGGCATCGAGAATGCCTTCGCGGCCCGCCTCCGGCACACGGAACACCACGCCTTCGCACGTACCACCCGGCTCCAGCGCCAGACCAAGGCCAGGGCGCTCGAAGGAGCCGCGCGCCCGAATGGTCCAGAAACTGAATGCCCGGCGGTGGTCGGCGAGCGTGGCGATGCGCGTCTCGTCGGGATCGAAGCGCGGATCCCAGATAAGCGAGCCCGCACCAAACACCCAAAGCGTATCGGGATCGGGCGACGCGGCGAGCGTGTCGCGAAGATTTTCTACGCGCATTTCATCGGGCCATTCGACGAAAGATGTAGGAGGCGGATTGATCGGTTCATCTGGCATTTCGGTTCCGTACGCGAAGCGAACTATTCAACAGAAAGTCGGGGCGGTATAGCCCGTGGCCTGTTATTCTTCCATCCAAACAACATTCAATCTGGAGAGAGAAGACCATGTCCGGCGACAATCTGAAATCACATACGGTCGGTTGGATCGGTACCGGCAAGATGGGCTACCCGATGGCGGGTTTGCTTATTGCGGCCGGCGCGGACGTCAAAGTCTACAACCGCACGGCCGCCAAGGCAGAGCCGCTGGGCGTCGAGGTCGTCGGCAAACCGTCTGACCTGGCCGACCGGGATATCGTCTTCACGATCGTCACCGACGACACGGCAATCCGCGAGATGATCACCGGACCCGACGGTGTGCTGTCCGGGGCATCCCTGCCGAAGATCATCAGCGACAGCTCAACGATCTCGATCGAGACGTCGAAGGACATGCGCGCCGCCTGCGAAGCCAAGGGCGTCATGTTCCTGGCCACACCGATCAGCGGCAACGGCCACGCAGTGGCCGCGGGCAAGGCGACACTCGGCGTTTCCGGCCCGCGCGAAGCCTACGACATCGCGAAGCCTTATATTGCCGCGCTCGGGCGCGCAGAGACCTATATCGGCGAGGGCGATTCCTCTCGTCTCGCGAAACTCGCGCACAACGTCATGCTCGGGGTAGTTGCGCAATGCATGGCCGAGATCACGGTACTTTGCGAGAAGGGAGGGATCGAGCGACACGCCTTCCTGAACTATTTCAACAACAGCGCCATGTCCTCGATCTTCACCAACTACAAGGCCCCGGCCCTGGTAAACCTCGACTACACCGCGACCCATACGTCGAAGATGCTACGCAAGGACCTCGATCTTGCATTGGCCGAAGCCCACGATCTCGAAGTGCCGATGCCGGTGACGACCCTGACCCGCGAACTGGTCCAGACTCTAATTGGTGCCGGACACGGCGAAGACGATTTCGCCGCGCTGATCGAGATGCAGGCGCGCGCCGCCGGCTACGAGATCAAGGCCGAAAATGTCGAGGTCGATGACGGCCTGAAAGACGCCGCCGAATAACGCTTCAAGGAAACCAACAATGACCAAGACCCTCATCAAGGGTGGCACCATCATTTCGATGGACCGCAAGACCGGTGACTTTGCCAAGGGCGACATTCTCGTCAATGGCAGCGAAATCGAGAAGATCGGCAAGTCGATCCGTTCACCGGGCGCAAAGCTGATCGATGCCACCGGCATGATCGTCATGCCGGGTTTCGTGAATGCTCATCTGCACACCTGGCAGACTGGCGTTCGCGGCGTTGCCGGCAATTGGTCGATTCCCGAATACCTGCACCACATGCACGCCACGATCGCCCCGCGTTACACGGCGAACGACACCTATCTCGGCAATCTCGTGGGCGCGTTGAACCAGATCAATCTGGGGGCAACCACAATATTTGACTGGTGCCACAACAACTCCACCCCCGCCCATTCCGATGCAGGCGTTCGGGGACTACAGGAATCCGGAATCCGGGCCCTGTTCGGTCATGGCTCGCCCAAGCCCGACGCGGCTGCGGGTGCCAAGCATTTCAGTGAGATACCTCACCCCCGCAAGGAGCTGGAGCGCCTCCGCAACGATGTGCTTTCCGACGACGACGCATTGGTCACGCTGGCCATGTCGGCGCTCGGCGTCGATTTCTCCACATGGGAGGTCGTTGAACATGACTTCCGGCTGGCCAAGGAACTCGACCTGATTATCAGCACCCATGTCTGGGGGGCGCCCAATCGGCTCAATCCGGACGGCTATCGGAAGCTGGCGAAACTCAAGCTGCTCGACCGCCGGCACAACATGGTCCACGGCAACTACCTGTCGGACGCCGAACTCAAGCTCATCATCGATTGCGGTGCCTCTACAACAATTACCCCCGAAGTCGAAATCCAGATGGGCCATGGCAATCCACTGATCGGGCGCGTGCGCGCACTGGGCGGCAAGCCAAGCATCGGCATCGATGTGGAATGCAACATCTCCGGTGACATGTTCACGGTGATGCGCATGGCCATGCAGCCGCAACGCCTGCTCGACAATCAGGCGACGTTCCGCGAAACCAAGGCCATGGTGGACAGCCTTTCGATCAAGCCGCGTGAAGCGCTTGAATGGGCGACCATCAATGCGGCACGGGCGATGGGACTGGATCGAAAGATCGGATCACTCAAGCCCGGGAAACAGGCTGATATCATTATGATCAACGGGAACGATCTGAATCTGTTTCCGGTACACAACCCGATAGAAAGCGTGGTCTTCCACGCCCATGGCGGCAACGTGGACACGGTCATGATCGCCGGCAAGATCCAGAAGCAGAACGGCAAGCTCAAATATCGTGGTCTGCGCGGCAAGATGGATGAACTCGCCAAATCCGGCCGGCGCATCCTCAAAGGCATCAAGCTCGCCTCCTAGCTCGCCGATACCGCGCCGGGCTTTGGTGATGTATCATGACGCCCTCTAGACTGGAGACCAGCATGCCCGACGATTCACCTCGCCCGAATTCACCCGAGGCGCGCGATGCCGCTTCAATCATCCACCCGCTCACCAACCTGAAGACACATCTGGACAAGGGTCCGGTCGTCATCGAGGAGGGCAAGGGCGTGTGGGTAAAGGATATCCACGGCAAGGAATATATCGAGGGGATGGCCGGCCTGTGGTGCATCTCGCTCGGCTATGGGCAGGACCGGTTGGTCAAGGCGGCGGCCGACCAGATGGCTCGCCTGCCCTACTATCATCTGACGAATCACAAGAGCCATTCGCCGGTGATCGAACTGGCAGAGAAGCTGCTGGAGATTGCACCCGTCCCGATGTCGAAAATCTGGTTCGCGAACTCGGGCTCAGAGGGCAATGACAGCGCCGCGCGGATCGTCTGGTACTACTGGCACGCGATGGGTAAGCCCGAGAAGCGTAAGATCATCGCCCATCAACGCGCCTATCATGGCAACACGATCGCCTCGGCGAGCCTGTCGGGCCTGTACTACAACCACGCGTCCTTCGGATTGCCGCTCGACGGTTTCCTGCACGTCACACCGCCGCATCACTATCGCTACGCGAAACCGGGCGAGAGCGAGGAAGACTTTGCCACGCGCCTCGCCGACGAACTCGATGCGCTGATCGAGGCTGAGGGTCCGGAAACAGTGGGCGCATTCTTCACCGAGCCGATCATGGGTTCTGGTGGTGTGATCGTGCCGCCGCCGACCTACTACGACAAAGTCCAGGCGGTGATCCGCAAGCACGACATGCTGTTGATCGCCGACGAGGTGATCACGGCCTTCGGACGTACAGGCAACATGTTCGGCTCCACCACGATGGGCCTCGAGCCCGACATGCTGGTCTGCGCCAAGGGCCTGTCGAGCGCTTACATCCCGATTTCCGCTTTGATGGTGAATGCCCGCGTGTTCGATGTGATCTCTGAGGAAAGCGACCGGGTGGGCGTGTTCGGACTGAGCTTCACCTATTCCGGCCATCCGGTATCCGCCGCGGTCGCCCGCGAGACGCTACAGATCTATGAGGACGAAGATATCGTCGGCCATGTCCGGTCGATGGAACCGCATTTTATGGGCGGACTCGAAGCGTTGCTCGAACACCCGCTGGTCGGCGAAGTGCGCGGCAAGGGACTGGTCGCGGGGGTAGAACTCGTTCGCGACAAGAAAACCGGAGAGGCTTTCGATCCGGCGCTCGCTGTCGGCGATTATTGCAATCAGCGTGCCGAGGAGCACGGGCTGATCGTTCGCGCGATCGGAGATACGATTTCGTTCTGCCCGCCGCTGATCATCAACAAGGACGAGATCGCGGAGATGATCGCGCGATTCACGCGCGCGCTCGACGACACGCTGGATATGCTGCGCGAGCAGGGCCAGATCGAGGTCGCGTAGGCGACCGGGAAAGAGACAGGGGAATTACGGATGACTGACAACCTTGCGGCGCTTACCGCCACCCAGCTGAGTGATCTATATGCCAGCGGCGAGGCCTCACCCGTTGACGTAACGCGAGCCGTGCTCGACCAGATCGAGACCCACAACCCGACCCTTAATTGCTTCTGCCTGGTCGATGCCGATTCCGCGCTCGCCACCGCGCGCGAGTCCGAAGTTCGATGGCAGAAGGGCGAGCCCCTGTCCGCCATCGACGGCATCCCGGCTTCGATCAAGGATCTGACGCTTACGAAGGGGTGGCCCACCATGCGCGGGTCGCGCACCAGCAACCCGGATGCGCCACAGGACGAGGACGCCCCCGCAACAGCCCGTCTGCGCGAGGCCGGCGCAGTCCTGACAGGAAAAACCACGACGCCGGAGTTCGGCTGGAAGGGCGTCACCGACAACCCATTGACCGGGATCACCCGCAACCCGTGGAACCCGGAGCGAACGCCCGGCGGTTCCTCGGGCGGCGCGTCGTCAGCCTGCGCATCCTTTATGGGGCCGCTGCACCAGGGCTCCGACGCGGCCGGCTCAATTCGCATCCCTGCGGCTTTCGCCGGTATCTTCGGCCACAAGCCGACCTTCGGGCTGGTGCCCAACTATCCCCTGCCCGGCCATATCGGCAATCTGGCCAACATGGGCCCGCTGACCCGGACCGTAACCGACGCGGCGCTGATGCTGAACGTGCTGGCGAGCCCGGACTCAAGAGATTCGATGGCCGCACCCGTCTCGGCCCAATCGGAAAACTACCTGAACGCGCTCGATGCCGGCATCGAGGGCGTCCGCATCGCCTACAGCCCGACCCTCGGTGAAAATGGCTGGGCCGACGATGACGTGGCCGCCGCTGTCGCTGCCGCAGCCAAGACCCTCAGTGATCTGGGCGCTATCGTCGAGGAGGTCGATCCGGACATCCCGCCGGTCCGGCCGATCATCGAGGTGATCTGGGCCGCGGCAGACGCCTGGCTGGTGGACCAGATCCCCGCCGACAAACACGAGCTCATGGACCCCGGGCTGCTCGCAATCGCCGAAGAGGGTCGCAAGCTGAGTGTCACCGACCTTGTCGGCGCCCACGCCGCACGGGTCGAGCTTGGCAACCGGATGGCGCGGTTCCACGAAAATTATGACCTGTTGCTCACCCCGCAGATGCCGCTGGAAGCGATCGAGGCGGGCAAGAACGTCCCCGACGGACGCGACATGGACCAGTGGGTCGATTGGTGCCCGTTCACCTATCCCTTCAATCTGACCATGCAACCCGCCTGCTCGGTGCCGTGCGGGCTGGGCAGCGAGCGCCTTCCCGTCGCGTTCCAGCTGGTCGGTCGTCATTGGGAAGACGCGCTGGTTCTGCGCGCGGCGCGGGCATACGAAAAGGCCCACCCGTTCGCCGCCGCGCCGGGATACGTCTAGAACCTTCAGACGGCCGGAAGTCCCGCGGGTTTCCGATCACGCCACGGCATCGCGGTTTCAAGCTGCGCCGACAGCCGGAACAGGGTTGCCTCATCGGCAAAGCGCCCGACAGCCTGCACCGAGACCGGGAAGCCCTCGTCCGTTGTTCCGACCGGCAGGCTGATCGCCGGCTGACCCGTCAGGTTGAACCAGACGGTGAAGGGCGAGAATGCCGCCACCCGGTCCCAATATTCATCGGCGTCGTCCATCATCATGTCGATCCAGCCCAGCTTCGGCGGCATGTGACCGAGCCCCGGGGTCAGCAGGACGTCATAGTCTTCATGAAATGCTGCCATGCGCCGTCCGGCCTGGTGCATACGCCCCTGGGCCAAGAACACGTCATAGCCTGTAACGCGCTCGCCCATCTCCGCAGTGGCGGCGACAACATTCTCGACCTCACCCGGCTCGGGAAGCCGGCCCTTGGTCGGGTGCAGGCGGATGGTCTGGGCGGCGTTCGATGCCATCAGCGTGCGGAAAATCTCCTGCATCTCGCCATTGTCGATCGGCGGGTCCGCCTCGACCACGTCATGACCGAGGCCTTCCAGCACTGACAGAGTTTCGTCGAGCACGCGCGTGTGCTCGCCGTCGGTTCGCGCGCCCGTGGCGCCGCCATAGCTGAACCCAACGCGCAGCTTTCCGGGATCGACCCCGACTTCATCCAGGAAGGGCCGCGCCGGCGGCGGTGCAAAATAGGGATCGCCCGGCGCCGGGCCGGCGGTGGCATCGAGGATCGCGGCGTGATCACGCACGGATATCGAGACGGTGTGTTCAGCGACGATCCCGCCCATGCGCTCACCGAGCCCCGGCGAAAAGCTGTTCCGGCCTCGCGTCGGCTTCATGCCGACCAGTCCGCAACACGAAGCCGGCACGCGGATCGAACCGAACCCGTCGCTGGCATGGGCCGCCGGCAGAATGCGCGCGGCCACCGCAGATGCCGCGCCGCCCGACGAGCCGCCCGGCGTCACCGCATCATCCCAGGGATTACGCGTCGGACCGTAGAGCTGCGGTTCGCAGGTGATCGACATGCCGAACTCGCAGGTATTGGTCTTGCCGAAGATTGCCATCCCTGCGGCCTTCAAACGCGTCACGGTTTCGCTGTCGGCGTCGGGCACCACATCCGCCATGAACTTGCTGCCGCCGGTGGTCGGCGTGCCAGCCAGGGTCGCGCCCAAATCCTTGATCAGATAGGGAACGCCTGCCAGAGGGCCGTCTGGAAGATCTCCCGCAACCGCCGCGCGACCGTGGTCGTACAGCTCCAACACGACCGCGTTGAGAGCCGGATTGCGTGCTTCGCAACGGGCAATCGCAGCTTCCATAACCTCGGCCGCAGTGACCGCGCCTTCCCGGATCAGGGTCGCCAAGCCTACTGCATCATAGTCTTCAAACTCGTCAAACGCCGTCACCGATCTCTCCCGTTCTGCATATAGCGATACCACCCATCGGTCCTGATATGTTGATCGACGCGGCCGATGTGTCCAATGTCGCGACCCCATGGTCCACTGAAACGGCACACGATGTCACGCCCCAACATGTTGCTCGGTGCCGCGCTGGCGGGTGCCGCCGGAATCGGATTTGCCACAAATTCCACCGCTGCGAAGGTTGCCTATGAAGGCGGCACGAACCCGCTGACATTCCTGACCCTGCGCTCAGTGCTCGCAGCCGTTCTCGTTCTGATCATCATCGTCGCAAACAGGCGGAGCCTGCGCATGCCGATGCGGCGTCGCCTGGCTGCCTTCGCCATTGGCGGTCTGCTCGCAGTCTATTCATATGGCACGCTGGCATCGATCCAGTTCATCCCCGTCGCCCTCGCAATCCTGATTCTCTACACCTTCCCCCTGCTCACCAGCATCTACACCTGGGTCAGCGGCCAGGAACGGCCAACATTCCTGGCCGTAGGCGCGTTGCTTGTGGCATTTTTCGGACTCGTTCTGGCGCTCGATATTCAGGGCGATGCGCTCGATCTCAGGGGAGTCGGCCTCGCCGCGATGGCCGCGCTGGGCCTCACGACCGTGATCATCCTCAACAACCGACTGGTCGGCGATGGGGATTCCCAGCCGATCACGTTCCACATGATGCTGTCCGCCTCAATCGTGTTCGCCGTCGTCACCTGGATCGCCGGCGACTACGCCCTGCCCGAGACGCTGGCCGGGTGGACCGGCTTCCTGATCGGACCGAGCGCCTACGCCGCGGCCATCGTTACGGTCTTCGTTGCGATCTCTCTTGCCGGCCCCGCCCCGGCCGCCATGTCGATGAATGTGGAACCCGTGGCGAGTCTGACCTTCGGGTTCCTGATCCTCGGCCAGGCGTTGAGCAGTCTGCAAATCCTCGGCGCCGGGCTGGTCATCGCAGCCGTCCTGTCGCTACGTTTGTCCGACATACGCATCCCCGGCGCCAAAATGGAGAGAAAGCCATGACCGACCTGCTCGAACACACCAGCGCGATCGCCGAAATTCTCAGGGCGCGCGGCGAGACCGTCGCCGTGGCCGAAACCTCCGCCGGCGGCCTTGTCTCTGCCCAGCTCCTCGCCGTGCCCGGCGCCTCTGCGTATTTCGTGGGCGGCGGTGTGCTCTACACCGGCGAATCACGCGAAGGACTGGCCGGCATTACCGACGCAGATATGGCCGGCATTCGCTCCAGCAGCGAGCCGTTTGCGCAACTTTTGGCACAGACTCTACGTGAGCGACTTGGCGCAACATGGGGTCTTGCAGAGACCGGTGCGGCCGGCCCAACGGGCAATAGATACGGTGACGATGCCGGTCATACATGCGTTGCGGTCTCGGGGCCTGTGTCCAAAGTGGCCACGCTGGAGACCGAAAATGGCGACAGAAGCGCCAATATGTGGCGCTTTTCGGCGGAAGCGCTCGGTTTGTTCATGCTATGTCTTCAGGAATCGCAGAAAACTTAAATCTGCATATCTTGGTACGTACGGGTTGGAAAATATTTCTACTTAGGTAAAATCGCCGCGATCGGTCTTACCCGGTCGGGGGAGTATGTGAGCGGGAACCGCACCAGCGCGGAACTCAACATCGACCGGAAGAATTAATTCAAAAGGGGATCCTTAGGATGACCAAAAAGGCATTACTTGCTGCCGCGGCAATGATCGCACTGACAGCATGTACAGGGCAGCAACTGGGCAAGGCGCAGATGACTGCGCCGGACAGTACCGAATTCGACAATGCACTGGCGGCCGGATATCTCCGACTGGCACAGGCAGAGCAGAAGGAAGGCGACTACAAAGACGCCGACTATTTCGCACTTCAGTCCATGGCCGCTGCGTCGCCGACCAAAGTCGTGCCGCTGCCGGAAGTGACCACGCGAAATCTCCCGAAGGCTGACGCCTTTTACGTGGGAACCGCGCGTGAAGAGCTCAGCCAAGCCCTCGACGGCGGCGCACGCGTCCGCGCACCGCAGCTCGCAGCAGCAGCCCAGGTGTCTTACGAGTGCTGGATCCAGGAACTGGAAGAGAACAACCAGCCGCCGCACATCGCAGCATGTCGCGACCAGCTCGATGGTCTGATCCCGGCCCTGCAGAATGCGATCGCGTCAGCAGACGCCGCACCGGCCAAGAAGGCGAAGCCGCCGAAGGGCAAGACGTTCGTCGTGTCGTTCCCGACCGGTGGTGCCACACTCGATGCCGCTGCGAACGCAGTACTGACTGACGCCGTCAAGTATTCCGCCAACTTCAGCCCGGTTCAGGTTGTCGTCAGCGGCTACACCGACACGGTCGGCAGTGCAGCCAGCAACGACACGCTGTCCAAGCGCCGGGCCGCAGTGGTCTCTGCCGCGCTCCGCATCCGCGGAATTTCGCGCGATAACATGAAGATGGACGGTTATGGCGAGGAGTTCCTCTCCAAGCGCACTGCAGATGGTGTGGACGAGGCAAAGAACCGCCGCGTTGAGGTTTCCGTCGCCCCGTAAGCGACTTTGATACCGAATATGAAGGGGGCGTCGGCAGCAGCCGGCGCCCTTTTTCTTTCCGTAATGCCAGCACAGGTCGCAGTTCAGGGCGAAACGTCCCGGCTACTTTGCACAGCATTCACCCCTTGAAGGCCACGTGACAAATCAGATGATGGCGTCATGACCAGAGCCGGACCCCGGGCGCCATCGATGCCTCTCTTGTTCGCGATGATGTTCGCGAGCCAGCTTGCCACCACGATCTTCCTGCCCGGCCTGCCGGGTATCGCCAGCGACTTGCAGACGTCCCTTTCGGCCGCGCAAATGATGCTACCGGCCTATCTCGGCGCATTCGCGATCGCACAGCTTGTCGTCGGCCCGATGTCCGATGCGTTCGGACGCCGGCGGGTGATCATCGGCGGGCTGGGGCTGTTCAGTCTGGCCAGCCTGGCCGCCGGCCTGGCACCCGACATCGAACTGCTGCTGACCGCGCGCGCGCTGCAGGCCAGCGGGGCCTGCGCGACCATGGTCGTCGCCCGCGCGATCATCCGCGACACCGCTCAGGGCGCCGCCGCAGCGCGCGCGATGAGTGCCCTTGCCATCGCGATGGCCGTCGGCCCGTCGGCCGCGCCACTCATCGGCGGCCAACTCGTCTCATGGTTCGACTGGCGCGCCACATTCTATTTCACCAGCCTGATCAGCGTGGTCACAGCGTTCGGTGTGTTGCGGTATCTCGAGGAAACACTTCCGCTCAACCAACGCCGCCCCGCACGGTTCGGCGAGCAGATCGTGACCTATCTCAGATTGTTCGGAAATCCGGTCTTCGTCGGCTACAGCCTGACCGTCGCATTCGCGAGCGGGGCCATGCAGGCCTTCCTGGCCGCCTCGCCGATCATACTGATCGTGCAGATGGATATGTCGCCGGCGATATACGGCCTCTGCGTCATGCTGATGCCTTTGATCTACATGGTCGGCAGTTTCCTCGCCGGCCGCCTGACCCTGTGGGTACCGATCGACAACATCGTCCTGATTGGCGGGTTCGCCAGCGCCGGGGGCGGGCTGCTGCAGTTGGCGTTCGGGCTCGGCCTCGGTGCGGGCGACATCACACCGCTGCACGTGCTCGGCGCGTTCGCCATATCCAATCTTGGAACCGGGCTGGTGCTCGCATGCTGCTACGCACAAGCGCTCAATACGGTGTCACCCTCCTACGCCGGCGCCGCCTCGGCGCTCAGCGGGTTCATTCATATGGGCTGGGCGTTTCTGATCACCTTCACCGTCGCCAGCGTTGCGCATGAAACAACGCTGCCGTTCGGGATCGCACAAATGATGACGACAGCGCTCAGCCTGATGACCGCGCTGCTGCTTGTCTTCGTGTTCAAGCGTCGCGGTCAAACAGGGGCGTAGAACGTGCCCTCAACCTCGAATATATCGTCCTGGTTAAGCGCCGAGACCTCGAGGATCGTGCGCGGCGGATAAGGCCCGCCGGCCCAGATTTCCTCCTGGACCTTGTTCACGATCGGCCGGTAACGGTCCATGTCGGTGACATAGACGGTGAGCCGGACCGCATCACCAAGACCGGCACCTTCCGATGCCGCGATATGCGCCATATTCTCGAATGCCTGGCGGATCCGGTTCTCATCTCCCTTGACCAGTTCGTTCGTCGCCGGATCGATGCCGCGCATCCCGGCCACAAAAACATGATCGCCGGCGCGGCTCGCCAGCGACCAGGTGCCCGTTGGCTTGATCGCGCCTGCGGGTGCGAGATAGCGCACAGAGGATTCACGTTCGGTCATGGATTTGCTCCCGGTCGTGACGTTCTAGAGGCCGAACACGCGCACCGCGTTGTCACCACGGATCGCGGCGATCTCTCCGGCCGGACGGCCATCCACGAGCTCATAGAGTTTGGGGACATCCGCGGGCATCGGCAGATCGGTGCCGAACATCACCCTTTCCGGGCCCGCGATATCAATCACCAGCTGCAACGCCGCCGGGTCATAGACAATGGCGTCATAGTAGAGCTGGCTGAAATAGTCGCTGGGCAGTTTCGGGATATCGAACTTCGCCAGGGTCTCGACACCGAAGAACATGTCGACCCGTCCGTTGACGAACGGGATATAGCCGCCGCCGTGGCTGGCGATCATCTTGATATCCGAAAAGCGCTCGAAGAAACCGTCGATGGCCATCCGCGCAAGCGCAATCGTCGTGTCGTACATGAACCCGGCCGCCGGCATGAGGATGCGCTCATGACCATAATTGACGTCTTTGGCACCCAGGGGTGCCGTCGGGTGGATGAGCACCGGGAATGCACGCTTGTGCAGCGCCTCCCAGACGGGTGCGAACAGCGGATCGATCAAATGGCGGGTACCGATATGGGCCACGCACATGACCCCCACCGCCCCCAATGCGATGCACCGGTCGAGTTCGGCGAGCGCCGCGTCGGGATACTCCCACGGCAGGGAGGCAAACCAGCGAATGCGATCGGGATAGGCCGTCTGCCCGGCCGCCATCTCGTCGTTGGCCAGGCGCGCCGTCGCGACGCTGATCGCCTCGTCGCCGAAATGCACGTTCGGCGAGGTCAGCGAGACGATGGAGATATCGATGCCCAACCGGTCCATCATCTCGACCCGCTTGTCATAGTCGAACGCCTCGACCTCCAGCGCGCAGGCCGGGGTGCCGTATTCAACCAGATAGTTGCGGCGGTCTTCCATGTCCGCGATCTCGTAGGCGGGCGCACCATGTTTTTTGATCATGTCGAGCCAGCCGTCGCCGAACATGTGGGTGTGAATATCAATCGTGGGCATCGCGTGGTGGCTCCGGTTTGAGAACAGGCAATTGCGTTACAGCTCGAAAATAGGCGTTTGCAAGACCGTTGTCAGGCTACCGTTGTCAGGCGGGTATCGGCGCCTCGAATAATCTCACCAAATGAGACGTTCAAATGATCGATGGAGACCCGGTTCCGGCGATCGTTACGCTCAACTGAACCCCGGTGGACACATGATACCAGCAGACGAGACATTCGACGGCACCTGGCCGTTTGAGCCGCATTTCTTCGAGGGCAATGGCTTTCGCCAGCACTATGTCGATGTGAACAACGCACCCGAGGGCGCGGACGACGTCATCATCCCGCTCCACGGCGAGCCGACCTGGGGCTATCTCTATCGGAATTTTATTCCCCGGTTGAGCAAGGTCGGCCGGGTCATCGTGCCGGACCATATGGGCTTCGGCAAAAGCGAGACCCCGCAGGACCGCGACTATTCCATCCGCGATCACGCCGACAATCTAGAGCGCTTACTGCTCGATCTGGACGTGCGTAACATCACCTTCGTGATGCAGGACTGGGGTGGCTCGATCGGCATCAGCTTCGCGCTGCGCCATCCCGACCGCGTCAAATGCCTGGCGATCTGCAACACCTACGCGCCGTGGTCCGACGAGCCGATCGACGCCACCTTCCCGACCGAACACCACAAATGGTTCAACTGGACCCAGACCCATGAGTTTGAGCCCACCCTGTCCCATCTCGGTTCGACCATCCTGTCGGTGATGAAGCGTGTCGGGTTCGAGAACACCGACCATGTGGACGAGACCTGGGTCCGCGCCTTCTCCGGCCCCTTCCCAACCGTAGAATCCTGCCGCGGGGCGTTGGCATTCCCCCGCGCCATCGCCAACCCGGACACATTCCGGTTCTTCAAAGAGATGGCCGAGACCCACGACATCAACGTGCTCAAGACCATCCCCGCCATGTGCATCATCGGCGAGGAAGACCGGGCAATGCCGCCGCACTGGGTGAAATTCCGTTTCAAGAGCTTCTGGCCCAACGGCCCGCTCATTTCGCTGCCCGGGGTCGGTCATTATCTCCAGGAAGATGCGCCGGAAACCGTGTCTGCGCTGGTTGAGCAGTTCATCCAGATGAACAACCCAACAACCGAGTTTACCGAGCCCAAGCGAAGCTGGAACGACACCAAGCGGTGGGCGGACGACTAACGAGGAGGAGTGACCATGTTCGATATCCGACTGAACGAGGAACAGCGCGCGTTCCAGCAGATGGCGCGTGACTTCGCCGAAAACGAGATCAAGCCAATCGCCCTCGAACTGGACGCAAAGCCGAACTGGGAAGACCGTATTCCCTGGGATGTGCTGAAAAAGGGCTCGCAGCTCGGCTTTCGATCCTTCGTGCTGCAGGAAGAGAATGGTGGTGCGGGTGCGTCCGATCATCTGACCGCCTGCATCGTCGCCGAAGAACTGGCCGCGGGAGACATCGGCACGGCTTACTACTTCATGCTGACGGCACGGCGCGCGCGCGACTGGTTCGAATTACGCATGACCGACGAACAGCGCGAATATTTCATCCCGCGCTTTCTCGAGGACGACACCTATTTCACCACCGTCGCCATCCATGAGCCCGACACTGACCTCGGTTTCGACTACTTCACCGAGACGCCAGCCGACGCGGAATTCAGAACCCGCGCGGTCGAACAGCCCGACGGATCATGGCTAATCAACGGCGCCAAGAACTTCCAGACCGTCGGCTATCTCGCCAAGCTGATCGTTACCATGGCGCAGACCAAAGACGGTCCGCGCGCCTTCCTTGTCGAGGGAGAATCCGAGGGGCTGGTGCGCCACCCAATGTCGAAGATCGGCCGGAAGATTGGCGACAACGCGGAGATCTTCTACGACGACGTCCGGGTGCCGCCCGGCCGAATTCTCGCAGCGATCCCGCCACGGTCCGACATGGGCACACATGTGACCATCGCCGCGATCACGCTGGGCCTCGGCCGCGCGGCGCTCGAGGAAACCATAAAATACGTCCAGGAACGGCGCGCCGGGGGCAAACCGATCATCGAGCACCAGGCAGTCGGGTTGTTCCTTGCCGACATGGCCACAAACCTCGAGGCCGCGCGGCGGCTGATCTGGACTGCGGCATGGGCCAAGGACAACCCGGAGGCCTTCGCCGATGGGAGCGCCGATTGGCAGCCCTACGAGATGATGGCGACGGCTTTCACCGGCACAGCGGTCCAGCGCATCACCGAACAGGCCATGGAACTTTTCGGTGGCATGGGCGTCATCCAGGGTATGCCGATCGAGAAATATGTGCGCGATGCATTGGTACAGAAGCACATTTCGTTCCCCTTCCCGACCCGCTACCGCATCGCCGAGGCGCTGGCAGGTTTCAAACGGGAGACATCGCCGCTTCTGAGCGAAAATCTGGGCTAGTTCAGGCGAGTTCAGCCGTACCGCGCCAGTCCGGCGTTACGTAGTTGATGATGATCGATTTGCGGGTGCCGGAGACCGGGTGATGGCCGACGCCATGCCAGGTGTTTTCGCCGGGGATGAAAATCACCCCCTTGTTCATTCCATAGGGCGCCGATCCGACATACTTGTGATCGGGCGGGCCTTCGAGAATGTCGGTGCCGGCATTTGCCAGGCCCGGGTCGTCCGCCAGATAAACCAGCATGGTGAACTTCTTCACCGAGATATCCGTGTGGGGCTCGAGCCAGAAGCCTGCGGTGTCCTGGCAGAATTCGATCCGCAACAGACCATCGGAAAGATCGGTGCCGGTGACTTCCTCTATGGTCTTTCTCACCCCCGGGTCCTCGAAGCCCGCAACAACACGGCGGCAGACAGCGTATTTTTGCTGGTTTTCGGGCGTGAAGTAGACCCGCAGGCTGTTGTTGCTCTCGCGCCGGCCGTCGAAAACGGTGTCCACCGGCGGCGGGAACGGTAGCGCGAGGATGTCGTCGCAACAGCCGTCGGGCAGCGTGCCATCGAGGAGCCAGTGGTCGTAGGGTGATGTTTCGTGTGCGGCGCGTTGCAGGCATGCCAGGAACGAGCCGGCCACGGAGGTTTCCGACGGAGCGTTCACCGAAATCGTCTGCGAGGGCTGCCCCATCATCTGCTTCCTTTGTTTCCGTCCTTACGCAAACGGATTGAGCTTTTTGACCGTTGCCGAGAACCGGTGGCGTCCGAGTTCGCGCTCCAGCGCGTCTGACGAGGTCATCCAGTTGAACATCACGTAACGCCGCTGCCCCTTAACGGGCTCGTGTCCGTGCCAGGAGTTATCGGCACGCAGAAACGAGGCCAGAACCCCGCCGTCGGGCGGGATTTCCGCAACATAGTCACTCAGGTCATCCGGGCGGCGCAGCAAGCGCAAGCGCCCCTCGCCCTGATCCCATGTCTCATTGAGATACAGCAGACAGGTCACGAATTTGGCCTCCGTATCGGTATGAATGCGGCCATCTTTTTCCTGTGCCTGGCCGCGCACTGTAATCATCAGAGGTTTGTCGGAGAGATCGACGCCATACATCTCGGCCATGACGTCTTCCATCTCCCGGCTGCGGATGTCATCAACCAGCCGGGCGAAGGCCGGTCCATAGGTCAGCGCCGAAAGTGGATACACACCGGGCTTGCGGATATCGGGGAAATCCGCCGCAATCGCCGCCAAATCCGCTGCCTTCAGCACCTCGGGTGCGGCGAAAAACTGAAATGGCTCGCGCGCCACTTCTGCGCGGGCGATGGCGGCAAAATCAATCACACTCGTTCCCAGCCGGCCCCCGTCGATCGAATCCCGATCGCCAGCCAGACCGCTGCCTGTCTATCGAAAGAGAGTGCGCATCCCGCCTTGTAACGTCTTGATGTGGATCAACCTGCACGACAAAAAAGGAAGCCGTTGCGTCGGCCGAAATCGATTCTATGAGCCTGGCCCAATGAACGCTCACATGTCGCGGCGGAATTCCTGCGTCGCGGTGAGTCGCTCCGCCAAATACGTTGCGCCGGTCGTCGGCGGATATTTTGCCGGCCTTTCGTCACTGACGCAGGCCGGCAGGACCGTCACGTCGGCATCCGGATTGGGGTCGAGGAAGAACGCGATGGAGTAGCGCTCCTGCTCGGGCACGCGAACCCGGTGGGGCGTGGAGACATAGATGTCGTTCGTCCAGCGCATCAGGCAGTCGCCGATGTTGCAGACGAACGCGTCGGGCACGGCGGGCGGTTCGATCCAGTCACCCTCGCGGGTGCGCACCTCGAGGCCGGGTGTGGCATCCGGCAACAAGAGTGTGATGTTGCCATAGTCGGTGTGCTCGCCCGCTCCCGTCTGGCCCGCGACCGTTGGCTGCGCATTCGCGGGGTAATGAAGCAGGCGCAGGTAGCCGAGCGGGCGGTCGAGTTTATCTTCGAAAAATTCGTCGGCGAGGCCCAGGTCGCGGCTGAAGGCGAAATGCAGCTGCCGGCCAAGCGTCCAGACGGCGTTGTAGTAGGCCAGCATCGCCGCACGGAAATCCGGCAAGTCGGGCCATTGGTTCACCCCACGAAAGGGCTTCCCGGCCAGTATCTCCGGATCATCGGCCGCCAGGTCGAGGCCGAGATTGTAGGTCTCCTTGAGATCGCCGGGCTTGTCCGGATCAAGAGTTTCGCCCGCGAAGGGCATGTAGCCCAGATTGTTCGGCGACTTCGTCATCGTGACCGCCATCTTCCGTTCGAGCGGCAGCGCGAAGAACGCCTGTGACATTTCGAAACTACGTCGCAGCACGGCGGGATCGATGCCGTGCCCGGTCACACAGAAGAAACCAATCCGGCGGCAGGCCTCGCCCATCTGGCGCGCGAGATCGTCGATCCCCGCCGAATCATCATTCACGACGGCAGAGACATCGATAACCGGAATTTCCGAACGGACCGTCATTGATTTGCGCCCCTTTCGCGGTCTCTATTGCGCCCGTTGCCAGCGTATCGGCGCACCGTTCGGCTCTGCGACATGGTGACGCAGCACCCCGATGCGATCGGCTTCCAGTTCCACCACCGCCCCCGGCGAAATCCAGCGATCGATTTCGAAACCGCAGCCATTGTTGACGGTGCCCGAACCGAGCACCTCACCGATGTTCAGCATCTCATCCTGAGATGTGTAGGACACCGCTTCGGGGAAGCTCCACTGCATCGGACCGGGCGTCGATTCCGCCCAGACCTCGCCGTCGATCCGCACGGCCATCTGCAGGTCGGCCGGGTCACCCATCTCGTCGGATGTAACGATCCAGGGCCCGAGGCCCCATGCGAAATCCTTGCCCTTGTATGGACCGGTGCTGACCTGCATCTCGCCGCGCTGGGTGTCGCGGGCCGAAAAGTCATTCAGCAGCGTGTAGCCCATGATGTAGTCCGACGCGTTGTCGAGATCCACGTCGAGCGCCGGCTTGCCGATGATCGCGGCCAGCTCCAGCTCGTAGTCGAGCTTCTTGGTGTAGCGCGGCCAGGGCACGGTGGAATCGTGACCGAACATCGTCGTCGAGTTGCCCTTGAACGCCGTCGGCTGGTCGTACCAGGCCGGCGGGATCGACAGGTCCATCTTGCCGAACGTGTTCTCGAGATGGTCTTCGAACGCCGCAAAGTCACGCAACACGGGGACGCGGGCGATCGGCGGGCGCAAGGCGATGTCAGCCAGCGACCAGATCAGCGTCTCGCCGCGGGGTCCCGTTGCGTCACGATGGGCTTCGGCCCAGGCGACCGTTTCCTCCAGCAGGCCGAGGTCCGTGCCGTAGAGACCGGCAAACTGCTGCAGGTCCGCCGGACAGAAGGCTTCCGCGCGCCCCGTCGGGTTCGAATCACCGCCATCGGCCTGCATGGCCGCATAGGCGAAATTGATATCGATGATCTGGCCCTTGCCGTGGCGCGCGTTCTCGATCGTGTCGCCGTCGTCGAGGCGCACCACGCCGAAGCGGTCGAACGGTCCGACGGGGGTTTCGACCCTGAATGTCGCGAGCTTCATTCCGCCGCCACCTTGTCCTTGAGGTCGACCTTGTCGGCCTCGTCGGTCTCGGGGAATGGCCCCTGCTTGATCTCGATCAGGCGAGTTCCCTTCTCGAGGAACTCGACCTCGTGGCCCTCGACCATGAGGATCAGATCGTTCGGCGCGAGGATTACATCGCCGAGGAAATCACCCTCGGTTGCATAGACGCCGATGCGGGCCTTGCCACGCTGGCAGAGCAAAATCTGATGGCGCGTGGGATGGTCGGGCAGCGGGAATTCCGGATCGGGAACATGGTAATGCGCGGCCGTGGTCCCGCCAGGATCGCGGTTCAGCATGATCACCTGGAGCGGCCAGTTGTCGTCGGTGATGTGCGCCTTGTTGCGACGCTCGGACGTCGGATCGACATTGTAGGACTTGCGAATATGCTCATGCTCTTCTTCGGTGTCCATGAACGGCGGAAAACTCTCGAACTCCTCGAAGCCGGCGCGGATGTGAATCGCGACGACGCGGTTGTCGCGTGGCGACTTGTAATATTTGACGTGTTCGAGCCCCTCGGGCGTCGCAAATTCGGTCATGGTCGGTTCCCTTTCCCTGAGATTCTACGGCCAACTTTAAAGTCATTTGAATAATATTCAAGTGACTTGAATATTGGAGATAATAATACGTAAATTCAAAATGTTGGAGGTGTATTAACCCAGACGATATGGGCGACAGAACTGCCCGGGTTACGATATTTGTGCGGGCGTTCCGAGCGAAAGTTGAACGAATCCCCGGCACGAAGCTGTACGACCTCATCGCCGACGGTGAGTTCGATCTCCCCCTCGATGACGTACCCGATCTCCTCTCCGACATGCTCCAGATATCCCGCAGACTCTCCACCCGGCTCAACGATATGGATGTTGCCCTGGAGCAGGTGGCCGTCGGCATAGGGTATGAGGCGCTGCATACGCACGCCGTGACCGCCACGCGACGGTTCCGTATCGATGAGCGGGCGATCCTCGGCGCGCGTCACCAGTCCGGTCGTCGAACCATCATCCTCAAACAGCGACGCCACATTGATCTCGAGCGCCATTGCGATACGGTGCAGCATCCGGACCGACGGGTTGGCGTGGCCGTTCTCCAGCTTCGACAGAAGACTTTCAGAACAACCCGCGATTTCGGCAATTTCCTTGAGCTTCTTTCCGAGCAGCATCCGGTGATGCCGCAGGCGCGCGCCGAGCGCCAGACCGGGCCGCGCGGCAGGACCTGCGTGTGGCAGGCTCACATTTTCTATGTTCTTGCTGGTCAATTGCGCCGCCGGAATCTGCTTATTTCTACCGTGATGATCGTCCGATTCTACAGTAGATGACCAACCATCGGTCCGGCAGTGTAGCGGAACCGGATCAAAAACAGTCTCGGACCTTGTCTAACGGTTCGTTCAGATGAACAATCAGTCGACGCAGTCACGGTGACCAACCGGACATGGAACGACACCATGTACCGGGCAAACGCCCAAAACATCAGCGGCGAAGTATGGGAGAGCAAAAATGGCACGAGTACCGGTTATCAACCCCGAGAACGCACCCGACGAGCTGAGGCATTTCTACGAGGCCGTCACCGGTCTGGTTGGCCGGGTGCCGAACGCCTATCGCACGATGGCCCATGCGCCCTATCTGGCGATGCTTTTCCTGCCGTTCCAGGCCGCCAATCAGCGCGAATGGCCGGGTGTGCGTATGTCGGGCAAGATCAAGGAAATGGTCATCATCAAGACCAGCCACATCAATGGCTGTGAGTATTGCTACGCGCACAACACCGCGCTCGGCGAAGCCGCCGGCATCTCCCATGATCAGGTGATCGCCATATCGTCCGACGATTATCTGACGTCGGACCTGTTCGACGCGCGCGAGCGCGCCGCGATCGAGTGGGCCGAACATATGACCAAGAACACGGCGGCATCGCGCGACGACGTCTATGAACGCGTCGCAGCGCAGTACAGCGAAGCCGAGATCGTCGAACTGACCCTCATCTGCTCCATGTTCAACATGATCAACCGCTTCAATGACTCGTTGAAGCTGACCATCGAGGATCAATCCGAGGTCGACAAGATCCGGGGGACCGTCCACATCGACCCGGGCAACATCAAGACCTATCTGCGCTGGTTGGCCGACAACTGGCCCGATGATTTCGACGACCTGAACGAACGCGCCGGCGCTGCGGCGGAGGAAGCGGCCTGAGCGGCCGAACCGCCCCCGCGCGAACGCAAATCGCCAGACAGGAAGGTGCCTATACCGCCTGTCCGCAGGCGTGGCCCGACGCCCAGGCCCATTGGAAGTTGAAGCCGCCCAAATGGCCGGTGACGTCGACAGCTTCGCCGATGAAATAGAGACCGGGAACCGCGGTGGCCTCCATGGTCTTCGACGACAGCGCGCTGGTGTCGACGCCGCCAACGGTGACCTCCGCCGTGCGGTTCCCTTCCGAGCCGTTGGGCGTGATCCGCCAGGCGTTGACCTGCTCTGCAAGTCGACGAAGAGACTTGTCGGAGGTGTCGGCCAACCGGCCGCCACAATCGGCCCAAACAACCATTCTCTGCGCCAGGCGCTTGGGAATCAGCCGCGCCAGCGCCGTCTGCATCTCCATTCTAGACTGCGTCGCCCTGGCATTTTTCAGGTGCCCGAACAGATCGGTCCCCGGCAGCAAATCGATCTTGATCGTCTCGCCGTCGCGCCAGTAGGACGAGATTTGCAGGATCGCCGGGCCGCTCAGGCCCCGATGGGTGAACAGCAGGGCTTCGGTAAAGTGAACCTTGCCCAGCGTGACCGTGGCGTCCAGGGATACCCCGGCTAGCCCCTCGATCTTCTCCATGATGGCGGCATCGAAGGTCAGGGGCACCAGACCGGGCCGGGGTTCGATCACGTTCAGGCCGAACTGCCGGGCGATGTCATAGCCGAAACGGCTCGCCCCCATTTTCGGTATCGACGGGCCGCCGGTCGCGATGACCAGGGCGTCCCCGGCAAACGCGCCTCGATCGGTTTCGACAGAAAAATGCCCGGCGTCCTTCGCAACCCGGGAAATATTGACCGCCGTTTCGATCGTCACGCCGCTTGTTTCGGCGAGCAGCAGGTCGATGATCTGCTGCGCCGAGCCGTCGCAGAACAGCTGGCCGTGGTCGCGCTCGTGATAGGCGATGCCGTGGCGTTCCACCAGGGCGATGAAATCATGCTGGGTGTAACGCGATAGGGCCGAGACGCAAAAACGCGGGTTGGCCGACAGATAGTCGTCGGGAGTGGCGTACAAATTGGTGAAATTGGCGCGCCCCCCGCCGGAGATGCGGATCTTCTGCGCGACGTTCGCCGCGCGTTCCAGCACAAGCACCCGCCGCCCGCGCCTGTTGGCTTCGGCCGCACACATGAGGCCTGCCGCCCCGGCACCGATGATAATGACGTCAAAATTGCGCATGAGCGGAACCTGGCCGGCAAATTGAATTGGATTGGTCCATGCGGTGGTTGGCCACATGGAACTCGCCCCGAGCGAAATCTAGGGTCGGACCGGTTTTGATGATCATACGGAAAACCGGCTTACCGTCGGAGAAATAGAACGATCATGATTTTGGTGCTCACGGTTACGATTCCGATCTTCGTCGTCATTTTGGCCGGCTACATCTCCGCCAAGCGCGGAATCATGGGCAAGGAGAGCATTAAGGCCTTCACGACCTTCGTCTTTTACTTTTGCCTCCCGTTGCTGCTGTTCCGCAATCTGGCCAATGCCCCTGTCGCCGAACAAATACGTGGTGATTACGTACTGGCGTATCTCCTGGCGGGGCTCATGTCGTTTGCGATCGGCTATGCGGTCGCCAGATGGATCTTCAAATGTACCGCCGCCGAGCAGGCCGTTCAGGGTTTGGCGGTTTCGTTTGGCCATACCGTTTTCATGACCATCCCCATCGGGTTCGCGCTCTACGGCGAGGCCTCGGTTCTGCCGATCGCGCTCCTGATCACGATAGAAATGGCCTTCATCGTGCCCCTGGCTATCGTCTTGCTGGAAATCCAGAGCCAGGAGCGCAGCAGTCTTATCGCCGTTTCCGGGACGGCACTCCGGGCGGTCTTTTTCAATCCGATCGTGCCCTCCATCCTGCTCGGCGTCGCGGCGGCGATGATGGGGGTGAAGATTCCCGCAGTCCTGAACGGTCTCGTGAATCTGGTTCAGGGCGCAACGGTCCCTTGTGCTCTTTTTGCGATCGGCGCGTCTCTCGCCGGGCTTTCCTTCAGCGAACGCCTGCGGGAAACCAGTTTCATGGCGGCGGGCAAGCTGCTGCTCTATCCCCTTCTGGTTTTCCTTTTTATGTCGGTATTCCCGGACATCCCGCCCGACTGGCGGAACATTGCAATCATTGCAGCCGCCACGCCGCTTGGCGTGAGCGTCTATCTCGTGGCATCCACCTATGACACCTACGGCAATCAGGCCTCTGCAGCGACCCTGGTGTCGATGCTTTTTGCCGTCGTGACACTGTCCATATTGGTGGCGCTTTTCAGCCCGGTGGGATGATGGTGCGGGCGGCCAGATCTGAGCCAGCCGGGCCGTAACGCCCAGGGACTTTTATGTGCGGGGTATTGCGCCCGTCTTAACCGACCGGATTTTTCTCGAAATACGCGGTGTCCTCCGGCTTCTGCGTCCAGTTCGCATTGGTCGGCCAGTCGACATGGCGCGACAGCTTGTCGCCGCCGTATCGCACCCGGAACAACAGCGTGCGCTCGGAACCGTTCGTGTATTCGTGCACCTCGCCCGGCGGATGGACAACGAACCCGCCCGGCTTGACCTCGACTGTCGTGTCGGGCGTTTTCATGACGCCGCCACCCTCGAAGCAGAAATATATTTCCGAGGCGTCGGGGTGGCAGTGGTTCGGGCTCACCTGCCCCGGCTCCCAGCATGCAACGGTAAAATCGCCGTCGCCGACCTGGCCGAGAATTTTCTCGACATGCTTTTTCGGGTCGAAAGCCTGTTCGGCCCGCAAATTAAACGCCAACATGATTTATCCTCCTGCGAATTCGGCCCGTAATCCCGTCTGTCCTAGCCGGCGAACCAGCCCGCTTCGGGAAACGGCACATAGAACACCTGCGTAAACACCAGAAACGCCACGATGCTGATGCAGATCGGCACAATGATCGCCATCCGGATGTTCCGGGTCGTGCGCTCGCGGGTCAGGTAAAGCGACGCCCCGATCAGCATGATCAGGGCCGACGGCCAGAATCCGAGGCGGAACATGGCGAGCAGAAAGGCGAGCACGATCACCATGAATACGACCACATCCACGGATGAAGCCCGGTCGTCTGCGGTCATCGCGAGGAGGTCCGGCAAGTGTTTGCGGACGGCCGAGACGATGAACTTCGCGAGAAAGGCGATCGCAATGCCCAGGGTGACGTAGTTCGCCAGCAGCGGAAACGCCCAATCCTTCGGATCGGAACTGGAACCGACCGAAAAAAGAGCGCTGACGCCAAACAGCATGATGGCGGTCAGGAGATCTCGGTCTGCAAATCTTTTCATGTTCATCCCCCTACTCCGGCCCGTCCGGTTTGGCGTGCGAGATGCCGGTCGCCGCACCATTCCGCGCCAACATCCGATCACGCTGGCGGGACCAGACGACGACCACGATGGAGAGCACACTCAACGTGATCAAAATGATGTTAATCGTGCCGGTAAAGAAGACATTCCAGACCGACGTCGCATCGGAGATGTACATCGCCTGGACGAGCGACGGCTCGATGATCGGGCCGAGGATGAGGCCCAGCCCGATGGGCCCCGGATGGAAGCCCAGGGGCCGGATCAGAAACACGAAGACCCCGAGGGCCAGCATGATGTAGACGTCGAAGATATTGTTGCGGATCGCATAGGCCCCGATGATCGCCAGCAGCATGATCAGGGGGGCCAGCAGCCGCAGTGGAATCTTGATGATCCGGACCAGAAGCGGTGCGAACAGCGTGCCGAGGATAAACGTCACGATCCCCGCGAAGAGCAAGGACCAGCCGAAGGAAAAGACCAGCGATCCGTCGCTCTGGAACAGCTCCGGGCCGGGATTGAGGCCGCGGAGCATCAGTGCGCCGGCGATGACGGCGGCCGGCGAGGACCCGGGCACACCCAATGTAACAAGCGGGATCATGGCCGCGGGTGCGGCGGCATTGTTCGCGATCTCCGACGCGGTGACGCCGCGCAGGTCGCCCTTGCCATACTGGCTCTTGTCCTTACTCCAGCGCACCGCCTCGTTGTAGGAGACCAGTGCTGCGATGGGGCTGCCGGCGCCGGGCAGAATGCCGATAAACGTGCCGATCACGGCCGAGCGGACCACATGGAATGGATGCGCGAGGACCTTGCGGATGGTCGCCATGGTCTGCCCGCTTACCGGTTTGTACTCGGCGATAAATTCCTTCCGGCGGAGATCGGCGACCATCGCCAGCACCTGGGGGATGGCAAAGATGCCGATCAGGCCGGCCACGAGGGACAGGCCCCCGCGAAGCTCGGGCACGCCATAGGTAAAGCGCGCGATCTCGTTACCGTGACTGATCCCGATGCTGCTGATCAGCAATCCGATCGCGCCGCCGGCAAGCCCCTTGAGGATCGAGTCACCGGCCAGGCTGCCGATGATCGTGAGCGCGAAAATGCCCAGCCAGAAGAACTCGGGCGGGCCGAATTTCAAGGCAATGTTGATCAGCGGCCAGGCGAGGAGCAGGTAGGCAGCAGCACCGAACAATGTGCCGATGGCGGAGCTGAAACAGGCGGCGACGATGGCCTCCTGGCCCCGGCCCTTGTGGACCATCGGATGTCCGTCGAACGCCGTCGCCATCGCGGCAGGCGTACCCGGCGTGTTGACCAGCACCGCGGGGATTGCATCCGAGAACATCGCGCAGACATACAGACCGCCCAACATGGCGATGCCTGCTTCCGTGGGCAGTGCGAACGTAAACGGCACCAGCAGCGCCGTTCCCATCGTCGCGGTCAGGCCCGGGAGGGTGCCCACCACCATGCCGATCATGACGCCGACCGTCAGCCAGAACATGACCGACCAGGTGAGCGTCTGCATGAGACCTTCGATCACCGCGCAATTCCCATCATTATGTTTGTAGGTGTGGTGTTTATATGTGTGTTGCCCATCCGGCCCCTGGCCGGCGGACAGACGTGATCATGAAGTGCAAGCGTACGGGCTGTCCCGTCACCCGAGTGTGGATGCAAGGACAGCCCGGAGCCTGGAAATCCGCTACTGCGCGAACTTCTTGATCGCCACGTCGACATAGGCCTTGGCTTGGGCCGGCGTCTGGCGCATCTGCACCAACCCGAGATCGGTCACGATCTTGACGACGTTGGGGGCGGCTGTCGCCTGGTAGAGCGCGTCGTTGAGCTTCGCGACACGATCAGCCGGGGTGCCCGGAGGCGCCATGATTCCCCATGTCGTGGTGTAGGTCCACTGGGGCTCACTCGGTACGCCCGGAAGTGCGGCGGTGGATTTCGGGCCGGCGATGACCAGCGTGTCCACCGTGGCTTTGTGCTTCACCGCGTGATTGGACGCCGTCATGCCCGCATCCACATGGTTGCCCTGCAACATCGGCATCATTTTGCCGACGCCGCCGGACACCGGCACGTAGGTGGTCTCGATGCCGAGAATCTTGGCGAGCTCAGCGAAGTTGCGCCCACCCGTGCTGCCGACGCCCGCGACGGTCAACTTGCCCGGGTTTGCCTTGGCGGCAGACACGAACTCGGACAGCGAGCCGTACTTGCTGCCCTTCGGCACCATGAGCGCGCCGACGGAGCGCACCGTCATGCCGATATAGGCGAACTCACCCGGCTTGAAGCCGACGTCCTTGCCCTGGGCCGAAATGACGACGTTGGGAACAACCACGTTGCTGATGGTGTAGCCATCGGCCTTCGAGCGCCACAGCTCGTTGAACCCGACAGCGCCGCCGCCGCCGGTCTTGTAGACGATCCGGACGTCGACGCCGAGGGCCTTTTCCAGGCCCGGCTGGAGCCGGCGCGCCATCTGATCGGAGCCGCCACCCGGGGAATAGGGAACGATGAAGGTGATGGGTTTGTCGGGGAAGCTTTGGGCGCTGGCAGTGCCGAATGCGGCGACAGCCGTCAGCAGGCCCAGGCCCGCGGCGAGAATTCTGCCGCCATGTTTCTTCTGCTGTTTCGTCATTTTGTTTCCTCTCGTGCGGTTTATTTTTATCTGACGGTCGGGATTTTCTTCCCGGCTCGATTACGCTTTCCATTCCGCACAGCCAAAAAACAGCCGGCGGGCGACAGCACCAGTGACACGAGAAAACTCGGGAAGATTTCCCCGATACCCCATTCGGACTGTCAGTAAAAATTCTGTGATAAAGCTCGAGATCAGTCAAGCTGTGACCATGTCTTATATAAGATTTTTTGTTCTCGAATTCTGACCCTGCCCCGGTTTGGGCGGCACATGTGAAGGTAAGCCCGGCCTGGCGGCATGGTCTGACCACACTCTCCAACAGGATGGCCAACTCCGGCAAGACTGCGCCAGCATGCGGTCGCGCCGGATGTGACAATCTGCGTCTTGTGGTCGGGGCATGTCCATTTTAGCCTGCCAATAGTACGTATTTTTTGTGTGAATTAGACACATTCCAATGAATGATTATGGAAGGAGAAACCATATGGCAGTCGACCACAACACGGGTCTTGCCTCCGATATGGGCATTACCGAAGAGATGATGGCGCACCCGGATCCCCGCGTGCCGTTCATCGATCCGGAGAACATTCCGGAAGACCTGCAGGCCGAACTCGGGCCGGCATACGAATGGTCGAAAGAAATGTGGGGAACGGTCCCGCGCTTTCTCCAGATGCTGGGCCATGCGCCGGGCGCTGTTGAGGGCTGGATGCAACTCGACCAGAAAATCCGGGTCGACTACCTCAAGAAGGATCCGGACTGGGTCAAGATCGAGGAACTCGTGATCGTCAAAACGGCGCTCCTGACCGAATGCAACAATTGAGTGGGTCACAACGTAGAGCTCGGTCGGGGTCTAGGAATTAGTGACGCACAAATCGATTTGCTGACCGGCGACGGTTGGCGTGACAGCGAGTTGTTTTCAGACAAGGAGAAGGCCGCGATCTGGTGGGCAGACGAGGTAACGAACCTGCGCGCCAAACAGAACCGGGCCGTATTCGAGGCGATGCAGGAGCATTACACCTCGCGGCAGATCGTCGAACTGACGGTCCTGTGCGGCATGTGGAACATGTCGGGCCGGATGGCGGAGGCGCTGCATCTGGTGGTCGAGCCGCCCGGAAAGCGGATCGAGTTTCAAGCCGGAGACAAATAGTCGGAAGCTGATGTGCGATGCCAGACTGCGATTCTTATCCGGACCGCGGTCTGGCAGCCTTTCAGAAATGCCGATGCAGTGCCGGGATTCGGGCCATTTTTGTTCCCGCCTCCCGCCAATCATCCCGACGCGGACGCCTTAAAGAGACCGAGCCAAATCAATGCCGTCTCTGGGCCCTGTATGTGAATCCCAACATGTATATGGTTTGACCTCGACGAAGGCGTGACGTGGCATTTCTCGAGGTCTCGCAGGCTTGACGCCAACTCAGCCCTCAGGGTTGATTGCATACCAATCAGTTACAAGAAGTGAGACCGACACCGTCATGGATTTCTCCTTTACTCAGGATCAGGAAGACCTGCGCCGTCATGCGCGCGACCTCCTCGAAGCCGTATGCCCGCCCGACTATGTGGAAAAATGCGACGTCGAAGGGCGCGCGCCACGCGAGGCCTTCGACAAGCTCGCGGAGCAGGGCTGGCTCGGATTGATCATTCCGACCGAATACGGCGGCGCCGGTGGATCGGCCATCGATCTGGCGATCCTTCTCGAGGAGATCGGCCGCCAATCCGAAGAGCTTGCCATGTGGGTATTCCGCACGATGACCTATGGCGGCTACGCGATCATGGCGCTCGGCACCGAGGCGCAAAGAAAGCGATTCCTGCCGAAAATCGCCAAGGGCGAGCTCACCTATTGCTTCGGATTGACCGAGCCGGAGTCGGGCTCGGACGCCGCGGCGCTGACAACCCGCGCCGAGGCGACCGGCAACGGTTCTTACCTGATCAACGGCCAGAAGGTCTTCACCTCCGGCATGGACATTTCCGACTATTGCCTGCTCGTCACGCGCACCTCCAAGCGCGAGCGCAAGCAGGAAGGCATTACCATGTTCCTGGTTGATACCAAGCTCCCGGGAATCGAGGTGCGCAAGATCGACACGCTCGGCCACCGCGCGATCGGCACCACGCAGGTCTTCTACAACGATGTGGAAGTGCCGGCCGATATGGTGATCGGCGAGGTCGACAATGGCTGGACGTCGGTCGATGCGTGCCTGTGGTACGAGCGCCTGTGCCTGTCGGCGGCCCGCACCGGCACGGCGCAGGCGGCCTTCGAGCTGGCGCTGGACTACGCCAAGAGCCGCGAACAGTTTGGCCGTCCGATCGGCAAGTTCCAGGCGATCAGCCACAAGCTCGCCGATATGAAAATGATGCTCGAGATTTCGCGCCTGCTGTTCTACCGCTTCGCCTGGGCGATGGACGAAGGCGAGCCGACCCGCCATGACGCGGCGATCCTCAAGCTCTACACCAGCGAGGCCTACAAGGCGGTGACGGATATGGGTTTGCAGATCTTCGGCGGCTACGGCTATTGCATGGAGTACCCGATGCAGCGGTTCTACCGCGACGCGCGCCTCGCGGTGATCGGCGCGGGTTCGTCGGAAATCCAGCGCAACATCATCGCCCGCAGCCTGGGACTCTGAGAGCATGGGATTTCCGCTCGAAGGCGTACGCATTCTCGAACTCGGTCAGATCATCGCCGGCACCTATGGCGGCCTCGTGCTCTCCGACCTCGGCGCCGAGGTGATCAAGATCGAGACCCCGGAAGGCGATATCGGCCGCATTCCCTCGGTCGGCCCCTACAAGGGACAGAGCGCGCTGTTCCTGACGCTCAACCGCAACAAGCAAAGCATCTCCATCAACCTGAAGAGCGACGAAGGCCTCAAGATCTTCTACGACCTGGTCGAGACTGCCGATGTCGTCGTCGACAATTTTCGCCCCGGCGTTCTCGAGCGGCTGAAGATCGACTATTCGACCCTGAAAGAGATCAAGCCCGATATCATTCAGTGCTCGATCACCGGTTTCGGCGCGAGCGGAGAATACAAGGATGCCCCGGCGCTCGACATCATCATTCAAGCGTATGCCGGCTACATGGCGGTCACCGGCGAGCCGGGCCGCCCGCCGGTGAGAACCGGGATCCCCATCGCCGATCTGTCTGGCGGTATTTTTTCGTCGCAGGCGATCCTTGCGGCCCTGTTCGACCGCGAGCGCTCCGGCGAAGGCCGCTACATCGAGCTGTCCATGTTCGACGGCATGCTGAGCCTGCTCAGCTATATGGCCACCATGTGGCTGACCAAGGGCGAACTGGCCGAGCCGCCGGGCTCGGGGCACATGTATTCGGTGCCGTGGCAGGCCTTCGAATGCGCCGATGGCTATCTCGTCATCGCGACGCGCCAGGAGGTGTTCTGGACGCGCCTGTGCGACGCGATCGAGGCGCCGGAACTGGCGGCCGACCCGCGTTTCGCCAAAAACCCCGACCGGATTGCCAACCGCGACACTCTGGTCCCGATTCTCGAGGACATCCTCTCGCGGCGAACGGTCGACGCGTGGATGGAGCGGTTCCGCGCCGACGGCATTCCGGCCGCACCGGTCAACAACCTCGACAACGTCTTCGCCGAGCCGCCGGTCGCCGAGCGCGATATGATCGTGGAATATGATCATCCGCAGGTCGGCAAGGTCCGCCTGCCCGGCAATCCGATCAAGATGTCGGGGATGGAGGGAACGATCTCCACGCCCGCGCCGATGCTTGGAGAACATACCGACGAGGTTCTCTCGGAACTGCTCGGGCTCGATGCCACGACGATCGCGGCACTGCGCGCCGCTGGCGCCGTCAAATGAACACAACAGGAGAGACCCGATGACGGGAATGTACTGGGAGGAATGGGAGATCGGTGCCGAGCTTGAGAGCCCGGCGCGCACCATCACCGAGGCCGATATCGTGAATTTCGCCGGGCTGTCCGGCGACTACAACCCGCTGCACATCGATGAGGAGTTCTGCAAGACTACGCAGTTCGGGACGCGCATTGCGCACGGACCGCTGATCTACGCAATCGCAGCGGGGCTGATGTTCCAGCTCCATCTCTACGACGACACGCTCATCGCCTTTCTTGGCTTCGACAGCCTGAAATTCACCAAGCCCGTTGTCGCCGGCGACACCATCCGCGTGCGCATCAAGGTGCTGGAAAAGCGTGAAACGTCGAAGTCGGACCGCGGCGTGATGAAACGCCAGCTCCAGGTGTTCAACCAGCGCGACGAGATGGTGCAGGACGCGGTCCAGGCCTTCCTGCTGCAGCGCAGGCCGGACTGACGGCACAATGCGGGTACAGTTGTGGAAATTTGGTGCGGGCGGCCGGACTTGAACCGGCAAAGCCGTGAGGCCGAGGGATTTTAAGTCCCTTGTGTTTACCAATTTCACCACGCCCGCTTCCGTCTATACTTGTAGCGAACCACACGCCGCACTGCCAAACACCAACGGACAGCCAGCCATGGACGGATACGACCTCGCCCGCCTGTTTGCGCTCATCGGCGCCATCGCCATTGTCGCCCCTGCGCTGTATTTCCTGTGGCGTGACCGACAAGGCACGCTGGCCAATCCGGTGTTCTGGATGGCGATGGGCGGCGTCGGCGTGCTGCTCTGGACCGCCGTCTGGCAACCCGGCTAGGCCACGCCTAGTCGTCGCCGGCGGCTTTGCCTGATTTGCGATCCTCGTAGCGCTGAATTTCCGTTTTGATCGCGTCGTCGACCGCACCGACATAGAGCGCGCGGCTCTTCTTGGTGTGGGTGTAGGCCTCGCGCCGGGTCTCCATCGATCCCTGGAAATGCGGCATGACATAGCGCGCCAGCAGCTCATGGCTCTTCCACGTGTGCTCCCGGTCGGCCCAGTCGTGCGCCAGGTCCAGCAAGGCGCCAAACCCGCCCGAGCCCTGCCACAACCGCTCGATATGCTCGATGGCATCGTCCGGCGTGCCGATCACTGCCATTTGCGATTCACGCAGATACGCAACCGGGTCCGTGACCCCCTGCGGGACGATCGGGGTCGGCGCGATATGGCGGAAATAGTCCGCGAACGCCTCGATCCCGAACTGAACATTCGCCTCGGCCTGCTCGCGGGTTTCCGCAATGTGCATCAGGGTCACGATGCGCCAGTTGTTGCGGTCCACAGATTGTCCGTGTTCATCCGCCGCCTCTTCGCATTTGCGCCAGTTCTCGGCATGAAAGGCCAGCGCCTCGTCATTCGTGCCGCCCAGCGACAACAGCCCGATGCCGTGTTTGCCCGCCGCCAGCGCACCGGATGGCGAGCGCAGGGATGCAACCGCCATCTCGACCATCGGCTTGGTGTAGCTCGACAATTGCAGCTTCGCATCGACGAGTGTGAACCAATCCGTCTCGGCATTGACCCGCTCGCCGCGCAGCAGCGGGACCAGCACATCGATCGCCTCGTTCATCCGGCGGCGCTGCTCCTTCGGGTGGAAGCCCATGGCAAATGCATCTGACGGCAGCGAGCCCGGCCCGACCCCGAACATCACGCGACCCCGTGTCATGTGATCGAGCTGGTTGATCCGGTCCGCGTTGATGAACGGGTGATGATAGGCGAGCGACGACACCCCGGTGCCCAGGCGGATGCGCTTGGTGCGCGATGCGGCAAACGCGATGAACACTTCGGGTGAGGCGATAATCTCGTAGCCGCCGGAATGATGCTCGCCGATCCACGCCTCGTCGTAGCCGAGTTCGTCCATGTGGACGAGCAGATCGAGGTCGCGCTCGAGCGCCAGGGTGGGGTTCTCGTCGGGGCTGTGAAACGGGGCCAGAAACGTTCCAAAACGCAGATGTCGGTCAGCCATATGGCCACGTCCTTTCACCGGGCACCAATCTTCATGCCGTTGATTGGCAATTCACCCCAAAGTGTATGCGGACCGCCCCATAGCGCCAAGCGCACACGCACCAGATCACCGGCATGAATTTGCCGGGCCAGATCGACCCGCGCCTAGTCCGTGGACTTGGGAACCTCGACCCCACCCTCGATCGGCTGCTGCCCGAGGTTCCGGATCAAATCCCCCAACCGGCCAGCCGCCTCATCGAGCCGCGCCTGATCGGGCCCGCGCAACACGAGGTTGGTGCCCGGCTTGCCGTCGAAGAAGAACGGATAGCTGCCGATATCGAGATCGGGATAGGCGTCCTGCAAGAGGCCCAACTCGGTGGCGATGGCACCCTCCGGCACGTAGCTGCCAACGGTCACGGACTGCAGGGTCACACCGCCCTTGAGCTGGCCCTTCGCACCTTCGAACATCGCCTGCATGATCCGCGGAATTCCCGCCATGACATAGACATTCTCGACCCGAAAACCCGGTGCCCCACTGACCGGGTTGTCGACCAGCTCGGCAAATTCCGGCGTCTCGGCCATCTTCAACCGGGCCTCGGTCGCCTCGACCCCCATCTCGGTCATGCGCGCACGCAGGATACGTTCGGCCTCGGGATGGCGGATAAGCTTCTGGCCGAACGCCTTGGCGACGCAGGCCGAGGTGATGTCGTCATGGGTCGGCCCGATGCCGCCCGTCGTGAACACATAATCATATTTGGCACGCAGCGTGTTCACCGCGTCGATGACTTCTTCTTCGATGTCTGCCACCACGCGTGCCTCGCGCATCTGAATGCCCATGAGATTCAGCTCGGTCCCCAGAAAGGGCAGATTGGCGTCCTTGGTCCGGCCCGAGAGGATCTCGTTACCGATGATCAGTACCGCTGCGGTCACGCGTTTGGGGTCGCTCATATTCTCTTGCTACCTATGTGCTGGTGTCTGTTTCGCGTACTCAGGTTTTCGGGTGCACGTAACCGCGCGCCGCCATGCAACGATCGAATAACCTCTCAAAGGATTGGGCCGCACGCCGGTCTCGGGACTCCGAGACGATCGCGCGCGTGTCTTCCCGGCCGCCGCTCGTGGAGTTGCGGATATCGCGGGTGAAGCTCTCGTTGCGCCCGATCGCGCCTTCCGCCTGGGTGCGGCAGGCCGCCTGATCGGCGCGCACCTGATCCTTGCCGGCGCCCTCCTTGACCCAGGCAGCGCCCGTGCCGCTGCACGCCGCGAGCGCGAGGACGAACATCAAAAGCAGAACAGGTTTCATGCGCGTTGTTCCATACTGAACTGAACCAATCCGTCGCCCTATCATGCACCCGAATGACAGTCAAAACACAGGATGTCTTGATCATCGCATTCCGTCTTCATAGTTTCCCGGCATCATGGAATTCCCCGACCCGCTCATTCCCGGCCGCCTGACCCAGCGCTACAAGCGCTTCCTGTCCGATATCGAGATCGTCGACAGCGACGGCGTGCGGGCCGAGATAACGGCGCATTGTCCCAATCCGGGCGCAATGCTCGGACTCAAGGAACCGGGCTCGGATGTCTGGGTTTCGCCCGCCCGCAACCCGGATCGTAAGCTCAAATACACGTGGGAGATCATTCGGGTCGGCACACACCATGTGGGAATCAACACGGCCTTGCCCAACACGCTGGTTGAAGAGGCGATCGCGGCCGGGCGGATCGCCGAACTCTCCGGCTATGAGAGCCGCCGCCGCGAGGTGCGCTACGGCGAGAATTCCCGCATCGATATTCTGCTCGAAAACCCGGGTCGGCCGGACTGCTATGTCGAGGTCAAGAATGTAACTTTGAAGCGTGACGAGACGGATGGATCCGACACGGCGGCGTTCCCCGACAGCGTCACCAAGCGCGGCACGAAGCATCTGCGGGAGCTGGCGAATGCCGTCGAAGCCGGCGCGCGTGCAGTCATGGTCTACGTGGTCCAGCGTGGCGATTGCGACAATTTTCGACTGGCCGACGACATCGATCCGGACTATGCAGCCGCGTTCGCGGACGCCCGGCGTCGGGGGGTTGAGGCAATCTGCTATGCGTGCGACGTTTCGCCCGAACGCATCGAGATCACCCGGCCGTTGCCGATCAACATTTGAATTCAAATCACCAATTGGCAGCCGAATACAAAGATGAACGACACGCAATCCGCCTCCCTCGATTCCGAAGCGCGCCGCATTCGCATTCACGACGCAGATGCCTTTGAAGGCATGCGCCAGGCCGGAAAACTTGCCGCCGAGACACTGGACCATGTGACACCACATGTGGTGCCCGGCGTCTCGACCGAAGAACTCGACCGTATTTGCCACGAATTCATTCTCGACCATGGCGCGGTCCCTGCCCCGCTCGGCTACCGCGGCTTCCCGAAATCAATCTGCACGTCGGTGAATCACGTCGTCTGTCACGGCATACCCGGAGACAAACGGCTTGGCGATGGCGACATCGTCAACATCGACGTCACGGTCATTCTCGATGGCTGGCATGGCGACACGAGCCGGATGTACAACGTCGGCAAGGTCAAGCGGCTCGCCGAAAGGCTGGTCGAGATCACCCATCAGGCTTTGTGGGAAGGGATCAATGTCGTCCGTCCGGGCGCCACAGTTGGTGATATTGGCCACGCGATCCAGGTGTTTGTCGAGGCGGAGCGCTTCTCCGTGGTCCGCGATTTCTGCGGGCACGGGCTCGGGCAGGTGTTCCACGACGCCCCGTCGATCCTGCATTTCGGCCAGCCCGGCACCGGCCCCGAATTGCGTGAAGGCATGTTCTTCACGATCGAGCCGATGGTCAATGTCGGCCGGTTTGACGTGAAAATTCTGGGCGACGGCTGGACCGCCGTGACCAAGGATCGCTCTCTGTCGGCGCAGTTCGAGCATTCGATTGGCGTCACCGCCGACGGTTGCGAGATTTTCACCCACTCGCCCAAGGGCTGGGACAAACCGCCCTACGACTGACGCCGACGGACCCATGGCCGCGCCCGATAATCAGCAAGACCACCGCAGCCGGCTGCGCGAGCGGTTTGCCGCCGACGACGGCGCGTCGATGCCGGACTATGAGCTCCTCGAACTCATCCTGTTCAGCGCCATACCCCGCCGCGACACCAAACCACTGGCCAAACGTTTGATCGAGCGCTTCGGCAGCCTGGCCAGCGTGCTGGCCGCCGATCGCGCTGACATCATCCAGGTGGAGGGTGCCGGGCCGGGCGTCGCCGGACTGGTCAAGACCGTGCATCAGGCCGGCATTCGCCAGGCCCGCGAGGACTTGCAGGAACGCCATATTCTCGATTCCTGGGACAAGGTTCTGGCTTATTGCCGCGCGGCCATCGGGCACCTGTCGCGCGAGAGCTTTCATGTTCTGTTTCTGGACCGCAAAAACGGTTTGATCACCGCTGAACAACAAAGCGCCGGCACGGTCGATCAGACGTCCGTCTATCCACGTGAAGTCATCAAACGGGCACTCGAACTCAATGCCAGCGCGCTTGTGATGGTCCACAACCATCCATCGGGCGACCCGACGCCGAGCGATGCCGACATCGAGATCACCCGGGCCGTCGAGGCGGCGGGACAAAGCCTTGGCGTGGCTTTGCATGATCACGTCATTATCGCGCGGGGACGGCACGCCAGCATGCGCGCGCTGGGGCTTATCTGAACGAACCGGAACGCGCCTTAGGCAGTGGCGATCATCACCAAGCAAAGCACAATCAGCCGACGCACGAGACCAGGCCAGCGGCTCTGCCTTTTAAATATCGTCCGGCGCGCCGGGATCGTTCCTGGGTAGGTCACAGACATCGTGTTTCTCGCCTCATGCGTGTGCGATAGCATCGCCCGCGACCCGTTAAAGCTTCGTTAAAATGTATTAACGGTACTCCTGTGTGATGCCGGTTTTGTGCCGGTTCCGCCGATCGCCTGTAATAGCCGTCCACAATCCCCGACTCGCCTTGCCGAGGTATCACTCGCTGACAGAGTTAGGTCGCCGTCCGAACGTCCCGCAAAGCGAAAGCCGACACAAATGATCCCCCGCTACAGCCGCCCCGCAATGACCGATATCTGGGAACCGGAGAACAAGTTCCGGATATGGTTCGAAATAGAGGCGCATGCCTGTGATGCCCAGGCCGCGCTCGGCGTGATTCCCGAATCTGCCGCCAAAACGGTGTGGGACAAGGGCGCCTGGGAAATCGACCGGATCGACGAGATCGAGCGCGAGACCCACCATGACGTCATCGCATTCCTGACGAACCTGGCCGAGCATGTGGGCGATGACGCGCGCTTCGTGCATCAGGGGATGACGTCGTCCGACGTGCTCGACACCTGCCTCTCCGTGCAACTCACCCAGGCCGCCGATCTCCTGCTGGCCGACCTCGACGGGCTGCTCGCCGCACTGGAGAAACGTGCGCGCGAACACAAAGACGATGTCTGCATTGGCCGCAGCCACGGCATTCATGCGGAGCCCACAACCTTCGGCGTCAAACTGGCCGGCCACTACGCAGAGTTCGCGCGTTGCCGGGAACGGCTGGTCGCAGCCCGCGCGGAAATCGCCACCTGCGCGATCTCTGGCGCGGTCGGGACATTCGCCAACATCGACCCGTCGGTCGAAGTTCATGTCGCCAAGAAAATGGGCCTGTCGTCGGAGCCAGTCTCGACGCAAGTCATCCCGCGCGACCGGCACGCGATGTTCTTCGCCGTGCTCGGCGTGGTTGCAGGTGCCGTGGAGCGGCTTTCGGTCGAGGTCCGGCACCTCCAGCGCACGGAAGTACGCGAGGCAGAGGAATTTTTCGCGGCGGGCCAGAAGGGCTCCAGCGCGATGCCCCACAAACGCAATCCGATCCTGACGGAGAACCTGACGGGCCTTGCCCGGGTGGTCCGTGCGGCGGTCGTGCCGGCGATGGAAAATATAGCCCTGTGGCACGAACGCGATATCTCGCATTCTTCAGTCGAACGGATGATCGGCCCCGACGCGACGGTCACATTGGACTTTGCGCTGGTGCGCCTGACCGGCGTGGTCGAAAAGCTGCTGGTCTACCCCGAGACCATGACGGCCAACATGGAGAAGCTCGGCGGGCTCATCCACTCCCAGCGGGTCCTCCTCGCCCTCACCCAGGCCGGCATGAGCCGGGAGAATTCCTACCAGGCGGTACAGCGCAACGCGATGAAGGTCTGGGGATTGCCGGAGGCAGAGCGCGAAGGTGCGTTCCTGTCATTTCTCCAGGGCGACGAGGAGGTGAGCAAGCTCATTTCCGACGACGACCTCGCCGAGAGTTTCGACCTCGGCTATCACACCAAGCATGTGGACACGATCTTCACCCGCGTGTTCGGCGCGGCCTGAACCGCGCCTGATCCTATGCGGATCGGAGCCCAGCCTTGAGCGATAACCGGCTGCCGACGGACCTATGGGTCAGTGCCGGTCTGCGCCGGGCCTCTGACGAGAGTGTTCCCATCGCGCTCGTGCGCAAGGGCGAGCGTCAGTCGGGCACGGTGATCCTGAAGCTCAATCAGCTCGACAGGGGCTGCCGGATCCTCACCCAGACGCGAGACCTGGACGGCCAACTGACCTGGTTCCCGGCGCTGGACGGAGCCGCGATCCCCGAGCCTGAAGCCGACGCCTATATAGATCGCGCGGTCGCGCGTGATCCCGATCTTTGGGTGATCGAGATCGAGCACCGCGAGGGCTGGCACCCTTACGATATTTTCTAGCCGGCTGTATTTCGAGGTTCGGAGGGGCTAATCGAGCCCCTCCGCGAACCGCAGATCGCGTGTCACGCCGTCGCCGAGAAGCTTCAGCGCTTCCTGATAGGCCGCGCTGTCATGCACCGCGACCGCCGCATCCAGGGATTCAAACTCGATGAGCGTCGTGCGCTCGGGAATCCCCGCCTCATAGACTTTTGCGGCAGGGCCGCGGGCAAGAAACCTTCCACCGCCGGCGACGATCGCCGGACCCGCGAGTTCGAGATACGCCGCGAGTTTCGCCGGGTCGTGTATCTCCCGATACGCCGCAATCCAATACGCCTTGGCCATGGTTTCCCCCTAGTCGGTGCGTTGGGTTTGAAAAAGACCGTCTAGACGGTCTTCTCCGCCTCCGTCAGAAACGCCGAGACTGCCGCGTTCCACTTCTCGGGATGCCGGCGATAGGAATAATGACCGCCATCATCGAACATCATCACCTGCGAGCCCGGGATGGCGGCGTGCAGATCCTCGGCAAAATAATACGGGATGGTCGCATCATCGACGGTGCCAATTACGAGTGCCGGCCTGTCGATGGAACTGATCTCGTCGGTACGGTTGTGCGCCAGCATCATATCGAGGCGTGCGGTCAGGATTTCCACCGACCCGATGGTCTCCAGCGCCCTGCGTTCAAGCTCCATGACGGCGTCGAAATTATGACGAAACTGATCGGCACCCGATGTGAACATCGACGAGACCTTCACATACTCCTCGGGGCCATAGGATTCTGCGATGCGTTTCCGCGTGAGCGCCACCCGGGTGATGAACTCATCCGCCGTCACCCATGTGTTGTTGAAGATGCATGCGCGCACGCGATCGGGATGATCGAGCGCAAGGTTCTGCAGGATGCAACCGCCGGTCGAGGTGCCGACGACATGCGCCTTCTCGATCCCCAACGTGTCCATCAGCGCGATGACATCATCGGCGATAGCCTGGGTCGAATAGGCGCCGGGACCTGTCGGCTTGTCGCTTTCGCCCGTCCCACGGTGATCGAACGTCACGCAGCGATATCGCTGTGCGAAATGCTCGAGCTGAAACGACCATGCATCATGCAGGCCGACGAGCCCGGGAATGAATACAAATGCCGCCCCCTCGCCTTCGTCAGCGCAGTTGAGCGTGATGTGTCCGATATCGATACGTGCCATGTCCGCTGCCTTACCGAGGTTCGAAGGAGATGCCGCTGGCGATCTCCAGCATTGGCTCTTCGAGCGGCACCCGCAGCCCGTCGTTCAGTTGGTTCAGCAATCCCATCGTCGCCGCGACGATCGTCACTTCAGTACGCTCTTGGGCGGTCGTCTGGTCAACGAATGTCGCGACCACATCCTCGGGAATCGTACCGGCATCAAGCGCCAGCGCCTCGCAATAGGCGAGGATGGCACGCTCCTTGTCCGAAAATTCCGGGTGTGACCGGAAGTCGTGCATGTTGTCGATCTTTTCGCGCGCAACCCCCTGACTCTCCATCACCCGCACCTGGTGTGCAGAACAGTAGAGGCAGGCGTTGATGTTCGAGACCTTGTGACGGATCAGCGCCTTGAGGGGCTTCGGGAGCTCGCCCTGATCCCAGACATCGTCCAGAAACTGCCGCATGGTGGCGCCCAGTTCAGGCGAATTCGCCATCGCCCGCACATTGTTGGCGACCATGCCAACCCGGCCCGACACCCGTTCGGCGGACTTGCGAAACGGCGCCGAAAAATCTTCATCTTCCACGAGCGGCACGAGACAATTGTGCCCTGCGGCCTGAACCACGTCATCCATCGACTGCCCCCGGGCATTCTTCTTTCAGATTGAAATCATCGTGCGCATGCACGAACGGCGTCAGACGCCGTCGTGGACCTGCTGCATGGCCTCGATGAGAAGCTCGTCCATGTGCTTGCGCACGATATGCTCGGACGAGTCGACGCCCTTGGCCTGCAAGTCGCCGAACACCTTCTCAAGAACATCGTCGTCACCGGGACGCTCGAAGTCGGACTTCACGACTTCCTGCGCATAGGCCTGCGCCTCGGCTTCATTCAAACCCAGGAGATCTGCGGCCCACAGACCCAGCAGCTTGTTGCGACGCGCGGTCGCCTTGAACTTGAACTCCTCGTCGAGCTTGAACTTGTTTTCGAAGCCCTTCTCGCGCTCATCAAAAGTCGCCATAACCAATCACTCTCCGTTGCTTTCTTGCCGGTCGTTCTTAGAAGATAGATATAGTGTTCCATCGCCCCGGTTTGAATTGAAATCTCATGTGCACCCTCGTCATTCTTCGCCGCCCCGGCCACTCATGGCCGCTGCTGATCGCAGCCAACCGCGACGAAATGATCGATCGCGCCTGGCAATCTCCCGCGCGCCACTGGCCGGACCGCGAAGATGTGGTCGGCGGGCTGGATGAATTGGCCGGCGGCACATGGCTCGCGCTCAACGACAACGGTGTCACAGCCGCCATTCTGAACCGCGAAGGCTCTCTCGGCCCCACAATCGACAAACGTTCGCGCGGCGAGCTGGTCCTTGAGGCGGTCGACCACCCCGACGCCGCAGTGGCCGCCGAGGCCATGCTGGAGCTGGACGGGAGCGCGTACCGCTCCTTCAATCTCATCGTCGCGGACAATCATGACGCCTATTGGATCCGAGGGACGGAACAACCGAAGGTCGAAGTGGTCGAAATCCCGCCGGGCCTGCACATGATCACCTCGCGCGAACTCAACGACGCGGAAAGCGCGCGGGTCGGGCGTTTTCTGCCGCGGTTCCGGGCCGCCGACGAACCGGATGTCGAGACAGGCGACTGGTCGGCCTGGGAAAACCTGCTCGCCACGCGCCTGCACTCCAGCGACGAGGACCCACGCGAGACGATGTGCATCGTCACCGACAAGGGCTACGGGACCGTCTCAAGCACGCTGGTCGCCCTGCCGTCGGCCGAACGCCCGGATGTGGATGCGGTCTGGCATTTTGCGCCGGGGCGGCCCGACGCGACCCCCTACGAGCATGTGATCCTGTCGCTGGGCGCCCAATGAAAGTCCGATCGCTCGACCATCTGGTCCTGACCGTCGCGTCGATTGAAGCGACATGTGCGTTCTATACGGACGTCCTGGGCATGGATGTCGAGATATTTGCCGAAGGGCGGCGCCACGCGCTGCGGTTCGGTGATCAGAAGATCAACCTGCACGCGGCAGGAAACGAATTTGAACCGAAGGCCGACAGGGCCACGCCCGGCAGCGGCGATCTGTGTTTTCTGACGGATACGCCGGTTGAAGAGCTGGTTACACATCTCGAATCTATGGATATCGAGATCATCCAGGGGCCGGTCCCGCGTACGGGCGCTACCGGTCCGATAATATCGGTGTATTTCCGAGACCCCGACGGCAACCTGATCGAGGTCGCCAACGCAGATGAATAATATTCTCCAACCAACATCACGGAATGGATAGACCATGGGAAACGACCGTTTCGACGTGAGTGATCGCGTCATCGTCATCACCGGAGCCGGTCAGGGCCTGGGCCGCGAATACGCGCTGGCGTTCGCAGCGGAAGGTGCGATGCCCGTCCTCGCCGAGCTCAATGGCGAGAATATGCGCAACGTCGCTGCCGAGATTGAAGCCGCAGGCGGCACGGCCCTGGCGGTCGAGACCGATGTCGGTGACCCGGGCTCCGTCGATGCGATGGTCGCCGCCGCGCTGGATACCTATGGCCGGATCGACGTGCTGATCAACAATGCTGCGATCTTCGCCACCCTGCCCCAGCGCCCCTTCTATGACATTCCGTTCGAGGAGTGGAACAAGGTGATGCATGTGAACATCACCGGCTCCTATCTCTGCTCGAGCGCCGTTGCGAAACCCATGATGGCCGCCGGCCAGGGTCGAATCATCAACATCTCATCGGGCACCGTGCCGCAGGGTGTCCCGGGCTTCATGCATTACGTCACCTCGAAGTCGGCGATTATTGGCATGACGCGGGTGATGGCGCGTGAGCTCAGCGATCACAACATCAACGTGAACACGCTGATGCCCGGCTACACGACGACGGAAGTCGAGCATGCGAGCATGGATGACGATCTGCACGAGTTCATCCAGAACAAGCGGCTCGTGAAGCGCGCCGGCACGCCCGACGATCTGATTGGCGCGGCGATGTTCCTGGCCTCGCCTGCAAGCTCATTCATCTCCGGCCAGACACTTGCGGTTTGCGGCGGCGAAGTCATGATCTAGCCGAATTCGACGCGAGAAAGAGGAATTACGTGATGGGTGAAGTTTTACGGGCCGACTGGTTCGATCTGGCGGACGAGGACCGCGAAGCCGACTGGGCATGGATGCACAGTGAGTTCCTGCCGGCCGTGAGAGCCGCCCAGGGCGTCGCCTGGGTAGGCCACTACGACATCATCGCGCATCCTCCCCGTCCCTATATCGAGGGCGCACCAGCGAAACAGGAAACGACGGATCCAGCCATCCCCACGGGCTGGCAGAATGTGGTTTTGTCGTCCGGCCTGTCGACCGACACCTTCCTCGGCCCCAACAACGAGGTCGATGCGCTGTACACCGCAAATGCGGACAGGCTCGGCGCATGGCGCAATCATCGCGTTTGTGTGTTTGTCGAAGAGAAGGTCGTCAACGGCCCCGAGGAGCGGGTCATGCCCTATGGCGCGGGACCGCCCCCGGCCATGCAGATCGGCTCGTTCAACGCAGACACCACCGATCACAACGAGATGCTGGCACGCTGGTATCGCGCCGAGCGCTTCCCGCGCATTGCGGTTTCGCGCGGCATCATCCGCGGCCGCAAGATGCTGTCCGTCACCGGCTGGGCCAAGCACGGCGTGTTGTGGGAGGGCACCGAACTGGGCCCGGACGATTACTCGTTCGAGCCCCGTTTCATCGAAGCCGACCGCAACGAAGAATGGTCCGGCCCGCACGTCCTCGAATACGTTACCCATGCACCCGGCAGCCCCCATGCGGGCCGGCGTGTGTGGCCAAAAGTCTGACGCCCAAACTCCAGCAAAAGGAAAAACAATGGCCCGGGTTAGCCTGATCGACGCGACAAACGCGCCCGGTCATCTGAAAGACGACATCGAGACCAACTACGCGGCGAACGACATCCTGTTCGGCGCGCGCGCCTCGACGATCAATTCCCTGAAGCTGATCTCACACATCCCGCTGGTCGCCCGCTGGCTTGCGCCACTGATCGCCGCGATGCAGCGCAACGGCGCGGGCAGTATCCTGCCCGCGAAGATCAAGACCCTCATCGACATCAAGACGAGCACCATCAATGACTGCTTCTACTGAACCCATCACAATGTGTCGCTCGGTCGGGTGGCGGGGGTAACAGAAGAAGAACTCGAGGTCATTCAGTCGGACAACTACATGGAGTCCGATCTGTTGACGGCCCGCGAGAAGGCGACTTTGCTTTGGACGGAGCATGTCACGCTGAACACGGCGAAGAACCGGGACGACGTTTTCAACACGGTCGCCGCCGTCTTCAACGAGGCCGAGATCGTCGAGCTGACGACCATGTGCGCGTTCCGCAACATGCGGAACCGGATGCATGATTCCCTGCATCTGGACCCCGACCCGCCCGCGGGTGCGGACGCGGTCGGCGCCGGGTCACAGGTCAGCCCGGACGCGCTGAAGGCCTATCTGCAGCATCTGCTCGACAACTGGCCGGACGAATTCCCGACCGCACCGACAGCGTGAGGGTGGCGGTATGGCCGCCGCTCCCTACTCGAAGTCCATGTCCTGCTTGTAGCCCGCGCGCTCCCACTGCAGGAAATTGACCATCTCGTAGGCCGCCGCCGCATCCAGCGTGCGGTTGTGCTGGTCGGCGATGTAGCGGTTCACCGAGCGCTTGGTCCAGGCCAGGGTCAGCGGCGGCTTCTCGAGAAGCTTGGCCACAATCCCGTCGACCTTCGCATCCAGTTCGTCCATCGGCACCGCATAGTTGATGATGTGCATATCGGCCATCTCGCGGGCCGTATATTCCTTGGCGAGCATCAGATACTCCTTCGCCAGGGCGGGTGACATGTAGAGCGGGATGAGTGATGCGCCACCGTCGCCCGGCACCAGCGCGAACGGCGGACCGTAGGGCGCCACATCGCCCATACCCATATGGATATCCGCGATCCGGGCATCCTCGCGCGCGATGATCATGTCGCAGCCGAACATCAGGCTCTGCCCGAACCCGGCGGCGTCGCCGTTCACCCGCGCAATCACCGGCTTTTCCATCTCTGTCAGCGTGGTGTGGGCGCGGATAATCCCGTTGAAGATCTTCCACGACCCCTTGGGTTCGTTGTGGCCCGCAAGCGCCCCCGGATCCTCGTAATGGGGCGTGCGCGGCGAGACCATGAACTCGCCATCCTTCGCGCCTGTCATCACGACGACGCGAATATCCTGGTCGTCGCGCAATTCGCCCAACGCCATGGCGATTTCCCAGTGAAAATCGAGCTTCCGGCCGGCGACGATGCCATCGGTCAGATTGTACATATGAATCGTCGCGACATTGTCGCGCCGTTCGATGTGCAGCGTTCCGTACTCTTTTTCTGAATCAGACATTTTTCATTCCCCCCTCAGAGATACTTCTCGAACCAGGCGACCGCCTCCGACATGCCGATCTCGTGCATCTCGGGGCTGACGAAATAGTAGGATTCGTAGTGGTGTGCCCCGGGCAGCTTGACCAGCTTCTTGGGTTCACCCAACTGCGCGTAACAGCCGAACTGTTCCTCCGGGGGTACCGTGCAGTCATCCTCGGCGTAGACCACAAGGACCGGCCGCGGCGAAATCAGGTGCGCGACCGCCTCCGGCTTGAACCGCAGGCAGGTCTCGGCGCTCTCCAGGTCATAGTCGGACACATAATGTTCGTGCTTCTGATGTTGGCTCTGAATGATGTCCAGCGTGTGCGGGTCCGTGAGCATGATGTCGAGGAGCGGCCAGTAGGTATGCTCGCCGGTGGTCACGCGCTTGCGCGCCGCCTCGGCGACCTTGTCCTTGAAATCGAGCCATTCGTGGGGCCGTCGCGCCTGCTTCATCCAGCGCTCCCCGTCTGACACGCCGACGGAGTTGACGATCACCTTGATGCGTTCATCGAAGGCCGCACACCAGATGACGGACGCCCCGCCCCAGCTGGTGCCGTAGCAGCCCATCCGGTCGCGATCAACGCCCGCAACCGTTTCCATATAGGTGAAGGCGTCATAGACATCCTGGGCCTGCTCGAGCGGCCGGTGCCGGCCTCGATCGCCGCCGCTCTCGCCAAATCCGCGATGATCGGGCGCCAGTACGAAGTACCCCTCCTCCCAGAAGCGCCGCGGCACATCCATGCCGTACACCTCTTTCATGCCGCTGTAGCCGTGCAGGCAAACGATGGTCGGACGCGCCGGATCACCGGGCTTCCAGTCCTTCGGCGTGTAGAGATGCGCCGCGATTTCGATCCCGTCGCTGAAGTAGGTGATGTCTTCCCAGACCTTTTCACGTTCGGTCATATCGTTTCCCCTGTTATCCTTGTTCTCAACTCTGACGAACAAGCAAGAGAACGGCAATGAGGAGTAACGGACGTTGAAAATCGTTCGCTTCCACGAATTCGGCGGGCCCGAAGTCCTGCGCGTCGAAAACGTCCCCGATCCCGAGCCCGGGCCGGGTGAAGTTCGGGTCCGTGCAAAAGCCATCGGGGTCGGCGTGCCGGACGTTCTGATGCGCCGGGGCAATTATGAATGGATACCGCCCTTGCCTGTGGTCCCCGGCAACGAGTTGGCCGGCACCGTCGATGCTGTGGGCGACGGCGTGGAGACAATTGCGGTCGGTGACAGGGTCTATGTCAATTCACGCGAACTGCCGCAACGCGGCGGGGGCTACGCCGAGGCAATGGTTGTGCCGGCCGCCGCGGCATTCGCCATGCCGGACAATGTCGATGCCGCGCAGGCGGTCGCACTCGGAAACTACCAACTGGCCTGGCTGTTGCTGAACTACGCCAGCACACCGCGGGCTGGTGATCGTATCCTCGTGCACGCGGCCGCGGGGGGCGTCGGTAGCGCGCTAATCCAGGTTGCGAAAAGCATGGGCCTGACGGTCTTCGGAATCGCCGGTTCGAAGGCAAAATCGGAATACGTGATGCAACAAGGCGCCGACGCGGTGATTGATCGCAACAGCGAGGATATCGGCGCGCGAACAGCAGATCTGACCGGTGGCGAAGGCGTCGATTTCATCTACGATTCCGTCGCCGGGCCCGGTCTGTCGAATGACTTTGCAATGCTCGCCCCGATGGGAACGGTCGTGATGTTCGGCTATCTCGGCGGCGACCCGGACCCGGACCTGTTTGCCCACATGCGGGCAAAGTTCGGCGACAGCATCGGCTTTCGCCTGTTCAGCATCCATGTCCTCGATGACAAGCCCGGCATTCGTCGCGGTGCCATGAAATCTGCAATGTCCGCCCTCGCAGAGGGCGAAATATCGCCACACATCCATACGACAATGCCCCTCGCCGAAGCGGCGGCGGCACACCAGCTGCTCGAGGGCGGTAACGTCACCGGCAAGGTCGTGCTGGTGCCCTGACCGCAAGACCGGCGACGCGAAATCGGCGCGAAATCGGCGCAAAATCGCCCCCGGCCGGGTCTATGATCTCCATAAAATTGAACCGCGAAGTGAGAAATCCATGAACCAGATCGATCTCAAAGACCGCCATGCCATCGTCACCGGTGGTGCCAAGGGCATCGGACAGGCCATCGCAGCACGGGCCCTGGCCTCGGGTGCACGCGTGAGCATCTGGGATATCGATGCGGCCCGAACGGAGCAGACCATCAAGGCGCTCGATACCGGTGGGGCCGTTCGCGGAGATACCATCGACGTCACCGATCCTGAGGCAATCGCGCGGGGCCTCGACGATGCCGTTGCGGCGTTCGGCAAAGTGGACATCCTCGTCAACAACGCCGGCTCCGTCGGGACAGTCGCCCCACTTTGGGAACAACCGATCGAGAACTGGCAACGGATGCTCACCCTCAACCTGACCAGCACATTCCTGTGCTGCCGCGCCGTGACCCCGCACATGCTTGAAAACGGCTATGGCCGGATCGTCAACATCGCCTCGAACGCCGGCAAGATGGCCACGTTGCAAAATTCACCCTATGCCGCGGCAAAGGCGGGGGTCATCAGCATCACAAAGACACTGGCCAAGGAAACGGCGAAATCGGGCGTCCTCGTCAACGCAGTCGCGCCCGGCGGCGCCAACACCGAGTTGTTTGACGGCCTGCCCGCCGAATATGCCCGACAGATCGCCTCGGCCATGCCTTTGGACCGCCTGATCGAGCCTGATGAGATCGCGGCGCTGGCGGTCTGGGCGGCGTCGGAGGATTGCTCGGGCACCACTGGCGCGGTGTTCGATATCTCCGGCGGCCGCGCCGACTACTAAACCTAAGTCGCTTGGCTCAGTAGGGGGTTCCGTCCTTATGGCGGAACACCCACTGCCCGGACCCATCGAGTTCGGCCTGAATATCGTCGCGAGGATAATGGACGGAATCCCCCGGGACCCGGTCGCCGACCTCCAGAAACACGACTGTCGCATCGGTGCGATTCTGAAGCTGATGCGCCTCGCCGCCGGCCGGAAAGCCGGCACACATGCCGGGCGCGAGAAGCGTTTCGCCACTCTCGGTCACGAGCGTCGGCGAGCCTTCCAGCACATAAATAAACTCATCCTGACGACTGTGGCTGTGGCGTAGCGCGGATTCAGCCCCAGGCACCAATTCGGTGAGGTTTACGCCGAAGTTCGCGAGACCGAATACATCGCCGAGTTGTCGTTTGCTGCGTCCCTGCATCCGGCTGAAGAACGGCTCGGGATAATTCGACGGCTTTGTCCGCGGCGGCACCTGATCGGCCATGACCGCAGGCAGTATCTGTGATGCATCATTGGTCACGCGCTATCTCCTTGTTTTCGCGGCCCATGACCGCGAGAAGCACTATTCTATCATCGGCCACCGGGTCCGGGAGAAGCTGTCCACCGGTCGCCGCCTGAACCGATTGTTCACCCGCCCCACTGTTGCTATACCTCGCGGGCGTGCAAACACCATCCGAAGCGCATCAACACCGCGGATTTCAAGACCATGACGCGACGCAGAAAAATCTACGAAGGCAAGGCCAAGGTCCTCTTCGAGGGCCCCGAGCCGGGCACGCTCGTGCAGTATTTCAAGGACGATGCGACCGCCTTCAACAACGAGAAGAAGGGCGTCATCACGGGCAAGGGTGTCCTCAACAACCGGATATCCGAATACCTGATGCTGCGGCTGGCAGAAGTGGGCATACCGACCCATTTCGTGCGCCGCCTGAATATGCGCGAGCAGCTCGTCAAGGAAGTCGAGATCGTCCCGGTCGAAGTGGTCGTACGCAACATCGCAGCAGGCTCGATCTGCAAGCGCTTCAATATCGAGGAAGGCACGGCCCTGCCCCGCTCGATCGTCGAATATTATTACAAGAATGACGAGCTCGGCGATCCGCTGATTTCCGAAGAGCACATCACCGCCTTCGGCTGGGCCGCACCGCCGGAAATCGACGACATGCTGTCGCTCAGCCTGCGGATCAACGATTTCCTGACCGGCCTGTTCCTCGGGGTCGGCCTCCGCCTGATCGACTTCAAGCTCGAATATGGCCGCCTGTATGACGAAAACGACCAGATGCGGATCGTGCTGGCCGACGAGATCACGCCCGACGGCTGCCGCCTTTGGGACGTCGAGACCAACGAGAAGATGGACAAGGACCGGTTCCGCCGCGATATGGGCGGGGTCGCCGAGGCCTATCAGGAAGTGGCGCGGCGGCTGGGTATCACGCCCGAATCAGGGCAACAGGATATCAAGGGTCCCTCGACCATCCAGTAACCCAATTTGTCGGCGGTTCCGTTGAAAGCACGCGTACATATCACCCTTAAGAACGGCGTCCTGGACCCCCAGGGCAAGGCTATCCACAATTCCCTCGAAGGGCTCGGATTCGACGGTGTCGAAGGCGTGCGCCAGGGCAAGTTCATCGAGCTCGAACTCGCCGACGGCGATGCCGAGGCTGCGAAGGCCCGGGTCGCTGAGATGTGCGAGAAACTGCTCGCCAACACCGTGATCGAGAATTACACGGTCGAAATCGAGACCTGATTAAGCGCCTGACTGTCTGCGGCGGCGGCGCACCGCAAAACGTCCAGTCCTGTCATCCACAAGCGACCCGCTTTGCGACTCGCAAGCCCGGCTGATAGCAGGAATGGATTGAATTCCAAGGTTACCGCAAGGCCCACAAGCGCCCATGTCAGCACCCTCCGTAGCCGTCATCGTCTTTCCCGGATCGAATTGTGATCGCGATATCGCCGTCACGCTCGAGGCTGCGCTGGGTCACGCCCCGCAAATGGTCTGGCATGGCGATAGCAGCCTGCCGAAGGTCGATCTGATTGCCGTGCCCGGCGGCTTTTCCTATGGCGACTACCTGCGCTCGGGCGCCATGGCGGCGAACAGCCCGATCATGCGCGAAGTCGTCGCCCAGGCCGGGCGCGGCGTGCCGGTGCTCGGCATCTGCAACGGGTTCCAGGTGTTGACCGAATGCGGTCTGCTGCCGGGCGTGCTGATGCGCAATGCCAGCCTCAAATTCATCTGCCGCGACGTCGATCTGCGGGTCGAGCGGAGCGACACGGTCTTCACCAGCGGGTATGGCGCGGGCGATGTCATCCGGGTGCCGGTCGCCCATCATGACGGCAATTACTTCACCGACCCGGACACGCTCAAATCGCTCGAAGATAACGGGCGCGTCGCATTCCGTTACTGCGCACCGGACGGCGCAATCACGGATGCGGCCAATCCCAACGGCTCGCTGGCCAACATCGCGGGCATCCTGAACGAAACCGGCAACGTGCTGGGGATGATGCCCCACCCGGAACGGCTGGCCGACCCGCTGCTCGGCGGCACGGACGGTGCTCCCATGTTTACAGCCCTGGCAGAGGCGATTGCGGCATGAGTGACAGGGCGGCACGTCCCGAAGACCTGATGGGTCTCAGCGACGACGAATACGACACGATCCTTGAAATCCTCGGCCGCACCCCGAACTTCACCGAGTTGGGCATCTTCTCCGTCATGTGGTCGGAGCATTGCTCGTACAAATCGTCCAAATTCTGGCTCAAGACCCTGCCGACCGAAGGCCCGCAGGTAATCCAGGGACCGGGTGAGAACGCCGGCGTCATCGATATCGGCGACGGGCTCGCAGCGATCTTCAAGATCGAGAGCCACAACCATCCGAGCTTCATCGAGCCCTACCAGGGGGCTGCGACCGGTGTCGGCGGCATCATGCGCGATGTGTTCACCATGGGCGCGCGCCCGATCGCCAACATGAATGCGCTGCGCTTCGGGTCGCCCGACCATCCCAAGACACGACATCTGGTGGACGGGGTCATTGCGGGGATCGGCGGTTACGGCAACTGCATGGGCGTGCCCACGGTCGGCGGCGAGGTGAATTTCGATCCCGCCTACAACGGCAACATCCTGGTCAACGCCATGACCGTCGGGATCGCCAGCACGGATAAAATTTTCTACTCCGCCGCTGCCGGGGTCGGCCTGCCGGTGGTCTATGTCGGCGCCAAGACCGGGCGCGACGGCATCCACGGTGCCACCATGGCGTCGGCTGAGTTCGACGATGATTCCGACGAAAAACGCCCGACGGTGCAGGTCGGCGACCCGTTCACCGAGAAACTGCTGCTTGAGGCCTGCCTGGAGCTGATGGCGACCGACGCGATTATCGCAATCCAGGATATGGGGGCGGCGGGTCTGACCTCCTCGTCGGTCGAGATGGCGAGCAAGGGCGAGGTCGGGATCACGTTGACCCTCGACCATGTGCCCCAGCGCGAAACGGACATGACGCCGTATGAGATGATGCTGTCGGAAAGCCAGGAGCGGATGCTCATGGTGCTCAAACCCGGCCGCGAGGAAATGGCGCGGGCCATCTTCGATAAATGGGAACTCGATCTCGCCGTGATCGGCGAGACCAACGACAGTCAACGGCTGCTGCTGATGTGGCAAGACGAAGTGGTGGCGGACATTCCGGTGCCGCCGCTGGTCGACGCCGCACCTGAATATGAGCGCCCCTGGACCGCGACCCCACCCCGCGCGGTCCTCGGCCCCGATGACGTGACCGCGCCGGACGACCTGGCCGAGGCGTTGCTGCAACTCGTCGCCAGCCCTGACCTGTGTTCGCGGCGCTGGGTCTGGGAACAGTATGATCACATGGTCATGGGCGATACGGTCGGCCGCCCCGGTGGCGATGCCGCGCTTGTGCGGATCCACGGCACCAACAAGGCCCTGGCAATCAGCACCGATTGCACACCGCGTTATGTCGTCGCGAACCCGGTCGAGGGGGGCATGCAGGCGGTCGCGGAATCCTGGCGCAACGTCACAGCAGTCGGCGCGACCCCGCTGGCGGTGACCAACAATCTGAACTTCGGCAATCCCGAACGGCCCGAGATCATGGGCCAGCTGGTCGGCGCCGTGAAGGGCATGGGCGCGGCCTGCGAGGCACTCGACGCGCCGGTCGTGTCGGGCAATGTGTCGCTCTACAATGAGACCAATGGCGAGGCCATCCTACCGACCCCGGTGATCGGCTGTGTCGGCATCATAGACGACCTGACAAAGGCCCCCGGCGGCGCCTTCATCGACGAAGGCGACGCGGTGTTTGTCGTCGGCGAAACGGCGGGCTGGCTCGGCTGCTCCATCTATCAGCGCGATCAGGCGGGAGGCACAGCCGGCGCGCCGCCGCCGGTTGATCTGGATACCGAACGCGGGAATGGCGAATTTGTCCGCACGGCGATCCACGCAGGACAGATAAACGCCTGTCATGACGTCAGCGACGGCGGCATCGCGGTCGCGCTGGCCGAAATGGCAATCGCCGGCGATCTGGGTGCGGATATCAGCCATGAGAACGATCTACCGGCCCATGCCTGGGCCTTCGGCGAGGATCAGGCGCGTTACATCGTGACATGCGCCGATGCTACGGCGCTCACCGCCGCCGCAAAGGACGCGGGCGTGCACATGGAGCGTATTGGCACCGTGGGTGGGGTCGCGTTGACACTCCCAGAGGCGAAGCCTATATCCGTCGCGGGACTACGCGATGCCCATTCGCGCTGGTTACCAACGTATATGGCGTCACGCGAGAGCTGATCTGGCGCGACACCGCAATCACCGGGGGAATTACCCAAATGCCAATGGCTGCCAGCGAGATCGAGAATCTGATCAAAGACGCGTTGCCGGATGCCGAAATCCGCATCGACGATCTGCGCGGTGATGGCGACCATTATCTGGCCTATGTCGTGTCTTCGGCATTCGCCGGAAAATCCCGGGTCCAGCAACATCAAATGGTTTACGACGCCCTCCAGGGCCGCATGGGAGGCGAGCTCCATGCGCTCGCTCTCCAGACCGCGACCCCGGAAGCCAGCTAATCACATCAATCGGAGTTCGATATGACCGACAACCCCGTGCACGAGCGCATCAAGACCGACATCGACCAGAATGAAGTCATGCTCTTCATGAAAGGTACCCCGGTTTTCCCGCAATGCGGCTTCTCCGCCGCCGTGGTCCAGATCCTGAACCATGTGGGTGTGAAGTTCGGCAGCGCCGACGTGCTTGTCGACCCGGCGATCCGGGACGGCATCAAGGAATTCACCAACTGGCCGACCGTCCCGCAGCTTTATGTGAAGGGCGAGTTCGTCGGCGGCTGTGACATCATCCGCGAGATGTTCGAGGCTGGCGAACTTGAGCAGATGTTCGAGGAAAAAGGCATCGCCCGCGAAGCTGCCTGAACAAAGACCTTCCGCTAATGTAAACGGGCCGCGATATTCGCGGCCCGTTTTGTTTGTCCCTCTCCATCTCATGCTCTGCCGGAGCGCCTCTCCTGTCTCAGCCCCCGACATCGACGAATGGCCGCCGCCAATTCTCCGGCGCGGAAACCTCCGGGCTGGCAATGGGCATCGGCGCGTTCCTGATATGGAGCTTCACGCCCTTCTATTTCGAGGCGATCCAGCAAATGCAGGTCGTCGAGATCGTTGCCCATCGTTTCCTCTGGTGCATCCCGTTCACGGCCGTCGTGCTGTTCATCGGGCGCCAGTGGGCAGCACTTGCCCAGGCGATCCGCAGCCCCCGGGTGCTGGCCACGTTGTTCCTGACCTCGGCCCTGATCAGCGTCAACTGGAGCATGTTCATCTTCTCGGTCGTCACCGACCAGTTGCTCGCAGCGAGCCTGGGATATTTCCTGAGCCCGCTGGTCAATGTGCTTTTGGGATTCGCGGTGCTGCGCGAGCGCCTGTCGAACGGCCAACGTATCGCCGTCGCACTGGCCACGATCGGCGTGGGCATCCAGATCGTCGCATTCGGCCAGGTGCCCTGGATCGCGCTGGTCATCGCCTTTTCTTTCGGGCTCTACGGCCTGCTCCGCAAAACCGTGAACGCCGGTGCTGCGGTCGGACTGTTCGTCGAATGCGTGGCCATCGCGCCATTGGCACTTGGCGCACTGCTCTTGTTCGAATTCCGGGGAACGGGCTCTTTCGGCCAACACGGGCACGGTTTCGACGCCCTTATCGCCCTGTCCGGTATCGTCACCGGGCTGCCGTTGCTGATGTTCGCCGCATCGGCACGGCGCGTGAAACTCGCGACCATCGGCCTGATGCAGTACATCGCCCCATCATTCTATCTGGTGTTCGCCGTGACCTTCTTCCCCCAGCCCTTTGGCACGGCCGAGATCATCACCTTTGCCTTCATCTGGCTGGCGCTGATCATCTACACCGCCGAAATCTGGCGCACCCGGATCGTTTAGTGCCCTATGTGACGGCCTGACGCGTTGAATCACCGGCTAACACAGCGCAAAATGCGCCAACGGTGAAAAAAGGAGAGAACCACGATGGCTATGTTCTGGCTCGACCATGTGAATATCCGCACGGCCCAACTGGACGATATGTCCGCCTTCTATGAAGGCGTCCTTGGCCTGAAGCGCGGCAAGCGCCCGAACTTCCAGTTCGGCGGCGCGTGGCATTATTGCGGCACCAACGCGATCGTCCACCTCGTGGAATCGGTCAAGAAAATCAAACCCGGCGAAGCCCAGGTGGAGCATTTCGCCCTGCGCGCCGGCGGCAGCATGAAGACGTTTCAGCGCAAGCTGCGCGACCATGACGCACCCTATGAGATGGTGCCTCTGCTCGACATCAACATGGTCCAGGTCAACGTTTTTGACCCGGACGGCAACAAGATCGAGGTCCAGTACGCTGCGACCGACAAGGACGATATGGATCCATTCCCCGGGAACAGCGCAGCGTCACGCCGCCGTTTCAAGAAGGGCGCGGAGATCAACACGACCCCGCCGATGCCGCTGAAGAAGTCCAAGGCAAAGACGTCCAAGACCAACAAGAAACTGGGGCATCCCAAGCCGATCCGCGAACCGAAGCAGCGCGCCCGCAACGTCTAGGTTCGGCGGTAAAGCATACGTGAATATAAGAAAATTGAAATATAACGGAATAATCTGATATCGACGGTGTTTAGTAGGTAACAGTTCACGTCGGAGCCCCGTTTTATGTTCGGCAAAAGATTACTCTCCACGAAGCTCGGCAAGGCACTGGCCATCACGGCGCTGATCGGTGCCGCAAGCCTGCACAATCCCGGCACTGCCGAAGCGCAGAACGTCGCTGCGGGCAAGATCATCCCGCATATGCTCGAGGTGCCCGATCAGAGCGATCAGGTACGCGGCTTCGAGACCCTGCGGGGAACGAAGGGCCTTGTTATGCTGTTCTCGCGTTCCCTTGCGTGGTGACCAACCTGCATTCACCAGGCGGTCGTCTGGAACGAAAATATTGAAAAAATCAGATCCCTCGGCCTCGAGGTTGTGTCGGTTACCGCGGATGATGTCGCGACCATTCAGCGCTTCGCCAAGATCCGCAAGATCGACTTCCCGCTTCTCTCGGATGAAAACCGCGGCGTGATTAACGCCTTCGGGCTGTTCAACGATCGGTTCCCGGAGGGCAGCCGCTATCGCGGGACAGCCATTCCCATGGTGGTGGTCGTGAATGCCGAAGGGATAGTGACCCACACCTACAACGGTCACGGCTACACAGAGGATCATGAGATCGCCACGATCGTGAACAACGCGGTCGAAGAAGCGGGCGGCCCGAAAAGCCAGTAGAGCTATTTGCGTGAGCTGTCTTCAAACGAACGTGTTTTGAACGTCGCCGCGCAATCAAGCACTACAGGTCTCGGCGTGACGTTTCACGCACCCAAACTGAGGCTCGTATGAAAATAGCCCACAACGTACGCTTGGCATGGCGCAAGGCATGGGCGCTGGCTTTTGCCGCGGTCTTGCTGTTCGGCCTGGCGTCGTCGAACACAGCAACCGCGCAGGTCGCGGATGCCATCCGCGAGGGCGTGCAGGTGGGCACGCCCCTGCCCCATGACCTGACGGTCCCCGACCAGAGCAATCAGGTACAAAGCTTCGTCACCCTGAAGAAGACTCGCGGCCTGATCCTGATCTTCTCCCGGTCCCTGTCCTGGTGACCCTATTGCATTGTCCAGGCGGTCGCCTGGAACGACAGGATCGATGAAATCCGAGAGCTCGGCTACGAGGTCGCCACCGTTACATATGACGATGTCGGCAAGCTGCGGCGCCTCGAACGACGGCAGAAGATCGACTATCCGATGCTGTCGGACGTGAACTCGGACATCATCCGGGCGTTCGGCCTGCTGGCGGAGAACTATCCGCAAGGCAGCTTCTATTATGGCGTGCCCCACCCGGCCATCGTTGTTCTCGATGCGGCGGGCAATGTCAGCCACCGCTTCTCCGAGCGCCACTACACCACGCGCCCCGACATCGAAGACGTGTTGGCTGTATTGCGCGAGGACGCGACCAGCTAGCGGCCGCCCCGCCGCCCGACGCACAACGAAAAAGGCCGCCCAGAGGGCGGCCTTTTGTATTTGTCCGGATCGAACGACAGATCAGAGCGAGTAATACTCGACGACCAGGTTCGGCTCCATCTGCACAGGATAAGGCACATCGGCCAGCTTGGGACCACGGAGATAGGTGCCCTTCAAGCTGTTCAGGTCGACATCCATATACTCGGCCAGATCGCGCTCGGATGAAGCAATCGCTTCCAGCACCAGCGGCAGCTCACGTGACTTTTCCTTCACTTCGATCACGTCACCATCCTGCACTGAGAAGGACGGGATGTTCACCTTCTTGCCGTTCACCCGGATATGTCCGTGGTTGACGAACTGGCGCGCGGCGAAAATCGTCGGGACGAACTTCATCCGGTACACGACCGCATCGAGGCGGCGCTCCAGGAGCTCGATCAGATTCTCACCCGTGTCACCGCGGCGGCGCACGGCTTCATCGTAATAGCGGCGGAACTGACGTTCGCCGACATCACCGTAATATTTGCGGAGCTTCTGCTTGGCCATCAGGTGGAGGCCGTAATCCGACGGCTTCTTGCGGCGGCGACCATGCTCGCCCGGGCCGTGCTCACGGCGGTTGACCGGGCTCTTGGGCCGGCCCCAGAGATTCTCGCCGAGACGGCGATCAATCTTGTACTTCGCGGAATGCCGCTTAGTCATATTACAGATCCATTCTTGTCTTTGTTGTCCCGATCAGCACCGCGCTATAACACGCGATACGGGATCCGGTCGTTGCCGGTCCTCATACACGGGAATGGCGCGCACTATAGGGATCGGCGGCACTATGTCAAACTCGTATGGCGTGTTCGAACGCCCGTTTTTCACGCTTCCGAGGTGCATCGACATATGGCGTCCAGTTCCCGATCCGGCAATCATCTCAAGGGTATAGCCATAACCGCCACGGGTGTAGCGATACTGTCACCTGACGGGCTGATCACCTCACTTGTGTCCGCCGACATTCGCACGTCGCTGTTCTGGCGCGGCCTCCTCCTCGGTATCGCGATGACGCTCTTCGTCGTCGTGCGTTACCGGCGCGATCTCGGGCAGATATTCACACGGCTCCGGCAGGGCTCATATCTGGCGGTGGCCCTCCTCTTCACCGGCTCATCGATCGGCTGGGTCGTCGCCATCGTGACCACCAGCGTCGCCAATACGTTGTTCATCGTCGCCTGTGCGCCGCTGTTTGCAGCCATTTTCGCGCGTGTATTCCTGGGTGAACGCGTGCCCGGTCGGACAATCATCACGATCATCATCGCGATCGGTGCGATGGCGGTCATTTTCGCCGAGGGTCTCGGCCGGGGCGATCTGCTCGGCAATCTGGCGGCCGTCGCGACAGCGCTGACCTGGGCGGGCATGGTGGTCGTTCTCAGCCACGCGCAGATCGATGATCCGGCGCCCGCCATGGCCCTGAGCGGCTATATGGTCGCCGCCCTGGCGCTGATCGTCGCGCCCACGATCGCCGTGGTCACCCTGGACATGCTTTGGCTTGGCCTCCTGGGGTTCGTCGTCCTGCCGATCTCATTCTTCATGATCATGCTCGGCCCGCGCCACCTGCCCGCGCCGGAGGTCAGCCTGATCATGCTGCTGGAGGCCGTGCTCGGCCCGATCTGGGCCTGGTGGTTCATCTCCCAGACGCCGAGCACGCTCTCACTGATCGGCGGCGCGGTGATTCTGGGGACGCTGGCCATTCACTTTGCGATCGGCCTTCGTGAGGCAGCCACCAAAAACTAGGACGCGGTCAATTCCGGAAGCGTAAATGCCTCAAGCTCCCCCGAGACACCCGGCACTTTATGTGCCCCAAGCGTAACCAGCGTCTCCGGTGCCGCGTCCGCGAATTTCGCCGACGCCACGACTGGCACATCGAGGTTTTTGGTTAGCCCTTCAAGGCGCGCGGCCTCGTTGACAGCGGAGCCGATCACCGTGAAGTCGAGCCGTCGGTCGGTTCCCACATTGCCATATACGACCTCACCAACATGCAGAGACATGCCAAACTTTATCGGCGGCATATTCGAACCTTCGCGTTTCGTGTTCATACGGGCCGCACGCTCCAGTGCCTCGCGCGCGGTGGAAATTGCCGAGCGACACATGCTCTCAACACGACGCGTTTCGGTGTCGACGGGGAAGATCGCCAGGACCCCATCGCCGATGAACTTGAGCACCTCGCCACCATGTTCGAGGACCACCCCGGCGGTACAATCGAAATAGGCATCCAGAGTGGCGAGATAGTCTTCCATAGGTAGCGTTTCCGCGAGAGCAGTCGAGCCCCGCAAATCGCACTGCCAGATCACGCACTCGATGCGCCGACCATCGCCGCGTTCAACCAGCCCATCCATCACGTGGCCACCCGAATATGTCCCGAGATATGTCTCCAGCAGCGTCATCGACAGCTCCTGGGTGGTCTTGGTTTTGACTATCAAGGTGAGCAATCCGTTCAGCGCCGTCAGATACGCAACCTCTTCATCTGTAAAGCCACTCAGACGCCGCGTGGAAAACGAGGTGACCGTCCCTTCCAGGCCCTGCGGCAATCCCTCCCAGAGGGTCAGGCCCCGGCGGCCATAGTCACGGTAAAAAACCAGATAATCCGTGACGCCCTCGTCCCGGAGCGTGTCCAGTATGGGAAAGGGAAGCGATTCTTCTCCGTCCAATCGGTATCGCTCAAACGGCAGACCGTTGCTCAACGCATTGAAGAACGGCGAGTTTTGAAATTCCTCGGAATGGATGATGTTGCGGGTCGCCATCTCGCTTTTCACATGGTCTGAGCGGGCGTCCCAGATCACATCGCGCGCACCGAACACCGGATGGAGCAACATGCCGCCGACGGCAATCCTGTGCAGGGCGATCCCACGCTCCACAAGATTTTGCCCGAGCCCCCGCACAATTTCAGCGAGGCCGACGTCACCTACTCCCTGGTCCACCAGCCAGGCATTCGTGCCATGCAGCGGCAGCAGATCAAATTGAGAGGTTGTTATTTCAGTCACGCCGATGCGCCCCTTGTCGTCACGAAAGTATATATCAGCCCGGCTTCTTCAATCTGCAGACTTATCGCCTTCAAGCTCCCGTCGCCGCTTGGCGTTCTGCGTGTGCTGCCAGCTTCGGGTGAGCGCGCTGATCATCCCGTGGAAGGTCCGCACCTCCTGCTCGGTCAGGCGGCCACGCTGGAGCATGGACTGCAGATTGCGCATGATGGTTGGCCGCAGATCGGGAGCACGGAAGAACCCGCCATCGTCCAGTTCGGTCTCCAGCCGATCGAACAGGCCGATCAGCTCCTGTTTCTCGGCGAGCCGCGTGCCCGACATCGAGAGTGTGTCCGCCGGCGTCTCGTCGGCGGCGGTGAACCACTCATAGGCGACCAGCAACACCGCCTGGGCGAGGTTCAGCGAGGAATAGGCCGGGTTCAGAGGCACAGAAATCACCGTGTCGGCCAGCGCAATGTGGTCGTTCGTCATCCCCGACCGTTCGGGGCCGAACAGCACGCCGACTTTTTCGCCGCGCGCCTGGACGGCCCGCATATCGGCCGCCGCCTCGCGCGGGGTGAGAACACGTACGGTCAGTTCGCGCGGGCGCGCCGTGGTGGCATACAATACGGAGACATCCGCCACCGCCTCTTCCACCGTCGCGAAGACCTGCGCGGCCTCCAGAACCTCGGTCGCCCCCGACGCCATCGCATAGGCTTTGGAATTCGGCCAGCCCTCGCGCGGATTGACCAGCGACATCCGGTCGAGCCCGCAGTTCAGCATCGCGCGCGCCACGGCCCCGACATTCTCACTGAGCTGGGGTTCGATCAGAACCACGCGTGGCCCACCGAGCGTCGGCGCCTGTGTACGGTCGGTACCGGCCATGAATCTTCCCTCAAACACGCGCCTGACGGCGCCACAGAAATACCGCTACACTATCGCATTGAAAGCTTCAAAGCCGGAGCATGTCCATGTCGGAAGCGATGCAGAAGTCTTTTACCGCAGTCTTTGACTGCGAGGCGCGTGCTGTTGGAAAAATGCGCTCTGAAATGACCGTACATTGGCGCGAACCCAAGCAAATGAGCTGGGAGATGGCGTCCGACGAGACGGGGTTCCAGGGCGGTGACGGCACCGCACCCGTGCCGATGGCCTATTTCATGGCCGGGCTAACCAGCTGCCTGATGACCCAGGTTCGCGCATTCGCCAAGAAAATGCGGATCGATGTGCGTGACGCCGTCGTGAACTGCCACGCGGAATGGGAAGCCACCGTCGAGGGACGCGATCCCTATGTCGCCGCGCCCAAGGGCGTGCGTATGGATATCGAATTCGACAGCGACGCATCGGTGGAAGATCGACTGCGGCTCATCGAAGCCGCGAAAAAGGGATGTTTCATCGAGGCGATCGTACGCGAACCGACCTTTGTCGCGCATCGCCTGAAGACCGAAGACGGCTGGATCGACGCCTGATCAGCCAGGCAGCAACGAAACCGAATATTCCGGGAGGAACCGACCATGGCAAAACCCAAGGTAATTGTGCAGTTGTATCCGATGATACCGTCGGACGGAGAGGAAGACCGCAAGGCGCGGCGCCCGCTGGGTGCTGACAGCGACGCCTACTACGAGACGGTTCATGGGATGACCGACATCATCAAGGCCGCCGATGAAATGGGCGTCTGGGGCATGTCTACGGTCGAGCATCATCTCCACTCCGAAGGCTATGAGGTCGGCCCGAACCCGGGTGTGTTGAACGCGCACTGGGCGGCCCACACCAAGAACATGCATGTGGGTGCGCTGGGCTATGTGCTCGCCACCCAGGATCCGATCCGGGTGGCCGAGGAAACGGCGATCATCGATCACCTCTCTCACGGCAAATATTTCGTCGGATTCGCGCGTGGCTATCAGTCACGCTGGACCAACATCCTGGGCCAGGCGACCGACGCCCAGGCATCGACGTCCGACGGCAGTGACGTCGACAAGCACAATCGTGAAATATTCGAAGAACGCGTACAGATGGTCCTCGATTGCTGGACCAAGGATTCGGTGGAACTGCGCGGCAAGCACTACCAGGCCCCCTATCCGATCGACACAGGTGTCGTCGGCTATCAGGGCATCGACATCGCGCGCGAGGCCGGCGCCGAAGGCGAGATCGACGCAGATGGTGCCGTGCGGCGCATCTGCGTGGTGCCGAAACCCCTGCAGAAGCCCCACCCGCCGGTATTCCTGGGTGTCCACAAGAGCCCGGAAACCATCGAATACTGCGCCAAACACGGTTTCCACCCCTGTTACTTCAATCCGTCGGACACCGTCATCGATCTGGCGAAGATGTATCTGGAAGAATCCAAGAAGCACGGCCACAACTTCCAGCTCGGTGAGCGCCAGAACATCGTTCGCCAGACACGGATTGCGAAGAACCATGATGAGTTCGAGCGCCGGGTGAAGAAATACGACGTCGACATCTTCAAGAATTTCTACAGCACGTTCGCCAACCACAATGTCGACAAGGCGGATTCGAGCGATGACGCCGCTTTCCAGGCGATGAAGAACACCAGCTTCCTGTCCGGCGGCACGGTCGACGACGCGATCGCCTACTGGCGCGGGATCTTCGATCAGGCCCCGTTCGAGTACATCACGCTGATCTGGCATTTCGCCCAGCAGCCCAAGGACCTGGTGCTGGAGGAAATGCAGCTCTTCATGGATAAGGTGCTGCCGGAGCTCGAGGTTCCGGACTACGCGGCGGCCGCGGAGTAACCGAGGGACGCAGCCTCTATTTGTGGAGCGTGCCATCCGGGTTGAAGGCGTTGAAGGCGAACGCGAAGGTCATGTCGTGAATGGCGTCCTGTAGACCGGCAGGCGTCTTGCGCTGGACCGTGACATAGCCAATGTCGCGGCCTTCCTTGATGTAGGCGATATCGAGGACTGAAAGCTGTCCCGGCTCCCAGGTCAGGATGAGATCGCCGTCCTCGATGCGCTTTTCCGCCTTCAGCCGGTCGAGGGTCCACGCCTGATCTCCCACCGCGACCACATAAGCCATCGGTGCGATTCCGTCCGGCAGCGGTATGCCCGGAAACAGAGGAGCTTCGCCCGAATCATAGCCGTCATAGGGATTCACGCCATAATTACGCGGAAACCCGGGCGGGCGCTGGAGGATATCGGCATCGGGGAACGCGGCGGCAAAGACACCGAAGGGTTCGACCCGGCTCGGAATGATGGTGAGCTGGGTTCCGGTCAAGCTTCCCACGATCCCCTCGCCCGTAAATTGCTGCCACCAGCTTTCGGTCTGGCGGTCATACATCACCAAATCGGAGAAGCGCAGATTCCCAGTGGTCCCGAAGTCGAGCACCTGATCATCCATCCGCCGGTCGAACACGATCGCCGTATTGCACAAGGGGCAGAAGGTGACGGCGATGGGCACGCCGCCGAGCTCGTCATTGACGATTTCGTGCCAGATGAGGACCGACAACGGATAGGCCCGGGTGTGGCCGTTGACGGTGACCCGGATCACCGGTTCTCGCGGGTCATGCGTGTCGCGCGCAACCGAAAGAGCCCCGATGGTCGGCGCATCGATCGCCGGGATCACGTCCCGGCCGATCCCGCCCGAGAAGATTTCATCGAGATCGACGCCGTTCTTCGAAAAATCTGTGCGCGGCCAGTCCTTTTCCCACTGGTCGACATCCGCAAACGCAACCGGGACGGCGAAGGCCATCGCGGCGATACCGAACAGGAATGCAAACACATTGATGCGCAGAATTAACGGCAAACGGGCGATCATATTATTGTCTCCTCGGCCACGTGATTGACCACGCGCCAATCTACCGCGCCGACCGGTGGCTTGCGCATGACAAGGGCTTCAATTCGGTGTGATCGGTGCGAGCAGCTTCGGCTAGCTGCGGCTCTGCAGCAGCTTGAAGACGATCGCGTCGTCCAGCGCCTCATAGGCCGCATCGATAATGTTCGGCGAGATCCCGACTGTGCCCCAGCGCAGACCGGTATCGTCCGACGATTCGATCATCACGCGCGTGACCGCCGCCGTCGCCTGTTGCGGTGTCAGGATACGTACCTTGAAGTCCACAAGCCGCATGGCCTCGAGCTCGGGATATTTCGGCAGCAGGGATTTTCGCATGGCGTCGTCGAGCGCGTTGACCGGGCCATTGCCCTCGGCCACCTGCATGGAGTGGGTTTCCCCGACCTTCATCTTGACCACGGCCTGGCTGATCGTCGTCACCTCGCCGCGGGCATTGAAGCGCCGTTCAACCTCGGAGCGAAAACTCTCGACCCGATAGAACTCTGGCACCGCGCCCAGCGCGCGCCGCGCGAGGAGCTCGAAGCTCGCCTCGGCTCCGTCATAGGCATAGCCCTCGAACTCGCGGGCCTTCACATCCTCGACCAGGCGGGAGATCCGCGGATCCTTGCTGTCGACCTCTATCCCGGCGTCACGCAGCCGCGAGAGAATGTTGGAACGGCCGGCCTGATCCGAGACCACGATGTGGCGGGCATTGCCGACGATCTCGGGGTCGACATGTTCGTAGGTCGCGGGATCCTTCTGCACCGCCGAGACGTGCAACCCGCCCTTATGGGTGAACGCCGCCTCACCCACATAGGGCGCGGTGCGGTCAGGCGCACGATTGAGCAGTTCGTCGAGGAGACGCGAGACATGGGTCAATCGCCGCAATCCGGCCGCGTCGAGGCCGGTCTCATAGGCGCCGTCATATTTGAGCATCAGGTTCGGCAGGACTGTGACGAGATTGGCGTTGCCGCAGCGCTCGCCCAATCCGTTGAGTGTTCCCTGCACGTGGCGCACGCCTGCCTCGACCGCGGCCAGCGTGTTGGCGACCGCATTGCCGGTATCGTCATGGGTGTGAATGCCGACCCGGTCACCGGGTATATGCGTCAACACTTCGGCGACGATGCGCGAGATCTCGTGAGGTAGCGTGCCGCCGTTGGTGTCGCACAGCACGACCCAGCGCGCACCCGCGTCATGGGCGGCCTTCACGCATGACAACGCATAGTCCGGGTTCGCCTTATAACCATCGAAGAAATGCTCGGCGTCGAACAGCACCTCATCCTTGCGCGTCACGGCATAGGCGATGCTCTCGGCGATCATCACAACATTGTCTTCGCGCGGAATGCCGAGTGCCAGATCGACATGGAAATCCCAGGTCTTTCCGACCATGCAGATGGAATCCGCCACGGTCGAAATCAGCCCGTTGATGCCGGGGTCATTGGCGGCGCTGTGGTCCGGGCGCCGGGTCATACCAAACGCGGTAAATCGCGCATTTTTGAGACCGGGAGAGGACGCAAAGAATGCGTCATCGACCGGGTTGGCACCCGGCCAGCCGCCCTCCACATAATCGATCCCAACCTCGTCGAGCGCGCGGGCGATCGTTCGTTTGTCATCGACGGAGAAATCGACGCCGCGGGTCTGCGCGCCGTCACGCAGGGTCGTGTCGAATATATGGATACGCTCGGCCACCGGCTAACCTTCGCGGCGCCAGGTGGTCCCGCCGGCGCCGTCCTCGAGAACGACACCCTTCGCCGTGAGCTCGTCGCGGATCTCGTCGGCCCGGGCAAAATCCTTCGCACCGCGTGCCGCGATACGTTCTGCAATCAATGCATCGATGGCCGCGTCGCCATCGCCCTGGAACCAGACCTCCGGATCGGTCTGCAGAAGTCCGAGAAAACGCCCGGCGGCCTTCAGGGCACCCGTGGTCCGCAGAACGTCTGCCGGGGTCTCGGCCGCGAACACGGCGTCGGCCGCAACATGCAGTCCCGCGATGGCCAGCGGCGTATTCAGATCGTCCTGCAGTGCCGCCACCACGTCGGCGGGGACGACATAGGATGTGTCCTTCGGCCCCACTTCACCCTCCAGTGCCGCGGTACGCATGCCCAGGGCACGGTAGAAGCGGTTCAGCTCCTGGCGCGCCTCGCGGACGCCGTCCTTGGAGAAGTCCAGCGGCTGACGGTAGTGCGACTTGAGCAACGCCAGGCGCAGCGCCTCGCCGGGAAACTCGTCGAGCAGGCCGGTGACCGTATAGAAGTTGCCCAGCGACTTGGACATCTTCTCGCCTTCACTCATCAGGTAGCCGTTGTGCACCCAGTAGCGCGCGAAGCTCTCATCGGGATGCGCACAAAGCGACTGGGCAATCTCGTTTTCATGGTGCGGAAACACCAGATCGACGCCGCCGCCATGGATGTCGAAGGAACGGCCGAGATGTTCCTCGCTCATGGCAGAGCATTCGAGATGCCAGCCGGGGCGGCCCCGGCCCCACGGGCTGTCCCATCCGGGCTGTTCGTCGCTCGATGGCTTCCACAGCACAAAGTCCGACGGGTCGCGCTTATAGGGCGCCACTTCGACCCGCGCGCCCGCGATCATCTCGTCGCGGTTGCGGCCCGAAAGCTTGCCGTATTCCGGCATCGAGGGCACATGGAACAGCACATGACCTTCGGCCTCGTAGGCATGCTCCTTGGCGATCAAATTTTGCATCAGCGCGATCATCTGGGCGATGTGATCGGTCGCGCGCGGCTCTATATCGGGCGCCACACATCCAACCGCGGCGGCCGCGGTGTGGAAGTTCTCCGTGGTCCGCGCGGTCAGCGCGTCGATGTCCTCACCATTCTCGGCCGCGCGCTCGATGATCTTGTCGTCCACATCGGTGATGTTGCGGACGTAGGTCACGTGACCGATACCGTACTTCTGGCGCAGCAACTGGGCGAGTACGTCGAAGATCACCAGCGGGCGGGCGTTGCCGATATGGATGTCGTCATAGACCGTCGGCCCGCAGACATACATGCGCACATTGGCCGGATCGATCGGCTCGAACAGTTCTTTCTGACGCGTGTAAGTATTGTGGAGATGAAGGGTCATCATGAGTTCCCGGGACTGATTGCGGAGTGCGCGCGGATCATCCGCGCGCGGACAGGGCCTGTCAGGCGGTAATTCGTCCGCCGGGGCAGCAACATCGATGGGAACGATTGATCATCACGGGCGGTGTATACCCCGGCCCGGAAATCAAAGCAATTCAAAGGGTTGGCCGTCAGGCCTTGCCCCGGAATGCGTTGGTGATCGGGTAACGTCGGTCCCGTCCGAATGAACGGCTGGTGAGCTTCACCCCCGGCGGTGCCTGGCGACGCTTGTATTCCGACAGCTCCAGCAGGCGCCAGATGCGCTGCACGGTCGCAGGCTCAAACCCCTTGGCTTCAAGTTCCGCCCCGCCCAGGTCCTCCTCGATCAGGCCATGCAGGATGGCGTCGAGCACCTCATAGGGCGGCAGGGAATCCTCATCCTTCTGGTCCGGACGCAGCTCGGCGGACGGCGGCTTGGAGATCATCCGCTCCGGGATCACGCCCCCATCCGGGCCCAACACGCCCGCGGGATGGTTTTTGTTGCGCCAGTGGCACAGCTTGAACACGTCGGTCTTGTACACATCCTTGATGACCGAGTAGCCCCCGGCCATGTCGCCGTAGATCGTGGCGTAGCCGACCGACATCTCCGACTTGTTGCCGGTGGTGACCAGCATCGCGCCCGTCGTATTGGAGATCGCCATCAGGGTCAGGCCGCGCGCGCGGCTCTGGATATTCTCCGCAGTGATGCCCGAGGCCGGCTCGTTGAACGCTTCGGTCAGCATCTCGTCGAAGGCCGACATGGCGGGGCCAATGCCCACGCTGTCGTAGCGAACCTCGAGCCGTTCGGCGAGTTCGCGGGCATCCTCGAGGCTGTCTTCGCTCGTATAGGGCGACGGCATCATCACGCAATGCACCCGATCGGCGCCCAACGCGTCGACTGCCACAACGGCCGTTATGCCGGAATCGATGCCACCCGACAGGCCGAGCACCACACCTGAGAACCCGTTCTTGTTCACATAGTCGCGCAGGCCAAGGACCATCGCCTGGTAAATACGCTCGCTGCCCTCGATCCACTCGGCCATGTCATCGGATTTGCACGTCCAGCCCTCTCCCGTCCGGACCCATTCCGTCAGGGTCAGGTCTTCCACGAACTGCTTTGAGGCCGCGACCATGCGCCTGTCAGCGCCGAGCACGAAGGATCCGCCGTCGAACACGAGCTCGTCCTGGCCGCCCACCTGGTTCACATAGATCAGGGGCAGTTCGGTCTCGGTCACCCGCGCCACGGCGTAGTTCATGCGCACGTCGACCTTGTCGCGCTCATAGGGGCTGCCGTTGATAATCACGAGGATCTCCGCCCCCGATTCCATCAGGGTCTCGCAGACATCCGACGTCCACATGTCCTCGCAGACCGCGAGGCCCAGGCGCACGCCACGGAAATTCACCGGACCGGGTAGCTCGCCCGCCTTGAAGATGCGTTTTTCATCGAACACGCCGTAGTTCGGCAAATCCCACTTGCATCGAACCGTCTGCACCTTGCCGTCGTCGAGCACGACGGCCGCGTTGTAGCGGCTGTCCTCACCGTCAAACCAGGGTGCGCCGACGATCAGGCCCGGGCCGCCATCGGCTGTTTCTGCCGCCAGTGCCTCGACCGCCGCCATTGCGGCGCGCACGAAGGCGTTCTTCAGGATCAGATCTTCGGGCGGATAGCCGGTGATGCACAATTCGGTGCCGATCACCAGATCAGCGCCGCTGTCCGCAGCGGCGAGCCGCGCGGCACGGATCTTGGCGACATTGCCTTCGATATCACCGACAACCGGATTGAGCTGGGCGAGTGAGATTTTCAAACTGTCGGTCATAATCGGGAACCGGGACGGGGTGGAACGCGGCGGACGGTAGGCACCACGCTGCGGAGTGTCAACGCGCTGTATCGGCGATCAGTCGCGATATTCGAGAAGGATGTCTTTCGCGATCCCATCGGCCTTGTTCGTCGTTAGGACTCGCCCAATGTGTTTGCTCCGGAAACTGACCTGCAGAATTTCCTGCTCGGTCAGTCCGACCCTGGCGATGAGATGCAGGACCGACCTCTGCCCCTTGTCCGCACCCTTGTCGCGTTCGGCCTTGAGATAGGCTTCGAGACGGTGTTTCTTTTTGCAGCGCTCGACGACGTACCAGCCAGAACCGACCAAGGCGACGAACGCCGTCGCGATCGCGGCGAAGTTCGCGACCAAACCAAGACAATCCCTAAAATCATCCATCACGAGGCTCTATCGGCGCAGCAGGAACTCGCGACCGACCTTGACCCGCTTCGTGCCGCCATACTCGACGATGTCGGAGGTGGCATAGGTTTCCTGCCAGTCGCCCGGCAGGAAGGAGCCGGTTCCGATCGCGTCGATCGGCACGTCGGCGGCCGCCATGACCTTGCACTTCTCGGGGCCGAAGCCGGACGACGCCACGATCTTGGCACCCTCGAAGCCGCCCTCGTCGAGGCGCTCACGCAAATGCCAGATCGCCGCAGCAGACACGCCGCCGCCGATCAGATGGCGCAGCTCGGCCTCCGTTCGATAGCCGCGGATCGCGTCGGGTGCATGGCGCTCGAGGACCGCGTAGCTCTGAGAAGGGTCGATCCCCTCGATATAACGACCGCCCGGCGTGTCGAGGCGCAGGGACAACCTGCCGGCCCGTACCATCTCCGGAAACCGGCGGCAGACCTCGAGGCTGTCCGTGACTTCGCGTCCGAAATAGTCGACAAGCACGGTCAGCGGCTCGTCGGGATGGGTCTCCTGGAACATCTCGGCCGCGCGCACGGTCGATCCGGCATAACCGATTAGCGCGTGGGGCATGGTGCCGAGCCCGCGCTCCTGGCCGAAGAAATGCGCCGTCGCGTCTGTTGCGTTGCCGACGAAGCCGATCGCGCCCACCTTTCGATGCGCCCGGCCGGAGCCGACCGAGGCCGCGTAGGCCATCATCTCGGCCATGTCCGGGCCCGTGCAGTGACGCGCATCAAACGCCATGAAAGACACGTTCGGCAGGTCGACGCACATGGCCGCCGCATTGTAGGCGGCGACGCAGGCCGCCCCGAGCTTCTGCAGATAGAGCGTTTCGAGATCCACCAGATCGTGGAAAGAGCCGGATATGTACAGAAGCGGCTCGCCCGCACCGACCCAGCGGCCCTCGTCAAACCGCAGATCGATTTCGAAGCTGGCATTGCGCGCGGCGGCGACGGCCTCCAACCAGTCGAGCGCCAGGCGCGGCGCCGAGATCACAGGTCGGCGCATGAACACCGCATAGGTAACTCTGGTGTCGCCGAACTTGCCGACGATCGCGCGCGTCTTGTTGAAATAGGTATCTGTAAGTGCCGAAATCTCGTCGATGCGCGGATGTGGTTCCGCACGTGCAGTTCCCACCTCGGATGAACCGGCTACGGCATCAGCAGATTTGGCGTCACTGGATTTAACGGTGCTCATATCGTCCCCGCTGGTCGCCCCTAATTGAGCGAAATTGCAGTTTGGCGCGTGACGGCCGGATGGGAAAGCCCGCTGTTGGGACCCATTCGAAGATACCGAACGACGTCTCGGCTAGTTGGCCACTGCCAAACGTTCCGCATTCTCTGCCGCCGTCAGATCGCGCTGACGTTTCAACCGTTCGGCGATCTGGAACGCCAATTCGATGGACTGGCTGGCATTGAGGCGCGGGTCACAATGGGTGTGATACCGGTCGCTCAGACCCTCTTCGGTGATCTCCTGAGCGCCGCCGATGCATTCGGTGACGTCCTGGCCGGTCATCTCGAAATGCACGCCGCCGGCATGGGTGCCCTCGGCGCGATGCACCTCGAAGAACGTATCGACCTCCGAGAGGATCGCATCGAAGGCGCGGGTCTTGTAGCCGCTGGACGACGACACCGTGTTGCCATGCATCGGGTCGCAGGACCACACGACGTTCCGGCCTTCACTTGCCACCGCACGTACGAGACCGGGAAGATGCTCCTCGGCCTTCTCTGCGCCCATACGGCAGATCAGGGTCAGGCGGCCCGGGTCATTCTCCGGGTTCAGGATGTCGGTCAGCCGCAGCAGATCATCGATATCGATCGACGGGCCGCATTTCAGCCCGAGCGGGTTCTCGACGCCGCTGAGATATTCGACGTGGGCGCCATCAGGCTGCCGGGTCCGGTCGCCAATCCAGAGCATGTGTGCCGAGGTGTCGTACCACTTGCCGGTCAAACTATCCTGGCGGGTCAGGGCCTGCTCATAGACCAGCAACAGCGCTTCGTGGCTGGTGTAGAAATCCGTCTCGGCCATCTGCGGGACGTTGGCGCTGGTCAGGCCGCACGCCGCCATGAAGGCCAGCGTCTCGTCGATCCGCGCGCCCAGTTCCTCGAACTTCGCGCCCTGGGGGCTCGACTTCACGAAGTCCAGGTTCCAGCGATGCACCTGGTTCAAATCCGCGAACCCGCCCTGGGCGAAGGCGCGAAGCAGGTTCAGGGTCGAGGCGGCCTGGTTGTAGGCGCGCAGCATACGATCGGGATCGGGTTCACGCGATTCCGGGGTGAATGCTGTGTCATTGATAATGTCACCGCGATAGCTCGGCAGGGATACGCCATCGACTTCTTCCGTGTTGGAAGAACGCGGCTTGGCGAACTGGCCGGCCATGCGCCCGACCTTTACGACCGGACAAGCGGCGCCATAGGTCAGCACGATCGCCATCTGCAGCAGCACCTTGAAGGTGTCGCGGATGTTGTCGGCATGGAATTCGGCGAAGCTTTCCGCACAGTCGCCGCCCTGGAGCAGAAATGCCTGCCCCTCGGCCACCTTGGCCAGCTGCGCCCGCAAGGCGCGCGCCTCGCCGGCAAACACCAGCGGGGGCTGTTTGCGAAGGGTTTCCTCGACACGGGCCAACGCGTCCGCATCCCCATATTCGGGGACCTGCAGAATATCGCGACTACGCCAACTCTCGGGCTGCCAGTTTTTCGACATCTCAGTATCCGGTCCGGCGCCGTAAAACGCCCGGTCCGTCCATCTTCTTGTTCTACCAGGTCGCGCTATCGCGCGGGCCATGCCTATAGGCCCTCAGGGGCGCGAACGCCAGCAAGAATCGCACGAATTCAACGCGCTATCAAATACGCATCACCTACTCGGCACCTACTCCGCGGCCTCGGCGACCGGCTCGCGCATGGTCACGAATTCCTCGGCCGAGGTCGGGTGGATGCCGATCGTTGAATCGAACACCGCCTTGGTTGCGCCAGCCTTGAGGGCGATGGCGATGCCCTGGATGATCTCGCCGGAATCCGGACCGATCATGTGGACGCCGACGACCCGGTCGCTTTTCTTGTCCACGATCATCTTCATTAGGGTCTGCTCGGCGCGACCCGAAAGCGTGTTCTTGAGTGCCCGGAAGCTGCTCTTGAAGACCGACACCGCGCCATACTCCGCGCGGGCCTCCGCCTCGCTCAGTCCCACCGTGCCGATGGGCGGCTGGCTGAATACCGCGGTCGCGATGTTCTCATAGTCCACCGTGGTCGGTGTGTCGTTGTAGAGGGTCTTGGCCAGCGCCGTGCCTTCGGCCAGCGCCACCGGCGTCAGCTGGAAGCGGTCGATGATGTCGCCGATCGCATAGATCGACGGAACACTGGTCTGGAAATGGTCGTCCACGACAATCGCGCCGTTCTCCTTGAGCGCGACACCCGCCTCCTCGAGACCGAGACCGGTCACCTTTGGGCGACGCCCGATGGCCGACATCACGCAATCGGTGTCGAGCGCACTGCCGTCGGAAAGATGGACGCGATAGCCCTCGTCGGTCTTTTCGACACGCTCGAAGGTCGTGTTGAATTTCAGGTTGATGCCCTGCGTGTCCATCTCGCCCGCGAGATGTTCGCGGATGTCGTCGTCGAAGCCGCGCATGAACATCGGGCCGCGATAGACGAGGGTCACCTCGGCGCCAAGGCCATGGAAGATGCCGGCGAACTCGACGGCGATATACCCACCGCCCTCGATCACCACATGCTGGGGGAATTCGTCGAGATAGAAGGCCTCATTCGAGGTGATAACATGCTCACCGCCCTCGTAGGAGAGATCGGTTGGCCAACTGCCGGCAGCCACCAGAATACGTTCGGCGGTATAGGTCTTGTCGCCGACAGCCACGGTATGCGCATCGACGACCGTCGCGCGGCCATTGATCACTTCACAACCGGAATTCTCGAGCAGCCGCTGGTAGATGCCGTTGAGCCGCGAGATCTCCTTGTCCTTGTTCTCGACCAGGGTGCGCCAGTTGTGCGCCCGCGGCCCGACGGTCCAGCCGAAACCGGCGGCGTCCTCGAAATCCTCATGATAATGGGCGGCATAGACGAACAGCTTCTTGGGGATACAGCCCACATTCACGCAGGTGCCGCCCATGTGCAGGTCTTCCGCGACCGCAACACTCGCGCCGAAACCAGCGGAAAACCTGGCCGCACGAACACCGCCGGAACCGGCGCCAATGACAAACAGGTCGTAATCGAAATCGCTCACGGGACGTCTCTCTTCATGATGTATGCGCATGTTACTTAGCGTGGGCTCGCGCAAAAGCAAACGCCCGAACGGTCACATCAGTTTGCGGATCTTTGGTACGGCAGACGGAAAGCGCTAAGGCCGGCTCAGCTTTGCGCGGGCTCCGCTGCTAGTGCAGCCAGAGGGTCGGAGCCAAAGCGGTTGTCGCCTTGATCACCTTTTTTGATGGCCCAAACGATCATGATTATCCAACCGATAATAGGCAGGAACCAGAGAAACAGCCAAAAACCCGATTTGTTGATGTCATGCAGGCGTCGCGCACCAACAGCAATTCCCGGCAGCAATATCGCCAGCGAAAAGACCGTGCTTAGCGGACTCCAATTTGCTGATGCGAATGCCGCCAAGTCCAACACCGATAAACATATCGACGCGACAAAAACGTACAATTGCCAAAACCAGAACTCCGACCTGCACGCTCGACCGGTAAATCCGACATAGTTCCGAAATCCCGAAGATATTGCTTGTGCAAAATTCATCGCATCCCCCCATTTCTCAATTGGCCCAAAAATAGCCTATACCGAATGCGCATTCGCAAAAAGCCGCCGGCCCGGGAAACCACCGCTTGACCGAGATCATCGTCATCTACCTCGCCGCGGGCGTGTTCTCCGGTTTCGTGTCGGGCCTGTTCGGGGTCGGCGGCGCCTTCGCGCTGGCACCCGCCCTGATCATCACCCTGACGATCCAGGGCGTGGCCGATGTCCACATCATGCATCTGACCATCGCCACCTCTCTGGCGACCCAGGTCGTCACCGCCATCCTGACGACGGCCCTGCGCTACCGGGCCGGCGATCTCCTACTGCCACTGATCCGGCGGCTCGCACCCTTTGTCGCCGTCGGTGCCCTGATCGGCGCGGGCATCGGCGATGCGCTGCCGGGGATCGCCCTGAAACTCATGTTCATCGGCTTCGTCGCCATCTCGATCGTGCGCGCGCTGATCCTGCAATCGCGCCGTATCGAAGTCGGGATGGGCCGTGATGCCTCGGCCGCGCGTGGGCCCACCATCTGGTTCTTCGCCACGCTCTCAGGGGCCTCGGGCGGAGTTCTCGGGCCCGGCCCGGCGATCCTGCTGGCACCGCAACTCCGCCGCCTCGACTTCGCGATGCCGGTGATCGCGGCCTCGAATGCCGCCCTCGCCGGGTTGGTCGGCATCATGGCCGCAGGCGGGTATATCGTCGGCGGCTTCAACGAGGTCGGCCTGCCCGCCCACAGCCTGGGATATCTCTACCTGCCCGGCTTCGCGGCGCTGACTCTCGGCGCGCTGGTCGGGTCACCCATCGGCATCCGTGCTTCACACTGGATGAAGGATCGCACCCAGGCCTGGCTGTTCATCGGCTACCTCTCCGTCGTGCTCGTCATCATGATCTCCCACACGATCTGACGCCCGGGTGCTGTACGAGACCATCCTGATCTATGTGGCGTCGGGCATGTTTGCCGGCGTCGTGGCGGCCATGTTCGGCGTCGGTGGAGGTTTTGCCGTCGCCCCCCTCCTCCTGATCGCGCTGACATTCCAGGACATCGGCGGCGATCGGACCATGCATCTGACCGTCGGCACGACCCAGGCCGTCATCTTCATCACGGCAAGCTTCAGCGCGGTCCTGCGCTGGCGGGCCGGTGACACGAACTGGCGGCTCGTGGCGCGCTTCTTCCCGCTGGTCGCCGTCGGCGCGGTGATCGGCGCCACCCTGGGCGACGCCATGCCCGGCAGCATCCTCAAGGCGATCTTCATCTTCTTCATCGCGCTGACCATCTCACGCGGACTTCTCGCCAAACGGATCGTCAACCTGCAGAGCGGCACCGACCTGACCGGTGTGCGGGGCCTCGAATACTGGATCTCCGGCAGTCTGGCCGGGCTTCTGGGGTCCCTTATGGGGCCTGGCCCCGCCGTTCTGGTCGCGCCGTTTCTGCGGAAGCTCAAATTCTCCATGGCGACGACCGTGGCGACCTGTTCGACGCTGGCGGCCTGCCTCGGCCTGTTCGCCGGCGGCGCCTATATCGTCGGCGGGTTCAACGAGCCCGGTCTGCCCGCATGGAGCTTCGGTTATATCTACCTGCCCGCCTTTGTGGGCCTGGCCGCGGGCGGGCTGACGGGGGCACCGTTCGGCATACTCCTCTCCCGGCGGCTTGATGATCACCTGCAGTCTCGCCTCTATCTGGTCTATCTTGCAGCCGTACTCGTGGTGATGCTTCTGCACGGTCGCATCGGATAGCGGGACGGGGGACAGAGTGCTTTACGAAATTATCCTGATCTATTGCGCCACCGGCGCGCTCGCCGGCTTCGTCTCGGGCATGTTCGGCGTGGGTGGCGCCTTCACAATGGCGCCGATCCTGATCATCGGCCTGCCGCTCCAGGGCGTGCCCGAACATCACGTGATGCATCTGTCGGTCGGCACTTCGCTGGCGGTGATGTTCACCACCTCGGCCTATGTGGCGATCCTGCGTTATCGGATCGGCGACCTGCAGCTGCCCCTGATGTTCCGCTTCGTGCCCTACATCATCATCGGCGCGGTGGCCGGTTCGCTGTTCGGTGATCTGCTGCCGGGCAACGTGCTGAAGGTGATCTTCATGGGCTTCCTCGTCCTGACCATCCTTCGCGGCGTCTTCTACAAGGGCCATGAGACGGTCGATGGCGGCGGCGACCTGCACGAGGTGCGCGGACCCGGCCTGTGGTCCCACGGCGTGGTGACCGGGATCACCGGCTCCCTGCTCGGGCCCGGCCCGGCGATCGTGATCGGCCCCTACCTGCGCAAGCGCCGTTATTCCATGGCGATGGTCGCCGCGACCGCCTCGGCACTGGCCGGGCTACTCGGTCTGTCGGCGACGGGCGGCTATGTCTATGGCGGGTTCGGCGAACATGGCCTACCGGACTTTTCGCTGGGGTATCTCTACCTGCCCGCCGCGGGCGGGCTCGCTGCGGGCGCGCTGATCGGCTCGCCGTTCGGCATTCGTGCGTCGCACTGGATTCCGGACCTGCTGGTCCACCGAATGTTCGTCGGCTATGTGACGTTCATTCTCGCCGTGATGCTGATCTGGGGCCGCTAGGCCGGATCGCGAAACCCTGTCGCCAGGACGGAGGCACTCGCGCGCAGTATCGGGATGCCCCGCAGCGTCGGATAAACGACACCCTGCTCGGGGGAAAAATACACCCGGTCGACATCATCGAATTCCATTGCCGTGTGGGACACCGGATCGACGAACGCTGGTGCATTTGTGATGGCGGCTTCCGGTTTACGCACGACTGTCACAGAAGTCCGGTTCAGCGGGTTGTAGTTCACGTCGGTGAAGTGATGTTCCAGAACGTCCGCGCCAAGCTGCTCACAATGGTCGGGAAGCCTGCGCACATAACCATGCTGTTCCATGTTTGATCGCTGGGCGTCATCGCCGAGCTCGTAGGACGGCTCGAACAACAGCAGGCCGCGGCGTGACACACGCAACAGTTCGCCGAGGAGCTCAGTTTCGCGGCCATGATTGGGCTCCAGCGCATGGGACGTCATCACCACATCGATGCTGTTGTCCGGAAGCGGTATCCCCGACATCTCGCCGACGAAGGCCCGCGTGCGCCCCACACAACCTGCATCGACCATGGACCGGAAATGGTTCAGGCCCACATGGACCCGGCTCCAGGACAGATCGAATGCGAACAGGCTCGGCACAGCTTCGAGTTTCCCAAACAACAACGCGGTGTTGGTCAGTTCGCCGCAGCCCGCATCGAGCAGGCTCTCGCAGTCCGGGAAATGGGTGTTGAGGAGCGCCGCTTGCTCATCGGTGTAGGCATTGTAGTAATCGGGCTCGCTGGCATGGTTGCGGATGTACTGTCCCGCCTGCAAATCGTAGGCAATCTCGATCGCCTCGGGCGCATTGGTCTCGAGGCCCGCACGCGCGTTGTAGGCGTGAATGACATTCCGGCCCTCGCGATAATCGTCGCGCAGCGCCCGAAGATCTACGGCTGAACGCATATCAGATCCCTCTCGCCTATTCCGAGAATAGCGATCCTGTTATGCACGTATTGTGGTTAACAAACGCCGAACGCGGTTCACACGAACCAAAGACGCGGGTGCTACTCGACCGTCACGCTCTTGGCGAGATTGCGCGGCTGATCCACGTCCGTGCGCTTCACCACCGCCGTGTGATAGGCGAGCAGCTGGATCGGGATCGCATAGAGAAGCGGTGCCACGAACGGATCGACGGCCGGCATCTCGACCGCCGCGAACGCCTTGTCGGCCAGCTTCGCCACCCCGGCACGGTCGGACATGAACACCACCTTGCCGCCGCGCGCGATCACCTCTTCGACGTTCGACAGCGTCTTGTCAAACAGCTCGTCGTTCGGCGCGAGCACGATCACGGGCACCGCCGCGTCGATCAGCGCGATCGGGCCGTGCTTCATCTCCCCTGCGGCGTAACCCTCGGCGTGGATGTAGGAGATTTCCTTGAGTTTGAGCGCGCCTTCCATGGCGATCGGAAAGGCCGTGCCGCGGCCCAGATAGAGCACGTCGCGGGCCTTGGCGACCTCATGCGCGATCTCTCGCAGTGCCTCGTCATGGTTAAGCACTTCCGTCATCCGTGACGGCACCTCGGTCAGTGCGCCGGCCAGCGCCGCGGCGCCTGCGTCGTCCAACGCGCCGCGCGCGCGTGCGGCCGCGATCGCAAAACAGGCGAGCACCGCCAGCTGGGTGGTGAAGGCCTTGGTCGACGCGACGCCAATCTCGGGCCCGGCAAGAGTCGGCAGGACCACATCGGATTCCCGCGCGATCGAGCTCTCGCCGACATTCACCACCGACACGATGTACTGACCCTGGTCGCGGCAATGGCGCAGTGCGGCCAGCGTGTCGGCCGTCTCCCCCGACTGGCTGACGAACAGCGCGACCCCGCCCTCGGGCATCGGCGCCTCGCGGTAACGGAATTCCGACGCGATATCGATTTCGACCGGGATGCGCGCGACCTTCTCGAGCCAGTATTTCGCGACCCAGCCCGCGTAGCAGGCGGTGCCACAGGCCACCACGGTAATCCGCGGGACTGTCGCCAGATCAAACGGCAGATCGGGCAGGCTGATCTCGCGGGTCGTCGCATTGATGAAGGATTGCAGCGTGTCGCCCACCACGGCCGGCTGCTCGAAGATTTCCTTCTGCATGAAGTGGTCGTAATTGCCCTTGCCAATCAACGCCCCGGAGAGCTCGGTCTCGCGGATGGGCCGGTCCACCTCCGCGCCGCTCTCATCGAACACCTGCGCGCCGGTGCGGGTGATCTCCGCCCAGTCGCCCTCGTCGAGATAGCAGATACGCTTGGTGAGTGGCGCCAGCGCCAGCGCGTCGGAGCCGATGAACATCTCGCCGTCGCCATAGCCGATCGCCAACGGGCTGCCGCGCCGCGCGCCGACCATCAGATCATGTTCGCCGGCGAAAACGATGGCGAGCGCGAATGCCCCATGGAGGCGCGGCAGGGTCTGCGCGACCGCCTCGCGCGGCGTGGCCCCTGCGTCGAGCTGCTGAGTCAGCAGTGCGGCGATGGCCTCCGTGTCCGTGTCGCTTTCGAAATTATGCCCGGCCGCCGCGAGCTCTGCGCGCAGCTCCTGGAAATTCTCGATGATCCCGTTATGAACCACCGCCACCCGGGACGTCGCATGGGGATGCGCATTGGTCTCGTTGGGCACGCCATGGGTCGCCCAGCGCGTGTGGCCGATGCCCGCATCGCCGTCGAGCGGGTCGTCCTCGAGGACGGCGGCCAGGTTGGCCAATTTGCCCTGGGCGCGGCGGCGATGGATCGAACCATTGACGAGGGTCGCAATCCCGGCGGAATCGTATCCACGATATTCGAGCCGCTTCAGCCCCTCGATCAATCGTGGCGCCGCGTCATCCGACCCCAATATGCCGATGATCCCACACATACGCGCTAATCCTTCGACTTCAGTTTGCGGAACCGCGCGGCCCAGCCGGGCTTCGTGACCTGCTCGGCCCGTTCAATAGACAGCGCGTCGGCTTCGACATCGCCCGAGATCGTGCTGCCCGCCGCAACGATGGCGCCCTCGCCGACGGTCACGGGCGCGACCAGCGCCGAATTGGAGCCGATGAACGCCCCTGCGCCGATGTCCGTGGTGTATTTGCCGAAACCGTCATAGTTGCAGGTGATTGTGCCCGCCCCGAGGTTCGCCCCGGCCCCCACATGGGCATCGCCCACATAGGACAGATGGCTGACCTTGGCGCCTTCGCCCAGATCCGCATTCTTGATTTCCACGAAGTTGCCGACCCGTGCCCCGGCGCCGATCTTCGCACCCGGCCGCAGCCGCGCGTAGGGGCCGATAACCGCACCGCTTGCCACGTCCGCGCCTTCCAGATGACTGAAGGCGCGAATGTCCACGCCGTCCGCCACATGCACGCCGGGCCCGAAGACCACATTGGGCTGCACTACCACGTCGCGGCCCAACTGGGTGTCGTGATGGAACCAGACCGTGCCCGGATCGACCAGGGTCGCCCCGCCGTCCATCGCGCGGGCGCGCAGCGCGGTCTGCACCACGCCTTCGGCGATCGCCAGGTCGGCGCGGGCGTTCACGCCCAGCAGCTCGTCTTCCTCCCCCTCGACCACGGCGGCGCTGTGGCCGTCGGCGCGGGCCAGCGCGACCATGTCCGTCAGGTAATACTCGCCCTTGGAATTGTCGGTACCGATCTGGTCGAGCAGGCCGAACAGATGCCGCCCGTCGAACGCCATGACGCCGGAGTTACAAAGATTCACATCGAGCTGATCCGGCGTCGCGTCGCGAGCCTCGACGATGGCGGTCAGCGCGCCGTCCCCGTCGGTGATCAGGCGGCCATACTGATGGAAATGGCTGGGCCGGAACCCGAGCACCGAAACCGCGGCACCATCCGCACAGGCCGACTCCGCGCGGCGCATCGTGTCCGCCGTCACCAAAGGCGTGTCGCCATAGAGCACCAGCACGGTGCCGGTGAAGCCATCGAGGGCGTCACGCGCGGCCTTCACCGCGCCGCCGGTGCCGTTCCGATCTGCCTGCACGCAGGTCGGGTGCGGCGCCACCGCGTCGCGCACCAAATCCATGTCCGGCCCGACGACGACGACAATCTTCTCCGGCGACAGTTCTGCGGCCGTATCGAGCAGATGGGCAATCATCGGCCGGCCGGCGAGCGGGTGCATCACTTTTGGCAGATCGGAACGCATACGCGTCCCCTTCCCGGCGGCAAGCACCACTATGGCTAAAGCTGTATCGGTCATCGTGTCATTCGTTGGTGGATCATTCGCCGGTCTGTCATAAGCCGGATTAGTGTGGGCAGGTGTGAGGCGAAGCCGGCATGCCGAATCCGCAGAAATCCGCGCGGAACTTGCCACAGCGCCGTGAATCGCACCAAGTCACGAATTGTTCCCGATTGTTTCGCGGTGATCGGACATGCTGACCGGACGCGGGCGCCGGGCGCGACTAGCCGTCGTCCTCGCTGCCGAACACCAGCGCGCCGCCGACCGTCCGCGCACGTACGAGATGGGCGAACCCGGCCCCCCAGGGCGTACTCAGCTCGAGCCGCACCGGCACGCGACCCGGCTCCACCCCGATGTCGGCCAGCCAGATCGCGACCTCCAGGTCCTGCAGCCGCTTGCGGTCGGGCTTGAAGCCGGCAATCCGCTCGAAGGTCAGCCGGCAGCCCTCGACGCGGCCCGCGAACGGAGTAGCCGCGCTGGACTTCAGGTCGCGCGGCGGCAACGCCTCCATATTGGCGTCGTAGCGCCGCCTGCCGTCATAGACCGCGGTGCGCGGGCGACAGTCGCCCTGAATGGCACTGGTCAGCACCAGCGCTGTCACGGCGGTCGTCGGATCGACCGCGCCCGGGATCAGCCCCGGGTCGACCCGCTTGATGTCGTCTTCGCCATAGGGCGGTTCGGACGTTACGGTCCTTTGTCCATCTTCGGCATAGTCGATGGCGACCTTGCGCTGGCGACTGCGCCAGACATTCGCGGATCGGTATTTCTCGGGGGTGATCTCACCGTCATCCCAGTCGCCGCGGCTCGAGGCCTCGAGGCTCCAGTTGAACAGTGCGCCGACGATCCCCGATGTCTGCAGGCGGATCCGGGTCTCGTAACCCGGGTCGGTCAGGTCGACCTCGAAGTCGAAGCGGATGGCGCGCAGCCCACCGGTGTAGACGTCATAGGTCAGCGCGAAGCCCTCGGCGGCGCCTTGCAGCGTCGTATCGGCCGGCGCCATCGCCTGCTCGTCCGCCAGCGCGACCGTCGGCGCGCCTACCGACAGCGCCGCGGCGACGGCGAGAACATGCAATGAAGCCCGCTGCAACATGAGTTCATCTAGACCCAAGCGCGCCTTCGGCTCAAGGCCGACGGCTTACTGCGATGTCCCAGTCTTCTGGCGAATAACATCGCGGATCACGTCGAGAACCAGGTCTGTTCCCTTCTCGATCAGAACTACATCGCTGCCGACAATGACCCGTTCGGTGTCCGTGCGGTCCGGCAGGCGATCTTCGAGATCGGCCGGAAGCGCACGACGATCCAGGCCCGGCGGCAGGCTTCCGTTCCGCTCCAGCTGCTTCTGGAGCCCAGGCGGGAGCCGGTCGCGCTTCGCCAGCCCCGGCGGCAGGCCGCTCTTCTGCCCCTTGCCGGGACCCTTGGCGGCTTTGTTGCCTTTGCCCTTGTCGTCATCAGAATCTTTGTCGACCTCTTTGTCGGCGTCCACGGCCCCGGTCCCCTCAAGGACTTCGCGAATGATCCGTTTCTCCAGGTCGCTGAATATCTGCCCGACGCGATCATCCTGGCGTGTCACGCCAGTCGACTGACCCGAGCTTGACTGTGCCGTGGCCGGTTGGGGTGCCGGCAGAAGGAGCATCATCGCGAGCGCGATGCACCCAAACAAACTGATTTTCATCGGAATCTCCTGATCATCATGCCCGTGTATCACAGGTTCGGGCGCGATTGCGGCGAGGATGGGGCGAGAATCCGGATCCAAACGGGCGGCGGGCGCCAAACTTGACACCGGCGAACCGGTCGCCCTATAGGTCCGGTCCCTTTTGGGATACCCATGGAGGGGCGCGTAGCTCAGCGGGAGAGCACTGCCTTCACACGGCAGGGGTCACAGGTTCAATCCCTGTCGCGCCCACCAATTTCGAATGCGACGTAACTGACTTAGTTACAACGACTTACCGCTAATTAAGCGGCAAAGCCACGACCGGGTTTCCGACAACAAAACCGCTCTTGTTCCAATCCTGTGCCACAGGAGACGGAATTGGCGAACTTTATGAAGCGGAATGGCCGCTACACGGCGCGTGTCAGGCGCGGCGGACATCCAACGCAGACAAAAACCTTCCAAAGGCTATCGGATGCGCGGCGATGGGCAACCGATACTGAACGTGCGATCGACGTTGGCACTTTCATCTATCAAGACTCCACCCTCGACCAGCTATTGATTCGATATGCGGCAGAGGTAACTAGTCAAAAGCGTGGTGCAAAAGTTGAAAATTATCGGCTTGGTATCATTAAACGTCATTCAATCGGTCAACTTTGGCTTTCAAAGCTAAGTTCCACCGATCTCGCTCATTATCGAGACGACCGGCTTCTTAGAGCGGGACCCGCAACCGTGGCGCGGGAGTTGTCGATCATCAGCCACGCCATCCGTATTGCGATGTCCGAGTGGGGGTTCAACCTTCCCGGCAATCCCGCAGCTAACCTCCGAAAGCCGACTCAGCCGAAGGGCCGAACTCGAAGGCTGGAGGGTGATGAGGGGCAACGATTGATGATGGCATGTCAGGCTTCAGACAATCCCTACCTCGCCCCTCTGGTCGCCCTAGCCATTGAGACAGCCATGCGACGTGGTGAGTTACTCGGTCTGGATTGGGATGATCTCCACCTCGACCAGAACTATGTCCATCTCGCACTGACCAAGAATGGAACAAGCCGAGATGTCCCGCTGTCTCCAGTGGCACGACAAACCATCGAGGCCTTACCAAGGTCTATCTCTGGTGGGGTGATCCCAGTCCATCCTGAGGCCCTGAAGGGACTATGGCGCCGGGCAACTCGAAGAGCTGACATAACAGGTCTTCGGTTCCATGACCTCAGACATGAGGCAACAACCCGGTTCTTCGAGAAAGGGCTAGGCGTGATGGAGGTGGCAGCGATAACCGGCCACAAGGACCTCAGGATGCTTCAGCGGTACGTCCAGCTGAGACCGGAAGACCTTGCCCGTAAGCTTGGTTAGGCAGAACTTTCAGATTAACCCTGTGTAATTCACATGGCTGCTATCGGTTGTTAGCCGTGATAAAATCAACTTAGCTCTTGCACAGTTTACTCAGCAATAAGGAGTTGGATTATGAAAAAACTGACAGTTTTCTGGGCTTTTCTTGGTTTTTTTGCGTTTGTTAACCATGCCTATTCGGATGATTTCTCAGTATCACATGTTGATTCCGACTGGAAAAATGGAAAATCAAGCGTTCCCAAAAAAGGAATTTGCAAATACCACGGTGGAAAGGGGATGTCGCCTGAGCTTACGCTGTCAAATATTCCGGAAAAAACCACTGCGTTTCTAGTCTCCTTCACAGACCGGAATTATGGGACTACAGGAGGACATGGTGAGTTCAAAATCTCGTATGATGGCACGAGCAGTGAGTTCACCATAAAATCTGTAGAGGGCGAGACAAAAAAACTTCCGGAAGGATATGAAGGAATAAAGAGACACCACGGTAGTATGACCCAGTCAGGTTATTATCTCGGTCCATGTTCTGGTGGAAGGTGGAACTCCTACTACGTGAGAGTTGATGCTTTAGGCAGCGACGGGAAGCCTATCGCGTCCGCAAAAGCCAATTTGGGGAATTACTAGCAGTCCTTTTTTTAAGAATTCAGGCTCCCGTGAGGCATCCCCTCCGGGGGCCTTTTCTTTTGGCCGGTGCCAATCACATCAAGATAGTGAGCGATCTGCCGATCGATCTCATCAGGGTCGAGGTTACGCACCTCTACCCTTCGGACCGGCTCTAGGTTCTGCAGACGTCCCAGTGTGGCAAGGGTGTTATGCGCCACAGCAAGACTGCCTGAGGCGACCGACATCCGATAAAGGCTCTTCAGTTCACTGACCACATCGAAGTCTTGTGTCGCCTTCAGAACGGCGTCACGGTGGGTCTGAACGATGTCCCGAACCTCCGAGACCTTGAGCAGGTCACAGGCACGTTTGGCGGCGCTGGTGTGGCTGTATCCGGCCTGTATGGCTGCGGCACGACCGTTACCGCCACAGGCTATGTAGGAATGGGCGAAGTGATTTTGTTTTTCGTTGAGTGGCATCGATAATCTCCCTGATTGGTAGGGGGCTATTGTCTGTCATGGCGGGTAGTTTCCCCAGACTCTCTAGGAACTAACTACCCATTCCGAATATTCTCTGTCAGACTTCCCAGATGAACCGATTACTCATCCTACCTGTCCTGCTCCTAACCCTTCTGGTGGGCCCCCCTGCGTTCGCTGCTAATTTCGAACAGGAACATCTGGCAGCGCGAAGTGGCGATAAGGCTAGTTTTCAAAAAGGATATGCCGCTGCCCAAGGCGGTGACTACGCAACCGCTCTGCGGGAATTGGGCCCTCTTGCGGAGCGGGGAAATGCCTTCGCCCAATATAGTCTGGGTTTGATGTACGCCAACGGAAATGGCGTCCCGCAGGACGATAAGGCTGCCGCGGATTGGTACAGACTTGCTGCCAAACAGGGATATGGCCCTGCCCAGTCGAATCTGGGTGGGATGCACCGCAAAGGATTAGGCGTTCCACAGGACTATAAGGCTGCCGCAAAGTGGTACCGACTCGCTGCCGAACAGGGATATGGCGCTGCTCAATTCAATCTGGGAGCGGCGTACGCCGACGGTAAGGGAATTTCAAAAAATTATATCTACGCCCATATGTGGTTTAATATAGCCGCATCAAATGGGGACAAAGAAGCTGTTGAAATCAGAGCTACCCTTGCGAAACGGATGACCCCATCACAGCTTAAAAAAGCATTGATACTCGCCCGTGAATGTGTCGCTAAAAATTACAAGGGTTGCTGAGTAGAACCTCTTAGAACCAAGTACCCGATAGACACTCGCCCGTCCTATCCCCCAGAACTCAACCCAGAACCTCCCACCTATCCAAAGAAGGAACCTCTATGCCCATCGACCATTCCACTCTGACCAAAGGTCAGGTTCGTAAACTCAATGCTCTCCGCAAGAGTGTCGGTGACGACATCGCAGAAAACGCATTCGGTAAGTGGATGACTGCCCAGTCTCAGACACCCAAGGATGTCCGTGACCCTGTTGCAGACGCACTGGTTGCTGCACTGGATCAGTTCAAGGATGACAAGACCTTCCGTCTGGGTACCAAGGGATATGTCGTGAAACGGTCTAAGGGTAAGGGTGCGTCAGGGTTCATTGCTCAGAAGGTTACCTGAGTAGACCTCACCCAGACCACCCAATACCCACCACCGACCCATACAGACCTCTCAGACACCATGCTGAGGGGTCTTTTG
>Ga0233427_10000115_pt1 | contig 108480 bp, 102 predicted proteins | sample SI_118_April2016_5_FD_179885 | JGI IMG/M metagenome (GOLD analysis project Ga0233427, IMG submission 179885) | Seawater microbial communities from Saanich Inlet, British Columbia, Canada - SI_118_April2016_100_MG | ecosystem: Environmental > Aquatic > Marine > Inlet | place: Canada: British...
CATCGGATCGGGTGCGACTGTTGCACCTGGTCGGCCAGCCGGCGACGTCACATATGTCCTTGATGGCGATGGGCACGCCGTGCAGCGGGCCACGCAGCATACCGTCGTTGGCCTCGCGGTTCATCTCCGCGGCGGCCGCAAGCGCGCCGGAGGTATCCAACGAGACCCAGGCTTTCACATGCTCATCCACATCCGCAATCCGGTCGAGACAGGCCTGCACCGCATCCATCGGCGTGCAACTGCCGGCCCGGATATCGGCGGCAATGTCCACGACCCGGCCCGGCGATGCCGCGAATGAAACCTGTTCCGCCATGATGCCAATCCTCCCAATTCAAACTGCGCGCAAAGGCTAGCATATACTGTCATGGACAGGCAGAATCCGAACCAGACCATCGTATGTGCAGGACAAACACATACGACACCCCCGACTGTCGTTAGAGTTTTGGAATGTCGAGAAAAGCCTTCGTTCTCATCACGCTCGGAATGATTGTCCTTGCGGCCTGCACTCACCGCCGGGAGTGGACCACCCATGATGTCACGATCGCCACGAACCCGGCTGGCGCGCGGTGCAGCTTCGAGCGCGACGGGATAACGACCCGCCCCAACAAAACCACACCATTCGACATCACCCTGACCAATGTTCTGGCGGATATCCGGATCCGCTGTGTGCTCTACGGCTATCACCCGGTCGTGACCACGGTCTCCAGTCGAATTCGTGGGACGATAAATTTTGATCTTGCGCGTGACGCACAGGTGCAACTTTAGGCACCAGCCCGCTATTCAGCGAGAAGCGCTTCGCTCAACGCGCGATAACGATCGCGCGTGGCGGTCCCGAACAGAGGATCATCCAGATCAGGCAATCGCGCGGCAATGGCCGCCCGGACTTCCGCGCTGAGGGACTCTTCCGCACGCGGAAAGAAATCGGTGTCTTCAATGTCCATGTGACGGCCCAGAGCCGAGATATAATGGCGGGCGCACTCGACGAACGCGTCGCGGCGCATGGTTTGCTCGGATGTGACCGCAACAGCGGCTTCATGGAGTTCGCCGGCCAGGCGCGAAATCCGCCTATGTTCGGCCTCGAGCGCATCGACCGACGATGCCGGCACCGCACCCGCCGCCCGCATGCCCTCGATAAGCAAGTCCTCAACCGGATGGTGGAATCGGTCCGGATACTCAAGCAGGTATTCGGCAACTGCGGAAATCATGTCCACATCCGCACGGCCCCCATTGGCCATCTTGTCGACCTCATTTTCGAGCAACTGCATCAGTGCGCGCATATTCGCGTGGTCTTCCGCCAGAACTTGCATGATGTCAGGCATCGCTGACCTCCCATTGTGCGCGACAACCTGTAAATCATTTGCCGCCTCGGCCAGTTGACCGAAATCAATTTGGCGCCACATGTCCGACCGACAATCGACGTGTGCTGGGGTGCGGCGGTATCGCGACGCTGGCAGCTGCGGCCACCGAGGCATTCATGACCCTGGTATCTCCTGTGCCGACGCGAACCGGTTGGCATCCAACGATAGATAGGGCCTAAACTCCCGGCGCGGGCGGCTTCAGTGCCCGGGCCAGGAGATCAGCTTGGACGGAACGGGCACCCCCGGGAACCAGGGCACGGACGCAGGCGCCGCCGATGTGGCGGAGCACACGCTGCTCGATGGCCTCCGCGCCGGGCACGAGCCGGCGTTCGCCGATCTGGTGACGCACTATGGCGGCCCGATGCTCGCCGTTGCCCGCCGGATTCTTGGCAACGAGGAAGACGCGCGCGACTGCGTGCAGGACGCGCTGATCTCCGCCGCCGGCAAGATCGAGAAATTCGAAGGCCGCTCGAAGCTCTCGACCTGGTTGCACCGGATCGTGGTCAACAGCGCCCTGTCGCAACTCCGGGCCCGCGCACGGCGCCCCGAACAATCGATCGAGCCGCTGATGCCCGAATTCAGCATGATGGGCTGCCGCATCGAACGACCTGAGGACGATTATCTGTCCCTCGACGATGTGATCGACAAGACCAAGGTCGGCAGCGTGGTGCGCGACGCCATTGAACAATTGCCCGAGAGCTACCGCATCGTCCTGCTGCTACGCGACATCGAGGAGTTCAGCGTGCGGGAAACCGCCGAACTTCTTGAGACAAGCGAGGGCGCAGTCAAAACCCGGCTGCACCGGGCCCGCTCAGCCCTGAAGCTGCTGCTCGAACCCGTCCTCGCGCGAAGGGAAGACACATGAACAACAAAATCACACGACTGGCGAAGGGCGCGATGTTGAAGGCCATGCCCGGGCATATCACCTGCGACGAGTTCGAGGATTTCATCGCCGAGTATTTCGAAGGCGAGCTGTCCGCGGTCCAGCGCCAGACCTTCGACGTGCATCTGAAGATTTGCGAGGACTGCCGGGCCTATTTGAAGGCCTACCGCAACACCATCGCGCTTGGCCGCTCGGCATTCACCCGTGGTGATGCACCCGTGCCCGAGGACATGCCCGATGACCTGGTGGCCGCGATCCTGGCCGCGCGCGCGAACGAGGTCTAGCCGCCGTCCTGCACCGCGCGGCATGCCGCAATGGCGTCATGTAGAAAACCCCGAACGGCGGTTCCCTGATCGGCCACGTCGACAACACGCTCGGCCGTGACGATCGCCGCGACGAACCCGTCCGTGTGCCAATGGCCGATGGCCGGCAGATCCGGCAGCGCATCGGCCGGCGGATAGGGCCAGGGCGTCACATACAGATACGGGTCGGCGTAGGACCCGTCGCCGGGCGACATGCCGACGCCGATGGTGGTGGCCTCTTCACCCTCGCCCGCCAATGTGATCAGGGTGGCGATGTCGAAATGATGCGGCCAGCAGCGCACATCCGATGCGGCGGGGTCTGCGGCGGTGATCTCGTCGAGCAACCCGGCCGCGTTGGCATACCAGCGCTCCAGCTCGGCCAGCGCCGCGGGATCCGGCGAAACACTTGAATCCGCGCCAACAGCCGACGGCAATTCGTAGGGCAGCACCCGGTCCAGCCAGGACGGATCTCCGTCCGCGACCGCCGCAATGCCGTTTAGCCAGCTTATGACGTCACCGCGATCGCGGCCCGCGAGTGCACACTCATCAACAATGCCGGTCTCGGTCATGTGCACGAGTGCAAACCGCGCGATCGAAAAGCCAATCCGGTGCCCATCGCCGAGATCGTGACTGCGCAACAAACCGGTCGCGCCGTCCCAGCCGAGGTTCGAATGGCTGTCGTCTTCGGCGGCCGCGAGGGCCGCACGCGCGGCCCGGCTCGGCCATTGTGCCGCGCCATGGGCCGCATCGCGCGCGCCTGCCAGCGCCGTCGGTGCCACGGCACCAAGTTTTTGCCAATCCGTACTGCTCATCTTGAAACTCCTTGAAAACTCATCCCCGCGGGAACGCGTCGGCGCGGCGTCAAATCACCGCCTCTAAATCAACTGGGCGTCAGCCATGATTTCGATGATCGCCGGGCCATCATGATCGAGCCCCGCCTGAATCGCGGCCTCCAGCTGGTCGGCATCGGTCACCTTCTGTCCGAACCCGCCGCAGAGCTTCGCATAGGCCGCGAAACTCGGATTGTGCAGCGAGGTCTGCCAGACCTCCCACTCGCCGGCCTGCTGTTCCTTGGAAATCTTTCCCAGCTGGCCGTTGTTCACCAGGATGTGGGTGATATCCATGCCGTACTTCACGGCGGTGTTGAAGTCGCCCATATACTGGCCGAAGCCGCCATCGCCGCTGATCGAGATCACCTTGCGGCCCTTCTGTTCCTCGAAATCCCGGGTCGCCGCCCAGGCCCCCATCGCCGCGGGAAACGAGAAGCCGATCGAACCCAGATAGCCCGACATCAGGATCGACTGGCGACGGCATTCGAAGTAGCGGCCGAATGAATAGGTGTTGTTGCCCACATCGACCGCGATGATCGCGTCGTCCGGCACGCGTTGTGACACCGCATGAAAGATCGCCGCCGAGGAAATGCCGTTGCCCAGATCGTCGGCGACGCGCGAGGCCTTCTCCTCCAGCCAGAGCCGACGGCGCTCGGCCACTTCCGGCGTCTGGTCGACCCAGCCGGCCTCCGTGGGCAGCCAGTCGAGCAACAGCGCGGCGGTCGCGCCCACCTCGGCCCAGACCGGAACATCGACGGGATGGAACTTGCCCAGTGACATCCGGTCGAAGTCGATCTGGATGATGGGTTTGGTGCGATCGATGCCTGTGTGGTTTGAGAACGACGCCCCGAACGTCACGATCAGGTCGCATTCATTCATGAACCAGCTGGCGACCGGCGTCCCCGAGCGTCCCAGGACGCCCGCGGCCAGACGATGATCGTCTGCGATCTGGCCCTTCGCCTTGAAGGTCGTGAGCACGGGCGCGTTCAACCGCTCGGCCAGCTCGACGATCTGGTCCATGGCATCGCGCGCACCATAGCCGACGATGATCATTGGGCGTTTTGCGGTTTCAATCAGCGCGCCGGCCTGGTCGAGTGATTCTCCCGGCGGCATGATCGCGGTCGGGGAGACGCGTCCCGCAGGGCCCGACGGCTTGGCGTCGCCCGCCGCCAGAGTCTGGACGTCGTCGGGGAAGATCAGATGCGCCACGTCGCGTTCGACCAGCGCGGTCTTGCAGGCCAGGGTCATCAGTTCGACGTGGCGCGAGGAGTGCAGCACCGTCTGGCTGAACGCTGCGACCGGCGCGAATGCGGCCGAGAGATCGATCTCCTGGAAGGCACCCGGCCCGAACACCTGGACATCGACCTGGCCCGTCAGCGCCAGCACGGGCGCGCGGTCGACCTTTGCGTCCCACAAGCCGGTCATCAGGTTGGTCGCACCCGGCCCGGCAATTGACAGACAGGCGGCGGGCTGGCCTGTCAGCTTGGCATAGCCGGAACAGGCGAACGAAGCCGCGCCCTCATGGCGCACCCCGATGAAGGTGAGATCGCCCGCCACTTCGCGCCGCCGCAGCGCGTCGGCGAGCCCCAGGTTGGAATGACCGACCATGCCGAACACCCGGCGCACACCCCAGTTGACCATGGTCTCGGCCATCACGTCGGACACGGTCTGTGTGTGTTCCGGCTCGGCGGGGAGGCCGATATAGATGCCGTCTTCCCGGGCTTCGACGGGGAATGTTTCCTGGCCCGAATCTTCATGCCCGCCCGGCGGCTTGCCGGTCAGGGGGTCAAAGTCCCATCCATGCCAGGGGCAACGCAGCCAGCAGCCCTCGATCGACCCCTCACCCAGCGGCCCGCCCTGATGCGGACAGTGATTGTCCATCGCACCGTACTGGCCCTGATAATGGGTCAGCGCGAGCGTGCGGGTCCCGGCGGTGACGGTCTTGACCCGTCCTTCCGGCAGATCATCCGTCCCCGACACTCTGTGCCAGGTCAGTGCCGGTGTTTTTTCATCTTGGGTCACAATGCTGCTCCCGCAGGCTGGATAGGATCAGGTGCCATATTCGTTAGACGCCACGCTAACGCGAATGGTTACGCGGCGTATCAAAGTTTCGGTGTAACCTTCTGCCGTCCCAGAACGTCAAAGTTGGAAGCGCGTTTCCCCGACCCGAGAGTCCTCCGCCCATGGAACCCCAGACATTCCTTGTCCTCGCCGTCGGGCTGATCGCATTCGGTCTCGTCTCCGCCAAGTTGAGCAATTCGATACTCACGGCGCCGATCCTGTTTGTGGCTTTCGGCATCGCGGCCGGGCCGCTCGGACTGCATCTCGTCAATGTCGATTTCTCCGGCGAGGCGATCGAGCTCATCGCCGAGATCACCCTGGTGCTGGTGCTCTACACCGACGCGGCGCGCATCGATGTGCGGACCCTGTGGCGCTATCACAATCTGCCCAGCCGCATGTTGTTGATCGGCCTGCCCCTGACCATCCTGGCCGGCGCGCTTGCCGCCCTGGCCATATTCCCCGGCCTGCCGATTTTCGAAGCCGCGTTGCTCGCGGCCATCCTCGCCCCCACCGACGCGGCGCTTGGGCAGGCGGTCGTCACCAACAAGGCCGTGCCGGTCCGCATTCGCCAGACGTTGAACGCGGAGAGCGGCCTCAACGATGGCATCGCCCTGCCGGTGGTCCTCGTCTTCGTCAGCCTCGCCATGGCCATGGAAGGCCCGGCGCAAAGCGCGTCCGAATGGATCACCTTCGGTGCGCTGCAAGTCACGCTCGGGCCTCTCGCAGGCCTCGCGGTGGGATATGCGGGCGGCCGCCTGATCGATCGCGCCTCCGAGGCCGGCTGGATGACCCGGGCGTTCCAGGGCCTGGGCGCGCTGGCCGTCGCATTGGCGGCCTTCGCGCTGGCCGAACTGATCGGTGGCAACGGCTTCATCGCCGCCTTCGTCGCCGGGGTGACCGTCGGCAACGTGCATCGCGGCATGTGCGAGTTCCTGTTCGATTTCGTCGAGGAAGAAGGCCAGCTGCTCACCCTGCTGACATTCTTCCTGTTCGGTGCCGTCATGGTGCCCCAGGTGATCGACGATATTACGGTCTCGGTATTCCTCTATGCCGTCGCCAGCCTGACCATCGTGCGCATCATTCCCGTGATTCTCAGCCTGCTCGGCACCGGCCTCAATCTCCCGACCTGGCTGTTCCTCGGCTGGTTCGGTCCGCGCGGCCTGGCCTCCATCCTGTTCGCCCTGCTGGTGCTCGGTGAAAATGAATCCGCGCAGGCGGCGGTGATCATGGCCACGGTCGTCATGACCGTTTTCCTGAGCGTGCTTTTGCACGGCGTCACCGCCGCGCCGGGCGCGCGCTGGTACAGCCGCGTGGTGGGCCGGATGGGTGAATGTGAAGAAACCCAGCCGGTCACCGAAATACCAACACGCTTTCGCGATACCAATTCGAACTAGAAGGATTTCTCCGCGATGAACAAAACCGCGATTGCCCAATGGGACGACCTCCCGGACCGCCAACCCGCCTATGCCCTCGTCGGCGGGGTCGATCTCGTCGTCGTGCGCTATGACGAAAACGTCTCGGTCCTGTATGGCCGCTGCCTGCACCGCGGCGCCCTGCTCGCCGACGGCAGCATCCAGGGCGAGGATCTGATCTGCGGACTACATGGCTGGGACTTCCGCTACGACACCGGCATCAGCGCCTATGCCAACTCCGAACGGCTGGAGAAGTTCAGCGCCTGGATCGAGGATGGCGAGGTGTTGGTCGACGCCGACGAGATCGCGGCATGGGAGGCGGACAACCCGCAGCCCTATGACCGGGACAACTATCAGGGCCTGTACCAGGACCCCCATGGTGCGCCCGAGGAACCGTTTGTCGGCCGCATCCAGGAATATGCCGCCAACGGGCTGGAGAAGACCGGCCATCATGGCCTCGTCTCCGCGATGGGCGTGCCGCGCGACCAGCTGCCGACATGGGAAGACATCCAGTTCGTCACCGGCCAGCTCGATACGCCACCGCTGCTCGATGAGACCCATGTGGGCACCGACGTCACGATCGGCCCGGGCGCCAAGCGGCCCCTGAAGCTGGATATCCCGCTGTTCGTGTCGGACATGAGTTTCGGCGCCCTGTCCGAGCCCGCCAAGGTCGCGCTGTCGCGTGGCGCCGAGCTCGCCGGCACCGGTATCTGCTCGGGCGAAGGCGGCATGCTGCCCGAGGAACAGGAAGAAAATTCACGCTACTTCTACGAGCTCGCATCGGGACGCTTCGGCTTCTCCATGGAGAAGCTGGCCAACGTGCAGGCCTTCCATTTCAAGGGCGGCCAGGGCGCCAAGACCGGCACGGGCGGCCACCTGCCCGGCGACAAGGTGAAGGGCAAGATCGCGGCGGTCCGCGGCCTCGAGGAGGGCACCGCTGCCATCTCGCCGGCCCGCTTCCCGGAGTGGACCGAACGCGCCCAGTTCAGGGACTTCGCCGAAGACGTCCGCGCGGCCACGGGCGGCATTCCCATCGGCTTCAAGCTCTCGGCCCAGCACATCGAGAAGGACATCGACGCCGCGCTCGATATCGGCTGCGACTACATCATCCTCGACGGACGCGGCGGCGGGACCGGCGCCGCCCCGCTGATCTTCCGCGACAATATTTCGGTCCCGACAATTCCCGCACTGGCCCGGGCGCGCCGGCATCTGGACCAAGCCGACCGAAAAGATGTCACCCTGGTCATCACCGGCGGCCTGCGCACGCCCGCGGATTTCGCCAAGGCCCTCGCGCTCGGTGCGGACGCCATCGCCGTCTCGAATGCGGCACTCCAGGCGATCGGCTGCCTGGGCATGCGCGCGTGCCACAGCAACAACTGCCCGGTCGGCATCGCCACCCAGCAGCCGCATCTCGTGTCGCGGCTGATCGTCGATGAATCAGCCCAGCGCCTCGCGCGCTTCTTCGGCGCTGCGGTCGAGCTGATCGAGATTCTCGCCCGGGCCTGTGGCCACGAGCATATTTCGGAATTCACCGTCGATGATCTGACGACATGGAAGAAGGAAATGACCGAGCTGTCGGGCATCGCCTATGGGGGCGTCGGCTAGATCCCGACGCAGAGTTCCGCCTAGATCCCGCCTAGATCCCGGCGTACCACTCGTAACCGCGGTCTTCCCAGAAGCCGCCATTGCCCTGCGCCACATTCTTGTAGCTGTCGACGACCTCGATCCGCATCAGATACTTGGCATGCTTATAGCCGAGCTGACGCTCGACCCGCAGGCGCAGGGGTGCGCCGTGGGCGACCGGCAACGCCTGGTCGTTCATGCTGTGGGCCAGGATCGTCTGGGGATGGAAGGCATCGAACAGATCGACGCTTTCATAGTAGCGCCCGCTGTCCTCATAGACGTCGTCGGCGCAATGGAAGATCACGTAACGGGCGTTGGGTGCCAGCTGGGCCTGCTCGAGGATGTGGCCGAGCGGCACGCCGGTCCATTTGCCGATCGCGCTCCAGCCCTCGACGCAGTCATGGCGCGTGATCTGGGTGCGCTGGGGCAGCTGTTTGAGATTCGCCAGCGACAGGCTCATCGGGTTGGCGACCAGCCCGTCGACGCGCAGCCGCCAGCTGCTGAAATTGTTGGCCAGGAATTCCTGATACGCCACACCGCCGGGCATCGTGGTCCCGTTGGCCTTGAACACCGGCGACATGTCCGACGGACTGAACTCGCGCGCCAGGGGCTGTCCTGCCAACAACGCGCGCTGGGCATTCAGGGTCGCGTATTCGGCAGATTCCAGAACGCCGAGGAACCCCGGCGCGCTCATCGCGCGATACCCGGCATAGCCGACCCCGGCGATCGCGGCCGTGGTGCCGACATGCAGAAAGGAACGGCGGGTGAGGAGTTTACGGGTCATGACTTGTCCTCCGGGGGCACGACGAAGCGGCCCGTGATCATGGAGCGAATTTCATTGATGGGTCCGGCGAGCAGCACCATCGCCAGATGCACCACGACGAACGCCACCGTCGCGCTGGCGGCGAGGAAGTGGATCGTGCGCGCCGACTGTCGGCCGCCAAACAAGTCGAGCATCCAGGGTGCGCTGGCGTTGATCCCCGGCGACATGGTGAGGCCGGTCATGATCATCACGACCAGCAACAGGCCGACGCCGAGATAGGCACCCTTCTGCAGCACGTTGTAGCGCTTGGCCGCATCGCCCTTGGGCAGCTTGAGGCGGGCATGGTTCCACAGGTCGTGCAGAATATGGCGCGGGCGCAGTTCGCGCCGCTCGGGCAACAGGTCGCGGCGCAAATGCCCGTTCAGCAGGCTGGCCCCCACGGCGACAAGGCCGTTGATGACGAACAGCCAGGCAAAGAAGAAATGCCACCGTCGGCCGGTGGCCAAATCCCGGTTCGTCGGGATCGTGGCCCAGCCCGGCATGGCGATGACCCGCACGTCCCCGTCGCTGTCGTTGGAGACCCCGAACAGGCCGGTGGTCTCGATGGTGATAGGCCCGATACGGGTGAAGCCCGCGAGCTCCCCGCCGTCGGGACGCGCAGCGAAAAACTCGATGAAGGCGGTGTCGTTGTCCGCGCCGAACTGGCCCCAGTAGAGAGCCGGGTGCGCGTTGAGGATCTGCAACCCGCTCATCAGCAGCAATGTGAAACACAGCGCGTTGATCCAATGGGTCAGTCGGGTCACCACGCGGTGGCGGTAGACGATTTCACGCGGCGCGGGCGCCGCGATATTATTATCCGGCGTTGCGGTCTCGGTCATGCTGCGAAATTCCCCGGATTGTCTATGGACGCAATAGCTGTATCGCGTGGCAACGCCACGGCCTCAGGAAGACAAACACCGCACCGCCCGAGAAATTCCAACGGTTCAGTACAACATCGCCAAAGCCCCGGTTATCAGGAGGTTTTGACGTCCCCCAGGACCCTGACTTCGCGCTGCGGGAACGGGATGTGAATGTCGTTGGCCCGCAGCGCGGTCCAGATCATCATCAGAAGGTCGGCCCCGACGCGGTTGTCGCCGTCGTCGATCCCCTCCATCCAGAATTCGACCAGGATATTGATGCCGGAATCGCCGAAGCTCTCGATTTCCGCGTCCGCCCGTTCGGCGATCGGCAGATCGTCGCCGGTGATCACTTTCGGGTGGCTCTGAACTGTTTCACGCACGATCTCGAACATCGCCTCGAGGTCGGTGTCGTAGGCAACCTGGAAGTTCAGCGAATAGCGCTGCTTCTGATTGTAGTGGGTCCAGTTGACGAAGGTCGTGGTGATAAACTGCTCGTTCGGCACCATGATGTCCTTGCCGTCGAAGGTCTCGAGCGTCGCGGACCGCATGGTGAGTTCGCGCAAGGTGCCGGAACGGCCGTCCTCCAACTCGATGAAGTCGCCGATGGTGATCGACCGATCGAGCAGGATGATGATGCCTGAGACGAAGTTCGAGGCGATCTGCTGCAGCCCGAAACCGAGGCCGACACCCAACGCCCCGCCGAAGACGGCCAGCGCGGTGAGGTCGATGCCGACCACGTTCAACAGCAAGAGCAGCATCACCACGTAGATGCCGATCTCGAACAGTTTCGCGACCACTTCGCGGGTGCTCACATCGAGCCCGGTTCGATTGCGGATGACCCGCTGACCCGTGGCGTTCGACACGCGGCCGAACCAGAACAGCAGGATGCCGAACAGGAACGTCCGCAGGACGGCGAGCAACGTGATCTCAATGTTGCCGACGGCGAAGGATACGCTTTCAAGATGGCCGGTGACTTCGTCCAACAGGCCGACGATGAACAGCAGGGCAATCGGCACGCCAATCCATTTCAGGATAAAGACGATCGTCGTACTGCCGATGAAGCGGCTCGCCAGGCTGTAGACCAGCAGGATGACGGCAACACCTTGCACGGCACGCACCAACCAGGCCTCGCCAACGACGGACAAGCTGATGGGGGTCGCGATCGCCAGCAGCAACACGACGATGATCGGGAGCAACAAGCTGTGCGCATTGTGCAGTGCGAGGCGCACATCGTGGAGTGTCCCCGGCTGCGGCACGTCGCGAAAGACCCGGACCCGGCCCTTGAGGATCACGGTCAGCACCCAGGCGCTCACCAGCGCCACGAGGGCCAGCCCAATCTGGGAATAGAATTCAGGCGTCCCCAGATGAACGACAATGTCGCGCCAAGCGGCCTCTAGTTGTTCGATCACGCGGTCCATCGCGGAATTCCTTCAACGCTGTGCGGCCATAACGATAGGCGCGCCATCTATTTGAGAAGATCCCGCGCGATCAGCATGCGCTGGATCTGGTTGGTGCCCTCGAAAATCTGGGTCACCTTGGCGTCGCGCATCATGCGCTCGACCGGGAATTCCTTCATGTAGCCGTACCCACCGAGGATCTGGACGGCATCCGTGGTGACCTTCATCGCCGCGTCGCTTGCCAGCGTCTTCACCATCGCCGACAGCGCGCCATAGCCGTCCATCTCGCCGCGATCGTAGCGTGCGGTCACCTCATAGAGCAGCGCGCGCGCCGCCTCGATCTGCATGGCCATATCCGCCATCATGAACTGCAGGCCCTGGAACTCGGCGATCGGCTTGCCGAACTGCTCGCGCTCCTTGGCAAAGGCGACCGCCTGTTCAAGCGCCCCCTGGGCGATGCCGAGCGCCGACGCCGACATGGCGGGCCGGTTGAACTCCATGCATTTCATGGCGATCGCGAAGCCTTCGCCGTCGCCGCCGACCATGGCGTCGGCGGGAACGTGGACGTCCTCGAAGAAGAAATCACAGTTCGGGGTGGCGCCGTTGTAGCCCATCTTCTTGTTCTTCGGCCCACGCGTCACACCGGCCAAAGATGTGTCGACGATGAACGCCGACACGCCCTTGGCGCGCGGCGCGTCGTTGGTCCGCGCCAGCACCAGCACATAGTCGGCCACCGGCCCGCAGGTCACGAAAATCTTGTTCCCGGTGATCAACCAGTCGTCGCCGTCGCGCACAGCGCGGGTACGCAACGCCGCGGCGTCCGACCCGGCCTCGGGCTCGGACAGCGCGAATGCGACGAGGGTCCGCCCCTTCGCCAGAAGCGGGAAATACTTCGCCTTCTGCGCGTCGGTGCCCCCGAACAACAGCGGCAGCGCCATGCCGTTGCCGTTCTCTCCCACCATCACCGACAGCGACAGGGAATATTTCGCCAGCTCCTCGCGCGCGATGCACAGCATGGTCAGCGATCCCTCGGGCCCGCCATATTCTTCGGGCACGCTCCATTGCAGCAGGCCCAGGTCACCGAATTTTGGAATCACCTCGGCCGGGAACCTGTCCTCATGGTCGATCTCGTCGGCGATGGGCGCGACTTCGCGTTCGGCGAACCGGCGGATCTGGTCCTGGAAAATCCGGTCTTCCTCGGTGAAGTGGATCGGGGTGAAGCCCATGTATCTGTTTCCATTTCAGACGCGTTGGCCCGCGCCCGACAGGTCGAGTGCGGCACCGTGGCGACCGTTAGAAAACTGGGCCACGCAGTCGATTCGCCCCGACATAAATGTGCATCACCGGTCACACCGCTCTTTGCGCTCGGTGCGGTCACGCCATAAGGTTTCGCCATGGCCAATCACCTGACCCCCAGCCAGGTCGCGCGTTACGAACGCGACGGGTTCCTGTTTCCTGTCCGGGCGATGGCCGCGGACGACGCGCAGCGGCACCGTGCCAGCCTCGAGGTGATGCAGGCCAGCCATCCCGAACTGATGCATGGCGTGGAGGCGCAGAAACTCCACCTGGTGACAACCTGGATGGCCGACATCGTGCGGACACCCGATATCCTCGATGCCGTCGAGTGTCTGCTCGGGCCCGACCTCCTGTGCTGGACGTCGACCCTGTTCGTGAAGCCTCCGGACGGCAAGTCGTTCGTCTCCTGGCATCAGGACGGAAATTATTGGGGCCTCAGCAATCCCGAGATCGTCTCGGCCTGGCTCGCACTGTCCCCCTCCACGGTGGAGAGTGGCTGCATGCGCATGGTCCCGGCGTCCCATACATGGGACACGACCGTTCATGACGAGACTTTTGACGCCGACAATTTGCTGTCGCGCGGACAGGTCATGCAACGCGCATTCGATGGCAACGACGCCGTGGATCTGGTCCTGAACCCGGGCGAGATATCGCTGCACCATGTGAATGTCGCCCACGCGTCCGAACCCAATCGCGCGGCCGAAAGCCGGATCGGGATCGCCATCCGCTACGTCACGCCGAATGTGCGCCAACGCCTGATCGAGAAAGACAGCGCGACCCTCGTGCGTGGCGAAGACCGGGTCGGCAACTTCGAACATGAACAACCGCCGACCCATGATTTCGAGCCTGCCGCAATGTCGCGGCTGGCCCAGGTCGTTGCCCGGCGTAAATCCGCCGTCTATCAAGACGCGCCCGAATAACGCCCGAGGAAGTCCATGTCCCCTGCCCACACGATAAATTCCCACGGTGCCGCCATCCCGGCAGTCGGCTATGGCACGATGCTGTTCCCGGAACCCGAGCGCGCGGTCGAACTTATTCTGCACGCGCTCAACTGCGGCTACCGCCATATCGACACGGCGCGCAAATACGGCACGGAGCAATGGGTCGGCGAAGGCATCCGCGCGTCCGGCGTGCCGCGCGAGGAGATCTGGGTCACCACGAAGGTGACGGAAGAGAATGCGAAGGCCGACGATTTCGCGCGCTCAGTCGAGACCAGCCTCGACACCCTCGGCCTCGACTATGTCGACCTGCTGCTGATCCACTGGCCGCAGCCAAATGTGCCGCTGGCCGAAACCCTCGGCGCCCTGGCCAAGGCCAAACGCGACGGGCTGGCGCGCAACATCGGCGTGTCGAACTTCACCATTCCCCTGCTCGACGAGGCGATGGCCAAATGCCCCGAACCCCTGGTCACCAACCAGATCGAGTATCACACCTATATTAATCAGGACCGGCTCATCGCCGCGTGCCGCAAGCACGGTCTGCTCATCACTTGCCATGCGCCTTTGGCGCGCGGTGCGATGCTCGACGATCCGGTGATCCTCGATATCGCGGCAGCCCACAACAAAACCGCGGCCCAGGTCGCCTTGCGCTGGCTGATCCAGCAACCTGATGTCGGCATCGTGCCGCGGGCGCTGGAATTCTCCGAGATCGAGGAGAATATCGGCATCTACGAATTCACACTCAGCGACGCCGACATGGACCGCATCGGACAATTGAAGGCGCGGAACCTGCGGGTCATCGACCCGGAAGTGCGCCGGCCGGTCTGGGACGAGGAAATATCAGGATGAAGAATGGCGACATCACGACGCACGGCCGAAACCGGATCGAACTGGACGGCAAGATCGCCATCGTCACCGGCGCTGCCCAGGGCATTGGCCGGGCCATCGCCGAACGCCTGCTCGGTTCCGGTGCAGACGTGTGGTTGTGGGATCTCGACGAACGCGCCCTCACCGAGACGGCGGGACAGCTCGGCGACGGCGCACATGCTCTTCATGTTGATGTCAGCGCGTCCGATGACGTCGTCGCCGCCGCGCAGACGGTCGCCGATGAATCCGGACAGATCGATATTCTGGTCAACAACGCCGGCATTTCCGGGGCCAATGCGCCGCTCTGGGAGTACCCGGTCGACGAATGGCGGCGGGTCATGGAGATCGATCTCAACGGTGTCTTTTACTGCTGCAGGGCGGTCGTACCCCACATGATCGGGCGCGGTTACGGACGCATCGTCAACATGGCCTCCGTCGCGGGCAAGGAGGGGAACCCCAACGCGTCGGCCTACAGCACCGCCAAGGCCGGCGTCATCGCGTTGACCAAATCGCTCGGCAAGGAGCTCGCCGCCCACGACATCGCCGTGAACTGCGTGACGCCCGCCGCGGCGCGGACCGCCCTCTTCGACCAGATGACGCAGGAGCATGTGGACTACATGCTGTCGAAGATTCCACGCGAACGCTTCGTCGCAGTTGAGGAAATCGCGGGCATGGTCGCCTGGCTGGTCTCGGCAGAGAACTCGTTCACCACCGCAGCCACATTCGACCTCAGCGGCGGACGTGCAACCTACTAGGCCCGACACGCCGCGGCCGCAGGGCGTGGGCCGGTCCGTATGATCGGCAAGATCCAGTTCAACGATTGAAAAATGTGGCACCGCCTATGTCCCAGAACAGAAAAGCCCAGATCCGCGCGTTGCTGAAAAGCATCGAAACCGGTGACCCGGCACCGATCGCTGTGGTCAACCAGGCGAAGTACATCCAGCACAACCCCCAGACCCACGAGGGTAGCGAGGGACTGGAGGCGCTGTTCAAGCGTCTTTCGAAGACATCCCCGCGGGTCAACATCGTGCGCGCATTCGAGGATGGCGACTATGTGTTCGCGCACACGGAATATGACTTCGCGAAATCGAACATCGGATTCGAGGTCTTTCGGTTCGATGGTGATCACGTCATCGAGCATTGGGACAACATCCAGCCGCGGCAAAGTCCCAACCCGTCCGGCCTCACCATGGTCGACGGCCCGACCGAGGTGACGGACCACGCCCTGACCGCGGCGAACCGGCAGGTCGCAAGATGCTTCGTCGAAGACATTCTCATTCATCGGCAACTCGACGATCTGGAGCGTTACATCGACGGGCAGGATTTCATTCAGCACAGCCCGCAGCTGGCCAGTGGCCCGACCGCGCTTCGCGCGGCGCTGGAGGCAAGATCCGACAGGGGCTTTGTGACGGAATACCACCGCCTCCACCGTGTGCTCGCCGAGGGTAACTTCGTGCTCGCCGTCAGCGAGGGGTCGCGCAATGAGGTCCACACGTCATTCTATGATTTGTTCCGGCTCAGCGAGGAAAAACTCGTCGAGCATTGGGACACGATCGAAGCCGTCCCGCCACACAGCGCGTGGAAGAACGACAACGGCAAGTTTTAGGTCACGCCCGCCTTGGCCCGCGCTGCAGCCCGTCTGTTTCAGCCGAGCAGCGGCGGTGTCCCCAGTCTTGACCGCACATCGCCGAACGTTCTCTCGGCGGCAGACGCAACGGCGAGCAGCGTTTCCTCGTGACCGCCGGGCGCCATGAGCTGAAGCCCGACCGGCATCCCGAGTTGGTCCAACCCAACCGGCAGCGTAATCGCGCACCATCCAAAGAAATTGACCAGGCATGTGTTGCGCGCACAGATGTGCTCGGGTGGATCGTCATCTGCAAACACCGGGGCGCCATCAACGAGAACCGGCGGCGTTCGTGGCACCGTCGGGCAGGCAATGACATCGATGTTCGCGAAACACCGATCGGCCGTTTCGGCAAGCGACCGAACCCACAATTTTCGCTTGATATGATCGGTCGCCAGCAAACGCTGCATCCGCTCTGCGCCCTTTTGCAGGCGTGGCTCCAGTTGTTCGGCCCATTCCGGAAGTTCGGTTTCGATGAAGGCGAACAGGTCCGGCATGAGCAACCGGCCCCGCATGAAGACTTCCTCGAGATCACGGGATTCTGGCGAGTCCGCATCACCCAGTTGCGCGCCTGCAGCCTCCAGTTCGCTCAACGCCGCTTTGGCGGCCTCCGCGACGCCCGGCGAACACCCCCCCCAGAAACACGCATCCGCAATCCCGATCCTGAAATCACTCAAACGCGACTGTTCAAGATTATTGAGCAGACCCTGCGGATTTCGAACATGCGCCGGATCAAGGGCCGCAAACACATAGGCGGAATCCTGCACCGAGAGCGTCAGCGGTCCGGGCGTGTCGTGTTCCGGGTCGAGCGGCACGATGCCATCGTCCGACCAGCGACCGGCGGTGATCTTGAGCCCGACGACGCCCGACATGGCACCGGGAATGCGCACGGACCCCCGCGTGTCCGTGCCGAACGCGACGCGACAGGACCCTTCCCAGAGGCTTACCGCAGCTCCGCTGGAGGACCCGCCGGTTCCGCGCGGCAGTTCGGCGTCCCAGGGGTTCCGCGGCGCGCCCCAATGCGGGTTGTCGCCGATGCCGCTCGCGGCAAATTCCACGGAGTGGGTTTTCCCGGTGATCACCGAAAGCTGTCGCTTGGCCCCCTGAACGACAGGCCCTTCGCGTTCCCATTTCTCCGGCAAGCGCCTCGAGGTGCCCGCATAAGTGGGGAGGCCGTCGATGCCATAATGGTCCTTGAACGAGATGGGCAACCCCTGCAGCGGGCCCAGGTCGCGACCGGCAGCGAATGCCGCGTTGGCCGCCTTCGCAGATTCAGCCGCCATCTCGTCAGCCCACACAAGATAGGCGTTCAGTAGGTCACCGCAGTCTTCATGCCGCTCCTGTGCCGCATCCCATATCGCGCGCGCAGAGACATCGCCCGAACGCAAGGCAGCAGCTGTCTCGGCCAGCGTTGTGTGGTTCCGCATCGAAATCAGCTAGGCATTGGGAAGGATGATCACCTTGCCGTCGCGCTGGTTCATCCCGTGTGTGACCGCCTCTTTAATCTGCGCGAGCGGATAGGTCGCGTCGATCCTGGCGGACAATCGCCCGTCGAGAATATAGCCGCGCAGTTCGTCGTAAACGGCGGCACGGGACTCCGGCGTCGACCCCCGCCCCTGGAGCCATTTGCTGGTCCACATGCCCTGGAGACGCACATTCCGGAAAATGATGTCTTTCGGGGAGAGAGAGCACGGCTCGCCGGACAACAGGCCGTAGGAAACAATCACGCCATCTTCGGCCAGACTATCGGCAAGATGTTGCGTGGCTTCGCCACCCACGGCGTCAACGGCGAGCTTGATGTCGGCTCCATTCGTCGCCGCTTTCACTCGTTCACCCAGATCGGGCCCATCGACGATACAGATATCACCCCTGGCCTCCGCAATCTGGTCTTCGAGCCCCTCACGGCGCACGACATTGACTGTGTGAAAACCGTAGATGCTCGCGAGTTGCATCAGATAGTTGCCAACCGCCGAGTTCGCGGCGTTCTGGATGACCCAGTCACCCGGCTCGAGATCGACAACGGTGTTCAGGAGCTGCCAGGCCGCCGGCGGATTGGCCATGATCATGGACAACTGAATCGGATCGCCTTCGGGTGGAAATTTGACGGTCACCCGTTCGGCCGGCACGACGATTTGCTGGCGCCAGCATCCGCCTGAATACAACGGAATCATAACGCGCTCGCCTAGCTTTACATCGGTGACCGCATCACCAACCGCAACGACCATGCCGATCCCTTCACCGCCGGGAACAGCCGGCAGTTCCGGCTGGACGCCGTAGCCGCCGGCCAGGGTCAGCAGGTGGGGCGGATTGATCGCAGCGGCTTCGACGTCGAGCAGCACATCGCCGGGGCCGACCGGGTCCGTCTCCATGTCGACGATTTCGACAACATCCGGCGGATGACCTGTCTGTGCGAATTGCACCGCCTTCTTCAACTCACCCATGGTTGCAAACTCCTGGTTACGTTGCCGTCGCACCACAACGTGTCGCGCATCACCCAGATCGTCTGGGCGTCAGACTCTAAAACTAATATTTACGATCTACGAAGTTGACGCAGGTCTCGAGATAAATGAACTCGCGGGAAGTGCCATTCGGCACTCCCCGCTCTCAATGAATGGATTTCAATTCTGAGTGAGACGTTTACTCGCGATCCCACTGGCGCAATATCGGCTGGTTCGCCGCCCGCATCGTGTCCATGTAAGACGTCAAGATCTTCGTACCGGGCTGTCCCTTGGCGTCCAGCGCCGCTGCCCAGTTCTTGGCGAAATTCGGCATCAGCTTCGCCCATGTCGCACGATCTTCATCGCTCATGACAGACGTCGTAGCCTTGAACTGTTTCTCACAACGCGCCAACCCTTTGGCAGCACCACCAACAACGCGTTTAACGTTGTCCGCGTGCCAGGCTTCCGCCGCATCAACGAAAGCAACACGTACTTCCGAGGGCAAAGCCTCGAAGAAATCGAGATTGACGTTCATCCCGCCGCTCTGGATCGCGCCGAGGCGCGGGTCGATCATGTAGGGTGCCGGTTCGCAGAGCTTAAAAGCCCCCATGGCCTGCTTCCAGGCGAGCATGTTGTTAAAAATTCCGGTTGTCAGGCTGTTGTAGGCATCTCCTACATTGGTCTGCACACCTGCGGCCCCGACAGCCTTTACCCATGGCAAGTTCGGGCCTGCAGCACCAACTTTTCGTCCCTTGATGTCTGCGAGTGAATTGATCGGCGTCTCGGAGATGAGAACATAATTCTCGACCGTGCCGGTCGGGTGCAGGCCCATCTGATTGAATTGCTTCCAGCCTGCCTGATACTCCGGGAACTGCCCCTCAAGCTTCTTCATCGTACGACCGACGAGATCGAGATCTTGCGTCGTGAAGGGTGTTTTGAAGGACACCTCGTAGAGCGGCACCTTGTCCGCATGGAACGCGGTCACGACGATGCCGACATCACCCAGACCGGCCTCAAGCCCTTCAAGCTCGCCGCGCGGCTTCACCACCTGCCCGCTGTGCGCCAGGTTCCAGTTGATTTTGTATTTGCCCGTTCTGGCCAGGGCCTTGTCGATCTCGGGCACGAACGTATTCACAGTCGCCGCCACCACGGTCGTGACAATCGGCAAGCCCGAGAGGAACGTGACCTTGATCGTTTCCTGCGCTTGCGCAGATCCGCCCGCGGCGGTCAAAACAACAGCTGCGGCAGCCGCTTTGATGGCCGAACTCGTATTGATCGACATGTGGATTACCTCTCTTGTTGGCTTCGTCGCGACAAACACAACCAGCCGGTGGGCACGCGAGACGGGCTTCGAACACAGACCAGCGCCACGATACGGTTGATTTTTATAGTGAATACTAGGATATAAATCGCAGCCCAAACGTCAACAATTATATAGCGATCACTATGAATAATAATTCAGAGACCCCGAAACGTCGCAGTCGCGGGCGACCACGGGCGTTTGATCGCGAGGAAGTGCTCGATCGCGCCATCGAAATTTTCTGGGCAAAGGGATACGGACAGACTTCGGTCGAGGAACTCACCAGCCAAATGGGCATCAGTCCGCCGAGCCTATATGCGGCGTTTGGCAACAAGCACGACCTGTTCATGCACGCGATGGACCGGTACGCCGAAACGGTCGGCGGGTTGCCGACGAAGGCGTTTGCCGATGCGCCTGATGTCAGGAGCGCCGTCCAGGGACTTTTCGAAACGACCATTCGCTGCGCCACCACGACCAACCGTCCCAAAGGGTGCTTACTCGTCAGTGTTGCAAGTGAAATGGCAGTGCGGGACGAAGACGTCCGCAAGAAACTCGCACACGGTTACGCCACCCGTGTCAAAGCGATCTCCGATCGCGTGGCCGCAGAGCAGGGGGCGGGCCGACTACCCACGCACCCGACCGCCGAAAGGCTGGCGAAGATGATCGTCTCCGTGACCCACGGCCTCGTCGCAAGAGCGCGCATGGGCGCGAACCGAAGCGAGTTGTCCGGGCTTGCGTCGGACTTTCTGGATACGCTGGTTCCCGCATCCGACTGAACCGCAACCGCGGCTCGTGGCACACGCGAATTCAGGCGCCTGACAGTGCCTTGCTGCTCAATTCAACAGGTGCGCCGTGGGGGGTCGACAGATAGGCGTCCGTCCAGGCCGCACGCAGATCATCCAGGCTATCGCGGTCCGCAAGGTCCTGCTCGATGAGGAAGGTCTCCAGCGCCACAAGCCAGACATCATAGTAGTCCGAACCGTCGGTCGGGCCGCCGGCGTTCAACGCCAGTTTGAGCGCTTCACCGAAGTGGGATGCCCAATCGGGCCACGTGAAGCTGCCTGCTGCTGCCAGCGCGTGGGTCATCCCGAAGATCTGGGCATGCCACGGCTCGACAAATGGCCGTTCGGGCTCAGTCGGCGGGGGCAAGATAGCTCTCCCAAAGATCCGCCGTCACGCAGTGGCCGGGCTCGGCCTCGTCGCCCCAGATTTCACGACCGTCAAAGCGTACTGCGTAGAGATGTTGCGGCGCGTCTCCTTCCATCGTGAAGCTGATATCCGGAAAGACGTGGGCGCCGTGATGCAGAACGATTTCACCCACACGGTCGCGCAGATAACGCGGCAGCCGGGTGTGCCCCGAATGCATGTTCCGGGCCGTACGAACACGATCGCCAAGATTAAAGGCCGGTGCCGCATCGATCTCGCGGCTCGACGGGCGACCCTTGGGCAGGAATGCCAGAACGCCCGCCGCGTCCACCGGCGGGGTCACGCGCTCTGCATCCGCATCGGGCTGGCCGGCGCGCACCTCGCCGCGGGTGATCAATCCCTTTTCAACGGAGAGGTTCACCACACCGGCGGCCCATTTCTCGTAATAGCTCATGGTCAGGTAGTCGCCCGGCGGGAGCTGCTCGAGCGAATGCCGGTTGCCGTCGATGTTCCACCGCCCCCAGAAACCCATGAGGAACCGCAGCCCCAGGACCCGGCCCTCCCATGTCCCGTGGAAGACTGGTTCATCGGCCTCTACCGGAATGGGCCCGAAGCCCTCCACGCCGCCGAGATCATGAACGCTGTCCATCAGCTGGCCTCCGGCTGCATCGCCAGGCCGGTCCCGATCATGGAATCGCGCGTGACCAGGTCGGCCAGGCCGACCTCATCCAAAGCCTCGGTTCCGGCCGGACGCTGCGGGACAACGAGGTAACGGATTTCCGCGGTCGAATCCCAGACGCGTATCTCGATGTCGTCGGAAAGTTCGAGCCCGAACTCGGCGATCACCGCGCGCGGCTCGCGCACCACGCGGGCCCGGTACTCCGGCGACTTGAACCAGACCGGCGGCAAGCCCAGGACCGGCCACGGGTAGCAGGAACAGAGCGTGCAAACGACGACGTTGTGGACGCGCTCCGAGTTCTCGACCGCGACCATGTGTTCGCCCTGCATGCCCGAGAAGCCAAGCTCGGCGATCGCCGCGGTTGCATCGCCGAGCAGGCGTGCACGGTAGTCCGGGTCGCTCCAGGAACGGGCGACGACTTGTGCCCCGTTCCGCGGGCCGATGTCATTTGAGAACGTGTCGACGAGCGCATCCACGGCGGCCGGGTCGACGAGCCCCTTGCCGACGAGCAGGGTCTCGATCGCCTTGGCACGCAATGCCGGGTCGGACGGCAGGAGCGTGTGAGGATGACTGTGATCGTGAGGCGGTTTTTTTGTCATATCGGACTCGGTCCATGTCTGGATATTTTTCGTGTCCACTATTCAACAAAACCGCGCGAACTCAAAATCGCGCGGCGCGACCGCAACCACAGGCAACCGCAACCCAGCCCGTCCCGCCGCGCACTGGCCCGGAACGGGCGGCATGTGGCACGCTACGCGGCAGGGGTGCTGATCGCCCGTCACTGAACGCAATCGGGAAGACAATGCCGAGCCCCCTCTCCGATCCCGCCCTGCGCCGCCGGACCATCGTGCTCGTCGCCTCGCTGCTGTTCATGCTGATCGGCACGGGCAGCATCTATTTCATTGTCGTTGCCCTGAAACTGATCGCCGCCGATTTCGGCTGGCCGCGCGCCGTGCCGTCGATCGCCTATGCGCTGCAATACGCCGGCGCCGGGGTTGGCGGCATCTTCATGGGCTGGTGCCTCGACCGGCGCGGCATGGGGATCCCGGCGGTGGTCGGCGCCAGCATGATCGGCCTCGGCGGCATCCTCACCAGCTACGCCTCCAGCCCGCTCGAGCTCTACATCATCTACGGCGGCATGCTCGGCTTCTTCGGCCGCTCGACCCTGTTCGCGCCGCTGACCGCCAACATCTCCCGCTGGTTCGAGCACAACAGGAGCTTCGCCGTCGGTGTCGTCGGCTCCGGCCAGGGTCTCGCCGGGATGATCTGGCCGCAGGCCTTCCACCATCTCATCGCCGCCGTCGGCTGGCGCCAGGCGGCGCTGTATTATGGCCTGTTCGCGCTGGTGACGATGCTGCCGCTGGCATTGATCCTGCGCCAGACACCACCCGCGACGCGCCGGTCGGTGGCACGCGACAGACCGGGATCGCCGGCACTGGAGCATCCACCGATGTCACCGCGCGCGTTGCAGGCGGCCCTGTCGACGGCGGCGATCGGCTGCTGCGTCGCCATGTCCCTGCCGCTGGCGCACATCATCAGCCATGTGAGCGATCTCGGCTACGACCCGGCGCGCGGCGCCGAGATCCTGTCGTTGATGCTCGCCTGCTCGGCGCTCGCCAGCTTCGTCGGCGTCGGCTTTCTCGGCGGCCGGTTCGGCGGCCTGCGCGCCATCTTCGTCTTCTCGTCGGGCCAGGCGCTGCTGCTCGCGGTGCTCGCCTTCGTCGAAAGCCTGCCGGGGCTCTACGTCGCCGCCGCGCTGTTCGGGCTCGGCTATGGCGGCATCCTGCCCTGCTATCCGGTGATCGTGCGCGAATTGCTGCCGGCAGCCGAGGCCGGCCGGCGCACCGGGCTGGTGCTGCTGTTCGCCGGTATCGGCATGGCGCTCGGCTCCTGGCTCGGCGGCGCGGTGTTCGACGCGACCGGCACCTATCGCACGGCGTTCCTGATCGGTGTCGCCTTCAACGCCGGCAACCTCGCCATCATCGCCAGCCTGATCGGGCGCACACCGCGATTCCGGCATGCCTATGCGTGAGAGACTTTTTGTGCCGGAGAGTCCCGGTGTGCGCGGGCGGGCATCTGCGTGCTATCCTTCCGGCCATCAATAGCAGGAGACGTCAGCCATGAACGCCACCCCAGACACCGACGCGCCGGATCACAGCATTACCTCGGTCGAGCAGCTCGAAGCGCTTTATGGCCAGCCCAAGGGCGGTGCCGTCACCAAGGAAATCGACTACATCTCGGACCACTACAAGGCGTTCATCGAGAAGGCGCCGTTTGTCGTCATCGCCACCGGCGGGCCCGAGGGGCTCGATACGTCGCCGCGCGGCGACCCGGCCGGCTTCGTGCGCGTCGACGGCAACCATACGGTGCTGATCCCCGACCGGCGCGGCAACAACCGGCTCGACACCCTGAAGAACATCGTCCGCGATCCGCGCGCCGCCCTCATATTCCTGATCCCCGGCGTCGGCGAGACCCTGCGCGTCAACGGCCGTGCAAGCATCACCACCGATCCGGACCTCTGCGAGAGTTTCGCCATCAACGGCAAGCCGCCCAAGAGCGTCATCTGCGTGACCGCCGAGCGGGTCTATTTCCAGTGCCAGAAGGCGCTGATACGCTCGCGCCTGTGGGACCCGGAGGCACGCGTCGACCGCTCGACGCTGCCGACGGCCGGCGACATCATCGAGGCGCTCTCGACCGACGGCTTCGACGGCAAGGCCTATGACGAGGGTTACCCGGCATACATGAAAGAGGTCATTTACTGACCGAACGGGGCGAATGTCCCCACGGAGGAACCGACCCATGTCCCAGACCGCCGAACTCTCCACCGACCTCGACTATGTCGAAGCCGAACTCGACTATATCGTCGATGACGGCATCCCGGCGGTGCGCTACATGGACTGGCCGGAGAAGGAACATCTCGCCCACAAGCCGGCCTACAAGAAGCATCTCGCGCGCATCCAGAATGGCCGCGCCGACCCGGCACAATTCACCCTGCCGTCGCACGGCTTCGCCTTCGTCGACCACCACACGAAGGTGCGGGACTTCTTCGACGAGGACGAAGTGCGCTCGGTCTACTACCCGGAGACCGAGGCGCTGATCGCGGCCCATAGCGGCGGTGCAAACCGCGTGTTGGTGTTCGACCACACGCTGCGGACCGCCGAGCAGGCGCGCCAGCAGGCCGACCGGGTGCGCAAGGCGGTCTATTCGGTCCACAACGACTATACCGAGCGTTCGGCACCACAGCGCGTGCGCGACTTCCTGCCGGAGGACGAGGCCGAGGCCGCGCTCAAGCGGCGCTACGCCATTATCCAGACATGGCGGTCGATCGCGCCGTGTGTCGAACGGGACCCGCTGGCGCTGTGTGACGGCCGGACGATCCCCGAAGAAGGCTTCATCCCCTATGAGCGACGCTATCGCTATCGCACCGGCGAGACCTATCACATCTCCTACAACCCGGCGCACCGCTGGTTCTGGTTCCCGCAGATGACCCGCGACGAGGCGCTGGTGTTCAAGGTCTTTGACACGGACGCCTCGGCCGGCGTGCGCTTTACCGCCCACACCGCGTTCGACGATCCGAACACGGCGCCCGACGCGGCGATCCGCGAGAGCATCGAGATGCGCGCTTTGGTGTTCTATTGATCACCCCGGTGGGTGTCGGGCAACGATTTGTTGGTGAGGGCTAGCGCTCGATAATCAGGATTCATCGAGGCCAGAAGGGCTACCTGCAAAAACAGGAGAGCGCAGAAATTTCGCGAATACAGAGGGTGTTTCTGAAATCCTTGGCGCGCCCGGGAAGATTCGAACTCCCAACCTCCTGATCCGTAGTCCCGAACGAGTGAATAGTGAGGATCAACCAAGATCAAAGACGATAGAGAAGTTAGGCGATTTGCGTGGGTGACTTATCCTGGCTAGTCGCCGCTGATCGTGGGTGTTCGAGACGAAGTGTACCGTTTGCGTACCATTTCATGGACCACGAGGTCCGCCCAAGAGAGAGAATTCACCCACGCTCCGTACCCTCAACGCTCCTGCCTGTGTGGCGAAGAATTGGATACCGGCCTCATCCTCAAGCATCTCCAGGTGGCATCGTTACGCCATTTACAGACTGCGCCCCGCGATGTTTATCTTTATCGACAAAAGTGGCAATTCAGAGCATTCCCTGGAAGCGCACGGCCCTCGCTAAGATCGTGCACTCAACGCCGACATTCGCGCCAGGTCGACGATTTTGCCGTTGCTAACCACGGCCACCGGCGCCTGATGGTTTCTCAATGCCTCCACGACATTCGGCTCACCCAGAACGACCAAATTCGCCACACAACCCGGCGTGAGGCCAAAGTTCTCCACGTTCATTGATTGCGCGGCATTCGTTGTCACGAGATCATACAAACGTTCGATTTCGTCTCTGGATGTCATCCAAAGCATGTGTGAGGCCAGGAAGGCGACCTCCAGCATGTTGTTTCGGCCAAACGGATAGTACGCGTCCGAAATGTCATCCTGGCCCAAACACACCAGAACATCTTCCTCCAGCAACTCCTGCACGCGTGCGTGCAAGGGGCCGGTATGGGGGTCGCTGACAACCGGGACCCGCGCGCGCCTTAGAATCGAAACCAGCTTTTGAAAGTATGGCTGCGGGTAGAGGCTCATGGCGCGACAATGGTGCGCGAGCGCACGCCCCTCCCAGCCGCGGTTGATCGCTTCGACGGCCATGGCCTCCAATGTGCGCAGGCCTGCATCCCCCGCATCATCCAACAGCATCGATACATCTTTATCGAACTCCTGGGCGAGATCGAAACACACTCTTATGTGCTCATCGGCATCAGCGTCCGTGAACTCGATCCACGGAATTCCGCCGACAACATCTGCGCCCAATTGCATGGCCTCGCGCATTAATTCGGCAGCACCAGGCTCCCGCACGATCCCGTCTTGCGCGAACGCAACAACCTGAACTTCAACGATTCCGCTGAATTCGTCCCTGACTTCCAACAACGCCTTTACGCCTTCGAGCCTTGCTTTCGCATCAACATCGGCAAATGCCCGGATGTGCAGGTTTCCGTGTTGGGCTGCCAAAGCCACGGCGCGGCGTGCGTTGTCTGCAATCCACGAGGCATCGTAGTTCTCCTTCACCACACTCGCCCGCTCAATCGCGCTCATGGCTTTGCCCATGGACCCGCCGTGATAGTCCTTGATGGCATCGTCCCCCATCATGTCGAGGGTCCATACCTTGCAGAGGTGCAAATGAGGGTTTGCATATGATTCTGTGACGAGACCGTTCTTGGCATCTATTTCATCTGCCCCGGTGCCGCTGAGACTGTCGGACAGCTGCGTGATCAATCCACCCGAGACCCCGATATCGAATGTCTTGTCTCCACTTCCGCGCAAACGGGCGTGCCGGATAATCACGTCAAATTCGTCAGCCAATGTATTTCTCCTTCGTCGTCGATTCTTCAGGCGGCGCGTGCCGCGTTATCATGAGGTCGGCGATCGTGAATTGGTCCGTCACGTTCATGCCTTTGCGGTCGCGGACAGGTATTCCCCACACCGCGCCGCAACGCGGTCGTGGATAAGAGCACCCGATGCACTCATCCGCCCGATGTCATCATCAGACAGCGCGCGGGTGAAGACGACATCGAAAGCTTCGCGCGCTTTCACCGATTCCCACCAACGCTGCACAAGCGGCCGTTCAGATATCCATATATCCAATAGCCCGAGATACTCGACGCGCGCGAAATACGGTGTCAGCGCCACCTCAGCCAGTGAATATTCTGCCCCGGCGATCCAATCGCGCGATGAGCGGGACAAATGTTTTTCGAGGTCGCGCGTCATCATCTCGTAGGAGGCGATCGCGCGAAAAGCCACTGGCGCCTCCACACCCAGGTCAACGGAAGACCGATACATGTCATCTCGAATGGGATTACCGACGTTGACGTAGCGTTTCTCACGTTCTTCTGCGGGCATTGCCAGCATGCGGTCCCGGAACATCGCGCAAAAGCTCAGCGTGGACGCCGCTTCATGGATCTCGTCGTCAACGAGCTTCGTCCATAGACGCGCCTGCGCCCTTTCAAAGGGATCAACGGGCAACAGAGGCGTAGCCGGAAACGATTCTTCGATATACTCACAGATGACTGTCGATTCAAATATTACGTTACCATCATGCGCAAGCGTTGGAACAATACCTCTAGGATTTACCTGTAGGTACTCCTTTGAATACTGTTCACTCTTGAACAATGAGACAGTCTTTTCATCATATTCGAGCCCTTTCTCAAACAACACGAGCTCAACCTTTTGACAGCAGACCGCATTGTGATCGTGATAAAGCGTCAACATCTAACGTCTCCTGAGGCCGACTGGGAGGCATCCATTTCTCGCGCTCCGACACCGCAGCTTTACTTCAAGCATCCGGCGTAATTAGAATATTATTACTAAGAACAATTTGTTCTCGTACGAATATTTTTGTTCGAGCCCCAACGTTGGGTGAATGCCAAAAAATCACAGAGTCCTCGGTGGTAAATATAGTGATCAGTACAACAACGACCATCTAGGCACGCAACCAAATATTAGGGAGAGAATCAGCGATGTTAAAAAAAGGTCATTGGAGGAAAATTACAGGGGCATTGTCTGTTGCGCTGCTGTCGTTATCTCTGGGGTCGGGTGCAGCCGTCGCAGCCGATAAAATTAAGGTCGCCCTCGCACTGCCGGGCGCGGTCAGCGATAAGGGATTCAATGCGAGCGCCCACGCCGGTTTGATGCTCATCAAAGAGCGTTTTGGCGATGATGTCGAAGTTGCATTCTCCGAGAGCGTCCAGCGACCGGACTTTGTGGCGACACTGCGCGACTACGCAAATCGTGGATTCGATGTGATCTATGCCCATGGATTTCAATGGGGCGATGCGATTTCGAAGGTCGCCGCAGAAAATCCTGAGAAGCACTTCTTCAATGTCTACGGTTCCGGATCTGGTGACAATCTCGCCAACCTTCATGTGGCAAACGAACAACTCTTCCATGTGATGGGCCGCCTTGCGGCGCGGTTGAGCAAATCCAACATCGTGGGCGCTGTCGGCGGCTGGGAAATTCCGCCAATCCGAATTCAGGTGGATTCCTTCCGCCAGGGCGTGGAAGCCGCCGGGCTCGATACGAAGTTCGTCGCCATCTACACAGGCACTTTCTATGACGCGGTCAAAGGCAAGGAAGCGGCACGTGCGGTCATCTCGCAAGGCGCAGATGTCATCGCGCATATGGCCGACGCCACGGGTCTTGGCGTCATCCAGGCTGCTGAAGAGAAGAACGTCATGACGATCGGCTACTTCGCCGATCAGCTTCAGGTCTCACCGAGCTCCATTGCGTCGTCCGCCATCATCAATGTCGACGAGATGTTTGTGCAGGCCCTGCAATCGGTCATCGACGACAAGTTCCAAAAAGGTGTGAACAAGTTCGGACTGTCCTCTGGAATTCTCGAAGTGGGTTCATATGGCGCTGCCGTACCACAAGAGATCCAGGCGGAGGTTGCCAAGTTGGTCGAGGACATCAAATCCGGGAAAGTCAAAATCCCGGGACCGAATGTCCCTGAACTCATGAAGCAAAAAATCAACAAGCTTTAGTTCGTTCTACCCCTCAACGCTCCGTCCTCAATGCCTTCGAATTGAGGGCGGAGCGTTGATTTTCCGCATCAGGAAAGATTCCAAATGTCTCTCTTACGAATGGAAGAGATCACGAAGCGATTCCCTGGTGTCGTCGCGAACGATCAGGTGGACCTGGTCCTCGAAGAGGGTGAAATTCACGCTCTGCTAGGAGAAAACGGCTCCGGCAAATCCACACTGATGAACATGCTGTACGGCATCTACAGACCAGATGCGGGCCGAATATTACTCCGAGACAAAGAAGTTCAATTTTCATCCCCAACGGATGCAATCTCTGCCGGCATTGGAATGGTCCACCAGCATTTCATGCTCGTTCCGACCATGACCGTCACAGAGAATGTAATTCTGGGTTTGAAGGAACAGAAGGGCCGCTGGAATCCTCTTCTGGACACGCGCGGCGCTGAGAAGCGCATCAACGCTCTCGCCGAACAATACGGACTTGATATCGAACCAAATGCGCGCGTGTGGCAGCTCCCGGTTGGCGCACAGCAGCGTGTCGAAATCCTCAAATCCCTCTACAGAAACGCGGAAATATTAGTCCTCGACGAGCCAACCGCCGTCCTTGCACCCAAAGAAGTCGAACACCTCATCGAAGTCCTGAGAAATCTGGCGCGGTCCGGTAAATCCATCATTTTCATTTCTCACAAGCTCAATGAGGTGATCCAGCTTGCAGACCGCGTCAGCGTTTTGCGTAACGGCGTTCTCAGCGGACAAGTTGATGTGGCCGACGCAACGGCGTCGCAGCTTGCTGAAATGATGGTTGGTCGGCAGGTCGAAACCCCGAAGAAAAAGCCCAGAAAGTCGGGAGAGACGATCCTGACCACGGCGAACCTCGTGGTCAAAGACGACAGGTCTTTGATCGCGGTTGACGATCTGACGTTTGATCTCGCCAAGGGCGAAATATTTGGCGTCGCGGGCGTGGATGGCAACGGCCAGAAAGAGCTGACCGAAGCCATTGCCGGCGTTCGCTCCATCGAATCCGGAAACCTGGAAATTTCCGGCTTGTCTAAATCACGCGGCAAGCGGTTCCGGGAAATCGGACATGTGACAGAAGACCGCCACCAAACCGGGGTCGTTTTGCCTTTCTCGCTTTGGGAGAACTACGCCCTCAAAGTTTGCGGCACGCCGCCCTATGGCAATTGGCTGAACATGAATACCGGCGTGATGCAGGAACAGACCAGAGCCGCCATCGACCAATTCTCGATCAAGGCCACGGGCCCGGATGTCGCCATGTCGACTTTGTCCGGCGGCAACCAGCAGAAGGTCGTGTTGGCACGAGAACTGGCGCTAGACCCAAAATTGCTTCTGGCCGCCCAACCGACCCGCGGCCTGGATGTCGGCGCAGCAGAGTATGTCCATGAGCGACTGCTGAGCGCGCGCGACAGCGGCATGGCAATCATGCTTATTTCGACCGAGCTCGAAGAGGTTCTGGCGCTCAGCGACCGCATCATGGTGATGTATGAAGGAAAATCGATGGGCCTTGTCGATGCAAGCCAAGCTTCAAGAGAGATGCTTGGATTGATGATGGCCGGCGTTTCCCTTGAGAATATTGAAAACGGTATGTCCCAATGAGCGTCGGCCCGGACGCAATCCGCACGCGCGCAATCAAAGTTGCGAAGTCGACATCACTATCGTTAACGGCGATTGGGCTGGCACTTTTGGTCAGCGCAGTTCTGATTCTGCTCGCTGGATTCAACCCGTTGATCGCCTATGCCGCGCTTCTCAAAGGGGCGTTCGGTGACAGCTTCGCCATAGGCAACACCCTCGCGCGAACGACGCCGCTCATATTCACAGGGCTCGCGGTTGCTTTTGCTTTTCGGTGCAACCTTTTGAACATTGGTGCCGAAGGACAGCTCTATGCCGGCGCATTAGCCTCGGTGGTCGTCGGCATCTTCGTCACGGGACTGCCAACGCCCTTGCACATCATGCTGGCGATCGCGGCAGGATTTGCGGCGGGCGCTATGTGGGGTGGACTTGCCGGTCTGATGAAGTCTCAACGCGGCATCAACGAAATCGTTTCAACAATCATGCTGAATTTCGTAGCGATCTTTTTCGTGAGCTACATGGTGCAGGGTCCGATCGCCGAACCGCCGGGGTTCTTCCATCAAACCGCGCAAGTCGCGACCACGGCACGTCTGCCGATAATCGCTCCGAAATCGGACCTTTCAATAGGCATCCTTATCGCCGTCGGCTGCGCAATTTTTATCGCCTATCTCCTGTGGCGCACGCCATTCGGACTAAGGCTTCGTACGGTTGGCAGATCCGAAGGCGCCGCTCGATTCGCAGGAATTCCCGTGAATCGTTTCATGTTCGGCGCCATGAGTATAAGCGGCGGACTGGCCGGGCTTGCGGGGACTGTCGAGATTATCGGCAGCCAATACCGCCTGCTGGACTTTTTCTCACCCGGATATGGCTTCGATGGCATTGCTGTCGCGTTCCTGGGCCGGTCTGACCCGATCGGCGTCATTTTCGCGGCATTCCTTTTTGCGGCGTTGCGTATCGGCGCCAATCAGATGCAGCGGACAACGGGACTGCCCACATCATTGGTCCTGGTTATCCAGGGAACGGTCATCCTGTTCATTCTCGGCGCCGGAATATTGCAGTGGTACCGACAACGCCAACAAGAGAAGGGGGCCTAAGGAATTATGGAAGCCTTCTTCAGTGTCCTCGATGCAGATTTTTTCAGTGCCACACTTCGACTTACGACCCCGCTACTTTTTGCGACCCTGGGCGGGATCCTGAATGAACGCGCCGGCGTCATTAATATTGGCCTGGAAGGCACAATGTTGATGGCGGCACTTATCGGTGTGTTCGGTGCGTGGTTCTCGGGGTCCGCATGGTTCGGCCTGTTCACAGGTATCTTGATCGGAGGGCTCATCGCATGGATTCACGCGTTCGTTTCCATTTCCCTCAAGGCCAATCAAATTGTCTCGGGTGCCGCGATCAACTTGATTGGGGTCGGGCTCAGCAGTTTCCTGATACGCATCGTGTTTGGACTGAAGGACCAGCAGCGGGTCGTTCCGCATTTTGAACCGGTTTCAGTTCCTTATCTCTCAGATATCCCTCTCATCGGCCCCATCCTTTTCCAGCAGCACTCCCTGGTATATGTCGCGCTGCTGCTCGTGCCCATTATGTGGGTCATACTTTTCCGTACGAGATGGGGGTTGATGATTACCTCTGTAGGAGAACACCCGGAAGCTTCCGCAACGGTCGGTATTAACCCGCTCCGCACACGGTACATTGCGGTCATCCTGTCCGGCGCGCTCGCGGGCGCTGGCGGCGCATTCCTGTCTCTTGGACAGCTTCACTTTTTCCAAGATGAGATGGTTGCAGGACGAGGGTTTATAGCGCTCGCGGCCGTGATATTCGCGCGTTGGAACCCCGTCGGCGCGCTCATAGCTTGTTTGATTTTCGGTGGCGCGGACGCTCTCCAGTTCCGGGGACAAGCGGCCGGGTTGGCCGTGCCCCATCAGTTCATGCTTATGTTCCCGTATGTTTTGACGCTGGCCATCCTTGTCGTGGTGGGCGGAAAAAGCCAAGGCCCAGCAGCGATAGGCCAGCCGTATAGCAAAGGCTGATATTCTCAACGGGTTGCCAAAACTTTGGTCGATCAACCGGCCTTGATGACATCAAATATGCCGGCAAACCCAGACCAAATTTTCACTACCTTCTGGCAGAGGGTAAAATTTCCAGAATCATAGGGGGCACATGATATGCAGGGAAAAATCGCGCTCGAAGAGCATTTTGCCGTCACGGAAACTCAAAATCCGGTTGCGCCAAAATCACTGCAAGCTGACTTACTCGACTTTGAGGCGAAGCGCCTCGAGGAAATGGACCTATTCGGTATCGAGTTCGCTGTCCTCTCTCTCAACGCGCCGGCAGTTCAGGAAGTCCTGGACGTCGAGGGTGCCGTAGCACTCGCCCAGCAAACCAATGACATGCTGGCTGAGCAGGTCGCCCGCCATCCCTCCCGGTTTGCCGGATTGGGTGCTCTTCCCCTCCAGGATCCGGACGCGGCAATCACCGAACTACACCGATGCGTAAATGATCTCGGGTTTGTCGGCGTGAACGTGAACGGGTTTAGTCAGAAAGAGGAAGAATACTCACATCTTTATTACGATCTTCCCGAGTACCGGCCCTTCTGGGCGGAGGTCGAAAAACTGGGCGTTCCCTTCTACATGCACCCCCGCAATCCATTGACGGATCATATGCCAATGTATGACGGCCACCCCTGGCTGACATACGCCACCTGGGCGTTTGCCATGGAAACATCAGTCCATGCCCTTCGCCTCATGTGTTCAGGATTGTTTGACGAACATCCGGACCTGCAACTGATCCTGGGTCATCTCGGGGAACGAATTCCCTTCGACCTGTGGCGCCTGGATCATCGATTGGAAGTGGACCCCAAAGGCGTGCCCGCCAAAAAATCGATCCGCCACTATATGCAAAACAATGTTCATGTGACGACGAGCGGTCAATTCTATGACCCGCCACTGCATCTGACGATAACCGAAGTTGGCGTGGACCGTGTTCTCTTTTCCGTCGACTACCCATTTGAACCCATGAAGGACGGCTGCGAATGGTTTGACCACGCTGACCTTTCCGACGGCGACCGCAAAACCATCGGTCGAACCAATGCCATCAAGCTATTTGGCCTGCCGTTGAGTGCGTGAAGAATTAGAGAGTGACCATGAAATTCGGAATCGGCCAGCCTGTACCCAGAAAAGAAGACCCGCGCTTCCTGACCGGCCGGGGCCAGTATGTCGGGGACCACAGGTTTCCCAACGAATCACACGCCATTGTCCTGCGTTCGCCGCACGCCAACGCCCGCATTGTCTCCATGGAGACCGATGCGGCAAAGGAGCTACCCGGCGTCCTCGCGGTCCTCACCGGGCAAGACTATGTGGATGCGGGCCTGGGAACGGTCGAGTGCGTCACCATGTTTCCCTTTCTCATGGGCGGGCAAGAGGGCGTTCAGCATCCCTTCGGCGCTCTTGTGTGCGGTGACGTCAAGTGCGTCGGCGCACCCGTGGCTTTTGTGATCGCTGAATCACTCGAAATTGCGAAAGATGGGGCAGAACTCATCGAAGTCGAATACGCCCCTCTCCCCTCCGTTAACCGAACCGACGAAGCGTTCAGCCCCACCGCCCCACGCGTTTGGGAGGGCACCGAAAGCAACGAAGCGTTTACCTTCAAAATGGGCGACAGCGGTGGTGTTGAGACAGCCCTGAGCCATGCCCCGCATGTCATCGACGCAACCCTCACGAACAACCGGGTGAACACGAACTCCATGGAGCCGCGTGCCGCCATCGGCCTCTACGAACCCGGCACCCAAAAATTTACACTTTACGCGAGCAATCAGGCACCCAACCGGGCCCGACAAGACATCGCCGGCAGCATGCTCAAAATTCCTGAGGCGAAACTCCAGGTCATTGCGCCCGACGTCGGCGGCGGATTCGGGATGAAGGGGGTGTTTTACAGCGAGGACGTTCTCGTTCTGTGGGGCGCCAAACTGACGGGCCGTCCGGTCAAGTGGATCGGTGATCGACAGGAATCTTTTACCAGTGACAGTCACGGGCGAGACATGATCGCTCAATGCGAGGTGGCGGTTCAGGACGACGGTTTGATCACGGGCCTCAAAGTGACATCCGACTATAACGTCGGGGCCTATCTCCACCCGGCAGCCGGTGTGTCGCCAATGGATTTCAGCGAATTGTTGTCCGGGGTCTATGCCATTCCTGCCATTGACGCCACGACGCGCGCGCTCTTCGCAAATATGGGGGCAACGGCGCCGTATCGCGGTGCCGGTCGGCCGGAAGCCGCTTTCGTTCTGGAGCGCATGATGGACATCGCTGCCCGCCGGCTGGGCCTAGATCCCATCGACATTCGACGGCGCAATTTGGTTCGCGCAGAACAAATGCCCTACGAGACCGCATTGGGGCTGACACTCGATTGCGGCGATTTCGAAGCCATCATGGACCGAGCCATCGACGTATCGGACTGGCACGGATTCGACGCCCGCAAAGGAAAGACGGAGGCACGCGGCAAGCTGCGGGGTCGTGGCATCTCGGTCTATCTGGAGTCCGCCGCCGTCTTCAACGAGCGGATGGAGATCCGGTTTGATCCCGGCGGGGACGTCACCATTCTGGCCGGCACACATTCACATGGTCAGGGCCATGAAACCGTTTACGCCCAGATGGTGTCTGACTTTTTGGGTGTCGACTACGACCGCATCTTTTTGATTCAAGGTGACACAGACAAGGTCGCGATGGGACGCGGCACCATCGGCTCACGATCCATGACCGTGGGCGGTGCGGCGCTCAGAATGGCCGCAGACACCATCATCGAAAAGGGCAAGGAAATTGCCGGCTACCTCCTGGAAGCCGCCGAGAATGATATTGTTTTCGAGGACGGCAACTTCACGGTTTCCGGGACCGACAAATCCGTCAATATCGTCGAGGTCGCGAAATCTTCCTTCGCACCTGCAAACTGGCCACCACATCTCGGTATCGGGTTAGAAGCGGTGGGGGACCATAACCCACAGCATGGAAACTTCCCCAACGGCTGCCAAATTGCGGAAGTTGAAATCGATCCGGATACCGGGACGACAGTGCTAGTAAGTTTGGTTGTTGTCGATGATGTCGGGACCGTTGTGAATCCGCTTTTGCTGCATGGACAGATACACGGCGGCGTGGCGCAAGGCATCGGCCAAGCGATGCTCGAAGACATGCACTACGACGCAACTTCCGGCCAACTTCTGACGGCATCATTCCAAGACTACGCCATGCCCCGAGCCGATGACCTGCCGCCCTTCACGGTCGAGGAAATGGCTGTACCAACAAGCACCAATTCTATTGGCGTCAAAGGCGCTGGCGAAACAGGTACTGTGGGCGCACCACCCGCGGTGATCGGGGCGATCTGCAACGCCCTGGATGTAGACGATATACCCATGCCCGCCACGCCGGAACGTGTATGGCGCGCTCTCCAATCGCGGAAATCGGCGAAAGGCTAGAGTTTTGGCCGTGTCAGCGAAAAACCCAGTCCGAGCATTCCGTATCCGCCACCAGATCACCTGAATGATGCGTATGGTGTGTCGCTAAGTATTTGAGCTCCTTGGCGCGCCCGGGAAGATTCGAACTCCCAACCTCCTGATCCGTAGTCAGACGCTCTATCCAGTTGAGCTACGGGCGCTTTGGCCAAGGCGCGCGGACGCTAATCAAAAGCATCACCGATTGCAAGTATCTGAAGCCCGGTATCAACGTCTGCGAAATGTCGCGAAAATCCGGTCCAAAAGCCGCTTGCCCGGTCGAATGCCAATCGGTAACATCCGGCGCAACCATTTGGCTAAACAGCAATTTTTGCGCGTTCGCCGCTTCTGCGGCATTTACTGGGGATCGCGCAGGGGCATTTGAGGGACAAGGTAGCGGATGACAACGAAACGCACCTGGTCGGCACTGGCCGGCGCAGCGCTGCTACTGGCGGCCTGCGATTTTACAGACAACGCACTCATTCCGTCCCTGACGGGCTCGTCTCCATCCGGCGGCGACCGGCAGGTCATTCCGGCGAGCGCGGCTGAACGCAACCCGCAGCCGACCATCTCCGCCGCACCGCCACAGCTTGGCCAGAACAGTTTCCAGCCCAGCGGCGTGACGGCCGGACAGACCACGGGCACCGAAGTCGGCCGGCGCGTCGAGCGCCTGCGCGCCGATCTCGGCCGCCTGCAGACGAACATCGGCAGCGGCAATCAGGTCCTGCAGGAACTGCGCGTACAAACCATCACGAACGCGAACACCTATCAGAGCCTCGTCGCAGACATTCAGGCCCGCCTGCAGGTCGGCACGACACCGGGCAACCCGAATCTCGTCGCGGGATGGACCAATGCCCAGACGACTCTCGATCAGATTTCCGACGGCGTCGGACAGATGAACAGCCTGTCGAACAATGTTGCCGACAGCAGCGCACTCGCCGCGTTCATTCTGGAATCGGTCCGCGCCACCTATGGCCTGACCGGCGCGATCGACGAAGACCATCGCCAGCTCGCCATCCTCGAAGACGAGGTCAACCGCACCGTCGTGCTGATCGACCGCCTGCTCAACGAGCTGAGCGAGGACGTGTCGCGCCAGACCAACTATGTCGGTCGCGAGCGCAGCAACCTCACCGTGCTTTCGCTGGCCGTGAAAAACGGCGAGCTGTTCGGCATCAGCCTGGCCAATCGCGCCTTCGCCACCGCCGGCCCCGCACGCAGCGGCGCGCCGAGCCCGGCGGCCAGCCTGGCGAACCGCCGCCCGCTCGTGGTGATCCGGTTCGACCGTCCGAACGTGCCCTATCAGGAGCCGCTCTTCACCGCTGCCAGCGAAGCGCTGAACCGGCGTCCGGGCGCGGTGTTCGATATCGTCTCGATCGTGCCCCAGCAGGGCACACCGGCGCAGGTCGCACTGAGCGCCAACCAGTCGCGGCGCAATGCCGAGCAGGTGCTCCAGACGCTGATCCAGATGGGTCTGCCGAGTGATCGCCTGTCGCTGAGCTCGACGTCCAGTTCGGACGTTGGCAGCAACGAGGTGCACATCTACGTACGCTAATTTGGGACCCGGCCAAGGCCGGGACCAACTTACGCTCCACCTCTAGTGGTCGCGCGCGTCCAGCGCCTGGTCAAATGCGACCAGCCGTTCGGCAACCCGCGCATAGACGCTGCCCGCCGGGTAATTGCCGTCGGCGTCGGCGACGCCCGCTTCGATCCCCGTGAACAGTTCCACCGCCTCGTCCACATGGGCGGCCGAATAGGTGTGGAACCGGCCGGCGGCGATGTCCGCCGCCATCTCGTCATTCAATATCAGGCTCGGCTCATTGGACCGCGGGAACACGACCCCCTGATCCCCCGTCAGCGGCCCCGCCTCGACGCATGTTCTGTAGAACCCCTCGGACTTCTGGATCAGCCCGCCGATCGCCTGCACCTCGCCGCGCTGGTTGACCGAGCCCGTCACCGCCAGATCCTGGCGCAGGGGCAGATCGGCCAGATCAGACAGGATCGTCAGCACCTCGGCCAGCGAGGCGCTGTCCCCCTCGACCCCGCCATAGCTCTGCTCGAAGGTGATCGAGGCGTTGAACGACAGCGGCGTGCGCCGCGCGAACAGGCCCGCCAGGTAACCCTGGATGACCATCGCGCCCTTCTGCTGAATAGGCCCGCCGAGGTCCGTCTCGCGCTCGATGTTGGTCACCCCGCGCCGACCAATCGATGTGCGCGCGGTCACCCGGGAGGGCGCGCCGAAAGCATGGTCTCCCGTGTCGCGCACGGTCAGCCCGTTGACCTGCCCGACCGCAACGCCCGAAGTTGAGATCATCACCGTGCCGCGCTTTATCGATTCCTGGGTCCGGTCCTCGATCCGCGCGTTGCGGGTGCGCCGGTGGTGCTGTGCCGCGCGCACCGCCGCGGCATCGATCTGCTTGGCCCCGCTTGCATGCGCCGCGTAGATCGCCTCGTTGACGATATCCTCGACCAGCTCGAACCGTGCCGACAACTTGGTCCGGTCGGCGGCGATGCGCGCGGCATAGCCGAGGAGGTAGCCGATCGCATCGGGCGTGCAGGTGGTGGCGCCGTGCTTGTTGGCGAAGCCCTGGAGCAACCCGGCATAGCAGGAGAGGTTTTCCGGGCTCGCCGCCATGTCTGCGTCGATCTCCGCCTTCACCTTGAAATAGGCCTGGAACTCGGGATCGACGGAGAAGAACGTGTAGTACCATTGCGGCGCGCCGACGATGACGACCTTCACGTCGAGGGGCACCGGCGCAGGCTTCGGGGCGCCCGCCACGGGGATGCCGCCGGCGCGATACTGCTCCTGCATCCGCACCACCCCGTCGCGCAGCGCGCCCTTGAGCTGGTCCCAGCTGTCCGCATGGCCAGCGATCGCCTCGGCGCGCAGCACCAGGATGCCGCCATTGGCGCGATGCAGCGCACCCGGCTGGATGAGCGAGTAGTCCGTCTGCAAGACCCCGCCGGCCTGGCGGTATTCGATCTGGCCAAACAAATTGGCGTAGGTCGGGTTGCCCTCGAGCACGATGGGCGGCCCCGTGACATCGCCATTGTCGACCAGCAGGTTGACCGCGTAGCGCGCCTCCGCCGTCGGCTGGGCCGGCTGCGGTCCCGCGGGTGCAGCAGGCGCGCCCTCCGGCTGTGGGCTGAACAGAGCCAAATTCTCAAGCAGATCGACCCGGAACGCGACGAGCCAGCGGTTGAGGCTCTGCACGTCCTGGAAGCGCGCGATCAACTCGTCGACCAGGCCGCCGACCGCATTCTCCGCAACCGAGCGGTTGAGCGCACCCACGTCCTCGACGAGCTTCGCCTGGAGGCGCGCGGCATCCCGGTTGATCTCGGCCAGCATCTGGCTGACCCGCTGGCCGGCCTCTTCCATGGCCTTGCGTTCCGCCTCGGGCAGATCCGAGACATCGCGCGGCTTGTCGTCCTCATCCAGCGCCGCGACCATCAGCCCCTGGGGTGACTGCACGAGCGACAGGCCCGCGGTCTTCGCTTCGGCCCGGGCGACATCGATGGCCTTGCCGATCTCCGCCCGCATCGCCGCGTCCTCGTCATGCAGGCGCTGCTGATACTCCTCGCGGGCGAAGGCCTGGTGCAGGGCCTCGCGCAGCTGCGGAACGAGCGCCGCCATATCGTCACGAAATTGTCGTCCCTGGCCCGCCGGCAGACGCACCGCAAGCGGCTCATTCGCGCGCCGGAAATTGTTCAGATAGACCCAGTCGTCGGGGCGCGGACCGTCGCCCAACGCCGCTTCGAGGAAGGACAATGTCGCAGTCATGCGGCCGCTACGGTCCTCGCCGACAACGAAAATATTGAACCCCGGGTCGCGCGCGCCGAGGCCGAACTCCAGCGCCTCGCGGGCCCGCGCGTGGCTCGACAGGGAGAAAACCCGGACATCAGGCGTGCCGTCGGTGTCTGCTATTTCGAACGCCGGCAATCCCGCGTCGGCCGCTTCGATTTCCCTTATTGGCATGGCTTCCTCCGTGTGAGGACGAACTATACAAGTTCGGCTGATCACCGTCCCGCTCGCATCGGCGCACGACACGCGACATAGTCTTCACATGTCCGTCACAATCCGTACCCTTCTGGTCGTCCTGCTGGTGAGCCTTTCCGGGGTGTTCCCGGCGCGGGCCCAGACCACCGACCCCGACCCTGCATTCGAAGGCGCGGCCTTTGCTGAAGTGATCGAGGGTCAGATCGCGGCCTTTTCCCGCGACGACGGAATCGCCGCCTTCGCCCTGGCCAGCCCGGATATCCGCCGCAGGCTCATGACCGCCGAGCGGTTCATGGCGATGGTGCGATCAGGGTTCCAGCCGGTCTACCGGCCACGCTCCTACAGCTTCGGTAACCCGGCCATGGTCGAGGGCATCCCCGTGCAACCGGTGCAGGTGATCGGGCCTGACGGGCGCGGTGTGGTCGCGCTCTACCGCATGGAGAGACAGCCCGATGGCAGCTGGCGCATCGCCGGCGTCACACTACATCCGACGGGGGAACGCGGCATCTAGCGTGCCACATGACCCGTTGGTCCACAGCCATCTCCACAGCGACGATTGCACCGCCCCACGGCGACCGCTTTAATGCGCGCTCCTCGTTTCTCTGCAATCAGATCGGTTCCAACATGGCCAGCTCTCAGCATGATTTCCCGGTGTCCTGGGAACAACTCCACCGCGATGCCAAGGCACTTGCCTGGCGGCTGAAGGAAAAAGGCCCCTGGGATCAGATCGTCGCCATCACCCGCGGCGGGCTCGTCCCGGCAGCCATCGTCGCGCGCGAACTTGAGCTGCGGCTGGTCGACACCGTATGTGTCTCGTCCTACGACCATCAGGCCCAGGGCCAACTCACGATCCTGAAGAAGGTCGACGGCGACGGCGACCGCACATTGATCGTCGACGATCTCGTCGACACCGGCAACACCGCCAAGATCGTCCGCGAGATGCTGCCCAAGGCACATTTCGCCACAGTCTATGCGAAGCCGGCCGGCCGGCCATTGGTCGACAGCTTCGTGACCGAGGTCAGCCAGGACACCTGGATCCATTTCCCCTGGGATCTGGAGCTGCAATTCGTCCAACCGATAGCCGCGAACGACGAGGCGTGACCCCTTAGCCGACCCGCTCGGTCCGCAATCGCGGATCCAGCACATCGCGCAGACCATCCCCGAGCAGGTTCAGTCCCAGCACGGCGAACGCGATCGCCAGCCCGGGCAGGATCGCCAGCTTGGGATCGAGTGCCATGAAGGTCTGGGCATCGAACAGCATGCGCCCCCAGCTTGGCGCAGGCGGCTGGGTGCCGAGCCCGAGATAAGCGAGCGCGGCCTCGGCCAGGATCGCCACGGCGAACTGGATCGTCGCCTGGACGATCAGCACCGGGGCGATATTCGGCAGGATGTGATCGCGGGTCACCGCCGCGTGCGACTTGCCGATCGCCAGCCCCGCGCGGGCATATTCCTGCCCCCAGGCCTGCCGCGCCGCGCCGCGCGCCACCCGGGCAAACACCGGCACGTTGAAAATGCCGATGGCGATGATCGCGTTGACCGCGCCCGGCCCGTAGATCGCCGTGATCAGAATCGCCGAGACGATGGCGGGAAACGCAAACACGACATCCGCGCCACGGGCCACGAGATCGTCAACCCAGCCGCCCCGCGCGGCCGCGACGAGCCCCAGGCCAACCCCGGCGACGAGCCCGATCGTGACCGCGACCACGCCGACCATGATCGAGTTGCGGGCGCCGATCATCAGCCGGGTCGCGATGTCCCGCCCGAAATGATCCGTCCCCAGCCAGTGGGCCGCACTCGGCCCCTGCATGCGCTGGGTGATCGCCACCGCGTCGAAGGCATGGGGCGTCCAGACCAGCGAGACCAGCGCGGCCAGCACCAGCAGCCCGGTCAGGACCGCGCCGATCACAAAATTCGGATGGCGTAGCAGTCCCGACAATCTGCCCGGCTGCGTGCTGTTGACCATGACGCTCATGCGCCGCGCCGGGTGCGCGGATCGATCGCGGTGGTGGCGACATCGACCAGGAAATTCACGACCACGACCAACGCCACCAGCAGCAGGATCACGTCGCGCAGGACCACCAGGTCGCGCTGGCTGACGGCCTGGAAGATCAGGCGCCCCACGCCCGGCAACGCGAACACGACTTCAATGACGATCGAGCCGGCGAGCAGGAAGGAAAACTGCAGCCCGATGATCGTGATCATGGGGATAAGCGCGTTGCGCAACACATGGCTCCAGAGCACGCGGCGCGGCGCCAGGCCCTTGGCTCGCGCAGTGCGCACATAGTCGGCACCGAGCGTGTCGAGCACCGACGTGCGCGTCACCCGCGCCAGTATCGCGGCCTCGGGCAGGGCCAGGGAAAATGCGGGCAACACGAGCGCCCAGAGTGCTGCACCGATGCCCGCATCCCAGCCCGGGAAGCCGGACGCCGGAAACCAGCCGAGCGCGACGGCGAAGATGAGTATCGACAGGATCGCAAACCAGAAATTCGGGATCGCCATGCCAATCTGGCTGAAGCCCATCACCCCATAGTCGCCCGGCCGGCCGCGCCGGGTCGCGGCGAACATGCCCAGCGGTATGGCGATCAGCGTCGACAGGAAAAGTGCGATCAACGCCAGCGGCACGGTCAGCGTCAGGCGTTCACCGATCAGCTGAGAAACAGGCACATCATAGGTGTGGCTGATTCCGGTCGTGCCGGACACCAACCCGCCGATCCAGGCGAGGTAGCGGAGTGCGGCCGGCCGGTCGAGGCCCATCTGCGTGCGCAACGCGGCCAGCGTGTCGTCCTGCGCCTCGATCCCGAGGATCAGCAGTGCCGCATCCCCGGGCAGGATTTCCAGCACGACAAATATCGCGAGGCTGGCGACCAGCAGCGTCACCAGCAACACGAGGACCCGACGGGCGAGATAGATCAGCATGGCGTCGTGCTATCCGGGCCGATTAGAACGGCTACTCCCAGCGCACGCCGGTGACGTCAGTCGCCTGCACCGGCGCGTTCCGCCACATGCCCTTGAGGCCCTTCCGCCAGACCCCCAGCTTGGCGAGCTGGAACATATAGGTATTCACGGCATCACCCGTGATCATGCGCTGCGCGTCAGCCAGGATCCGATTTCGCACGGCCGGGTCGCTGGCGTTGTTGAGCCGGGTCATCAGCGCCTTGAAGTCGGGGGAATCGTAGTTGAAGTAGTAGCTGTCGCGAGCATAGATATCGATGTCCAGGGGCTCGGTGTGGGACACAATCGTCAGATCGTAATCCGTGCCGCGAAACACCTGCTCGAGCCATTGCGCCCACTCCACCGGGATGAGCTCGACCGTAATGCCCGCCTCCTTGAGCTGGGCCGCCACGATCTCGCCGCCGCGCCGCGCATATATCGGCGGCGGCAGTTTGAGGGTGAGCTTGAGGTCGGACTGGCCGGCGTCCGCCAACAGCGCGCGTGCGCGGACCAGATCACGGGGATAGGTCTCCAGCAGATCCACATAGGCCGGATGATGGGGCGCGAAGTGGGTGCCGATGGGCGTCCCGAACCCGAACATCGCACCATCGATGATCGCCTGCCGGTCGATCGCGTGCGCGATGGCCTGGCGCACACGGATGTCGTTCAGGGGTGGCCGCGTGTTGTTCATCGAGAGAATGGTCTCGCCCTCGGTCGAGCCGATCGCGACCTCGAAATTGGGATCGGCCTGCAATGCGAGAACCGCCTCGGGCGCCTGCAGGTTCGATACCGCATCGATGTCGCCCGCCTTGAGTGCGGCGACCTGGGCCGACGGATCGGGGACGAAGCGGAACGTCACCTTGCGGATCGCCGGTCCGTCATCGCCCGAAGCCACCAGGCGGATCTGCGAGCCGCGCACCCAGCGGTCGAATTTGTACGGGCCGGTACCGATCGGTGCGACCTTGTTGTTGGCGGCGGATTCCGGAGCGACGATCACCGCGTCACCCCAACCCAGATTGAACAGCAACCGACCTTCGGGCCGCGACAGCGTGATCCGCACGGTGCGGGCATCGACGGCATCGACCGCATCGATCGCCGCGAAAAGCGGCTTCTGGGCATTTACGGAATCATCCGCCCGGGCACGATCGAGCGAGAACACAACGTCGTCGGCATCGAAGCCGGTGCCATCATGGAAGACGACCCCGTCCTTCAGGGTGAAGGTGTAGACGAGGCCATCGTCGGACACATCCCAGCTTTCGGCGAGCTGGGGCTGCACCGCGCCGTTCTCGTCGATACGGGTCAGACCCTCGAACAGGTTGGCGTAGACGATTTCATCGATCGCTGCGGCCGCACCCGCCGTCGGGTCGAGATGCGGTGGTTCGAGAGTAAGCCCGATGGTGAGCGAGGCTTTCGGCTGAGCCTGAGCCTCCGCCAGAACGGCCAGACCCGAGGCGACCGCGATCGCGGCTGCAATGCGCATCGTCTTCAACATCACCATTCCCCTGAATGAATTACGATCGGTATCTAAGAACGCCGAAGCCTAGCAAAGCCGGGCGCTCAGCGTCCATTGCGCGGGTCGGCCCGATAGATGTCCGTGTAGGCGGGCCAGTCCCCCTGACCCTGGGCCGCAAACACACCTCGCGCCACGGCCCGAGACAGGCAATCCGCCGCCGCCATGCCAATCCGCGCCACGTCGCGCGCAGGATCGCCGATCGGCACCCGCCCGGTCGCCAACGCGAAAACCACATCGCCGTCCATGGGGGTGAAGACGGGCCGGATGGCACGCGCCATGCCCGCCTGGGCCATCCGCGCGACCCGGTTCGCCTGCGCCTTGGTCAGCACCGCATCCGTCGCCACCACCGCCAGGGTGGTGTTGGGGACATCGGTCCCAAGCCCATATTTATCCAGCGGATGATCCGGCACTTCGATGGTCGCAGCACCGCCCAGTCCACCGAACTCATGGCCGCGCTCCAGCGCCCCGGCCAGGAACTGCCCGGCGCCGTTGGCGACCACCGATCCGAGCGCGTTGACAGCGGCCAGCGCCCCGACGGTCACGCCGTCATCCAGAACAAGCGAGGCCGTCCCCTGACCGCCCTTGAGCTGGCGCCCGTCATGGCCGGTCGTGGTGGCCCCGAACCCGGCACCCCCGTTGCCCAGCGCCACGTCCAACCCGGCATGTTCGGTCGCCGCACGCGCCAGGACGCGATAGGGCAGCGCGGTATCGGGTGCGTTGCGGAACGCGGATTTCTCGCCGCCGTTCAACAGGTCGAACAGGATCGCCCCCGGAACGATCGGCACGTGTAAGTCGCCGACGGGAAATCCCCGCCCCTGTTCGACGAGCCACCCCATCACACCATCTGCGGCCGACAGGCCGAAGGCCGACCCGCCACCCAGCGTGATCGCGTCCACCGCGTCGATCGTGGCGTCGCCACGCAGCAATTCGAGCTCGCGCGTCCCGGTGCCGCCGCCCTGCACATCGACTGCGGCGACCGCGCGCGCATCGGGCAGGATCACGGTCACGCCCGTGCGGATCGCCGCATCCTCGGCGGTGCCGACCTTCAGCCCCGCCACGTCGGTGATCGCATTACGTGCGCCGATCTTGCTCATTCGCTTCCCCGCAACAATTCCAGTGCCGCCGCCGCCATGACCTTGGCCGATACGGCCATGTCATCGATGTCGATATACTCGTCCGGCTGATGCGCCAGCTCCAGAATTCCCGGCCCATAGGCCACGCAATCCTTGAGCTTGCCGACCCGCCAGACATGCTTCTGGTCATAGGTGCCGGGTGACGCGACATGGCGTGACGGGGTGCCCAGTACCCGCTCGATGTTTCGGTCGAGCGCGCGCACCAGCGGCGAGTCCGGCGCGGTCAGCGTCGGCGGCACCGACCAGAGTTCGCGCAGCTCATATGCAAATTCATCCCGCTCTGCCGTCAGCCGGTCCAGAATCTCGACCACCTCCGCGCGGACCTCCGCCTCGTCTTCCTCCATCAAATAGCGCCGATCGAGGACCACCCGGCATCGATCCGCGACCAATGCCGACGGGAAGCCTTCGCGCATGTCCTGCTCGTCGAGGCCGCCATGGATCGAGTTGAAGTTCAGGGTCGACTGGCGCGCGGCATCGGGAATGACCGGCATCGCCGTGCGACGCTGGGCGAGCTGCGGATAGAGCTCATGCTCGACTTTCTCCAGAAACGCCGCCATGCCCCGGATCGCCGACACGCCCAGAAACGGCATCGAGCCGTGGGCGATCCGGCCGCGCACTTCGATCTCGGCCCACCACACACCGCGATGGCCCAGGCAGACCGCGTCCTTGTAGAGGGGCTCGGGGATGATCACATGGTCGACGCGCGGCTTGGAGAAATGCCCCCTCTCGGCGAGCCAGGCCACGCCGGCATAGCCACCGGATTCCTCGTCCACAGTCCCGGATATCTCGATCGCGCCGGGAAACGAAACACCCGATTCCAGTAGCGCTTCCACCGCGATCACGCTGGCGGCGAGCCCACCCTTCATGTCGCAGGTGCCGCGCCCATAAACACGACCGTCGCGCACCAGGCCCGCGAACGGATCGACCGTCCAGCCTTCGCCCGGCGCAACCACATCGATATGGCTGTTGAAATGCACGCACGGCCCCGGACCGTCGCCCTCGATCCGCGCCACCACATTGGTCCGCGGATACTGGTCGCTGTCGCCGAGCGCACCCTCGGCACGAAGGTATTCGACATCAAATCCCCGCGTGGCGAGGCGCTCCCCCAGGAAACGCGCGCAGGCCTCATAGGCGTCACCCGGCGGGTTGACCGTGGGAATCCGCACCAGATCGGCCGTCAGCGCGGCGAGCGCGTCCCCCTGGCCGTCGATACGGCGAAACAGATCGTCAATTTCAGCTCCGGACATAAAGGCAAGCTAGAGCGGTTCAATCTGCCGGGACAAGGCTTTAGAGTGCCGCCGATGACAGCTCTGGCAGAAACTCTTCCCACCCTTCCCGAAATTCACCTCCAGGCTGGGCGCCACAAGCGCGCGCGCCAGGGCCATCCGTGGATATTCTCCAACGAGATCGAGATGGACGCCGACGCCAAGGCGTTGCCGCCGGGCGGGCTTGTCCAGTTGATCGATGCGAGCAAACGGCCGCTCGGCGTGGCCACCTTCAACCCCCATCCGCTGATCGCCGCCCGCATCCTGAGCCGCGACCCCGAGGCGATTATCGACGGCGAATTCATCACCGCGCGCGTGCGCGCAGCGCTGGCCGTCCGCGAAGCGCTCTACACCGTGCCCTACTACCGGCTGATGCATGCCGAGGCCGACGGCCTCCCGGGCCTGATCATCGACCGGTTCGGCGATGTTCTGGTGGTGCAGGTGAACACGGCCGGCATGGAGAATCTGAGTGAGGTTCTGACCGCGTCGCTGCAGGAAGTACTGGCCCCCAAGACGATCTTCTTTCGCAACGACAGCGCCGTGCGCAACCTCGAGGGACTGCCCCAGGAGACGCGCATCGTCGGCGAAGCGCTCGAGGGCCCGATCGAGGTCATGGAGAATGGCGGGGTGTTCCAGGCCGACCCGCGCGAGGGACAAAAGACCGGCTGGTTCTATGACCAGCGCGACAACCGCGCGTTCGTGGCCGCCTTGTCCAAGGACAAGCGCGTGGCCGACTTCTACTCCTACACCGGTGGCTTCGCCGTCTCCGCCGCGCTGGCGGGTGCGCGCGAGGTGCATGCCTTCGACCGGTCCCAGGCGGCCCTGGATTTCGCGACCCAGGCCGCGGCGGTGAATGGCGTCGCCGAAAAATTCTCCGCCACCCGCGGCGATGCGTTCCAGTTGCTGCACGGCTTCGCCACCGAGGGCGAAACCTACGATGTCGTGGTCGTCGACCCACCGGCCTTCGTGAAATCGAAAAAAGATCTGCAGGCCGGTATCCGTGGCTATCGCAAGCTGTTCCGGCTGGCCGCGCAAATCGTCGCGCCTGGTGGCTACCTGTTTGCGGCGTCCTGCTCACACCATGTGGACCCGCCCAGCTTTGCCGACGCCGTACGCCGCGCGCTCGCCGACACGGGCCGGAACGGACGCATCCTGCGCAGCTCGGGCGCGGCCCCGGACCATCCGGTGCATCCCTTCCTGCCGGAGACGGGCTACCTCAAGGGGCAGATGATCCAGCTCGACTAACTGCCAGCCTCGTTCAGAGACCAGTCGTAGTCATAGCTGTCGATGTCGATCACGAGCTTGAGGTCGCGTGCCAGCTCGGGCCGGGCATATTGGCGCAGATGCGCCAGCACACCCGTCTCCGAACCGCCGAAATCCTCCTGGAACCAGTCATAGATGCTCGAGACTGTGAGCGCGCCGCCACGCAATTCCGCGCCGCGCGGATGGTTCACATAGGCGATCGCGTTCGCCTCCAGCAGTGCCTCCACCCGATCCGCCGTGTAAGCCGTATCCATGAGGTTCGGGCACCCGATCGAGGCGCAATTGACCGCATAGTGAATGCGCGGGTCGCGCCAGATCGGGCGCAGGATGCGATGCTCGATATCGTCGAGCGAGACCTCCTCGCCTTCGATCGAGACCAGCTTCTTGCCCCAGGGTCCGATCGAGAAAAATCCCGGCGAGATACTGATCTTGAGGATCGAGCTTACGGGGTAGTCATCGAGCACAACCTGCACGGTCAGCGCGTTGTAGAGATTGATCCAGTACGCCAGCTGTTCGCCACGGTTGAGGCCACTGACAGAGACTGTGGTCAGCCGCGCGATGTATCCATCGAGCGCCGCACGGTCGCCCGCCGCGAGCCCGGCATAATCGAACCGGACCACCCCGTCGTCGGACGGGCGCGTATAGGCCTGCAACAGACGCGTCCAATCCTCGTGACCAATGACTTGCATCGAGGCCGGATCATGCGCCGACCATCGCGGCCAGAGCTTTGATTTGGGTGCCGCCATAACCGGCGATGCCATCAGCGCGAGCAGGAAAGCCACGCCCAGAAATGCAGCCATCAATCGATACGGTGTTCGGGTCGGAGAACTGTCCATGCTCGATATGTTGGTGCGCGCACGCCGAAACAAAACCGGGCTCACGCCAATTTGAGCACGTCGCTTAAACCGCAGCCCTGAAGGTCAGGCGGAAGACCGTGCCGTCGTCCCCCGATGCGGCGAGTTCGAGGTCCCCGCCATGGGCCTGCATCACGTCCTGGGCGATCACCAGGCCCAATCCGGTGCCGCCCTGGCGCGCCGAGCCCTTGAAGGGCTTGAACAGGCTCTCACGCGCCGCGTTCGCCAGCCCGGGGCCGTTGTCGGCCGTCTCCACGACCAGGTCTCCTCCGTCCGATGGGCTGACGGAGATCACCACTTGACGTGCGCCCGCCTCGAAGGCGTTCCGGCCGAGATTCGCGAACACCCGGTAAATCTGATCCCGGTCGGCCTCGACAATGGTGTCTCCCGGCACCTCGTTAACCACCTGCGGGCCCGAACAGGGGGCCGCGCCTTCGTCATCCGCCAGCACGGCGAGATCGGACGCGACCTCGCCGATCAGATCGTGCAGCCGAAAACGCGTGTGGGTCAGCTCCGGGCCTTCGTCACGCGCATAGTTGAGCGTTCGGGTGCAGAGATTGATGGCGCGATCAATGGCCTGGATCAGCGGGGTCGCAATCCTTTTGACCTCCGGGTTGTCGACGCCGGACAGGCGATCAGACAACAACACGGCCGTGGACAGGATGCCCCGCAGATCATGGTTGATCTTGCTTACGGCCGACCCAAGCGCCGCCAGATGTTCCTGTTGGCGTAGTGCGCCACGCAAATCCTTCTGCATTTCCGCCAGCACCGACTGCGCCACACCGATCTCATCGGTGCGGCGGGTCAGACTCACGCCAACGGAGGGGTCCTTGGGATCTTGCGAAAACCGGGTGATGTCATCGGTGATCCGTCGCATCGGCCGCACCATCAGCCACTGGAGGGACAAATAGAGAAGCAACCCTGTGATCAGAGAAATGACGACCGAGAGAAGCAGAATATTGCGGGAATAACCGATCATCTCGGAACGCAGATGGGCCTCATTGAGGACCACTTCGACGTCGAGATCAGGGTCATCTTCGGTGGGGCTGATCAGCCGCAATGTCGGATCGCCAGACCGCGACATGGTCGCAAACGCTGCACCGATATCCCCGAACAGCGATCCGTCAGCCAGGTTCACCGTGACATCGACCGGCGGTGGCGGCGCGGTGTACAGAAGCAAACGCCGGTCGCCACGATTGAGCACCACGGCATAGGCATCCGCGCGCGACAGAAGCTGGGCCTTCAGATCTTCGCTGATCAACTCGGCCGGCGCCGCCTCGAGTGCCAGAATGGCGATGTGCGCAGATTCCGCCTGATCCTTCAGCCAATTGGTCCGGAAGTTCGAAACGGACGGCGCATAGATCAACGCCTCGGCGAGCATGACGAAGACGATCGTCAGAACCAGCAGACGGGCAGACAGTGAGCGCGCAAAGGGCGGGAGCGCGAATTTCCGCGACCGTATCATGACGGGCGAATGTGTAGCAGAAATCGGCCGATGCGGTCAGTCACGCCGTGCCCGGCGCTATCCGAGTTTCGCCAAAAGCCGCACGATCTTGCGGGTTCGGTCCGAAAACAGAGATGGGGTGTAATAGGAACCCGCCGCCCGTTTGTTGATCTCGCCCAGGGTCGGGTACGGCGCAATCATCTGCGCCATCGCACCGATTTTCATCTTCTGGGAGATCGCCAGAATCCAGGGCTGGATCAGTTCGCCAGCATGGGGACCGACAATCCCCGCACCCAAAATACGCCCCTTGCGGCCCACCACGGCCTTGACCATGCCCTCGGTGCGACGCTCGGTGCGGGCGCGGTCATTCTCGTCAAAGCTGGCCGTAACGATACGAACATCATCGCCGTGAACTTCGCGCGCCGCTTTCTCGGTGAGACCCACATTCGCCAGCTCCGGGTCGGTATAGGTCACCCACGGCACGGCGTCGTAGTTCACCTTGGCCGGCATCCGGAACAATGCATTCCGAATGACGATGCCGGCGTGATATCCGGCGATGTGGGTGAACTGGTAGCGCCCGGCGACATCGCCGACGGCGAACACACGCTTGTTTGTCGTGCGCAACCGCGCATCCACTTCAATGCCGCGCCGGTCGAATGTCACGCCCGCAGCCTCAAGATCGAGGCTGGCCAGGTTCGGCGACCGGCCGACCGCGACAAGAATATGACTGCCCGCCACTTCGAAGTTCCGGTCGCCATGTTCGCAGACCACCGCGACGCCGCCATCCGCGGACTTCACTTCGACCACTTTCGTGTCTTCGTGGATATCAATGCCGTCGGCCACCAGGCGCGCCCGGACCACCGCGACCAGGTCTCGATCATCGGGGCCCATCATCTGGAATGCCTCCAGCACCGTGACCTTCGATCCCAGCTGGCGATGCGCCTGCGCCATCTCGAGGCCGATCGGGCCGCCGCCGACGACGATCAGATGGCTGGGGCGCTCACGCAGTTCAAACACCGTCTCATTCGTCAGATAGCTGACCTGGTCGAGGCCTGGGATCGGCGGCACGGCCGGTGACGATCCCGTGGCGACAACAAAACGTCGCGCGCGGACGCGGGTGCCATTCTCGCCGAGCACCTCACGGGGCCCGGTAAACTTCGCACCCTCCTGAAACACGTCGACGCCCAGATCCGAAAACCGCTCGACGCTGTCATGGGGCGCGATCCCGGCCACCACCCCCTGCACGTGATCGTTGACGGCGGCGAAGTCGATCTCGGCGCCCTGTCCGTTCACCCCGAACTGGCTGGTGTGGCCATAATGCGCAGCCGCGTGACCGGCTGCGAGCAACGCCTTGGACGGCACGCAGCCATAGTTCAGGCAATCACCGCCCATCTTGCCGCGCTCGAAAAGCGCCACGCTGGCGCCCATCTGTACCGCACCGGCCGCGACGGACAAACCGCCCGAGCCGGCACCGATCACACACAAATCCACTCGTCGTGTTTCACTCATGACAACACCAGTTTCTGCATTTCAGGGAAAGGAAGACGGCCGGGCGTCGATCAGGACGCGGCAGAGGGAGATCGGTTCTTGCGCGCCTGAATCTTCTTATAGATGACCGGCAGCAGGGCGAGCACCGCCAGGCCAATCAGTGGGCCCAGAATTTCGGGTCGGAAGATAATGCCAAGATCCGGGTCCTGCCCGGCATCGATTAGCGCGCCCAGACCGTTGCCGACCGACGCATAGACAAAGGTGCCCGGGATGATCCCCACGAAAGTGCCGATGATATAAGTCGTCGTCGAGACCCCGAGGAAAGCCGGCACGAGGTTGACCAGCCAGAACGGGAACAGCGGGATCAGGCGCAGCACGAGAAGATAGCTCAGCGCGTTGCTGCGGAACCCGTCCTCCATCTTCGACACGAACGGCCCGGCCTTGGCGCGCAGCACATCACCCACCGCGGTGCGGGCAATCAGGAACAATGCGGTGGCGCCGACCGTCGCCCCCACCACGACCACCAGGCCGCCGCCCAGGGCGCCGAACAAAAAACCACCGGTGAGCGTCATGATCGCGCCACCCGGCAGCGAGAACGCGATCACGACGGCGTAGATCGCGCCAAATGCCAAAATCGCCACGATTCCGTTGTCGCTCACCAGCATGCGCAGGGTTTCGCGGTTTTCCTTGAGCGCCTCGAGCGAGACAAAAACATCCAGATCGAGGGCAAAAAAGGCCACAAATCCGGCTATCAGGACGGCAATCGGCACAATTCGGCGGACCAATACCGTCCGAGACGCGGCCTTGGCCGGCTTGGATGTGGTGGATTCGTTCATCGCGTTTTTATCCTTGTTCGTTGCGAATCTACTTGGTGCATCGTGACAGGCTCAACCATTCACCAATGCGTGACTTTCTATGCTCAGTTAACACCGCGGGGGTGCGTTGACTTCCATCCGCCGAAAACGTATACAGCGCGCCGACTTGCAAGGCCTTCAAGGCAATGGAGAATTCGCGTGAAGCGGACATTTCAACCGAGCAATCTGGTGCGCAAGCGCCGGCATGGATTTCGTTCCCGCATGAAGACAGTGGGCGGGCGGCGTGTTTTGGCACGCCGGCGTGCGCGAGGCCGCAAAAAGCTGAGCGCCTGAACAGTGCCGGACGCGGCTCATGCCGCGCGGGCACGATCACCGGGATTGATGACATCATGACGACGGCGGAGGCAACAACGCCGGATTCGGCCGACCCCGCGATTCCGTTGATCGCGCGCTTGCCGAAGCGTCGCGACTTTTTGCGCATCGCGGCGACCAAGCGCCGCTGGGCAGCGCCGGGTCTCGTGCTGCAGACTGCGCCGATCCCCGACGATGCCGAGATGCGCGCGGGCACGATCCGTGTTGGCTTCACCGCCACCCGCAAGATCGGCAACGCAGTGGTGCGCAATCGGGCACGACGACGCCTGCGGGCCGCCGTTCGCGAGATCATTCCTACGCGAGCCCGCCCGGATCTGGACTATGTCCTGATAGCCCGCGCGGCCACAGGCGGACGGACCTATGCGGCACTGCGCGACGATCTCGTCACCGCGCTGGACCGGTGTGATGCACTGGCAGGCAATGAAGGAAGCCAGACCTGATGAAACTCGTTTCATATCTCCTGGTGATGCTGCTGAAGGGCCTGATTCTTATCTGGCAGTGGGTTCTGTCGCCGATCCTCGGCACCAATTGCCGCTATCAGCCGAGCTGTTCCCACTACGCCGCGGAGGCGCTGTCGCGCCACGGTCCGATGCGTGGTGGCTGGCTGGCCGCCCGTCGCATCCTGAGCTGCAACCCCTGGGGCGGCGCCGGCTACGATCCGGTCCCTGACGCCCGTGGCGCTCACGACTGCAGCGAACACAACGACACCCCGCATGGCGTGGCCATGCCGACGAACATCCCGCATGGCACGACCATGCGAACACATATTACGCATGGCACAGCCATGCCAACGCCGCGGAGCTAGGCGCAGATGGACACGAAAAACCTCATCCTCGCGATCGCGGCGTCGCTCGCCATCCTGCTGGGTTGGCAGACCTTCATCGAGCAGCCGCGCCAAGCGGAGAAACAAGCCGAGCTGGAACGCCAGGAGCAGGCGGTCGGGCGTGACCCCAACACCATCGGTGTCCCATCATTGCCGTCCCCGGACGGCAACCAGGCCGCCGGCGCCGCCGAACCACGCGCGCGCGACGAGGTCATTGCCGACACGCCGCGGATCACCATCAACACGCCAGCCCTCAGCGGGACGATCAACCTGGTCGGCGGTCGCTTCGACGATCTGACCCTGCGGGATTATCGCGACACGATCGAGCCGGGCAGCAAGCTGATCAAGTTGCTGTCGCCCCGCGGCTCGGAAGATCCCTACTTCGCCGAGTTCGGCTGGCTCACGGGCAACGGCACCGTATCCGGCGGCGGACAGACCCGCTGGACGGCCAATCAGGGCGAGCTCACGCCGGATTCTCCGGTGGTGCTGACAACACGCACTGATGACGGTCTGGTGCTTACCCGCACCGTGGCGGTCGACGACCACTTCATGTTCACCGTGACCGACCGCATTCAGAACGCCGGCACGACGCCGATCAACGTCAGCCAGTTCGGCCGCATCACCCGGGTCAACGAGCCCGACACGCTCGGCTTCTTCATCCTGCATGAAGGTCCGATCGGCATCCTTGGCGACACTCTGCACGAGATCGACTATGACGATCTCGAGGACGAGCCCGAGGCGCCGCAGACCTTCGAGTCCGAAGGCGGCTGGCTCGGCTTCACAGACATCTACTGGCTGACCGCGCTTATCCCGGACCAGGACACCCAGGTCGATGCGCGCTTCCTGTTCGACACCACAGGCTCCGGCGCCAACCTCTATCAGACCGACTATCGCGGGGAGGCCATTCCGCTCGCGGCAGGCGAAATCGCAGAGGTGACCACACGCTTCTTTGCCGGCGCCAAGGTGTTCAACACCCTGTCCGCCTATCGCGACGATCTCGGGATCGAGCGCTTCGAGATGGCGATCGATTTCGGCTGGTTCTTCTTCCTGACCAAGCCGCTGCTCCACGTCATCATCTTCTTCGCCGATTTGCTGGGCAATTTCGGGCTGGCGATCCTGCTGGTGACGGTCATCATCAAGATGTTCTTCTTCCCGCTCGCCAACAAATCCTACAAGTCGATGAGCGCCATGAAGGCCCTGCAGCCCAAAATGCAGGAGATGCGCGAGAAATTCGCCGACGACAAGCAGGGCATGCAACGCGAACTAATGGCGATGTACCGGCGTGAGAAGGTCAACCCGGTCTCGGGCTGCCTGCCCATCGCGCTCCAGATTCCGGTGTTCTTCGCGCTCTACAAGGTGCTGTTCATCTCCATCGAGATGCGCCACGCGCCGTTCTTCGGCTGGGTCAAGGATTTGTCCGCGCCCGACCCGCTGAACATCATCACCCTGTTCGGCGCGATCCCCTGGGATCCGCCCTTCGGTCTCGCGCTCGGCGTCTGGCCGATCCTGATGGGCATCACCATGTTCCTGCAGCAGAAGCTCAACCCGGCACCGGCGGACCCGATCCAGGCCAAGATTTTCCTGCTGATGCCGGTGTTCTTCACCATCTTCCTGGCCAATTTCCCGGTCGGACTGGTGATCTACTGGACCTGGAACAACCTGCTCTCGATTACACAGCAATACGTCATCATGCGGCGTATGGGCGTGGCTGTCGGCGGCGGGAAAACAACCTGACGCCCCCGGCACCATGACTGAACCAAACGGCGCGGCGGCGGACGCCAACCTCGCGGCTGCGCGCCACCTGTTTGCGCAGGAATGCACCTTTGTGCGCGGGGTCGCGAACCTGCCCGATCTGCCCGAGCCAACTTTGCCCGAGATCGCCTTCGCCGGCCGCTCGAATGTCGGCAAGTCGAGCCTCCTCAATGCGCTGACCAATCGCAAAACCCTGGCCCGCACGAGCAACACGCCGGGCCGTACACGTGAGCTGAATTTCTTCGACCTCGCCGGTCGGCTGATGCTCGTCGATTTGCCCGGCTATGGTTACGCCCGCGCGCCGAAGACCGAGATCGCCCGCTGGAACACGACGTTGCGCGATTACCTGCGTGGCCGCCCGAACTTGCAACGGCTCTACCTGCTGGTAGATTCACGCCACGGCATCAAGGACGGCGACCGTGAGATGATGGCCATGCTCGACGCCTCCGCCGTCGTGTACCGGGTGGTTCTGACCAAGGCCGACAAGCCCAAAGCGCCGGAGCTGGCGACCCTGATCGAGGCGGTGGCCGAGGAGATGAAGACCCATGCCGCCGCCCTGCCCGAACCGATCATGACCAGCGCGCGCAAGAGCATGGGACTTGGCGAACTGCAGGTGGATCTGGCCACGCTGGCGAATGCTGGTTGAATTGGGCTAAGTTCGCGCCGGTTTCCAACCGCACGAAGAACGCGAAAACAAACGGATAGCATGATGGCTCAGGACAACGCGCCACCGCCGGAAGAACTGCTCGCCAAGGCCGGAGTCCTGGCGGAGGCGCTTCCCTATATGCGCCAGTTCAATGGCCGGCGATTCGTCATCAAATATGGCGGCCACGCGATGGGCGACACGAACCTCGCCAGTGCGTTCGCACGCGACATCGTGCTGCTGAAGCAGGTCGGCATCGAACCGGTTATCGTGCATGGCGGCGGGCCGCAGATCGGGGCAATGCTCGAACGACTCAAGATCAAGAGCGAGTTTATCGACGGCCTGCGCGTGACCGACGAGGCGACCGTCGAAATCGTCGAGATGGTTTTGTCAGGCTCGATCAACAAGCAAATCGTGTCGGCGATCAATGCCGCGGGTGGCCGTGCGGTCGGCCTGTCGGGCAAGGATGGCGGCCTGATGTCCGTCCGCAAGCTGCGGCGCACCCGACGCGAGACGGATTCGAACATCGAGAAAATTCTCGATCTCGGCTTCGTTGGCGAACCTTCCCGGGTTGACCCCGAGCTGCTCAACACCCTGACCAAGTCCGACATCATCCCGGTCATTGCTCCAATCGGCATCGGTGACGACGGCGCGACCTATAACGTCAATGCCGACACGGCCGCGGGCGCCATCGCCTCCGCGCTGGAGGCAACGCGTCTGCTCATGCTGACCGATGTGACCGGCGTGATGGACAAGGACGGTGAGCTGATCGCCGATATGGGTGTGGATCATGCCCGGCAGCTGATCGCCGACGGCACCATCAGCGGCGGCATGATTCCAAAGGTGGAAACCTGCATCGATGCCGTGGAGAAGGATGTCGAGGCGTCGGTCATCATGGACGGCCGTGCCGCGCACTCACTGCTGATCGAGATATTCACCGAGCACGGGCTCGGCACGGCGATCTGGGCCGCGTAGGCCGGTCAGCGTAGCCCGGCCAGGGTGGCCCGGACTGCCTGATGCGGGCGACCCGCCCCGGGCGCGCGCAACTGACGCATATTCGCCGCGATCAGGCAGACACCCGCAGGTTCGAGGCCACCGGGCGCTGCATGTCGAACAGCATCGACAACGTTTCGAACAGTTCACTGACCTGCTCATGGCGCATCTGCTCACCGTAGGTATCGGTCATTTTTTGCCACGTGTTGAGTGCATGGATATTGGCACTCAGGCATGTCGCGATGTTCGTGTAGTCCTCATCCGCCTTGGACAGGAAATCCTTGAATGCACGCGGCTGGTTCATCTCGATGAACGCGCGATAGCTCTGCTCGTAGTTGGTCAGCACGAACCTGATGCTGCGATAGGTGTCGCGCACCTTGTCGCGCAGTCCGAGCAGTGAATATTCGATACGATCACGATCCTCCGGCATCAGGCGTGCCCAGTCGCTCGGCATGGCCATCTTGTCGTCGCCCAACCAGGCATAGAATTCTTTCATCTGTGGCAGGTAGTCCTCGAACTGGACCTGGTAGTAGCAGATCGCCTTCCAGGCAAAGAAAAGCTCGGGCGCGCGGTCTTCCGAAATATCCATGCTGCGCACGAAATCCTCGATCCCCTCGATGTCCTTGGCTTCCCAGATTTTTGCCAGAAACCGCGAGACATGCTGCTCCATCTTGTCGACCGAGATTTTGCCGCCGCTCACGAACGCGCGCCGCACGAGGGTGCGAATTTTGGTCCGGATGGGCGATCGAATCCGCTTCCAGTCCTCTTCGCTGATATTGAAGTAGAACGGATGAATGCGATCATCCAGATCGAGCTGTTCGGACTTACACTTCAGGAGAAACGGATCGAGGGTCGGCAGGGAATAGATCATCTCGAGTATCTCGAGATCCATCACATAGTCGACCTGGCTTTCCTCGCTCTTGGAATCGGCACCGGTCCGCACTCGCAACGTCTTGTTGAACCCAGGGTCGTCGAACAGGATGGAGTCGCCACCCTCATAGATGTTCGCCAGGTTGTAGGGGAAGTACAGAAGCGTCTGCACCGTCGACACGGTGCTATACTGGGTCGCGTTTCGCTCCATGACCTTGAAGAACATGCCTTCATTGAGCGTCTTGTTCCGGAACAGTTTCCCCACCGGGTCATCTGCCGGAATCCGACTCCCAATTTCATACACATTGAACGCGGTCGAGCGACCGGTGTTGATCACCTTCGAAAGCGCATTTCGATCCATCGGCATCGGTACTGTTCCTCTCTAGGACAACGTGTTTATTCGCCGGCGGCCATACCGGCGATAAACTCAAGCTGCCAGGTCATCTCCTCAGGAGAGATCGGGTATCCGTCGGACGCGGTGGCACGCATCACGCCACTCGGCGGAATTTTGGCAAGATTCATTTGCAGTCGGGTGGCCAGCCGCATGGATAGGCCCGCCTTCCAGGCCAGCGCCACAAGGGCCTTCGCATTTTGCAGCGACGCCGCCTTGCGCACGACATCGGGCGAGACTTCCGCCAGCAACGACATGGCCGTGATCACAAAATCCGTCTCACCGTCATTCAGGGCGGACGCCACGTGATTCTCCGCGAGTTTGCCCTTCTTGTTCAGTTTCTCCGCACGCCTGGTCTGCTCCGTATCAGCAACCTCGGTTTCGGAGTTCGCCCATTCAGGGTCTGCGGGCGCGGATGACGTCGGGGTCCGTCCTGGACCGTCTTTCGACGATTTCGCCCAGTTCGGATCTTCAACACCGCCCGTCGTTTCCAGGCGATCGGCTGCGTTGGACCAGAGCTCGGCCAGATCCTCGATCTCCCCGCCGTCCAACCGCTGCTGGATGACCGAGTCTATCGCCGCCATGGAATCGTCATCCAGATCGGCGCGCTTCTTCAGTTCGACCAGCAGGGAGCCTGACACGATATCGGCGATGCGCCGTGCGGCATCGGTGTGCAACCGGGGCCGTTGAACCAACGGTCCGTGCCAACCAGGCTGGCCCGGGGCCTGATCGACGATCCGATCGAGTGTCTCCTCGCGAATTTGTGCGCTTTCATTGCCGAGCAATTCCGCTACGGCCTCGGCGTCACCCGAGTTGACGATCGCATCGGCGACTTCCTCACCCAGCGCCACGCGCCTGGAAATCGCCTTCAGCGCCCCCTGCACGGGCTCGCTGTTGAGGACCCGGATCAGGAATTCATCACCCAGGACCGGTGAAAGTTCCAATATGGGGCCACTGACGGTGATCTCGCGATCCAAGGCCAACTTCTCGACGATATGGAGCGGCGCGCCGGAACTGTCCTTGAAGGATTCCGCCAATATCTGCCGAACACGCACAAGCTGGTCACCCGCCAGGATTTCCAGCGCCTGCATGGTGACTTTGTAGACATTGGTCTGGTCGTCTTCATTCATGCCAATCGACGTCGTCGCGATCTTACCCGCAACATCCGAGCGGACCCGGTCATCATCATCCTGGGCCAGCATAAGGTCCGCGTGGCGCGGCGTGATGTCATTCCGCGCAATCTGCCGACGCACACCGGGGTCCGGGTCACCTGCCAGGTAGTAAAGAATCTCCGGGCGCACATCTTCGCGGCCCGCCAGATCGCAGCGTTCGTTGTGGCTGCCTTCACGCGCCATGCGCTTCTGATCGTCATAGCTGATCTCGTCGATCAGTTCATTTTCGAATTGTGGATCGCTCATCGGTCAGCCTCCCCGTCGCGTGAATCACGATCTTTTGCAGATGGCGTGTGTCCGACCGCTTCCTCGCCACGCTTGGTAGAGACGGCCCATCCATTCTTTCCGCTTTTCTTCGCGACATACATTGCGGCGTCCGCACGAACCAGGAACTCACGCAGGGATTCACCCGAGGCCGGATCCAGTTCCGCGATTCCGATTGAAGCCCCGAGTGGCTTGGCGACATCTCCCGAACGATCAGACAGGTGCGACAGCGCCTCCAGAATCTCATCGGCGCGCCGCGCCGCACTTTCAGGATCGAGATCATTGAGCCAAACCGCGAATTCATCGCCGCCAACCCGCGCAACCAGATCGTAGCTCCGGCTGTGTGACATCAGAATGTCCGATATTTCACGCAAGACGCTGTCACCAACATCGTGGCCACAATTGTCGTTGATCGCCTTGAAGTTATCGAGATCGATGTACAACATGGCGCCCGGTTTGCCGTCGCGCTCTGCGCGCGCCATAGCTGCTTCCAGCGCATCCTGGAAGGCGCGCCTGTTCATCAACCCGGTCAGGCCATCGGTTTTCGAGAGCCGCTCAAGTTCCTGATGGTCGGCAATCTGGCGCATCGCAATCGCGAGCTGGCCGGCAACCGCATTCAGAACCGCACGTTCGTCCTCCTGCCAGTCACGTCCCATGATATTGCGCACCAGCAAAACGGCACCGTTGACCGCGCCGTGGTACCAAGTGCGGCGTCCAAACACGCGATGCTCACCGATCCGGGTTGCAAAGGTATCTCCGCTCTCAGCCAGATGCGCCGCCAGATGCGATACGTCGATGGCTTCGGGCCAGTCACCATGGGTCGCCAGAATTTTCCAGCCGTCGTCCGGCGCATAGCTCATCACCGCCGCCTCCGACGAGGTGGCGCGTCCCAGCATGGACGAAGCGGCTTCCAGCATTGCCCGTGGCCTGGCCTCCTCGCGAATCTGATTCACGATGTAGGCAACCACCTGCTCACGAACCTTCGATTGCGCGAGTTCACTGTCACGCAGGCGTTCATGTGTCACGTCACGGCACAGGCCTCGCGCACCCAGCCAGTTGCCGTTCACATCATGCACCGGTACGGCTGAAGCCAGCAGGCAGGCTTCTTCATTTTCGATACTCCGCAGCCAGACCTGCGCCTGGACGACGGGCTCACGCGCATGAAACGGCATATCCGTGGCGGCGCCGTCTGACTCAACCAGAAACTCTTTCGGACAGCGTCCCAAAAGGTCCTCGGGCGAATAGCCCAGCGCACCATGTGGCGAGACGAAAATAAAGTGTCCCGCAGCGTCGGTCTCCCATGCAAAATCACTCGAGATGGTCACGAGGTCGCGATACCGCTGACGCGATTCAAACAACGCCTGACGGATATTGACGTCATAGGTTGCGTCCCGCGCGAGCACCAGCACGCGACCACGCGTGGCCGGCAGCGCAATGCATTCGAACCAGCGCGATGCGCCCTCAAACGCGGCCTCGATCTTATCGCTCACACTGCCCTGCGCCTCTTGCGCCATGGCAACCAGTCCCGCGATCGGAGATTTGGAATTCTTCAGAGTGACCCGCGCGAAGTGAGAACCGAGATCATTGGCACCGATGACGATGCCATTGGCGGAGAACTCGATCACGGCGCCTGGCCACGCAGCCAACGCCTGATCCACGCCGTCGAGGTTCGGCAACGGCATGTCCGTCCAGAAATCCGGGTTGGTCGGCAGCGCGACCACGGGGCTTTCGTCCGCCAGGCTCATTCCGCAGCCTCCGCCGCCGACTTCCGCTTCGGGGTGAACGAAACGGGACGCGGGCTCTGGAACGAGGTGATCAACTTGCTGGGGCGGCCATAGAGCCAGCCCTGACCATAATCGATGCCACATTCGCGGACGAGTTCGGCAACACTTTCCTCTTCAATCATCTCGGCCACGGTCTTCACGCCGAGGTCACGACACATGCTGGCCATCGCCTTCAAAAGTGCGCGCCCACGCTTGTTGTCGATCGCATCGACGACATAGGCACCGTCGATCTTCACGACATCGACATGCAGGGAGCTGAGATACTGGAACGCCGACACGCCGGCCCCGAAATCATCGAGACAGACCACGTGTCCGGCCTGCCGCAGCGTCTGGATAATCCGGTCCGCCTCTTCCAAATTCTCGAGCTTTGCAGATTCTGTGATCTCGAACAGGACGAACTCCCGCGCGTCCGTAAACTCATCGAGCAGTTCCATAAGGCTCTGGACGAAGGTCGGCGTACTCAGGGATCGCCCGGAGATGTTCACCGCAGCCATATAGCGATAGCCCTGCCCGTTGATATCATCGAGCCAGTTCAGAACCTTGCGGCACATCGCCAGGTCAAAATCGCAAATGATGCCGACTTCTTCCGCGAAGGTGATGAACTCGAACGGTGTCGATTCAAAATTCTCATGATCGAAACGCACCAGCGCCTCGAAGTGATGGGGCCGCTCGGTCTTCATGTCGCAAATTGGCTGGTACGCAACGTCGAACGCGCCCTGACGGATCATCTCCACGAACTTGTTGCGCCGTTCGACCGTCTCGGACGCGAGGCTGCTGAAACCCTCAGACAATTCCTTGACCGTGAATTCGCCCGCCGTCTCGTCACAGAACCGATTGATTGTGTAGACCAGCGCCTTCGCAGTATCCGCCTCGCTCATCACACCCGCATCGACATCGATCGTGGCCGCCTCAACGGAGACGCCTGTGCCCTTCGGGTCAACGGCCTTCGCGTAGGTCTCGATCTGGTCGGAAAGAGCCGACATGTCTGCATGCATGGCATGCACGACACCGAACCTGTTGTCATCGAGCTGGCCTGCGAGATCGCCATGCAGCGAATTGGCCCGAAAAAATGAACCCATGGTGGCGGTCAGTTCGCTCTGCGCTTCCGTGGTCAGCCGCTCGCGAAGCTCGTCATAGTCACCCAGCTCGATCATCGTGAGTTGGCATTCTTCACCGTCAGTGCTCGCCTCCGCGAGCGCCTTCGTGGCGATCTCGGCGAACGAACCCTTGTCGTATACCTCCATCCCCTCGACCCGGACCGCATCGTCGTCGGCCAGCGGGCTGGAAGATTGCTTCACGCGGAACGACAGGTAGGTGTGCCCCCCCAGATCGCTCATATGGAATCCGCTCAGGCAGAGCACGACCGATTGACCAGCCGGAGCACTGAAGGTGATCAGCGCATCATCAATCCGGGTCCCGGCGCGCGCATCACGCAACAACCGGTCGAGTTTGCGCTGATCTGCTTCATGCACGAGCTCCTTGAGCCGCGCACCTTTGAGATCTTCGGCATTACGGCCTGTAAAGGCATTCGTCGCACCGACCGCGAAGGTCACCTCGCCTGCGCTGTCCAGTTCGAACAAGAGATCAGCATTGCAGAATGCGAGCGCAACAAACCGATCACGCTCCGCGCGCAAGAAGCCAACGTCCTGGCGCTTGTCATCCGACAGCTTCAAATTTCCCGGGGATTGACCCAATCCCTTGTCTCCGGCTCGTTTCAACGGTTTCCGCAACGCATGTGTGGCGCGCGGGTTGATTAATTGCGGTGTGATCGTACGTTGACCGCAGTTAATGAAGTCTTATTGGCCCGGAAGGGTCTTTTCGCGCGCGCCCGGGATTCCGGGGTTGAGGAACGCATGAAACCAATTGCGGAACTGAAGGGGACCGAAACCTGGATTTTCGATCTCGACAACACGCTCTACCCTGCGTCCACGGGACTGATGGCAGAGGTCTCGTCGCGCATGACGCGATTCGTCGGCGAGTTGTTGGAAGTCGAACCAGACATCGCCCTCGTCGAACAAAAACGCATGTTCCGCGAACACGGTACGACACTGCGCGGCCTGATGAATGATCATGCAGTCGATCCCCATGCCTTCATGGACTACGTACACGCCGTGGATTACGGCCTCGTCGATGAGAGCCCGCGCCTGGCAAGCGTCCTGACCGCGCTGCCCGGGCGGAAGATCGTCTACACCAACGCATCGGTCGCCCACGCCGAGACCGTGCTCGACCGACTTGGTGTCGCAGACTCCTTCTCCGGCATATTCGATGTCGCCGCCGCCGACTATGTCCCCAAGCCGAATCCACAACCCTATGACGTCCTGGCATCACGCCATGGCGTCGACCCTGCGCACGCCGTCATGGTCGAGGACATCGCCCACAATCTGGAACCGGCGGCCGCGATGGGTATGACAACCCTTTGGGTCCACACGGACGGCCCGGTCGATGCCTATTGGGCCGTGCCATCCGATGACGACAACTACGTTCATCATCAGACCGACAATCTTGTTGAATGGCTGGAAAACGTTTCGGCGCATGGCGAATGAACAGACCAAAGCGCGTTGACATCGGGGCCTGACCGCCGCCATCTTCGCGCCGCCAATTCAACCGCGCAATTACATTGCCTCCATTCGGGGGCGCACTGACGGGAATAGACAATGAGCACGAGTGATCTTCAAACCGCGATCGAAACTGCCTGGGATAACCGCGAATCCCTGACGCCCGCCACCAAAGGGGCGGACCGCGAAGCTGTGGAGACCGCGCTCGCGCAGCTCGACAGCGGCTCCGCGCGTGTCGCTGAGAAAACCGACGGCACCTGGCAGGTCAACGAGTGGCTCAAGAAGGCAGTCCTCCTATCGTTCCGGCTGAACGACATGGAATTGATTTCCGGTGGCCCGGGCGACGGCACGGCATGGTGGGACAAGGTCCCATCGAAGTTCGCCGGATGGGGTGCGGATGAATTCGGCGCGGCCGGATTCCGCGCCGTCCCGAACGCGATCGTCCGACATTCTGCGTATATCGCCCCCGGTGCCGTGTTGATGCCGAGTTTCGTCAACCTGGGTGCCTACGTCGGCAGCGGCACCATGATCGACACCTGGGCCACGGTCGGCAGCTGTGCCCAGATCGGATCCAACGTGCACCTCTCAGGTGGCGCCGGTATCGGCGGTGTCCTGGAGCCGCTACAGGCCAACCCGGTCGTGATCGAGGACAATTGCTTCATCGGTGCTCGGTCGGAAGTCGCCGAGGGCGTGATTGTCGAAGAAGGCGCGGTTCTCTCGATGGGTGTTTATCTGGGCGCATCGACCAAGATCGTCGATCGCGAGACGGGCGAGACGATGATGGGCCGTGTACCGGCTTATTCTGTGGTCGTTCCCGGCAGCCTGCCCGGCAAGCCGCTTCCCGACGGAAGCCCCGGCCCGAGCCTCTACTGCGCGGTGATCGTCAAGCGCGTCGACGCCCAGACCCGCTCCAAGACCTCCATCAACGAGCTGTTGCGCGACTAATATTCGCGCCGACACCCCGCCATGACCGATCCTGCACAACATGATGACCCGGTCGCGCTCGCCCAGGCGCTGATCCGTTGTCCCAGCGTCACGCCAAAGGATGGCGGGGCGCTCGATGTGCTGGGATCAGCACTCGAATCCCTTGGCTTCTCCGTCCACCGGCTTCCGTTCTCCGATGTGGACACGCCGGACGTGGACAATCTCTATGCGCGCCTCGGTGAAGAGGGCGCGAATTTCTGTTTCGCGGGACACACGGATGTCGTTCCGGTCGGCGATGCAGATGCCTGGGCCGGCGATCCGTTCGCGGGTGAGGTGATCGACGGCTATCTCTATGGGCGCGGCGCGGCCGACATGAAGAGCGCCATCGCGGCGTTCACGGCGGCCACCAATCGTCTCATCACACGTCATGGGGCGCCCGACAGCTGGGCCCAGCCCGGTTCCATCAGCCTGCTGATCACCGGTGACGAGGAAGGTCCCGCCATCAACGGCACCCGCAAGGTCCTGGAATGGCTCGCGGACAAGGGCGAGACCCTCGACGCCTGCCTGGTCGGTGAACCGACCAATCCGGATGCTTTGGGCGACATGATCAAGATCGGGCGTCGCGGCAGCATGATGGGGTATCTGACTGTCCGCGGGGTCCAGGGGCACGCGGCCTATCCGCATCTTGCCGACAACCCGGCCCATCGGATCGTGCGCCTGCTCGACGCCCTGACCGCCGAACCGCTCGACGAAGGTAGCGAACATTTTCAGCCCTCGACCCTGCAAATCACAACGATCGATATCGGAAATCCGGCGGAAAACGTCATCCCCGGTGAGGCGCGGGCCACCTTCAACATCCGGTTCTGCGACCTGCACACGTCGGAAAGCCTGAAGGTTCGTCTCCACGAAATGCTGGATGCCGTCAGCGAGGGCGGCGACTACTCTCTCGCATTCCGCATCACCGGCGAATCTTTTCTGACCCTGCCGGGTCCGCTGAGCGAGGCCATATCGGGGGCCGTCATGGCTGTCACCGGCCGGCAGCCGGAACTCAGCACGACCGGCGGCACATCGGATGCGCGCTTCATCAAGGATCATTGCCCGGTCGCCGAATTCGGCCTTGTCGGCCAGACCATGCACAAGATCGACGAGAATGTGAGTTGCGCCGACATCGAGACGCTCACAGAAATCTATCTCAAGGTGCTCGAGACCTATTTCGGTTTGAGCCAATAACGATCGAGGATGCGCCGCGGCGCGCGATATGAACCCTTTGGAAGCTGCCCACGGAGTTTTCGGCGCCTGGCGCCTGCTCCACTTCGACCGATCCGGGCTGAGCCATTTCAGGGCAACACCGGAAGGGTTCTGGAATTCGTTCTGGGTGGCGTTGATTGCGCTCCCGGCAGAGGCACTCATGAGCCTTTTGGTCTTGTCGGCCGTACCCGAGACCGCCCCCGAGGCCAGCCTCGGACGCGTCACCCTGGTGTTCGTCTTTATATTCGCCGTGCGCTGGCTCGCCTATCTGGCGACAATCGCCGAGCTTTCCGAAGCCATCCTGCGGGGCGAGCGCTTCATCACCTACGCCGTGGCCTACAATTGGTCCCAGGTCATCCGGATCGTCATCCTGCTCCCGGCCGTCGCCATCTTTGCAGTCGATGGAACCGGCGGGTCCGGCTGGGGAATCGCGATCTTCTACGCCGCCCAGGTCGGCCTCTGGGTTTACTCATGGGTGATTGCAAGGTTCGCACTCGACGCACCGCGTGGCGCCGCGATCCTGACCGTGGTTATCGAGATCGCGATTTCCGGGGTCTTCGCCCTAATATTCAACGCGATGGTTTAAATCCGGGGTTTGGTTCCGAGGTTTGGTTCCGGGGCTTGGTTTCGGCGGTCTAGTCCCTGGTCGCGCGTAGCCCCAGAATGCCGGACACGAGAATCAGCGCGGACGCACCGGCGACGCAAATCGCCAGCGGCCAGGCCGTGCCGTCAGGTGCCACACTGACAAACAATGCCCCTGCCGACGCGCCCGCCATCTCGAAGGTCGCGAGCATTGCCGCGCTCATCCCGCGCCCCTGATCACCCGCTTGCTGGAAGGCCAGGACCGGCGCCGAGGCAAACAATGGCCCCAGCGCAAATGCGAACACGCTCATCGCCGCCGTCAGGCTGACCGGTGTGTCGCCCCACGCGACGGCCAGCAGCATGAACAATCCCGATACGGACGCCGCGGCGACGCCGAACCCATAAAGCCGCGAGACCCCGATCCGGGTGACGATCCGGTTCGACAGAAGGCTTCCGAAGAAAAATGCCGTGACGATCACGCCCTGGTACAGCCCATAATGCCGGGTGGCGACACCGTGCCGGTCGATCAACAGGAACGGCGCCTCGGTGATGAACGCGAATATGGCCCCGAGCGCCAGACCCAGGGTCAGCGAGACCATCACGAACCCGCGCAGCGACAGCAGCCGGGCATATCCAGAGACAACCGATCCAATGCGCAGCGCGACCCGCTCGCCGACCGGGAGGGTTTCCGGCAGGCGCGTCACGGCCAGCACAAGCACCGCGGCAATAATGGCAGCGAGCAGGATGAAGTTCGCCTGCCAGCCAAACCATTCGAAGACGAAGCCGCCGATGATCGGGCCAACGGCTGGCACCAACGCGATGATCATGCCGTAGATCGCATAGATCTTGGCCGAGTCCTCGGACTTGTAGATATCGCCGATGACCGCCAGGACAATCACCGCCTCGACGCTGGCCGAAGCCCCCATCAGGATCCGCGCCGCCAGCAGATGGCCGATGGTCTGGGACAGGGCGGCGCCGACCGCGGTGAACAGGAACGCGGCCATGCCGATCAGGAACACGACGCGGCGGCCATAGCGGTCGGTCAGCGGCCCCCAGACGAGCTGGGCCACGGCAAACGCCGCCATGTTCAGCGCCATGGTGAGCTGCACCGTCTCCGCGCTGGTACCGAAATAGCCCGGCAGATGGGGCAAGGACGGGGCGTAGAGATCCGTCGAGAGCAGCGACGCGCCGCCGGCCGCGATCAGAATAAACAGGATCAGTCGGGACGGGTGCTGCGATCCAGTGGCGTCGGCCACCTCAGTAGTCCACGCGCACGAGGCTCAGCCCGTCCGCCGGTGCCGTCGGCCCGCCGGCCGTACGATCGCGTGCCGCGAGCGCGTCGCGCACGTCGCTGCGCGTCCATTTGCCCTCGCCCACCAGCTTCAGGGTACCGACGAAATTGCGCACCTGGTGATGCAGGAAGGACGGCGCCGATGCCTCCACGATCACTTCTTCGCCCTGCCGTGTGACATCCAGTCGATCGAGCGTCTTGACCGGCGACTTGGCCTGGCACAGCGTCGCGCGGAACGAGGTGAAGTCGTGATGGCCGAGCAGCTCCTGCGCGGCATCCGCCATCGCGTCGGCATCCAGGCCAACGCGCACCCACCACACACGCCCCGCGTCGAGCGCGGGCTGCGGCCGGCGATTGAGAATTCGGTAGCGGTAGTGCCGCGCCGTCGCCGCATAGCGCGCGTGGAAATCATTATCCACCGCCTCGGCCCGCAGCACCGAGATCGGCACATCGAGCAGGAAATGGTTCATCGCGTCGCGCACCGTGTCGGCGCCGACGTCCTTGGCGATGTCCACATGGGCCATCTGAGCCTCGGCATGGACCCCGGCATCCGTGCGGCCGGCGCCATGGACCACCGCGGCCTCGTCGGAGAACGCATACACCGCGGCCTCGAGTGCGGCCTGGATCGAGGGGCCATTGTCCTGGCGCTGCCAGCCGACATAGCCGGTGCCGTCATACTCCACCGTCAGCTTGTAGCGGGTCATCCGAACACCGTGCCCGCCGCGACCGGCCGACCGCGCAGGAAATCATCTGCCGCCAGCGCCGCCTTGCCGGCCCGCTGAACCGTGACCAGGCGCAACGCACCGTCGCCGCAAGCGATCGTGAGCTGATCGTCCAACACCTCGCCCGGCGTACCCTTTCCAGACAGCACGTTCCCATCAACCACATCGGCCGCAAGCACCTTGATCCGCGCGCCGTCATGCTCGAACCAGGCACCCGGCCAGGGCGCAAAGGCGCGGACATGGCGGTCGAGCTGCACAGCCGGCAGGGCCCAGTCGATCTGCTCCTCGCCGCGTGCGATCTTCGCCGCATAGGTCTCGCCGGCGTCGGGTTGCGCCACAGCCTCCAACGTCCCCGCATCGAGGCCCGCCAACGCGTCGACAATCAACCGGCCGCCCAGTGCAGCCAGCGCGTCATGGAGCACACCGGCGTCGGTCTCGCCGGCGATCGGGATCGCCGCGCGCAACAGCTCGGGGCCGGTGTCGAGCCCGGCATCCATCTGCATGATCGTGACGCCTGTCTCTGCGTCACCCGCCAATATGGCCCGCTGGATCGGTGCGGCGCCGCGCCAGCGCGGCAGCAGAGAGGCGTGGATATTGATGCAACCGTATCTCGGCGCATCGAGCACAGGCTGCGGCAGGATCAGCCCGTAGGCAACGACGACGGCGACATCGAGATCGAGCGCCGCGAAGTCCGCCTGAGCAGCCTCGTCACGCAACGTGGCGGGCGTACGCACCGGAATCCCGGCCGCGTCGGCGTGATCATGGACCGGCGATCGGCGTTCGGCCTGCCCCCGCCCGGCCGGGCGCGGCGGCTGGGTGTAGACGCACGCAACCTCGTGCCCCGCCCCCCGCAACGCGTCGAGGGCCGGAACCGAGAAATCCGGTGTGCCGAGAAAGGCGATACGCATGTTCCGTGCCGTTCCAGTTTCGCCGAGGCCTTTTTTCGTCGAGGCCGTTTCGTGCCGTACAGCAGCGGCGTCGCTGCCGTTTATGCTTGCTGCCGCTTCAGCTTCTTCATCTTGCGCAGGATCATGTTGCGCTTGAGCGGCGTCAGATAATCGATGAACAAAACCCCATCGAGATGATCGATCTCGTGCTGGATACAGGCCGACAGGAGCCCGCTCGCCTCCAGCTCCTGCGTCGCGCCGTCCGGATCAAGAAAGCCGACCTTGATCTCGCGCGACCGCGATACCTCGGCATAGTGATCGGGAATGGACAGACACCCCTCTTCGGCCAGCACGTTTTCATCCGAGCGCCATGTAAGTTCCGGGTTGATCATCCGATAGGGCTCCGGCGCCTCACCTTCGCGCGCCACATCGCACACGATCACGCGCTGGGTCGCGGCCACCTGGGGTGCCGACAGGCCGATCCCGGGCGCGTCGTACATGGTGTCGAGCATATCGTCGAGCAACCGGCGCACGCCGTCATCGATCGACGTGACCGGTTCGCAGTTCAATTTGAGCACCGGGTCCGGCGCCAGAACGATCGGCAGCTTCGCCATCGCGAATGACCTTTAAAACGTGAGAAAACCCATACAATTCCGGCTGTTACCTATGTCCTCCCATGCTCGGCGTCAAGCCGACCGGCGACTCAATGCCGGATTGCTAGAATGCGGCCATGGATATCCTGCTTCTCGTCGTGGCGGTCATCGGTGCCGTCGCCATCGGTGCTGCGGCCACCGCCTATCTGCTCCGCACCCGCGCGGATCAAGCCGCCCCCGAGCCCAACGGCGACGTCATCGCCCTGGCCGAGCGCCTGTCCCAGATGACCGAGGCCCAGGCGGCCCAGCAGGCCCAGCTCGCCCAGACCCTGCAGGCCCAGGAACGCGCGCTCGCCAAGGCCGTCGACGACCGGCTGCAGCTTCTGACCGGGCGGATCAACGAGACCCTGGAGAAGACCAACAAGAGCCAGAAGACCAATCTCGACGAACTCAAGGAACGGTTGGTGCGGATCGACACCGCCCAGAAGAATTTGTCTGATCTCTCGTCCCAGGTCGTCGGGCTGCAGGACATCCTGTCCAACAAGCAAGCGCGCGGCGCGTTCGGCGAGGTCCAGCTTCAGGGCCTGGTGGAGCAAGTGCTGCCGCCCGACAGCTACACCTTCCAGGCGACTCTGGCCGACGGCAAGCGGGCCGATTGCCTGCTCGACCTGCCCAACCCGCCCGGCCCGATCGTGATCGACGCCAAGTTTCCGCTCGAGGCGTGGCGCCAGCTGCAGGCGGCCCAGTCCGATACAGAAAAAAAGGAGGCAGAACGCGCGCTGCGCCGCGATGTCGCCATCCATGTGAAGGCGATCGCCGAGAAATACATCGTCCCGGGCGAGACGGCCGACGCCGCGCTCATGTTTCTGCCGTCCGAGGCGGTCTATGCGGAGCTGCACTCCTCCTTCGCCGATGTCGTCGAGGCGGCCAACCGGGCCAAGGTCTTCATCGTCTCGCCGACGACCCTGTGGGCGCTGCTCAACACCATGCGGGCCGTCATGAAAGACGTGCGCATGAAGGAGGCGGCCGGCGTCATCCAGATCGAGGTCCTGAAAATGCTCGAGGATGTGGACCGGCTCGACAAGCGGGTCGGGCATCTGGAGGCGCATTTCGCGCTGGCCGAGAAGGATATCCGCGAGATCCGTACGTCGACGGGCAAGATCACCCGGCGCGGCGACCAGATTCAGGACATCCAGCTGGGTGAAGGCGACGTTCCGGCGATCGAGGGCTCCCTCAAGGGCCCTGACGACAGCCCCGCAGATGGCCCCGCAGACAGCCCCACAGACAGCGATGACCGCCCGCTCCTGCGCACGGTTGAATAGCTTCTAGACTTCCCGCCGGCTCTTGAGCGCGGCAGTCAGCGTGCCGTCATCCAGATAATCGAGCTCGCCGCCCACCGGCACGCCGTGGGCGAGGCGCGAGATCTTCACGTTGGAATCCGCCAACCGCTCGGTGATGTAATGGGCCGTGGTCTGGCCGGCGACGGTCGCATTGGTCGCGAGGATCACCTCGATCACCGCCTCGGACCGCGCCCGGTCGAGCAGCTTGCCGATCCGCAGATCGTCCGGCCCGACCCCGTCGAGCGCCGACAGGGTGCCACCCAGCACATGGTAGAGGCCGCCATAGGAGGCCGTGCGCTCCAGCGCCCAGAGGTCGGCCACGTCCTCGATCACGCAGATCACGCCGCGATCGCGCTCGATATCGTCGCAAATTCGGCAGGGGTCGACGGAATCGATATTGCCGCACGCGGTGCAGGTTCGGATCGCCGCCACGACGCCCGACAGCGCATCGGCCAGCGGCTGCATGATCTGGCCCGGCCGCTTGATCAGATGCAGCGCCGCGCGCCGCGCCGATCGGGGCCCTAGCCCCGGCAGCTTCGCCAGCAGATCGACGAGCCGTTCGATTTCAGGTGTCGACATACGAACCCGGCGCGTCAGCCGCCAAACGGAAGATTGAATCCGGGCGGCAGCTCCAAACCACCAGTGAGTTCTTTCATCGCATCGGCCGACTGCGCCTCGGATTTCGCCTTCGCGTCGGCATGGGCGGCGACGATCAGATCTTCGAGGATATCCGCCTCGGCGGGATTCACCAGGCTGGGGTCGATCCTGATCCCCTTCATCTCACCCTTGCCGCTCAGGGTCACCGTGACCATCCCGGCTGCCGACGAGCCCTCGACCGACATCTCGGCGAGGCGCTCCTGCATCTCGCCCATCTTGGCCTGCATTTCCTGCGCCTGCTTCATCAGCTGACCGAGATTTTTCATGCGTCATCATCCTCAGTTTCATCATCGTCGTCGGCGGGTGCCGCATCCGGCAGAAGACCGGCTGTGCCCGGGTCGCGTGCTTCGACCTTCTCGATACTGGCGCCGGGAAATGCCTCCAGCGCCGCCCGCACGACCGGGTGTTCGGCCGCTTCGCGATAGGTCGCGGTTTCGGCGGCCTCGTCCTGTTCGGCCAGCGTCGCATCCCCCGCCGCACCCGACACACTCACCTGCCAATGTGCGCCCAACCACTCCCGCAGGCGGTTGAGCACCTGGCCCGGCAGATCAGACGGGGCGTGCTCGTTCGGGCGAAACTCGAGCCGTCCGGGCTCATAGGTCACCATGTGCACGTTGTTGTAGAGATGGCTGCGCAGCGCGATCTCGCGGCGCGTGCCGAAAATCTCGACGAGTTCGCGAAAACCCTGAGGGTCGGCCTGCGCCTGGGGGGCCGAGCTTGGATCGGGCACCGAATCGATAGACGGCATGTCGCGGGGATCAGCGGCCAACGCGTCGGCGCGGCGGCCATTCGCTGCAACGGCCCGCGCGCCGCCACCATTTCCGTCACCATTTCCATCCGCGACAGGGGCGGCATTTTCAGTAGCCGCAGGTACGGCCGACGCGGGTTCACTCTCAAGCTCCTTGATGATGTCGCCGGGTGACGGCATGTCGGCCGTATGGGCCAACCGAATCAGCACCATCTCCGCGGCCGGCATGGCCGACGGCGCGCGCTGCACCTCGCCCACACCCTTCAGCAGCATCTGCCAGGCGCGCGACAGGACCGCGACGCTCAGCCCCTCGGCCATCGCCTGGCCCCGGGTGCGCTCGAGTTCGGACACGGCGGCGTCCTCGGCCGCCTTGGGCACCAGCTTCACCCGCGTGATCCAGTGGCTGAGTTCCAGCAAATCCTGCAGCACCGCCAGCGGATCGGCGCCGGCATCATGCAAGGTGCCCAACCCCGCCAGCGCATCTGCGATGCGCCCGGCCATCAGCGCCTCGAACATATCGAACACGGCGGCACTGTCGGCGGTGCCGAGCATGACGCGGATGTCGTCCTCGCTTGCCGTAGCACCAGTCGAACAAAAGGCCGAGATCGCCTGGTCGAGCAGCGACAGGCCGTCCCGCACCGAACCATCCGCCGCCCGCGCGATCAGGCGCACGGCACCTTCTTCCAGTTTCGCGTCCTCGGCATCCGCGATCCCGCCGAAATGGGCCATCAGCTCGTCCGTGCCGACCCGGCGCAGATCGAAACGCTGGCAGCGCGACAGGACCGTCACCGGCACCTTGCGGATCTCGGTCGTCGCGAAGATGAACTTCACATGTTCGGGTGGTTCCTCCAGCGTCTTCAGCAGCGCGTTGAACGCGTGCCGCGACAGCATGTGAACCTCATCGATGATGTAGACCTTGTAGCGCCCGAACACCGGCCGGTAGCGCACGCCGTCGAGAATTTCGCGGATATCATCGACCCCGGTCCGGCTCGCGGCATCGACCTCGATCACATCGGGGTGGCGGTCCTCGGCGATCGCGACGCATTGCTCATCATCGGCAGCGGGCGAAATCGTCGGGCCGTCCAGCGCATTGAGGCATTTGGCGATGATCCGCGCGGTCGTGGTTTTACCGACGCCGCGCACCCCGGTCAGGATGAAGGCATGGGCCACGCGGTCGAGGTCGAAGGCATTGGTCAGGGTGCGCACCAGCGCTTCTTGGCCGATCAGTTCATCGAAACCCTGAGGTCGGTACTTGCGCGCCAACACCTGATAATCAGGCGCGGCTTCGTTCGTCGCTGTCGGCGGAGTCTTTGGCCCGGGAGTTTCGGGTTCAGCCTTTGCTTCTGCTTTTGCTTCTGTGGCCTTTGCCGGTTCCGGCTCGGATGCACCAGGCTCAGGCACGGCCGGCTCAGGCGCCGCAGGCTCGTCTCCACCGCCATCCAAGAAGCTGGCCTGGTTGGGATCATCGATTGTCGGGCTACCGTCGAGGGACTCATCCGCGTCCGCGACTGGCGGTTCACCCGGCTGGTCTTCAAGGTCGGCGGTCATCGGTGTCACGTGTTCCCGGACAGATTGGCTCAGATACCAATATCCGATTCGGTGTTCGAGGTGGGAGACCGGTTGAATACGACCCGGGCGAAACTCGTTACGGCTGCTTCCTTCCGGACCTGACCGGGTTGGCGAGACGCTCGTCCGCCCGGCCTCCCACGCGCACTATACCAGATCACGGGGCACGATAAACCACGGCCAAACCGACAATTCCGACCTCTTTCCACAGGCCGAAAGCTATGACAGGTTACGAGCCCTATCCCCGCATTCCGCCCTAAATCACTCCGAAGGCCAGCCGGTGCCCAGCAATTACTATTCCAGTGACTATCTCGACCGGGTTTCGCACCTGCGCAACGATCTGGACTGGCTCGCGCAGCAAATGTCTTCGACCAGCAGCCGCCTTCTGCCGGTCTGGCAGCAACACAATCTGGTCGTGAGCGGCGAGACGGTCGCGGCGGCGCAGCTGGAAGTCCACCATATCGAGGCCCTGCGCACCGTCGATGTCGAACCGATCCTGCTGGGTCTGGTGGACGGGACCGCCTATTTCACCCTCGACGTCAGCCACATCCCCGACCCCCACGAGCATGAGATTCTGGCCGCGGCGGGCCTGTTCGAGGATCTGCGCAAGGTCGGCCCCTATGTGGGCCGCAAAGAGGGCAACCTGCTCGCCTATGCCCGCGGCATCAACTACTGGCACCAGCGCCATCGTTTTTGCGGGGTGTGCGGCGCACCGACCCGCAGCGAATCCGCCGGACATCAACGCCGCTGCACCGATGAGGCCTGCAATGCCTCGCATTTTCCGCGCACCGACGTCGCCTGCATCATGCTGGTCTATGACGAGGACCGGATCATCATGGGCAAGTCACCGCGCTTCCAGGGCCGGATGCAGTCGGTTCTGGCGGGATTCCTGGAACCGGGCGAGACGTTGGAAGATTGCGTCGCGCGCGAGGTCTTCGAGGAGGTCGGCGTGCGGGTGACCGATGTCGAATACCAGCACTCCCAGCCCTGGCCGTTCCCCGCCTCCCTGATGGTCGGGTTCCGCGCCCGCGCGCTGGATACGGAGATCACCATCGACGAGAAGGAGCTGTTGTCGGCGGAGTGGCTTTCACGCGCGGAGCTGAAGGCGACCACACCGGAATCGGAGGTACAACTGCCCCGCCCGGACTCGATTGCCCGGCGCCTGATCGAGGAATGGCTCGCCGAGGATTAGGCGGAAACACCCATCATCGTCATGCGCGAGCTTGACCCGCGCATCTTCTCTCCTGGCTGAATGGTGCATGAGATGCCCGGATCAAGTCCGGGCATGACGATCTCACTAGAGACCGCGAACAATATTTCTACTGGTTGCGGTAGTCCGCCGCCGGAAACACGCCTAGCACCCGGACATTCTTCGAGAAATAGTCGAGTTCCTCGAACGCCTGCGCCACCGCGGGATCCGCGGGATGACCCTCGATCTCGGCATAGAAGCGCGCGACCGAGAACCGGTCGCCGGAGATATAGCTTTCCAGCTTGGTGATGTTCACGCCATTGGTGGCAAACCCGCCCATGGCCTTGTAGAGCGCCGCGGGAACCGATCGCACCTGGAAGATCAGCGACGTCATGCACGGCCCGTCCTTGGGGTCCGGGTCGCGCCGCGCGCGAGACAGCACGACGAACCGCGTCGTGTTTCCGATCCGGTCCTCGAACCGCGAGCGCAGCACCTGCAGGTCGTAAATCTCACCCGCCAATGGCGGCGCCAACGCGCCGATGGTCGGATCGCCGAGCTCGGCGACCTCCATGGCCGATCCCGCCGTGTCCGCGCGTGCGGCGATGCGCACGCCCAGCTGCGCCAGCTGCTCACGACACTGGGCCAGCGCCTGGGCATGGCTGCGCACCTCGACGAGGCCTTCGAGTGTCGCATCCTTGGTGGCCAGCAACTGGTACTGCACGTCCAGATAATGCTCGCGGATGATGTAGAGGCTCGATTCCGGCAGCAGATGATGGATATCGGCCACCCGCCCACCGAGCGAATTCTCGATCGGGATCATCGCCAGCGCAGCCTTGCCTTCACTCTCCACCGCCGCAAAGGCATCCTCGAACGTGGCGCAGGCAAGCGGGGTCATGTCCGGAAACGCCTGCTGGCACGCAATGTGCGAGTTGGCGCCGGGAACACCCTGGTAGGCGATGGTCGTGGCCGGATCGCCGGCCTGCTGGTTCGTGTCGGTCATCGTTGATGGCTTCTTTCGCGAAAACGCGCGTGCCTGCTATGCCAGCAATGCCCGCGCGCGTTCAAGATCGGCCGGAGTATCGACACCGAGCGGAACGGTGTCAACGCACGCCGCATCGATCCGCATGCCCGCCTCCAATGCGCGCAATTGCTCGAGCTTCTCCCGCTGCTCGAGCGGGCTGGCCGGCAGGGTGACGAACCGCTCGAGCGCCGCGCGGCGATAGGCATACAGCCCGATGTGATGAAAATGCTCACCCGGGCCCGTCGGCACGGTGGCCCGGCTGAAATAAAGCGCCCGGCCCGATCCGCCCGCCCCGTCTCCCGCCAGCACTGCCTTCACGACATTTGGGTTGTCACGTTCAGATTCCTCAGTGATGGCACAAACCGCCGTGGCGATGTCCACCTGCGGATCACCGAGGACGGCGACCGTTGCCCGCACGATGGCCGGATCAAGCGTTGGAAGATCGCCCTGAAGGTTCACCACCGCGTCATAAACGCCTGCGGAATCAAATTCCGCCAGGGCGGCCTGAATCCGATCCGATCCCGACGGCAGGTCCGGCGCTGTCAGCACCGCCTGGCCACCCGCGGCCTCGACGGCATCGGCGATCTCGGCCTCGGCGCAGGCGATGACCACGGGTCCGACTGCGGCCTCCTCGGCACGGCGAAGGCATTGCACGATCATCGGAAGCCCGCAGATATCGGCCAGCGGTTTGCCCGGCAGGCGCGTGGATGCCATGCGTGCGGGAATCAGAACCACCGGGTTCGTCGGCGGGGTGCGAGTCTCGTCTGGATTCGTCAGGGTTCCGGTCTCCATTACAGGCGCTGCGACCGAATGTCGCGAGGCCCCGATCGGCGCTGGCCGGGGGGCCGGACGAAAGATATATCTCGGAGCGCGAGAACGGAACCGTCACCTCGTCGCGGGGGCCGTGGACAGGTGACCAATCGCTCGCTAAATTCGCGGCGCGCGGGATGTTCCGCCCGCGAAACGATCCGGTTTAGACGGGGAATACGACGTATGGGTGGCGAATCTTACAAGGTTTGGGGAGCGGTCCTCGTGGCGGCGACAGTGGCGCTCGCGATTGGCATCGTGATCAACGAGGCGACGCACACAGATCATCTCGAAACCAATGCCTACAAAGTCGATGTGCTTGAAGGTGCGGTCAAGACAACGGCTGCGCCTGCAACTCCGGCGATTGAGCCGGTCGGCCCGTTGCTGGCCTCCGCAAATATCGCGGCCGGCGAGAAAGCGTTCAAACGCTGCGCGACGTGCCACACCTTCACCAAGGGCGGCGCCAACAAGGTTGGACCGAACCTCTTCGGCGTTGTCGGCAACACCAAGGGCGCCGCCGCAGGCTTCGCCTATTCCGGTGCGCTCAAGGCCATGGCCGGCAGTTGGTCCTATGACGAGCTGAACGCGTTCCTGACCAAACCCAAGGATTTCCTGGCCGGCACCAAGATGACCTTCGCGGGCATCAAGAAGCCGCAGGATCGCGCAAACATCATCGCCTTCCTCCGTCAGCACGCGGACACACCGTTCCCGCTGCCGACCCAGTAGCGGTCAGCCGCCACAGGAAGTAAGTTGCAGGCGGCGCTTCATGCGCCGCTTTGCATATGTGGAGACTCCTCGCGTGTCCGACCCGATCGTCGACCCGGAACTCGAATCCTTTGCCCACACGCTGGCCGACGCGGCCGGCGTCGCAGCACTGCGCTATTTCCGCGCCGGCTTCGACGTGGAACTGAAGGCCGATGCGAGCCCCGTCACCCAGGCCGACCGCGAAGCCGAGACGGCGATGCGCGCGCTGATCGCTCAGACCTATCCCGAACACGGGATCATGGGCGAAGAGCATGGCAGCGAGCGTTTGGATGCAGATCTCGTCTGGGTCCTCGATCCGATCGACGGCACCCGCGCCTTCGTCAATGGCATTCCCCTGTTCGCCACCCTGATCGCGCTGGTGCGCGACGGCGAGCCGATCCTGGGCATGAACGCCTACCCGGCACTGGGCGAACGCTGGTTGGGTATCCGGGGACAGCCGACACGCCACTGGTACGGCCCTAACGAAAGCGGCCCGGTCCAGGTCCGTGCCTGCCCCTCGATCAGCGACGTGCGCCTGTGCACGACCTCGCCCGACATGTTCGATGCCGCTGATGCGGCACGCTACGCGAACCTAAAGGACGCGGTGCGCGACACGCGCTTCGGTACCGATGCCTGGGCCTATGCCATGGTCGCATCGGGCCACACCGATATGGCGGCCGAGTCCAACATGCAGCCCTATGACTATCTGTCCCACGCGGTCGTCATCGACGGCGCCGGCGGCACCATCACCGACTGGGAGGGCCAGCCGCTGCGGATGGACTCGCCCGGCTCCGTGCTCGCGGCGGGCGACGCAGAGCGCCACGCCGAAGCGCTGGCCCTGTTGCAGTCCGCCTGAGGCAAAAGGAGCCCTGTCATGGCACACGACGTTCGCATCGCGATTTCCTGCCCCGACCGCACCGGCCTGCTTTCGGCGCTGACCGGACGGCTGTTCGACCTGGGCGCCGATATGGGCGATGCCAGCTTCGCCGTGCTGGGCGAAGCCGCCGAATTCACCGCCGTCGCCCGCCTGCCCGACGAGGTCGGGACCGACGATGTCCACAACGCGCTGGCGGCACTACCCGAAATCGATGACGCCGAGATCTCGGTCGCGGCTTTCTCTCTCGGGGTCACCCATGGCGAGAGCGCCCAGGTGACTCACCGGGTCGAGGTGCGTGGCACCGACCGGCCGGGGCTGGTCGCGCGCCTGACGGAGGCGTTCGCAGACTATGGCGCAAACATCGTGCGGATGGATTGCCAACGCATATCTGGGGGCCGGGCCGAGGATTACGTCATCCGCATAGAGGCGTGGATTCCCGAGGATCGCGCCGAGACCTGCCTCGCCGCCGTGGACAACACGGCCCAGTCCCTCGGCCTGTCGAGCAGCGCCGAAGCGATTTAGGTTTTGAGGGTTTCGGCCCCAAACCGCTCCATTCTTCAGATAAAACGACCATTCCGGGCCGGAATTGCGGCCGCGCGGCGGCGATCGCTAACTTCCGCGTGAAAAAACGCGGGTTAGCCTTGATTGCCGACCCCTTCTGCCCCCAATTAGAAGACATCGCAGTTTTGGGTCTGGAGGGGTCATGCTCCGCAACAGTTTCATCGCGGCCGTCGCCGGAATAGGTCTCGCCGCAGCAGTCATCGGTGGCGCACACGCGCTCGAGGGCACCAACGGGCCGGCACATGCCCTGGCCATGCACGGGAAGCCGAATTTCGGGCCCGACTTCACCCATTTCGACTACGCCAATCCCGACGCACCCAAGGGCGGCTCGCGGATCTCGGATGCGACCGGCACCTATGACAGCCTCAACCCGTTCATCCTCTCGGGCACGCCCGCCGGGGTCAGCCTGATCTACGATTCTCTGATGGTCCAGTCGGTCGACGAGGCGTTCACCCTCTACTGCCTGTTGTGCGAGACGGTCGAGACCCCCGACGACCGTTCCTGGGTGGAGTTCACCCTGCGTGAGGATGCCCGCTGGCATGACGGGGTGCCCGTCAGCGTCGACGACGTGATCTTCTCGTTCAATGCGCTTCGCGACAAGGGACGGCCCTTCTATCGCTTCTATTATGGCAGCGTGGCGGACGTGGCCCAGACCGGGCCGCGCAGGGTGCGGTTCACCTTCGGCGGCGACCTGAACCCCGAACTGCCGCTGATCATCGGCGAACTGACCATCCTCCCGAAGCATTATTGGGATACCCGCGATTTCGCCAAGACCACCCTTGAGCCGCCGCTCGGGAGCGGCGCCTACCGAATCTCCGACGTCAAACCCGGACGCTCGCTCACCTTCGAACGGGTGCCGGACTACTGGGGCAAGGATCACCCGACCCAGGTGGGATTCAACAATTTCGACAGCATCCGGATCGACTATTTCCGTGATCGCGGCATCGCCCGCGAGGCCTTCAAAGGCGGCAACACGGACATCTGGATCGAGAACTCGGCCAAGGAATGGGCAACGGCCTTTGACGTGCCCGCCGTGCGCGACGGGCGGATCCTCAAGGAAGAGTTCGCCCATGAACGCCCGGCCGGCATGCAGGGTTTCGTCTTCAATGTCCGCAAACCCATCTTCGCCGACCGCCGCGTTCGCAAGGCGCTGACCCTTGCCTGGGATTTCGAGTGGTACAACAAGAACCTCGCCTACAACGCCTATGCGCGCACCGACAGTTACTTCGACAATTCCGAACTCGGCAGCCGCGGGCTTCTGTCCGACGCCGACGCCGAGGAACGCGACATCCTGGAACGCTTCCGCGGACAGCTCCCCGACGAGCTCTACACGCAGGTCTACGCGACGCCGACGACAGACGGTTCGGGCGCGCGGGGCATCCGCAACAATCTCCGCGCGGCCCGCAAGCTGCTGGAGGATGCCGGCTGGGTGATCCGCGACGGGACCCTCACCAACGCCGGAACCGGTGCGACCTTCGGCTTCGAAATCCTGCTGGTGCAACCGACCTTCGAACGCATGGCCCTGCCGTTTGCCCGCAATCTGGAGCGCCTGGGCATTCAGGCAAAGGTCCGCGTCGTGGACGTTGCCCAGTACCAGAACCGCACCGATGCGCGTGACTACGACATGATTATCGGCTCCTGGGGCCAGTCCCTGTCACCGGGCAACGAGCAGCGCGATTACTGGAGCACCAACGCCGCCGAAGCCGCCGGTTCGCGCAATCTCGTCGGCATCCAAGACCCCATAATCGACGAACTGATCGAGCTCGTGATCTCCGCTCCCTCGCGCGAAAGCCTGGTGCAGCGAACCCGGGCACTCGATCGTGCGCTGCTCTGGGGCAACTACGTGATCCCCCAGTTTCACCTGCCCGTCGATCGCATCGCCTTCTGGGACAAGTTCGGTCGACCCGCAAAAATCCCCTTGCTCGGCGAACGCACCAATATCTCCGCCTGGTGGGTAGATCCCGCAAAGGAGGCCGCGCTGGGAACCCGCAAGAGTTCCCCGGACGGTCGCTAGCGCCGGTTCACGCGCGTCGCTAGGTTAACCCCATGCTCGCCTACATCATTCGACGGCTGTTGCTGATCATCCCGACCCTGTTCGGGATCATGATCATCAATTTCGCCGTCATCCAGACCGCACCCGGCGGTCCGGTCGAGCAGATCATCGCGCAAATTCAGGGCAATGCCGTCGATGCCACGGCGCGCGTGACCGGCGGCGGCTCGGATCTCAACCAGGACAGCCTAGGCGAGCAGCAGCGGCTCGATCAGGGCGGCGGGTTCGAGTCCAAGTATCGCGGGGCGCGCGGGCTGCCGCCCGAGCTGATCGCCGAGATCGAGGCAATGGTCGGCTTCGACAAGCCGATCCACGAGCGCTTCATCAACATGATGGGCAACTACGCCACCTTTAATTTCGGCGACAGCTTCTTCCAGGACCGCAAGGTCATCGACCTCGTGCTCGACAAGATGCCCGTGTCGATCAGCCTCGGCCTGTGGACCACGCTGCTGACTTATCTGATCTCGATCCCGCTCGGCATCCGCAAGGCGGTCCGGGACGGCAGCCGGTTCGATGTCTGGACCAGCGGCATTATCATCTTCGGCAACGCGGTACCGTCCTTCCTGTTCGCGGTGCTGCTGATCGTGCTGTTTGCCGGCGGCAGCTTCGTCGACTGGTTCCCCCTGCGCGGTTTGACCTCGGAGAACTGGTCGGAGCTCAGCCTGCTCGGCAAGATCGGCGACTATTTCTGGCACCTGACATTGCCGCTGCTGGCGCTGACGATCGGCGCCTTCGCCGGGCTGACGATGCTGACCAAGAATTCCTTCCTCGACCAGATCAACCAGCAATATGTGGTCACCGCCCGGGCCAAGGGCCTGGACGAGAAACGCGTGCTCTACGGGCATGTCTTCCGCAACGGCATGCTGATCGTGATCGCGGGATTCCCGTCGGCTTTTATCGGCATACTTTTCACCGGATCTCTGCTGATCGAGGTGATCTTTTCCCTCGACGGGCTGGGTTTGCTCGGATTCGAGGCGGCCCTGAACCGGGACTTCCCGGTCCTGTTCGGCACCCTGTTTTTCTTCTCACTGCTCGGGCTGGTGATGAATTTGATCGGCGATCTCGCCTATGTGGCGGTCGATCCGCGCATCGACTTCGAAAGCCGCGAGGTCTGAGATGAGTGTCGCGGACGAGACCCAGCTCGGCGTCCCGGCGCGCACCCGCCTGATGGGCGTGGCGATCACACCCATGACCGCGCGGCGGATCGTCAACTTCCGCGCCAACAAGCGCGGCTACTGGTCCATGTGGATCTTCCTGGTGCTGTTCCTCGTCACCCTGTTTGCCGAGTTCATCGCCAACGACAAGCCCCTGCTGGTGCGCTTCGAGGGTTCCTTCTACACCCCGGTCTTCAACAGCTATCCCGAGACCGCCTTCGGCGGCGACTTCGAGACAGAGGCAGACTATTCGGACCCCTTCGTGGTCGAACTGATCGAGGAAAAGGGCTGGCTGGTGATGCCGCTCATTCCCTACAGCTTCGACACGCCGGTCACCGACCTCACCGTGCCCGCACCCTCACCGCCGTCGCTGCAGAACTGGCTCGGCACCGACGATCAGGCCCGTGACGTGTCCGCGCGGCTGATCTACGGCTTCCGGATCTCCGTGCTGTTCGGCTTCACCCTCACGGTCTTCGCCAGCGTGATTGGCGTCGCAGCGGGTGCGGTGCAGGGCTATTTCGGTGGCTGGACCGATCTCTTGTTCCAACGCTTCATAGAAGTGTGGTCATCCCTGCCCACCTTGTTCCTGTTGATCATCCTCGCCTCCATCGTCGAGCCCACATTCTGGTTGTTGCTGGGGCTGATGCTGCTGTTCAGCTGGGTGTCCCTGGTGGGGGTCGTGCGGGCGGAGTTCCTGCGGGCCCGCAACTTCGACTATGTCCGCGCCGCGCGCGCGCTGGGGATGGGCAACCGGCTGATCATGTTCCGCCATGTGCTGCCCAACGCCATGGTCGCGACATTGACCTTCCTGCCGTTCATAACGGCGGGCTCGGTGACCGTACTGACCTCGCTCGATTTCCTCGGCTTCGGGCTGCCGCCGGGCTCGGCGTCGCTGGGTGAGATGCTGAAGCAGGGCAAGGACAATTTCTTCGCCCCCTGGCTGGGCTTTACCTCCTTCGGCGCAATCGCGATCATGCTCAGCCTGATGATCTTTGTCGGTGAGGCGGTGCGCGACGCATTCGACCCCCGCAAGCAGATTACCGGAGACCATGGCTGATGGCCGATCCGTTGCTTTCAATCCGCGACCTGTCGGTCGATTTCGCGACTCCCAGCGGGGTGGTACACGCGGTGCGCAACATCGCCTTCGATATGGCGCCCGGCGAGACCCTGGCGCTGGTCGGCGAGTCCGGGTCGGGTAAATCCGTCAGCGCGCTGTCGATCCTGCAGCTTCTGCCCTACCCGACCGCCCGCCATCCCAACGGATCGATCCGGTTCGAGGGACAGGAACTCCTGGGCGCCGACGAAGCGACCCTGCGCGGCATCCGCGGCAACGACATCGCGATGATCTTCCAGGAGCCGATGACGTCGCTTAACCCGCTGCACACGATCGAGAAACAGATCAACGAGGTGCTGTTCGTGCACAAGGGCCTGGCCCGCCAGGCCGCCCGCGCGCGCACACTCGAACTGCTGAAGCTGGTCGGATTGGACAATGCCGAACAACGCCTCAACGCCTATCCCCATGAATTGTCCGGCGGCCAGCGGCAACGCGTCATGATCGCGATGGCGCTCGCCAACGAACCCAAGCTGCTGATCGCCGACGAGCCCACCACCGCGCTCGACGTCACGATCCAGGCGCAGATCCTCGAGCTGCTCGACGATCTGAAGGCGAAGTTCGAGATGTCGATCCTGTTCATCACCCATGATCTGGGGATCGTGCGAAAGATGGCAGACCGGGTGGCGGTGATGCAGCAGGGCGAGATTGTCGAGCTGCGCGAGACCGAAGAGCTGTTTGAAAGCCCGTCCCACAGCTACACGAAGCAACTGCTCGACGCCGAGCCGTCGGGCAGCGCCCTGGCACCGGTGCATGGCGCACCCAAGATCATGCAGGCCGACGATCTGAAGGTCTATTTTCCCATCAAGGCGGGCCTGATGCGCCGGGTCGTGGATCATGTCCGCGCCGTTGATGGCATCACCCTGGAAGTGCGCGAAGGCCAGACCGTCGGAGTGGTCGGCGAGTCCGGATCCGGCAAGACCACGCTGGGCCTGGCGCTGCTGCGGCTGATTTCTTCAGACGGCCCGATCGAGTTCGAGGGCCAGGCGATCGAAGGACTGCGCACCCGGGAGATGCGCCCACTGCGCCGCGAGATGCAGGTGGTTTTCCAGGACCCCTACGGTTCGCTTTCGCCGCGCATGTCGATCGCGCAGATCATCGCCGAGGGCCTCAAGGTGCATGGCATCGGCGACAGCCCCACCGAGCGCGATGCGATGATCGTCCAGGTGATGGAAGAGGTCGGCCTCGACCCCGCCGCCCGGCACCGCTATCCCCACGAATTCTCGGGCGGACAGCGTCAGCGCGTGGCCATCGCCCGCGCGCTCGTGCTGAAACCGAAATTCATCGTGCTGGACGAGCCCACCTCGGCGCTCGACCGCTCGGTGCAGGCCCAGATCATCGACCTGCTGCGCGGCCTGCAGGAGAAGTACAAGCTCGCCTATCTGTTCATCAGCCACGATTTGAAGGTCGTGCGCGCGATCTCCAACCACGTGATCGTCATGCAGAACGGCAAGGTTGTGGAACAGGGCCCGGCGACAGAAATATTCGACAGCCCGCGCGAGGACTACACCAAGGCGCTGATGGCCGCCGCGTTCGACCTCGCCGCTGTCGGCGCGGGCGATACGGTCGCCACTTGAACGCCTCAACCTGAACCTCATACTGTCCACGCCATGGCCGTCCTGATCATCGCTTCCCACGACCGCCCCGACTGGTGGTTACGCGAACTCGAGCAACGCGACCCCGCACTCGATGTGCGTATCTGGCCCGATATCGGAGACCCCGCCGACATCACATACGTGCTCGCCTGGAAGCCGCCACCGGGCGCGCTGGCGAGCCTGCCGAACCTGGCCATCGTGTTTTCCCTCGGCGCGGGCGTGGACCATCTGTTCACCGATCCTGATTTTCCCGCCCATGTCGCTGTCGTGCGTGTGGTCGACCCTTACCTGACGGCCGGCATGCGCGAATATGTGCTGCTGCACACGCTGCGCTATCACAAGAACCAGCCCGCGCTCGACCAGCAACAACGCGACCATGTCTGGGACGACCGGGCGCGCGAATTGCGCCGGGCCGACGAACAGGGTGTGGGCATTCTCGGTCTCGGCGAACTCGGTCAGGCCTGCGGCAATGCGCTTGTCGGCCTGAACTTCGACGTCGCCGGCTGGAGCCGCTCTCCGAAAGATCTGCCGGGGATCACCTGCTTTGATGGCCGGGGCGGCCTCGACGCATTGCTCGGCCGTTCGCGCATCCTGATCTGCCTGCTGCCACTCACGCCGGAGACCGACGGCATTCTCAACGCGAATTTGTTCTCGAAGTTGCCCAAGGGGGCCTTCCTGATCAACGCGGCGCGGGGCGGACACATGGTCGAGGAAGACCTGATCCCGGCCCTGGAGTCCGGCCGCCTGGCCCACGCCACGCTGGACGTGTTTCGCGAAGAACCCCTGCCCGGCGATCATCCCTTCTGGGACCACTCGCAGATCACGGTCACGCCCCACAATGCGGCGATCACCGACCCGCGCAGCGTCGTCATCCAAATCCTCGAGGATATCGGCCGCCACCAGCGCGGTGAGGCCCTGTCCAACCAGGTGGATACGGGCCTCGGCTACTAGGGCCGGCGAACAGGACCTGCGGCCTAGGCCATCTCGATCAGGCACCATTTCTGGAACGGCGGCCGTTCGGACAGCACGTCGTACCAACGCCGTAGGTTGGGCAGATCCGGACGTTCGATGTCGAGGCTGAAGAACCGGTGGGCGATGGGTCCGAGCGGAATATCCGCCAGCGTAAATGCATCGCCGGCAACATAGGCGGTCTTCGCGAGCTGCCCGTCGAGGATGGTCATCCCCCGGGCCCAGGCCTGGCGTGACGCCTCGATCTTCGCATTGTCCCGGTCCTCGGGCTTCATGCGGACCAGCCCCACGAGCACCGTGCCCTGATGCGGGGCCACGACCGAGAGCTCCCAGTCCATCCAGCGCTCGACCAGGTTCCGCTCTTCGAACTCCACGGGATAAAGCGCACTCTGTTGCTTGCGGGCGAGATAGCGGATGACGCTGTTGGATTCCCACATCACGAAATCATCGTCGATGACCGTCGGCACCTTGCCGTTCGGATTCATCGCCAGATACTCCGGCGTGTCGTTCTGTCCAAACGCGCCACCGATGTCGTTGTCATGTTCGTAGGCGACACCGGCCTCGTCGCAGAACCACAGCACCTTTTGCACATTGGTGGACGTCGCCCGCCCCAGAATTTTCAGCATTTCAACTCTCCATCAGATGGAAAAGCAGAAGGGCCGCACAATGTGCGGCCCTTCCGTCTCGCGTTCCCCCGATTGACTTCGGGTTTATTCCGCCGCTTCGGCCATATCATGGCCCGCGCGCGCGGTTATCTCGTCGAGTGCGGGTTTCACGACCTCGTTGAACTCGACCATGTTCTGGATGACCTTGTCCTTCGGCATCTGCGCATAGTGATAGATCAGCGTGATGTATTCCGCCGGCATCTCTTCCCACTGCGCAACCAGCTGGTCGCGGACTGAATCGGCCGTGCCAATGCAGTACAGGCCGGAATCCAGCATCGAGCCGATCACGTCGGCCTCATCGAGCTTCCGGCGGCCCATGGCGGCGTAGAAGTTCTTCCAGATGTCGTAGTCATGGGCCATCACGGCATCGACCGCGGCGTCATGGCTTTCGGCGATCTGGAGCCAGCGCACGATGTTCTGGTTCTGACCCGGCAGCCAGTTGAAGCCGTTCTCGGCCGCCGTCTTGGCGTATTGAAGTCCGAGCGGCGCCGCCGTGTTGATGTCGGTGAAGTAGGTCGGAATGAAACCCATCCGCGCGTTGTAGTCGATCGTCTCGGGGCTACCGCTTCCGGACACGAACACCGGCGGGTGCGGATCCTGATACGGCGCCGGGCAAACGCTGACATTCACCACGTTGTTATTCTCATCAACCTCGTCGAGTGCGCCCATACGCTGGGTGACGCCGACCTGGGCGAGCTGCCAGTCATCCACGCCCGTATCGGCGGGGTAAGGAATCTGCCAGGCGCTGCCCTTGTGATTCATCGAATCCTGGGTCCAGGCCTTGAGCACGATCTCGATGTTTTCCTCGAAGACATCGCGGTTGTGCTGGTCGTTCTTCACATCCTTGTCGGAAATGTTGAACCCGCTTTGCGCGAAGCCCGCACCGACCGCTGTCTTGTTGTTCTTGGCCGCCGTCGGGGATTTGGTCGACGTGGTGCCGTAATGCTGACCGAAGACGTTGGTCCAGCGGCTCTGATAGCCGCGCGCGAAACCGACGAAGCTGCGGCCCTGGGACAGGTGATCGATGATCGCCGTCTCCTCGGCCACCCGGATCGGGTTCTGGATGCTCATCACGTAGCCGAGCTGGCCGACCCGCACATTCTTGGTGATCGCTGCCCAGTAGGCATCCATGATCGCCGGCGCCGGGCCGACCTCATAGCCTTCCGACCAGAAGTGATGCTCGATCGTCGCGACGCCCCAGAAGTTGAGGTTGTCGGCGGCCATGATGACTTCATGCCAGCCCTGGACCGTCTCCTGATAGCGTTCCTTGTTGCGGCCGATCGGGCGCAATTTTTCGCGCTCTGCTTCGTTTTCGGCGTGAATAACCGGATAGGTCTGCAGAATCGGTTTAACCATCGGGGCCTCCCAGGGCAGCATTAGTGATTGATATTTAGGGCAGTTTTAACGCCTCACTGATCCAATCACCAATTATGTAAACTAATAATATCCATACATTCTAATTATACCTAAGGCACCGAACATCGACGATATCGGCGCATGACAGGTCGCCGCCAGAAAGCCAGACAGTCTGTCCCCGATGGGGCCCTTAGTTGCCGAAACGCGCCTTGATGGTGGAGAACGCGGCACGCAGGCCCTGCGCCTCGCCACCCGTCGGACGCCCGGGCAGATTTCCGGTGTTCCACGCCATGATATCGAAATGCGCCCATGGCACGTCGTCATCGACGAATTCCTGCAGGAACAGCGCCGCCGTGATGGCGCCGCCGAACGGCCCGTCGCTGGCGCTGGAGATGTCCGCCACCTTGCTGTTGAGCAAGGCGCGGTAGGGCTTGTGCAGCGGCAGACGCCACATGGGATCCGACGTGGCGGCGCCGTGCTTTTCCAGGTCGGCATAGAGCTTGTCGTCATTCGCAAACACCGCCGCCAAACCGGTGCCGACGGCGACACGGGCTGCACCGGTCAGGGTCGCGAAATCCAGCAGCATGTCGGGCTTCTCGCGGCTCGCCTCGGCCAGGCAGTCACCGATCACCAGACGCCCCTCGGCATCCGTATTGGCGTTCTCGACCGTGAGTCCCTTGCGGGTTTGCAAAACATCCCAAGGCCGATAGGCGTTTCCCGCCACCGCGTTTTCCACCGCTCCGATCAGTACCCGCAGCCGCACGGGCAGCTTTGCCGCCATGATCAACTGGCCGAGCGCGAGCGCGTGGGCCGCGCCGCCCATATCCTTTTTCATGCGCAGCATGCCCGCCGCGGGCTTGAGGTCGAGGCCGCCGGTGTCGAAACAGACACCCTTGCCGACCAGCGTCACCTGGGGGCCCTTTGTGCCCCAGCGCATATCGATCAGCCGCGGCGCGTCGTCCGAGGCCCGGCCGACCATGTGGATCATCGGGTAGTTCGCCTTGATCAGGGCATCGCCGGTGGTCACGCGCACCCGCGCCTTGAATGTCCGCCCGACCTTGCGGGCCTCGTTCGCCAGCTCGGACGGCCCCAGATCCTCGGCCGGTATATTGATCAGATCGCGCAGCAGGGTCGTCGCGTCGAGCATCTGACGAACGGCAGTCCGGTCCGCGTTCGCGGGCCAGACGAGATCGGGCCGGGACAGTTTCGCGGCCCGGTAGCGCGTGAATTCATAGGCGGCGAATCCCCAGCCAAGCGCCGCATCATTCGCGACGGATTGCGACAGACGCCCGACAATCTTGAAACTGACGTCCGGCAACCTGGTGGCAAGTGTGGACCAGGACCACATATCGGTCTCTGCACCGGTGACAAACACCGCGCCTTTCACCCCACCCTTCTCATTTGGCAGCATGGCCCAGCTGCCGGGGTGTCCTGAGAAACCCGTCTGCTCGAGCCAGGCGCGCTGTGCGCGCGACAATCCCTTGCGCCAGGCTGCGAGACGGCTGCTCTCGATCACGGCCAGGGTGATCGTATCCTTGCGCGGCCGGGAAATCAGATTGTGGGGCACAGCTTGATCCTTATCGGTGCAAATTCCTGTTCCCCTCGACTGTGCCTCAGGTGCCGGATCGTATCAACGCGACGGGTGACGGAATCACTTCAATCTTTCGCGCGAAGGCACTAGGCTCCCGCGTCGAACGAACACGGGAAAGAATGATGGCACTGAGTGAGAACGACCTTGTGGGCGCCTGGGTTCTCGACGAGATGTACGCCGAGAGCGAGGACGGCACGCGGAGCCACCCGATGGGCCGCGATGCCGGCGGGATGATCATGTATACGCCCGATGGATTTATGTCCGCGATCACCCATTTCGCGGATCGCTTCCTGCCGGCCGACCGGCCGAGCGACGAGGAGCGCGCCGAGGCTTTCTCGAGCTATTTCAACTATTCGGGCACCTGGAGCCTCGAAGACGACACCGTCACCCACACGCTCCAGCACGCGCTGGATCCGAACATGGTGGGCATGTCGCTGTCGCGCGCGATCACCAAAGACGGCGGCAAGATGGTGTTCTCCGGTCTTGGCCCGGATGGTGTCACGCGGCAGTTCATCATCTGGAAACGCCCCGCCTAACGCACAAAACTTGTGAAAATCCGGCGATTGACCGTCTTTCGTGCGGCCAATAGGTTCGCGCTCACACAACAGAAGACAGGAAGAGAGATCTGCAATGATCGACTTTTACACATTTTTTACCCCGAACGGTCGCAAGGTCGCGATCATGCTCGAGGAAACCGGCCTCGATTACACGGTTCATTCGGTCAACATTTCCAAGGATGAGCAGTTCGATCCGGACTTCCTGAAGATCAGCCCGAACAACAAGATTCCGGCGATCGTCGACCGAGACAACAACGACTATCCGTTGTTCGAGACGGGCGCAATCCTGCTGTACCTCGCCGAGAAAACCGGCCAGTTCCTCAACACCACGGACCGCGACACCTATTGGCGCACCATGGAATGGCTGATGTGGCAGATGGGTGGCTACGGCCCGATCCTGGGGCAGGTCCATCACTTCACGAAGTACAACCCCGAGGCGTCCGAGTATGCCCGGACCCGCTATGAGGTCGAGGCGCGCCGCCTCTACGGTGTGCTCGACAAGCGCCTCGAGGGCCGCGACTACATTGTCGACGAATACTCGATCGCGGACATGGCCGTCTGGCCTTGGGCCGCCCGCCACAATTGGCAGGAGATCGACCTGAACGAGTATCCGAACGTGCGGCGCTGGTACATGTCCGTGCTCGACCGCCCGGCGGTACAGCGCGCCTGGAACATTCCGGAGAATGATCAGCCGCTGCCGATACCCGAGTAGGTCGTCCCACGAACACACCCGGACCCAATCCCGAAACGAAACCGGCGCCCCAAGGGCGCCGGTTTTGCATTCCGTTTTCGCATTTTAGTAAGCTCGTCCTCAACCCGCATTCAACCCCACGGATTGCCGTGGATGCCGCACTCGCTCTTGTCGAGCCCGGCCCAGCGACCCGCACGCGGATCTTCTCCCGCCGCGACCGGGCGCGTGCAGGGATGGCACCCGATCGACAGATAGCCGAACTCCCACAGCGGATGCCGGGGCAGATCATGAGCCTCGAAATAGGCCTCCACATCGCTCGGTGACCAGCCGGCCAGCGGATTGATCTTTACGCGCTTGCTCTCAACCTCGACGACCGGCAGCGTGATACGGCGACCACCCTGAAACCGCTTGCGGCCCGTGATCCAGGCGTCGAACCCTTCGAGCGACCGTTCCATCGGCACGACCTTGCGCAACCGGCAACATGCCTCCGGATCGGACTTCCATAACATCCCATCCGGATCCGCCTTCGTGACGTCCTGGGTGTCCGGGTGCTGCACACGAATATTGGTCAGCCCCAGGCGGTCCGACAGGTCCCGCTGATACTGCAGGGTCTGGGCAAATAGCTGGCCGGAATCGAGAAAGATCACCGGGGTCGCGGGATCGATCGCCGCGATCATATGCAGGACGACCGCCGACTCCGCGCCGAACGACGAAAGCGCGGCGACACGGAACGGGAACACATCTTCTATCGCCGCCCGCAGAACTTGGTCGCCCGCACCGTCCGGCACCAGATTCATCAACCGCGCGGCCCGCATATGGGCCGCGTTGTGTGATTGCAACGGGACCTCGTATTCGCCGCGCATGACCTATCCGCTCGTCCCGTTCGAGAACGCGCGCGACGGGTGGTTACGCGTCGACGCCGCCGATTGGCGGCGGTCCGTCGCCGTCTGATAGACAACGCCAATCTCGTCGAAGGCCTCCAGCGCCTCGGCCGCCGCGGTGCCACCGGCATATTCGAAACTGTCGAACCCGCAGCGCTCGAGAAACGCCAACTGATCACGAAGAACATTGCCGACCGCACGCAGCTCGCCGGTGAAGCCGAACCGTTCGCGCAGCAAACGCGCCGTCGAATAGCCCCGGCCATCCTTGAATTGATCGAACGGGACGGCAATGAGGTCCAGCCGGGCCACATCCTCGGACAGGCTTTCAGCTTCTGTGTCGGGGTCGAGCCGCACGCCGATCGGCGCGTTGCGTCCGGACAATTGTTCGCGCTCCGCCCGCCAGCGTTTGAGCGGCACTATCGCGCCGCCTTCGGCCGGGACGGACGCGCCATCGGCGATATAGAGCCAGCCGTCCTCGGACAACTCGCGATCCTTAATTAACGCCATAGAGGGCCTCCTTGAACGGATCGGCACCGAGCCGCCGGTAGGTATCGAGAAAACGTTCGCCATCGGCGCGGACAGCCAAGTAGGCGTCGGTCAGCGTTTCGATCGCATTGACCACTTTGTCGTAGGGAAATGCCGGACCGACGATCTCCCCGACGCTTGCATCTTCCGCGCCGCTGCCGCCGAGCGTGATCTGGTAATACTCCTCGCCCTTCCGGTCGACGCCGAGAATGCCGATATGGCCCACATGATGGTGACCGCACGCGTTGATGCAGCCTGAGATTTTAAGCTTCAGCTCGCCAATATCGTGCTGACGGTCCAGATCGGCGAAACGCTCGCTGATCTCCTGGGCCAGCGGGATCGAGCGGGCATTCGCCAGCGCGCAATAATCCATCCCGGGGCAGGCGATCATATCGCTGACGAGCCCCAGATTCGGCGTGTGCAAATCATAGGATTTGAGGGTCTGCCAGACCGCATACAGCTCATCCTGGCGGACATGAGGCAGCACGAGATTCTGCTCATGGGTCACCCGAATCTCCGAGAGGCTGAACCGTTCCGCCAACGCGGCGACCGCGTCCATCTGTTCGGCCGAGGCGTCGCCCGGGACCCCTCCGATGGGCTTGAGCGAGATATTGGCGATGGCGTAGCCGTCGGCCTTGTGGGGCGCGACGTTGGTATCCACCCAATGGGCGAAGTCTACGTCTCCCGCGATGTCCCGCGTCAGGGTCTCGGCCGCATCGCCGGCCGCGTCATAGAGCGGCGGATTAAAGAACGCCGCGACGCGCTCGCGCTCGCCGGCAGGTAGCTCCACCGCCGTGTCGCGGATTTGTTCCCACTCGCGTTCCACCATCTCGGTGAACTTCTCGGCACCGGTCTCGTGAACCAGTATCTTGATCCGCGCCTTGTACATGTTGTCGCGACGGCCGAGCTGGTTGTAGACCCGCAGAACGGCCTCCAGATAGGACAGCAGGTGCTTCTCGGGCAGGAAGTCGCGGATGGACGGTCCGACCATCGGGGTCCGGCCCAGGCCGCCGCCGACAATCACCTCGAAGCCCAGTTCGCCGGCCGCATCACGCTTGGCGATCAGGCCGATATCATGGACCTTTACCGCGGCGCGATCAGACTGGTCACCCGTGACGGCGATCTTGAACTTGCGCGGCAGAAACGTGAATTCCGGATGCAGGGTAGACCACTGCCGGATGATCTCGGCGTGGATGCGCGGGTCGATTACCTCGTCTGCGCCAACACCGGCATACTGATCGGCGGTGACGTTGCGGATGCAATTTCCGCTGGTCTGCAGCGCATGCATCTGCACGCTGGCGAGTTCGGCCAGGAGGTCGGGAAGCTCTTCGAGTTTCGGCCAGTTGAACTGAAGATTCTGGCGAGTCGTGAAGTGACCGTAGCCGCGGTCATACTTGCGCGCGATCCAGGCGAGCTTGCGCATCTGCTCGGCCGACAGCGTGCCATAGGGAATGGCGACACGCAGCATGTAGGCATGCAGTTGCAGATACACACCGTTCATCAGGCGGAGCGGCTTGAACTCGTCCTCGCTCAGTTCGCCGGCGATGCGGCGACGGACCTGATCACGGAACTGATTGACCCGCTGGTCGACCATGGTCTGGTCGATTTCATCATAGATATACATGCACCTATTTCCCCTGTGTGCCGCTGTCGTGTGCGCCCGTCTCGGGCGCCCAGTTCTGCTTGCTCAGATCGGACCGGATACTCGGCCCGGTCGCGCGAATGAATTCCCGGTATTTGGTCGGACGGACCTCGCCGTCGACCTCGGCCACGTCGATCAGGTAGGGGTCGATCACGACCCGGTCCTGCTCGGCCTGTTTGGCATGCGCCAGCAAACCGTCCGCGGTCGGCTCATCCAGCGCGATCACGCTGCCGGCTATGAATTCGGACCAGCTGTTGTCCGCGGCCAGATAGACGACGACCCCGTCGCCCAGCCGATTTGCCGAAATTACCTGCTGTGACATCGTTTGTTCTCCTAAACGGCCAGGGCGTTGGGGATATTTGACGTGCTGAATACGAGTTCTCGCGCGGCGTCGGCCAGCGCCGCCACCTCGCCAATCACGATCAGCGCGGGCGCACCCACCTGTGCGGTGCGGACCAGCGACGGGACGTTCGCCAGGGTGCCGACAATGACCCGCTCATCCGGCCGTGTGCCGTTTTCGATTATGGCAATCGGCGTGTCGGGTGCGCGGCCGTGACCGATCAGTTGCCTGGCGAGACTGCCGGCCCGGGACACGCCCATATAGACAACCAGGGTGTGGCGCGGACCGGAAAGAGCCGACCAATCCACATCCGGTTCGCCGTCGACACCATGGCCGGTCACAAAGGTGACGGCTGAAGCATGGTCGCGATGGGTCAGCGGCAGCCCGGCCGACGCCGCGCAACCGGTGGCCGCCGTGATTCCGGGGATGACGGCAGTGCTGATGCCCGCAGCGCGCAGACGCTCGACCTCCTCGCCGCCGCGGCCGAAGACGAACGGGTCGCCACCTTTCAGGCGGACCACCCGGCGCCCGGCCCGGGCATGGGTGACCAGGAGCTCGTTGATCTGATCCTGGGGCACGGCGTGGTTCGACCGCGCCTTGCCGACATAGATGCGCTCGGCGTCACGCCGCACGAGATCAAGGATTTCGTCGCCGATGAGGCGGTCATAGACCACGAGGTCGGCGTCCTGCAGCGCTCGCAGGGCCTTCACCGTGAGAAGTTCCGGGTCGCCCGGCCCCGCGCCAACGATATCGACATGCCCGTATGCGACCTCACCCGCATGTCGCCGGTTAATGCGCGACAGCATCGCCTCGCGCGCATCCGTCTCACGCCCGGCCAGAACGTCACGCGCAATGGGGCCGTCAATGATGTCTTCCCACAGCCGGCGACGCGCATCGAAGCTGTCGACTTTCGCCTTCACCGCGCTTCGGAAACTGTTCAGAAAGTTTGCCAGGCGACCGAGATTGGTCGGCAGGAGCGTCTCGATCTGTTCACGCAGGCGCCGCGCCAGGACCGGGGACGAACCGTTGGTGGAGATGCCGATGGTGACCGGCGACCGGTCGACGATCGAGGGGACGATGAAGGACGAGAGTTCGGGCCGGTCGACGATATTGACCGGGATTGCGGCCTCTTTTGCGGCGTCGGCGACGGCCGCATCCAATTCGTCATCGCCCATCGCACCGATCACCAGGGTCATGCCGGCAACGTCGGCGGGATCAAACGCGCGGCGCTCCCAGCGTAGACGGCCCTGGGCGGCCCAATCCGCGACTTCTCCCAGGCCTTGAGGCGCGACGACGCGGACATCCGCACCCGCCGCCAGGAGCAGGCGGGCCTTCGCGACAGCGGCCGCACCCGCGCCGACCAGCAGGACGGGGCGCTTACGAAGGCGGAAGAAAAGAGGAAGGTTTTCCATTATATCACACTAATTATTCGTGTATTATTCTATTCAACATATAACTACGTCATTAATTAACAGAGTCCAGCGAAAATATGTGAAAATATCGAACATCGCCGGAAAACCAGCCGTTTCGGGATGTCACAGGTCCTTGGGCAGCGATCCGGGGCGATCCGGTTGCCTCACAGATCTGTGGTTGGTTTTCGCACCCACCACGTCCCACCTGTTAGCCATGATGAAAAATCCGATTACCCAAAACCCGAAAACCCACCGTTCCCTCGCAATCGCATTGGTTGCTGCCCTCGCGCTGAGCGCCTGTGCCGGTGCCGGCACCACGAACGACGGCAAGACGGAACTCGACCTGCGCGACTTCGACCGCCAGCTCCAGGACACGATCGGCGGCGCATGACTTGACGCCCCCGGGCGGGCTGCTGCACATCTGAGCGCGCGGGCTAGTCACCGGGGGAACACGCATGAGTTTCGAGGCCAAAACATTCGAGACGGCACAACTCGAGGAAAACGTCGACGCCATCGCGCCCGACGGATCGGAGATCCGCGTGATGGGCGCGCGACCGGGCGGCACCTTCGCCCACTGCACCCTGCCGGCTGGCGCTATGTCGCTGGCCGTGCGCCATCGTACGGTCGAGGAGATCTGGTACTTCCTGTCGGGCGAAGGCGAAGTCTGGCGGGCCCTCGACGGCAACGAAGAGGTGACCCCGGTCACCACCGGCACCGCGTTGACGATCCCACTGGGCACGCATTTTCAGTTCCGCACCATCGGCGACGAACCGCTGCGGTTTGTGCTGTCGACCATGCCCCCCTGGCCGGGCGAGGACGAGGCGGTGCGGGTGGACGATCATTGGCCGGTCACCGATTGAAGCGAGCGGGCCTAAACGCCTAAGCTGCCACTCACGACATTCCAGACGGGGACACACCGATGAAATTCTATGATTGCGCGACAGCGCCCAGCCCGCGCCTGGTGCGCATGTTCATCGCCGAGAAGGGTCTGAGCGACACCATCGAGACCGTCGAGGTCAATCTGGGTGAGCAGGAACAGATGGGCGAGGCGTTCCGCGCCATCAACCCGTTCTGCACCGTGCCTGTGCTCGAGACCGATGACGGCGAGCGTTACTTCTCGAGCCAGGGCTGCTGGCGCTATCTTGAGGAGACCCATCCCGATCCGGTGCTGCTGGGCCGGGACGCCTGCGAGAAGGCCGCCGTGGCCGACTGGGTCTGGCGGGCCGAGCAGGAAGGCTTCCTTGCCGTCGGCGAAGGGCTGCGCAACGCCGCCAAGCGCCTGGCCGACCGGGCGCTGACCGGGCCGCACAATTACGCGCAGATCCCGGACCTGGCCGAACGCGGCAAACTCAGGGTTACGCATTTCTTCGCGCTGCTCGATGCGACACTGGCGGACCGGGAGCATCTCGCCGGCGACACCTTCTCGGCCGCCGACATCATGGCCTTCGCCACCGTCGAGTTCGCCGGCTGGCTGAAGCTCACCCTGCCCGAAGATGCCACCCACGCCCGGCGCTGGTTCGACGCCGTGAAGGCGCGCCCCAGCGCGGCGGTCTAGGAACCCAGTTCAGGTGCAGCGACAGAATCCGCTCGACAGGCGCCCACCGGAACCTATTTGATACCTGCAACGGCACAACCATTCGCGAGACGTCCCATGACGCAACCGGCATACGACACCCAGGATCTCCCGTTCATCGAAGCCTCGGTGAACTACGTCGTCGACAACGGCATCAAGCCGGTCACCCATATTTCGCCCTACGGCGAGTCCAACCGACGCGACGAGACCCCGGACCACCGCACGGTGCCGGTCTATGACGGGCGCTCCGTCGCGGACGAGCTCACCCTCGATGCGAACGGGTTCGAGTTCCACAACCGGCCGACCGCGGTCACCGACAACACAACCATTTCGGGCGAGACCATCGACTACGGCCCTTGCGCCTTCATGGACAGCTACGCGCCGGACACGGTCTTCAGTTCCATCGACACCCAAGGCCGCTACGCCTATGGCAACCAGCCTGACATTCTGGGCTGGAATCTTGCGCGACTGGCAGAAACCCTGATCCCGTTGATTGATCCCGACAAGGACGGCGCAATCGAGATTTTGACCGACGTAATCAACACCACCCCCGCGCGCTATGACGCGCACTGGACGGCGGCAATGCGCCGGAAAATTGGCCTGACCACGGAACAAGCAGCGGATGGCGAACTGATCGGCGGTCTTTTGACAGCGATGCATCAAGGCGGTGCCGACTTCACTTTGGTTTTCCGTCACTTGGCAACGGCGGTACGTGGCAATGCGATCCCTGTGCAGGGCCAGTTCGCCGAGCTTTCCGCCATCAACACTTGGTTGGAAAACTGGCGCGCGCGGCTGTCCGGAGAAGATGTCGAAGCAGAGGCACGCGCAGATGCGATGGACCGGATCAATCCGATCTATATCCCGCGCAATCACAAGGTCGAAGAGGCTCTAACCGCTGCAGTCGAGCACGAGGACATGTCCCCCTTCGAGGCGCTGCTCGCTGCCGTGAGTCATCCGTTCGATGTGATTGCAGGTCAAGAGAGCTACGCCGAACCCGGAGCGCAAACGACCCTGCCCTACCAGACTTTTTGCGGCACCTGACCCGGCGTCTAGACCGCAACACCGCCCGTTACTCCGAGCTGTTGACGACCACACGGTCCGGTCCGATCAACTGATGAGGGCTCAACCGGAATCAAACTCTCGACTACCCTTCTCCAGCAGTCCGAGGACGTGGACAGAGAATGAGCGCCATACATCTGAAGGGCGCGCTCCAGAGGGGTGTGAAGCTGTGATTTTCACAGATGGTCGCCAGACAATCACGAAGGCTTGAGACATCGCGCGCCGAATTCATTCGGAATAGGGCCGCGCATGCGGTGTTCTTACATAGGTGTGACGGGAGATTAATGGCGGAGGGAGAGGGATTTGGTCGTTAACAGGCTTTCCGGTTGCACGAATAGGAATCTGAACTAACCGCCCAGAGCAGGTTCAAATCGGGGGCAGGATCTGTTCAAGCTCCTACAATTCATCGAGCAGTCTGAGCATTCGATCATGTTAATGTGACAATGCCCGCGGGACAGTGTCCCAGGGCCACGGCTCACGGGCCACGGGGGTGCTTTGTGGAAGCTTTTATTCTTCAGGTAATAGGGCCTAATCGGGGTGAGGCCAAAACGCCCAACCTATAACCCTAGCAATGAGAAAAGCGGCAATGAAGAAAGGCCGTAACGTCGCGCCAGTGCTCGGGACGTACCTTGTGGAACCACTTGTGCCCTCCTGGATATTTGTCCTTGAACGCAAAATCCTGACTGACCTGCGAGAGACGCGGTGCTAGCAGCCGACTCGTAACCCTCCGAATTTGGCGCATGTCGTCGGCGCCGACAGTCAATAAAACAGGCAGCGTCAGGGTCTCTATACGGGGGTCTTTGCCGGCCGAGCGAAGGCCAAATTTTCTCGCCGAGCGCAAGGTAGCCGGCGACATGAGAACGGCCGCCGCGTAGTTGGCATTCTCCAGCAGAGACCACAAGGTGACATTACCGCCTTCAGAGAAACCGATGACGGCGATCTTGTCGGCCGCCACCCTGGGGCTTGCCGTGAGGTATGCGCGCGCCGCATGCACAGTGCGAATGCCTCCCTCGACAACGCCGTCCCAGGCCGCCTCGGAGCCAACCGTCTGACCGCGTTCGAAACGGGCCGTATCGCTGTTGAACTCCCTAATAGGCGCCAGAGCGACATAGCCGGCATCGGCAATTGCCCGCACATAATCCTTGACGTCATAGCCCTTGGCCGCGGCGCCGTCATATCCGAACTGGCGTACGCCCGTACCGTGATTGTAGATGACCGCCGGCCGCCGCCCCGCCTGCTTGGGTTCGGCGTAGAGTGCGCTCACGGTTTCCCCCGCCGAGGTGTGCAGTGTCACCCAAGAGACAACGGTATTCGAAGCCGCTGTTGACTGGCAAGCCGCGATGATCGAGCCTAGGAAACCGAGAACTAATAGACTGAAAGTTTTATTCATCGCTGTTCTCTTCCTTAATCCGACATTTCCCAAATGATCCTGTCTAGCCTCCTTTGGGCGGCCGTCAGATTTTTGATCGGGGGAGTGAATAACGATATGTCTAAAAGCGGGAGCCCACAAGGCTAACGCTGCCTAGGCTCATGCCTCAAGAACTATGTCCTCCGATCAAACACTACCGATACGGCCGAGTATCTAATCCCGGGATCGAAACAGCGGCCCGGGCCCTTGGGCCGCGGTGAGTGGTGCTTGACCCGATCCGGGATCCCGCTCCACCGTCAACTCGCCGATTTTAGCATGCAGATCCTTGATGCGGCTGGCAGCCCACCCCCCCGCCGCCCTGAACCGTGCCTTTTGATCCGAGGCTGCTGAACGGGTCTCGGACTTAAACAATTACCGAGAGGCCGCACGGGCCCCTGGCCGTTTTCCGCGGTGCGGGGTCCAGGGGCCGAGCTAGCCAGTCCTCAAGCCCAGGAACGCTATGCCCAGACCACGATTCCGGCATCGATGGAAGGTTGGAGCCAAGCGTTAAGGGATCCGACTTGGCCGCCTTGACCGCCTAGCAATGAAAAAAGTGGCAATAAATGCGGCAATTTTTTTGAGGCCCCTCGGCTGAAGAGGGAGACCAGCGAACAAAAAAACCCGCTAACTCATTGATTTAAAAGGCTTAATTTTGGTTGCGGGGGGGGCCGAAGCCACCTGCACCGAACAAATACAAAAATGTATGTGGAGTTTGCGACTCTCTGGCTCACATATCGGAACGAACCGACTCCGCCGGAACCGTGCTGCCTTGTGGCAGATGTCGATGCCTCGCTCGGACGGAAGATTCTCGACTTGGCGCAGCGAAAGCGGGTAGCGCAAATACATCATCGCCGTGAGGTGGATGACTTCGGGCGACGAGTTGAAGTAGCGAAACGGATTCTTCATCCGACCAAGCTACGAACCACCCTACTAAGCTAGAAGGCAGTTTGCTTTGACAGTGCCCCTCGGGGTCTAATTTGCGGGCTGCATGGGCGGCGTTATGGCTGAGAGCAAAGCACGACAGGCGGAGTCAAAGATGGAACGTATTATTCCTGACACAGGCCGTTTCGTTGGCCGTGTTTGGCGACCCGATCTGGGCGGTGCATCGATCGTCGAGATACGGGACGGACAGGTCTTCGATGTCACATGCAAGAATATTCCGACGATGCGAGATCTACTGGAACACGATGATCCTCCTCGTCTACTTCGCGAGAACTCGGGAGAACAAATCGGTAGCCTAGATGAAATCGTCGAAGCGACGCGGCACTCATGTGGTGTCATGGTCGAAGCAGACGTGCTGCTTGCGCCGTTCGATTTGCAGGCGGTGAAAGCCTGCGGCGTTACATTTGTCGGTTCCATGGTCGAACGCGTGATCGAGGAACGCGCGGCCGGCGATTTTTCTCTGGCGGCTGCCATACGTGAACGCATAGGTCGCTCAATCGGCAACAACCTGCGCAACATTGTGCCGGGATCAGCAGAAGCCTCCAAGGTCAAGGACGTGCTCGTCGAGGAAGGCCTTTGGTCTCAGTATCTCGAAGTCGGGATCGGTCCTGATGCCGAGATTTTCACAAAGGCCCAACCGATGGCCTCCGTCGGCTGGGGGGCAGAAATCGGGCTCCATCCGATCTCCGTATGGAACAACCCTGAACCCGAAATCGTGCTCGCAGTCGACAGCAAGGGACGCATAAAAGGCGCAGCCTTGGGGAACGACGTCAATTTGAGAGACGTCGAAGGACGTTCGGCTCTGTTGCTGGGGAAAGCCAAGGACAACAACGCATCATCGGCGATTGGGCCTTTCATAAGGCTGTTCGATGAATCATTTGACCTGAACCACGTGCGCGAAGCCGACATTGAATTGGTGGTTGTAGGGGAGGACGGGTACCGCCTCGAGGGGGCAAGCTCCATGCGCGAAATTAGCCGCGATCCCCTCGACCTCGTTGGTCAGGCGATCGGGCGACACCACCAGTACCCCGAAGGCATGGCTCTATTCATGGGGACCCTGTTTGCACCGATCGAGGATCGCGACGATCCCGGGCAAGGCTTTACCCACAAACTTGGCGATCTGGTCACAATCAAGAGCGCGATGTTGGGCACACTGGAAAACACGGTGCGCCTTTCGACGGAATGCCCCGAATGGACTTTCGGAACTACCAGCCTGATGCGTAATCTCGCCTCTCGCCAGCTTCTTTGATCGACCCCGAAAGGCGAATTTCTAGCTCCACTTTCGACCAGGCATGTGGTTCATCACGCTCTTCGCGATACCACCGTCAATATCGAGCGTCGCCGCCGTGACGTAGTCGGCCTCGTCGGACAATAGAAACAGGATGCCGTTGGCTATGTCTTCGGGTTGGCCGACACGGCCGAGCGGTGTCACATCGCTGCGCGCCTGTTTGATCTCGGGATCCTGGAGATAGGCCGTCAGTGGCGTCTCCGTGTGACCGGGACACACGGCGTTAGCACGAATGCCATACTGGGCCCATTCGATCGCGAGATGCTGAGCCAGCATGATCAACCCCGCCTTGGTCGTGGAGTAGGCGCCTGACATCCCGTAGGGATTGCGGCCGCCGTTCGACGAGAGCATGACGATCGAACCCTTGCGACCATTGTCGATCATCCAGCGACCCGCCGCCTGGCTCATCAGGAAACTACCCGTCAGGCCGATTTCAAGCACTAGATTCCAGTCTGCGTGGGCCAGGTCCTTGAGCGGCCCCGGCGCCATCTTGATCGCGCTGTTCACGACGCCATCGACAGAGCCGAACCGTGCCACCGCAAGATCGACGGCAGCCTCGCAGGACGCCGGATCGCTGACATCGAGATGGAAAAACACCGCCTTATCGCCAATTGCCGCCGCAAGCCCTTCGCCAGCCTCGTCATTGACGTCGCCAATGACGACCTGTCCGCCCCGCTGGACGAACATTTCCGCCGTCTTCGCGCCGATACCGCTTGCACCGCCTGTAACGATGCATACCTTGTTCTCGAATTGCGTCATCGCTTTGTCGCTTCTCCTGCTTCGCCGGCCATCCCGCAGCGGGTCAGCTTGCCTCGTAGTCCATGCTCTTGCCGCCCCATTTCCGGCCGGGCGTGTGCATCATCTTGCTTTCGGCCTGGCCACCATCAACTTTCAGCATAGCGGCATTGACGTAACTGGCGCGGTCCGACAGCAGGAACACGCAAGCCTCGGCAATCTCTTCCGGCTGGCCCACTCGCCCCATGGGCACGACTGCCGCTCGGCCAGCGGCAATCTCCGGGTCATCAAACATCGCCTGGGTCAGCGGCGTCGGCACCTGACCCGGCAAAACAGTGTTGGCGCGCACGCCGCGGCCGCCCCATTCGACACCAAAGAGATTGCCGAGCATCACATTGCCCGCTTTGGCAATGGAATAGGCGCCAGCGCCGTTATAGGCCTGCACACCGCCGACCGACGACACGAACACGATCGAACCGCTACCCCGTTCCAGCATCACCCGACCGGCTGCCTGGGCGCACAGGAAATAGCCCTTCAGGCCAATATCAATGACCATGTCCCACTCTTCTTCGGAGAGTTCCTCCAGCTTGGCCGGCTTTTGTTTGATCGCACAACAGACAATTCCGTCGATGGTGCCGAAGGCGGCAACGGCCTCGTCTGCCATACGCTGAGCGTCAGCCACTTTCGAGGTGTCCATCTCGACGACGAGCGCCTCGCGGCCCTTCGCGCGCACTAACTCAGCGGTCGCGTCGGCGGCAACCCGGTCGATATCGGCGACCGCTATATCCGCGCCTTCGTTCGCTGCCAACACCGCACTTGCCCGGCCAATACCGCTGGCACCGCCGGTAATGATAATCTTCTTTCCCTCAAGCATCATAACAACTAACTCCCGATGGTGGTGCGTTTGGCTTTCGCGCGTTTAATCGAAGGCGAGACTGGGCAGCCACAGCGCCAGCCAAGGGAATGCGATCAACAGCGCGAGGGTGACTAGCTCGACCTGCAGGAACCACCAGATTCCGCCGAAGATCTCGCGTAGCGAGAAAGACGGTACGACGCTCTTGAGAACAAACGCATTGAGCCCGATCGGCGGTGTGATCATGCCGATTTCAAGCGTCTTGGCAACGATAATGCCGATCCAGATCGGATGCAGTCCGAGCGCCACCAAGGGCGGCACGAAGATCGGCACCGTGAGAAACATCACTGAAATCGGATCAACAATACAGCCGAGCGCCAGCAGCAAAACCACATAGCCGAGCAACAGGACTATCGGTGGCACGTCGAGCGCGATGATGTATTCCGAAACGGCGGTCGATCCCCCGCTAATCGCCAAATACGACGTGAATATCAGTGCGCCGACCAGGACAATGAAAATAACCGATGTAGTCGTCGCGGTTTCGAGGAATACTTCCCTGACCATCGAGAAAGAGAGTTTTCGGCGCACCATGGCAATGATGAATGCTCCGGCCGCGCCGAGGGCGCCGGCTTCGGTTGGTGTGAACACGCCTGCATAGATGCCTCCGATCACCAGGCCGCCGAGCGCCAGAAAGCTCCACACGCCCCTCAGCGACCGCATTCGCTCATCTCGACCGGCCCGCGGCAGGGTCGGTGCCAGTTCGGGATTCCGTCGGACACGTATGTAGATCATCAGGACGAACGCCAACGCCGTCATGATCCCCGGAATGATTCCCGCGATCAGTAGTTGCGGAACGGATTCGCGGGCAATAATGCCGAATACGATCAAGTTAATGCTGGGCGGGATCATCCCTGCCAGGGTACCCACGGTTGCCACGCAACCGGCCGCCAGCCTTCGATCGACTTTCAGTCGCAGCATCTCGGGTATGGCGACCCGGCCGAACACCGCCGTGGATGAGGTTGTCGAGCCCGAACATGCGGCGAAACCCACCGCGGCCACGGTCGTCGCCAGGACCACGCTCCCTTTCAGATGACCGAGCCAGGCGCGAGCGGCCCCGTAGATGTCCTGTGTGATGCCGGCCTTGGCCGCGACATGCCCCATGAGCAGGAACAGCGGAATGGCAGATAGCGCGTATCCCGACCCGATGTCGAAAAGCCGCCCGCCGATTGTGTCCATGGTGATGCCCGGGCCGCGCACAAGCGAGAATCCCAGCGCGCCGGCGAGCAGAAGAACGATGCCAATCGGTATCCGCAGAACCAACATAAACGCGGCGAGAACGAGAACCAGCGGTATTCCAAGCTCATCGCTCATGATGCGTCCTCCACCTGCTCGGAGAGCGCACGCGCGGCGGTCTGACGCGCCGCCTCTTCCTCGTAAAGCTCACCCGTGGTCGCCAGGCGCAGGAATTGGGTGAGGAACCGCAGCGCTAGTAACCCGCACCCGACCGGAACGCCGGCGCGGGCCCACCAAGTCTTTATCTCAATAGTGCCCAGCACCGTGTCGCCCAGCACATAGTTGCTCCAGGTCGAATCGGCGCTGGTCACAGTCAGCACGGCGAAAAACACTATCGCAATCAGCAGGAAGACACCTTGGACGATCTGTCTGGCCTTGCGCGGCAGATAGTCATAGACGAGGCTGATCGTGATGTGCGCGTCGCGGCGCTGGGAATAGGCGAGGCCCAGATAGATCAGATAGACGAACAGCAGGCTTACATATTCGTAGGAGCCGGGCACGCTCTCGTAGAAGACGGACCGTCCGATCACCTCCACCGTCGTGATCAGCATCATCACTGCGACCGCGAAAGCAGAGACGTAGCAGAGCCACTCCTCGAGCCGATCCTGCAGTTGAATAACAACCGCGGCGAAGTTGTTCATGTCTGCTCCCCCGAAACAGAAATCCCTTACCCGACACTCACACGGAGTGGGCGGAAACCCCAAAACTCCGACGCCAACACATGGAACATGGCGGCAAGTCTACAGCTCTCGATCAGCTCGGTTCATTGCGGCGCACAATTGTCCCTGCTGCGACACCAGTCGTCACCAAAAGGTCGCCGGCAGGGCGGCTGCATCGGTCTGCGATGCCGGCCGCCCTGCCGAAAGTCACACTATGATCGGGTTTAACGAACAGAAATTGCCGATCGTGGCATGCCTTCGTAGCCTGCTACTTGTGCTTGTCCAGCAAGGCCAGGAACGTGTCGAGAACTGCCTGGCCGTCTTTACCCTCTGCCTTGCGGGCATCAACCCAGTTCTGCCAAGTCTGGTCCCTCGCGGCGATCAGCTTGTCCATCTCCTCGAACTTTACAATCTCGACCTGGCTGGCCAGCCCCGGTCCCGACTTTGCTTCCTGAGCAGCCATCAATTTGCGGCCTTCTACGACCATCTCCTCATTCACCTCTTCCATAACCGTTTTGATATCGTCAGGAAGTGCGTCCCACGAATCCTGATTCATGGTGTAGGTCAGCGGGAAGAGGAACCAGTCTTCCTGGTCCCAGTACTTGAAGATCTTGCCGAAACCGAAGGCATAAGCGTCCGCCGGCGCACCAATAATGCCTGCGGTAACGACTTTGCGCTCGGCCGCTGCCGGAAGTTCACCCCAAGGAATACCGTAAACCGTAATACCAAGCGTTTTCAGAAGCTCCGAGGCACCGCCATGTGCACGAATTTTCTGTTTCTTCAGGTCGTCGATTGTCCGAATAGGTTCATGGGACAGCATCTGAATCCTCGTCCACATGCCTGGGCCCAAATACTTCTGACCCATCGCCTTGAACTCGTCATTGGTCGTCGTGTTGTGAAGTTCATGAGCGGCCTTTGCGTGAACAAGTGGGTCGTCGCTGATAAACGGCAGCGACACAACGTTGCTCAGCGAAAACAAACCCGGGTTGTAGACGACGGAAACATTTCCCATGTCGAAGGCGCCGACCTTGATGTTTTCCGGTGCCGCAGTGAGCTTGCCCAGCGCGCCGCCCAAGATGCGGGTAAACTTGACCCTGCCGTCGGTTCGCTTTTCGACCTCATCCATCCACCAGCGTGGCGCTTCATTAAGGGGAGATTCCCCGAATGATGAGTGAAATTTCAGCTTTATAGTTTCTTGGGCGGTCGCCAAACTCGGCACGGTCAACAAGCCGATCACCGCCAATGCGCTTATACTTTTTATCATCATTTCCTCCTCCAGAAAGTTTGTTATTAATTTGTATCTTACAAAGCCGATCAGACGATCACGGCTCTTTTTGACAAACTTCCATATTAGCTTTCCACAGATCGAATTCAGAGTCACGAACGGCCGGTGCGCCATAAGTGGGTGGGTTCCAGCTAGACTTTGCAGATAGCTAGGCGCCAAGCTCAGGAGTGCTATCGTCCCTGCCAGTTACGGAAAACTGAATAGCCCCTAGATTCGTAGACGCTTTCTTTCCTAATTTTGAGGCAAGGAGGCCATCATGGGCAGAAGTAGTTACAGCGACGATTTCAAACGAGACG
>Ga0233427_10000128_pt1 | contig 100201 bp, 108 predicted proteins | sample SI_118_April2016_5_FD_179885 | JGI IMG/M metagenome (GOLD analysis project Ga0233427, IMG submission 179885) | Seawater microbial communities from Saanich Inlet, British Columbia, Canada - SI_118_April2016_100_MG | ecosystem: Environmental > Aquatic > Marine > Inlet | place: Canada: British...
TGTCGCGAGTTCGAACCTCGTCGCCCGCTCCAGTATTAAAAGGGAATGTTTTGCCCATGTGGCTCAGTGGTAGAGCACTCCCTTGGTAAGGGAGAGGTCGCGGGTCCGATTCCCGCCATGGGCACCAAATTTTTTGGGCTAATGTTTATTAAAAAACTGTTTTATAAGGATAAGAGATTATGGCTAAGGATAAATTTGAGCGTAACAAACCCCATGTCAACGTTGGCACAATTGGTCACGTGGATCATGGTAAAACAACACTAACAGCAGCAATATCGACAGTACTTACCAAAAAATTTGGTGGGGATAAAAAAGATTTTGCAGAGATTGATTCAGCGCCAGAGGAAAAAGCGCGTGGTATAACCATTAATACATCTCATGTTGAATATGAAACAGAAAAGCGTCATTACGCTCACGTAGACTGCCCAGGCCATGCGGATTATGTGAAAAATATGATTACAGGTGCTGCTCAAATGGACGGCGCAATCCTTGTATGTTCTGCAGCTGACGGCCCAATGCCTCAGACTCGTGAACATATTCTCTTATCAAGACAAGTGGGTGTTCCACACATTGTTGTATTCTTAAATAAAGCAGATATGGTAGATGACAAAGAACTTCTTGAGCTAGTTGAAATGGAAGTACGTGAACTACTTAGTAAGTATGACTTCCCTGGTGATGATATTCCTATTATTATGGGGTCAGCGCTTAAAGCACTTGAAGGCGATCAGTCAGATATCGGTGAACCAGCTATTTTAAAACTTGCTGAAGCACTTGATAGTTATATCCCAGAACCAAAGCGTGCAGTTGATGGTGATTTCCTAATGCCAGTTGAGGATGTATTCTCAATCTCTGGACGAGGAACTGTGGTAACAGGTCGAGTAGAGCGAGGCGTGGTTAAAGTAAACGAAGAACTTGAAATTGTTGGCCTTAAAGATACGGTAAAAACAACATGTACAGGTGTTGAAATGTTCCGTAAGTTATTAGACCAAGGGCAAGCAGGAGATAACGTAGGCGTTTTATTAAGAGGTACAGCACGAGAAGATGTAGAGCGTGGCCAAGTACTTTGTAAGCCTGGTTCAATTAAACCACATACTAAATTTACTGCTGAGATCTACAGCTTAAGTAAAGAAGAAGGTGGACGACACACTCCATTCTTTAATGGATATCGCCCACAGTTCTACTTTAGAACAACAGATGTAACAGGTGCAGTGGAGTTACCAGAAGGAACTGAAATGGTAATGCCAGGAGATAATGTGTCAATTACAGCAACATTGATTGCACCAATCGCGATGGAAGAAGGACTAAGATTTGCGATTCGTGAAGGTGGTCGAACAGTTGGCTCAGGTGTTGTAGTAAAAGTTATAGAATAAGTTAATTTAAAAATTAGGCCAGTAGCTCAATTGGTAGAGTATCGGTCTCCAAAACCGAGGGTTGGGGGTTCGAAGCCCTCCTGGCCTGCCATATTAGGGAAAATGTGAAAATGAATGTAATGAACATAAAATTAGTTTTATCATTTTTACTATTAATTGCAGGCTTAGGTGGATTTTATATTTTATTTGATCAGCCACTTGTTTTTAGAATCTTAGCTGTTTTGGTTGGGTTTGTTGCTGCAACATACGTTTTTTCGACAACAACTCAAGGAGATCGGTTATTAAAGTTTATAAAAGAAGCAATTACAGAAGCTAAGAAAGTTGTTTGGCCAACAAGAAAAGAAACGATACAAATGACCTTGGTGGTTTTTGTATTGGTAGTAATAATGGCAATATTTTTGGCTTTTGTTGATATTTTCTTTTCGTACATTATAAATATTTTATTAGGGCGAGGTAGTTAATGTCAAAAAGATGGTACGCGGTTCAAGCTTTTTCAGGATATGAAAAGATTGTCCAGAAAGGCTTGTTAGATAGAGTGGCACAATCAGGTCACAGTGATTTGTTTGGTGATATTTTAGTTCCTGTTGAGGAAGTTGTTGAGATGAAGTCAGGAAAAAAAACAATCACTGAAAGAAGATTATACCCAGGATATGTTCTTGTGCATATGGATATGAATGATGACAGTTGGCATTTGGTAAAAAGCACACCAAAAGTCTCAACCTTTATTGGGGGCAATGGACAAAAGCCAACCGCAATAAAAGATACTGAGGTGGATATAATTCTTCGTAGAATGGACGATAGCAAGGTTAATCCAACCCAAAAATTAACTTTCGAGGTTGGAGAGGCAGTTAGAGTTATTGACGGACCTTTTAAAGATTTTTCAGGATCTGTTGAAGAGATTAACTACGAAAAAAGCAAGCTAAGGGTGTCAGTAGTAATTTTTGGTCGAGCAACACCGGTCGAATTAGAGTTTGGCCAAATAGAAAAAGAGGTTTAGTTTTTAATTGGGAGCTGAAAAGCGTTTGTACCAAATTTAGGAGAGGTTATACAAAATGGCAAAAAAAATAGAAGGATATATCAAGCTGCAGATACCAGCAGGAAAAGCGAATCCAAGTCCACCAGTTGGCCCAGCACTTGGTCAAAGAGGACTTAATATTATGGACTTTTGTAAGGCGTTCAACGCGGCAACTCAAAGTTCAGAACCAGGGCTTCCGATCCCAGTCGTGATTACAGCATTTTCAGATAAAAGCTTTACTTTTATTATGAAAACACCACCCGCTGCAGTTTTACTTAAGAAAGCAGCTAAATTAAGCAAAGGTTCTCCAGTACCTCATACAGATAAAGTCGGAAAAATTACCCGCGCCCAAGCGGAAGAAATTGCAAAAACTAAAATGCCTGATTTAACAGCCTCAGATATGGATGCTGCTGTAAAAACAATTGCTGGTAGCGCAAGAAGTATGGGCATTGAAGTGGAGGGACAATAAAAATGAGTTTAAGTAAAAGAATGAAAGCGTTATCCGAGGTCGTTGATAGAGATAAACTTTATGAGGTGAATGTTGGATTAGACTTAGTTAAAAAAACAGCAAAAGCTAAATTTGATGAATCTATTGATGCGGCAATAAAATTGGGAATTGACCCAAAAAAATCTGATCAACTTGTTCGCGGAGCATTAGTACTCCCGAGTGGAACGGGAAAAACAACTAGAGTAGCTGTTTTTGCTCAAGGCGATGCTGCTGAAGATGCTAAAAAAGCAGGTGCAGACCTTGTAGGATTTGAAGATTTAGCGGATCAAATTAAAAAAGGCATTATGGATTTTGACGTATTAATCGCGACTCCCGACGCAATGAAAGTTGTAGGTACCCTAGGCCAAGTTCTTGGCCCAAGAGGATTAATGCCAAACCCTAAAGTCGGAACTGTTACTCCTCAACCTGCCAAAGCAGTAGAAAATGCTAAAGCAGGCCAGGTTCAATATAGAACTGATAAGGGCGGAGTGATTCATTGCACAATTGGTAGAGCCTCATTTACGGTTGCACAGTTAGAAAAAAACCTTTCTGCTCTTATGGATGCAGTTAATAAAGCAAAACCTGAGGGAACGAAAGGGATATTTATAAAGAAATTATCTATCTCAAGCACAATGGGTGTTGGAGTAAGAATAGAACAATAAAGATTTGTGAAACTATAATTTCACACAAGAAACTTTGGGTCCATTTGAAAATTTTTTTCAATGGAGTTATCAAAGACCGTAGGTACGGAAGTTTAATTTAGTATAAGCCTACGCAGATGGCGTTTCCCCTAATTGGATAATATCCTAATAGTGGATGCTGTTGTTGTACTTAGAAATAAGTACTTTTATTTAACGGAAGGAGAAGACTTTGAGTCTGAATCTTGATGGAAAAAAAGAAGTTGTTGCTGAAGTAAGCAAAACAATCGAAAGTGCCCAGGCGATGATACTTGCAGAGTATCGTGGTGTGGGGGTTGGAGATATGACAACGCTAAGAGCTGAAGCTAGAAAATCGGGCGTTTATCTTAAGGTATTGAAAAATAACTTGGTAAAAAGAGCTGTAACTGACACCCCTTTTTCGTCACTATCTGAGGATATGACAGGCCCTTTAATGTATGGCATATCAGAAGATCCTGTGGCTGCAGCAAAGGTGTTAAATGACTTTGCGAAGAAAAACGATTTATTTGTTATTAAATCAGGAGCAATTTCTAATGAAAAGTTAGATGTAGGTGCAATTAAAGCACTTGCTTCATTACCAAGCCGTGAAGAATTACTTGCAAAACTGATGGGCACAATGCAAGCACCGATAGCAAAGTTTGTTAGTACTTTAAATGAAGTACCTTCAAAATTTGTAAGAGGGTTGGCTGCAGTTCGTGATCAAAAGCCTGCGTAATTTTGGTTTGGATTATATAAATTTAATTTAGGAGTATTTAAAAAATGGCTATTTCAAAAGCAGATATTCTAGAAGCGGTTAGCAATATGTCGGTTTTAGATTTATCAGAACTAATAACAGAAATGGAAGAGAAATTTGGTGTTTCAGCAGCCGCAGCCGCAGTTGCAGCCCCTGCTGCAGCAGGTGGTGAAGCAGCCGCAGCTGAAGAAAAAACTGAATTTGATCTTCACTTAACAAGTTTCGGTGACAATAAAGTTAACGTTATTAAGGTGGTTCGTGAAATCACTGGACTTGGTCTTAAAGAAGCAAAAGATATCGTTGATGCCGCACCTAAAGTTGTTAAAGAGGCGCTAGCAAAAGCGGATGCAGATGAAGCAATGAAAAAATTAACGGATGCTGGTGCAACTGCTGAGCTGAAGTAATTAAATTTTATGGTGGATGGCTTAAAAGAGATTTTTTGAGCCTCCATTCATATTAACTATATTAGTAATAAAGAATATTTAATACAAATTTAATTTGTAATTTGTGTATAAAAACATTTCGGAGACCTTATGAGCTATTCCTTTACTGAAAAAAAACGCCTTAGAAAAAGTTTTGCTAAAAGAGAAGAGGTCCTTGAAGTTCCTTATTTGCTTGAGATGCAACTCGAGTCTTATAAAAATTTTCTTCAGTTAGATGTTCCATTAGAAGAAAGAAAAGATGAAGGGCTTCAATCGACATTTAATTCCCTATTCCCTATTTCCAGTCATTCTGGTAATGCAAAACTAGACTATGTAAGTTACAAACTAGGAAAGGTAGATTTTGATGTAAAAGAATGTCAACAACGTGGCTTAACATACGGAGTTCCATTAAGGGCGGCAGTAAGATTGACGATAATGGATAAGGAAGCATCTCAGCCAACCATTAAGGAAGTCAAAGAGTCAGAGGTATATATGGGTGAAATCCCATTAATGACGCAAAACGGATCGTTTGTAATAAACGGAACTGAGCGAGTTATTGTATCTCAGCTGCATAGAAGTCCTGGTGTATTTTTTGAGCATGATAAAGGTAAAACACATAGCTCAGGAAAGTTTTTATTTTCAGCAAGAGTAATTCCTTACAGAGGCTCTTGGTTGGATTTTGAATTTGATCCTAAAGATTACTTATATTTTAGAATAGATCGAAGAAGAAAAATGCCAGTAACAACTTTACTTAAGGCGTTAGGTTTAACTTCTGATCAGATATTAGAAACTTTTTATGATTTTGACACCTTTTATGTCAAAGGAAAGAAAATTGAGTTTGAATTAGTCCCTTCAAGGCTTAGGGGTGAAGTAGCAAAGTTTGATATCAAAGACAAAAAAGGTAATTTAATAATTGCTAAAGATAAAAGAATTACAGTTAAGCATATTAGAGAGATGGAGAAATCGAAAGTCAAATCAGTTGTTATTGATGCTGAATTTCTTGAAGGAAAGAAGCTTGCAAAGTCAATTATAGATAAAGATACAGGAGAAGTTCTTTTGAATGCTAATGAGGAAATTACATTAGCTGAAAACAAAAAAGATGAAGAAGGAAAATTATATCCTATTCTTGATAAGATCATCGAAAATGGCATTGATGTATTCCAAACACTTTATTCAAACGAGTTAGATCATGGAGATTTTATTTCACAAACTCTCCAAACTGATGAAATACCTGACCAATATGAAGCAAAAGTAGCAATTTATAGGATGATGAGGCCAGGCGAGCCCCCAACAGAAGACTCAGTAGAAAAGTTATTTGAATCAATGTTTTTTAAACATGAAAGATATGATTTATCTAGTGTTGGAAGAATGAAATTTAATAAAAGAGCTTACCCAAACAATTCCGAGAAGTTCGCACCATGGATGCAAAATTTGCAGAGCAATCTAGATCATAATTCCGATGAGGGAGAGACAATTTTAACCAAAGAAGATATTTTGGCTGTGGTAGGGATTTTGATTGAGTTAAGAAATGGACGCGGCGAAATTGATGATATCGATCATCTTGGAAACAGAAGAATTCGCTCTGTAGGTGAGCTTGTAGAAAATCAATTCAGAACAGGGTTGGTTCGTGTTGAAAGAGCTGTAAAAGAAAGGTTGGGACAGGCTGAGGCTGATAACTTAATGCCACATGACCTAATAAATTCAAAACCAATTTCTAGTGCAATCCGAGAGTTTTTTGGTTCATCACAGTTATCACAATTTATGGATCAAACAAATCCATTATCTGAAATAACACACAAAAGAAGAATTTCTGCTCTAGGCCCTGGTGGGTTGACAAGAGAGCGAGCAGGCTTCGAAGTTAGGGATGTGCATTCAACTCATTACGGAAGAGTTTGTCCAATTGAAACTCCAGAAGGCCCAAACATTGGGCTTATTAATTCCCTGGCACTGTATGCAAAAACAAACAAATATGGTTTTTTAGAAACCCCTTACAGGGTTGTTGAAAATGGCAAGGTTAAAACTGGAATAGATTATTTATCCGCAATTGAAGAAAGCGACTATACAATTGCTCAAGCCAATTCTGAACTTAATGATAAAGGTGGTTTTAGAGAAACACTTGTTTCATCAAGATTTAAAAATGAATTCACTCTAGCAAGCAATGAAGATGTTAATTATATGGATGTTGCTCCAGGCCAAATCGTTTCAGTAGCTGCTTCATTAATTCCTTTCTTGGAACATAACGATGCTAACAGAGCGTTAATGGGAGCCAACATGCAAAGACAAGCTGTACCATGTCTTCGAGCAGAAAAAGCACTGGTTGGAACTGGGATTGAGAGAACAGTTGCGACTGATTCAGGAACAACAGTGCAGGCAAAGAGAGGCGGTATAGTTGATTATGTAGATTCGCAAAGAATAGTTATTAAAGTTAATGATAAAGAAGCTACTCAAGGTGAGGTAGGTGTTGATATATATAACTTAACCAAATATACAAGATCAAATCAAAATACAAACATTAATCAAAAGCCTCTTGTTAAGATTGGAAACAAAATAGAGCGCGGGGATATAATAGCTGATGGTGCATCTACTGATGTTGGTGAATTAGCGCTTGGACAAAACATGTTAGTTGGTTTTATGCCTTGGAATGGATACAACTTCGAGGATTCAATTTTAATTTCTGAAAGAGTGGTTTCTGATGATAGATACACATCTATTCATATAGAAGAATTACAGGTGGTGGCAAGGGATACAAAATTAGGGCCTGAAGAAATTACAAGGGACATTTCAAATTTATCTGAGAGTATGCTGGGTAGACTTGATGAAGCAGGCATTATTCATATTGGAGCAGAAGTTGAAGCTGGCGATGTTTTAGTAGGTAAAGTGACCCCGAAAGGAGAAACTCAACTTACCCCAGAGGAAAAACTATTGAGGGCAATCTTTGGAGAGAAGGCTTCAGATGTTAAGGACACAAGTTTAAGAGTTCCTTCTGGTCAGGCAGGAACGATAATTGATGTGCAAGTATTTACAAGAGAAGGCATAGACAGGGATGCACGTGCTGAGCAAATTATAAATGCTCAATTAGATGCATTTCAGAAAGATTTGGCAGATCAGCTGAGAATTGTAGAGGATGATACATTTAGTCGAATTGAAAAATTAGTGGTAGGTAAAACGGTTTCTGGTGGTCCTAAAGGCCTTAAAAAAGGAGCTAAAGTTACTAAAGAAATATTAGCTGATATTGAGAGATATGAAAGATTTGATATTAGACTCTCGGATGATAAAGATTCTAAAAACCTTGAAGCCCTTAAAGAGAATTTAAATAAAGCTAAGAAAGAGTTTGATTTAAGATTTGATGAGAAAAAGAGAAAGTTAACCCAAGGTGATGAGTTGCCTCCTGGCGTCCAAAAGATGGTCAAAGTCTATATGGCAGTCAAAAGAAGGATTCAGCCGGGAGATAAAATGGCTGGTAGACATGGAAACAAAGGAGTGATTTCCAAAATTGTTCCCGTTGAAGATATGCCTTATATGGCCGATGGAACAACTTTAGATGTAGTTTTGAATCCTTTAGGTGTTCCTTCAAGAATGAATATTGGCCAAGTACTAGAAATGCATCTTGGATGGGCAGCGAAAGGCTTGGGTAAGCGAATAGATGAGGCGCTTAATGAAAATAAAAATATTAGTGATGTTAGAGATTTGCTTGATAAGATTTATAACTCATCAACAGGGAAAAAAGAAGACATTAAAGCGCTTAAAAATAATGAAATTACAGAGCTTGCTGAGAACTTAATTGACGGAGTCCCTTTTGCAACATCAGTATTTGATGGAGCAGCAGAATCGGATATTCAGGATATGTTGGATATTGCCTATCCAGATAACCATGAACATACTAAGTTACTTAAGTTTGATGCAAAAAAAACACAAGTTCGTTTATATGACGGAAGATCAGGCGATGCTTTTGATAGGCCTGTGACTGTAGGATATATGCATATTCTTAAACTACATCATCTTGTTGACGATAAGATGCATGCTCGTTCAACCGGTCCTTATTCATTAGTAACTCAACAGCCATTAGGTGGTAAGGCACAATTTGGTGGACAGAGATTTGGTGAAATGGAGGTATGGGCATTGGAGGCCTATGGCGCTGCTTATACACTCCAAGAAATGTTAACTGTTAAATCAGATGATGTTTCTGGTAGAACTAAAGTATATGAAAATATTGTTAAGGGTGAGCATAAAATTGATGCTGGTATGCCAGAATCATTTAATGTTCTAACCAAGGAAATTCGTTCTTTGGCGATTGACATTGATCTTGATAGAAACTAAGGAGAGGATTGCAAATGAAAGCTTTATTAGACTTGTTTAGAAACAACACCCAACAAGAAGAATTTGATGCAATCAAGATTGCGCTTGCTTCTCCTGAAAAAATTAGATCATGGTCATATGGGGAAGTTAAAAAGCCAGAGACAATCAATTATAGAACCTTTAAACCTGAGCGGGATGGCCTTTTTTGTGCAAAAATATTCGGTCCAGTAAAGGACTATGAATGCCTTTGTGGAAAATATAAACGCCTTAAACATCGAGGTGTTATTTGTGAAAAATGTGGAGTAGAAGTTACATTATCTAAAGTTCGTAGAGAAAGAATGGGAATAATAGAACTTGCAAGTCCCGTTGCTCATATATGGTTCTTAAAGAGCTTACCAAGCAGATTAGGGATGGTACTTGATATTCCATTGAGAGATATTGAGCGTGTTCTTTATTTTGAAGCTTACATTGTGACTGAAAATCATATGATCACAGACCCTGAACTTCAGGTAGGGAAGATTTTATCCGAAGATGATTACCTAAAGTTTTCAGAGCAGCATGGCGATGAATTTAGAGCGGTAATGGGAGCGGAAGGGATAGAGGAGCTTCTTAAGGCAATAAGGTTATCTGAAGAAATTGAAAGGCTTAAAGAAGAGCTTGAAAAAACCACTTCTGATGCCAAAGTAAAAAAAATAGCAAAACGTTTGAAGGTTTTAGAGGCTTTTCAGACATCAGGCATTAAACCTGAATGGATGATTCTTAAGGTTCTACCGGTACTTCCACCAGAGTTGAGACCCCTTGTACCACTTGATGGAGGTAGGTTTGCAACTTCAGATCTAAATGATTTATATAGAAGAGTTATAAATAGAAACAATAGGTTAAGACGACTTATAGACTTAAGAGCCCCAGAGATTATTGTCAAAAATGAAAAAAGAATGCTTCAAGAAGCTGTTGATTCTTTATTAGATAATGGTAGGCGTGGCAAAATTATGACAGGCGCAAACAAAAGGCCATTAAAGTCTTTAGCGGACATGATTAAAGGTAAAGGTGGACGTTTTAGACAAAACTTACTTGGAAAGAGGGTTGACTACTCTGGTAGGTCGGTAATTGTAGTTGGGCCTCAGTTAAAACTTCATCAATGCGGCCTTCCAAAAAAGATGGCTCTTGAGTTATTTAAGCCATTTATATTTAACAAGTTAGAGTTGCAAGGTTTAGCAACAACAATTAAAAATGCGAAGAAAATTGTTGAGGCAGAAGGTCCAGAAGTTTGGGATATTCTGGAAAATGTAATTCGCGAGCACCCCGTTCTACTGAATAGGGCACCAACACTTCATAGGCTTGGAATACAGGCTTTTGAACCAGTTCTTATTGAAGGTAAAGCAATTCAGCTTCATCCATTAGTTTGCGCGGCATTTAATGCTGACTTTGATGGCGATCAAATGGCTGTTCACGTTCCTTTATCTCTTGAAGCTCAAATGGAGGCGAGAACATTAATGTTGGCTTCAAATAATGTGCTATCACCAGCGAATGGTGAGCCAATTATTGTGCCATCACAAGATATTGTTTTAGGCCTTTATTATATGACTAGAGAAAGAATTGCCGCTAAGGGTGAGGGTATGAGGTTCTCAGATATAGATGAATTAAGAAAAGCTTACGATCAAGGATTTGTTGATCTTCATGCAAAAATAACAGTGCGTATCAATGAAAGCGAAATAAATTTTGATAATAGCAAAACTGAAAAAGTGAAACGATATGAAACGACATGTGGTAGAGCATTGTTATCTGAAATATTGCCAAAAGGACTATCTTTTGAATTATTAAATAAAACCCTTAATAAGAAAGAAATTTCTAGATTAATAAATGTTGGATTTAGAAAGGTTGGTATCAGAGACACAGTAATTCTTTCTGATAACCTCAAAAATAAAGGTTTTGAATTTGCTACAAAAGCCGGAATGTCGATTAGTGTTCATGATATGTTAGTTCCAGATGAAAAAATAAAACTTATTGAGCAAGCTGATGCCGAAGTTCAGGAGATTCAAGGCCAATATTCTTCAGGTTTGCTAACTCAGGGAGAGAGATATAACAAGGTTGTTGATATCTGGTCGCGTACGGGCGATACAATCGCAGATGCGATGATGAGAAAGATTAAAGAAGAGCCTGTTAAAGATGTTGCAGGAAAAATAGTAAAGGATGATAAAGGTAATCAAATTAATCAAGAATCATTTAATGCTATATATATGATGGCTGATTCAGGTGCAAGGGGTTCAGCAGCACAAGTTCGACAACTTGCAGGGATGCGAGGGTTAATGGCAAGACCAGATGGTTCAATTATTGAGACCCCTATTAAAACAAATTTTAGGGATGGGCTTAATGTGCTTCAATACTTTATCTCAACTCATGGTGCAAGAAAAGGGCTTGCTGATACTGCTTTAAAAACAGCTAATTCAGGTTACCTAACAAGAAGGCTGGTTGATGTTACCCAGGACTTGGTTGTAACAGAACATGATTGTGGGACTGAAGATGGGCTTCTTACAAAAGCACTTGTTAAAGGCGGTGAAATTGTAGAGCCACTTAAAGATAGGATTTTAGGAAGAGCGGCGGCAGTTGATATTTTAAATCCAGAGACACAAGAAGTATTATTTGCTGCAGGTACTTTGTTATCCGAGGCCGAGGTAGATGAAATAGAAAAATTAGGCATTGACGAGGTAAAGGTAAGAACAGCTTTAACTTGTGCCACTCGTTATGGGATTTGTGCTCGCTGTTATGGGCGTGACTTAGGAAGAGGCTCGCTAATCAATCAAGGTGAGGCGGTTGGTGTTATTGCAGCTCAGTCAATTGGTGAACCTGGAACTCAATTAACAATGAGAACCTTCCACATTGGTGGTGCTGCATCTAGAGCTGCATCAGCAAATCAAATTGAGATTAAATCTTCTGGGGTTTTAAGATTTATGGCAACGATGCGTTATGTGACTAATGCAAAATCTGAGAAAGTTATTATTTCAAGGAATAGTGAATTTCTAATTGAGGACGAAAACGGTAGGGAAAAAGAGAGGCATAAAGCACCTTACGGCGCAACACTTTTAGGTTCTGATGGAGATAAAGTAGAGGCTGGAAGTATATTGGCTCAGTGGGACCCACATACAAGACCGATAATATCTGAATATGCAGGGCAGGTAAAATTTGAGAATGTCGAGGAAGGGGTCACTGTAGAAAAGAAAATTGATGACGTCACAGGCTTATCAACTTTAGAGGTGATAGACACTAAACAAAAAGTTGGAGCTTCAAAAGGCACAAGACCTCAAATTAGACTAATAAATGAAAAAAATGAAGAAGTTAAGTTAATTAATTCGGATAGTCCGGTTAATGTTACCTTTCAAAAAGGTTACATTATTACCGTAAATGACAATCAAGATGTTGCGGTTGGTGATGTTTTAGCAAGAATTCCACAAGAAGCATCTAAAACAAGAGATATTACCGGCGGTCTTCCAAGGGTGGCTGAATTATTTGAAGCTCGCTCACCTAAAGATGCTGGTGTATTAGCTGAAATGACAGGTACGGTCTCTTTTGGTAAGGATACAAAGGGTAAGCAAAGACTGGTAATCACTGCTGAGGATGGAGAATCAAAAGAATTCTTAATTCCCAAAGATAAACACGTTACAGCCCATGATGGCCAGATAGTAAATAAAGGAGAAATAATTGTTGACGGCCCAGCTGACCCTGTGGATATTTTAAGGCTAAGAGGTCCTGAGGCTTTAGCAAGATATATTATCGATGAAGTTCAAGAAGTATATAAACTCCAAGGGGTTTTAATAAATGATAAGCATATCGAGGTTATTGTAAGGCAAATGTTAAGAAGAGTAAGGATCACCAAAAGAGGTGATACGCATTTTATACCAGGTGAAGAGGTAGAGAGAGCAGAGCTATTAAACACCAATGAGGAAGTAATTGCCGAAAAGAAAAAACCGGCAGAGTTTGAGTATGTGCTTAAGGGTATTACGAAAGCTTCTTTAGCTACTGATTCATTTATATCTGCAGCTTCATTCCAAGAAACAACTAGAGTTATTACTGAGGCAGCTATTCTCGGTAAACGTGATGAACTTAGAGGGCTAAAAGAAAATGTGATCGTTGGTAGATTGATTCCAGCGGGTTCAGGTATGGCTCATCATGTAAATAGGAAAGCAAAACTTGAAGCAAGTAAGAATGTTTCTGATGAGACAGATGAGAAGTCAGCTGCGCTTATTGAGGCTGAAGCTGCTTTTAAAACAGGTGGTGATGAAAAAGTTGATGAAACTGATTTGAAAGTTAGCGAAGAAGAGAAGGCTGAAGAAAAGATTGATGATGCTAAATAATTTATTCAATTTAAATTAGCATTTAAATTGACATTATGCTCGAAGCAAAATACAATTCTCGTCTTTTTGAAGGTTTTAAAAAAGCAATTAAATATTAAGGAAATTAGATGCCTACAATTAACCAATTAATTCGTAAACCTCGAAAGAGGGTTATTGAAAAGAGTAAAGTACCTGCATTAAATGCCTCTCCGCAAAAAAGAGGTGTTTGCACTCGGGTTTATACAACAACTCCAAAGAAACCAAACTCGGCTTTAAGGAAGGTTGCAAAGGTAAAGCTTACAACCGGATATGAAGTGATTAGTTATATTGGTGGTGAAGGACATAACTTGCAAGAACACTCAGTTGTCCTATTAAGGGGTGGTAGAGTGAAAGATTTGCCTGGCGTACGTTACCATATGGTTAGAGGTAGCTTAGATACTGCAGGAGTCAATGATAGAAGGCAAGCTAGATCCAAATATGGTGCTAAACGTCCAAAAGCAACTTAATTAAAAAAGGTTAAAAACTATGCCCAGAAGAAGAGAAGTCCCCAAAAGAATCATACTTGATGATCCAAAGTTTTCGAGTCAAGAAGTATCTAAATTTGTGAACGTGATTATGAGTAGTGGAAAGAAATCTGTTGCTGAAAGAATAATTTATGGGGCTTTTGATCAAATAAAATCCAAAAGCGGTAAAGATCCTTTAGAAACTTTTTCACTGGCTTTAGAAAATATACGACCGGTTGTGGAGGTAAAAAGTAGAAGGGTCGGTGGTGCCAATTACCAGGTTCCAGTAGAGGTTAGACCATCCAGAAGGTCTGCATTAGCAATGCGATGGTTACGTGATGCAGCTCGTAATAGAGGTGAAAAATCAATGGGGTTAAGGCTAGCGGCAGAAATTCTAGAGGCTTCAGAGAATAAAGGTGCTGCAATGAAAAAAAGAGATGAGGTCCATCGAATGGCTGAAGCGAATAAAGCCTTCTCACACTTCAGGTTTTAGATTTTTAATTAACTAATAAGGTAATAGAATAAAGTGGCTCGTAAAACTGAAATAAATCGTTATAGAAATATAGGCATCAGTGCACACATTGACGCAGGCAAAACAACCACAACAGAACGCATTCTGCTTTACACAGGCGTTAATCATAAGATTGGTGAAGTTCATGATGGTGCAGCTACCATGGATTGGATGGAACAAGAACAAGAAAGAGGTATTACAATCACCTCTGCTGCAACGACCTGCTTTTGGAGCGGGATGGCCAACCAGTTTGATCAACATAGAATTAATATTATTGATACTCCGGGACACGTTGATTTCACTATTGAAGTTGAAAGGTCAATGAGAGTTCTAGATGGTGCTTGCATGGTCTATTGTGCAGTAGGCGGAGTTCAGCCTCAATCTGAAACTGTTTGGAGACAAGCAAATAAGTATCAAGTGCCTAGAATGGCTTTTGTTAATAAGATGGATAGAGCCGGCGCTGATTTCTTTAAATGTTATGATCAGATGAAATCTAGGCTAAAGGCTAATCCAATCCCCATTCAGGTTCCAATTGGTGCAGCGGAGACTTTTACTGGTGTAGTTGATCTTGTAAAAATGAAAGCTATTTTATGGGAAGAAGAAAATTTTGGCATTAAGTTTGAATATGCAGATATTCCTGATGATTTAAAAGATACATGTCAAAAGTGGCATGACAATATGGTTGAGACTGCAGCAGAAGCAAATGAAGAATTAATGAATAAGTATTTAGAAACTGGTGAATTATCAGAGGAAGAAATTAAACAGGGCCTAAGAATTAGAACGATTTCAAATGAAATTGTACCTATGCTTTGTGGTTCTGCATTTAAAAATAAAGGTGTTCAAGCTATGTTGGATGCTGTTATTGAATTAATGCCCGCACCTGTAGATGTTCCTCCTATCCCAGGTGTTGATGAATCTGATAAGCCTGTAGTTAGGTATGCAAAAGACGATGAACCATTTTCTGCGCTTGCATTTAAGATAATGACAGATCCTTTTGTTGGGCAGTTAATATTTTTTAGAGCTTACTCAGGAGTAGTTAAAGCTGGAGACTGGATTTATAATCCTGTTAAAGGTAAAAAAGAAAGAATCGGAAGAATCTTGCAAATGCATGCAAATAACCGTGAAGAGATAAAAGAAATTTATGCAGGGGATATTGCAGCTGCTGTAGGATTAAAAGATGTGACTACAGGCGATACTTTATGTACAGAAAAAAATGCAGTTATTCTGGAGCGTATGGTTTTCCCAGAGCCTGTTATTCATGTTGCTGTTGAACCAAAAACCAAAGCTGACCAAGAAAAAATGGGGATTGCTCTTGGAAGACTTGCCCAGGAAGACCCATCATTTAGGGTTAAAACCGATGTGGAAACTAATCAAACAATTATCTCTGGTATGGGAGAGCTCCACCTTGAAATTCTTGTTGATAGGATGAAGCGAGAATTTTCTGTTGATGCTAATATTGGTTCACCACAGGTAGCTTATCGTGAAGCGATCAAAAAATCGGTAGAACAAGAAGGTAAATTTGTAAAACAATCTGGTGGTAAAGGTCAGTATGGTCATGTTTGGTTAAAAATAGAGCCAAACGAAGTTGGAAAAGGTTATGAATTTGTTGATTCAATTAAAGGTGGCGCGGTACCAAGAGAATTTATACCTGCCGTTGACAAAGGCCTAAAAGAAACTATTACAGCGGGAGTGCTTGCTGGATATCCTATTGAGGATGTAAAAGTAACTTTATTTGATGGCTCATTCCATGACGTTGACTCTAATGAAAATGCGTTTAAAATGGCAGCTTCATTTGCTTTTAAGGATGGATGTAAAAAAGCGGATCCAGTTTTACTTGAACCTATGATGGCAGTTGAAGTTGAAACTCCTGAAGAGTACATGGGAGATGTGATGGGAGATTTGTCATCCAGAAGAGGTATTGTTCAAGGTATGGAGGATAACGCAACTGGAAAAGTGATTAGATGTGAAGTGCCACTTGCAGAGATGTTTGGATACTCCACTACTATGAGATCACTATCTCAGGGAAGAGCAACTTACTCTATGGAATTTAAGCATTACTCAGAAGCACCTAGAAATGTTGCTGAAGCGGTGATTAATAAAAATTAGAATTTAAAAAACTGTTTTATAAGGATAAGAGATTATGGCTAAGGATAAATTTGAGCGTAACAAACCCCATGTCAACGTTGGCACAATTGGTCACGTGGATCATGGTAAAACAACACTAACAGCAGCAATATCGACAGTACTTACCAAAAAATTTGGTGGGGATAAAAAAGATTTTGCAGAGATTGATTCAGCGCCAGAGGAAAAAGCGCGTGGTATAACCATTAATACATCTCATGTTGAATATGAAACAGAAAAGCGTCATTACGCTCACGTAGACTGCCCAGGCCATGCGGATTATGTGAAAAATATGATTACAGGTGCTGCTCAAATGGACGGCGCAATCCTTGTATGTTCTGCAGCTGACGGCCCAATGCCTCAGACTCGTGAACATATTCTCTTATCAAGACAAGTGGGTGTTCCACACATTGTTGTATTCTTAAATAAAGCAGATATGGTAGATGACAAAGAACTTCTTGAGCTAGTTGAAATGGAAGTACGTGAACTACTTAGTAAGTATGACTTCCCTGGTGATGATATTCCTATTATTATGGGGTCAGCGCTTAAAGCACTTGAAGGCGATCAGTCAGATATCGGTGAACCAGCTATTTTAAAACTTGCTGAAGCACTTGATAGTTATATCCCAGAACCAAAGCGTGCAGTTGATGGTGATTTCCTAATGCCAGTTGAGGATGTATTCTCAATCTCTGGACGAGGAACTGTGGTAACAGGTCGAGTAGAGCGAGGCGTGGTTAAAGTAAACGAAGAACTTGAAATTGTTGGCCTTAAAGATACGGTAAAAACAACATGTACAGGTGTTGAAATGTTCCGTAAGTTATTAGACCAAGGGCAAGCAGGAGATAACGTAGGCGTTTTATTAAGAGGTACAGCACGAGAAGATGTAGAGCGTGGCCAAGTACTTTGTAAGCCTGGTTCAATTAAACCACATACTAAATTTACTGCTGAGATCTACAGCTTAAGTAAAGAAGAAGGTGGACGACACACTCCATTCTTTAATGGATATCGCCCACAGTTCTACTTTAGAACAACAGATGTAACAGGTGCAGTGGAGTTACCAGAAGGAACTGAAATGGTAATGCCAGGAGATAATGTGTCAATTACAGCAACATTGATTGCACCAATCGCGATGGAAGAAGGACTAAGATTTGCGATTCGTGAAGGTGGTCGAACAGTTGGCTCAGGTGTTGTAGTAAAAGTTATAGAATAAGTTAATTTAAAAAAAGTGTTCTGAAATGGACATTCGCTCTTAAAAGGAAAATTATAATGGCTTCACAAAAAATACGTATACGTTTAAAGGCTTTTGATTACAAATTAATAGATCAATCGGCACAGGAAATTGTAGATACAGCAAAAAGAACAGGCGCACTTGTTAAAGGCCCTATTCCACTTCCAACAAGGAAGGAACGTTTTGATTTATTACGTTCACCACATGTAAATAAAAAAGCGATGGATCAATTTGAAATTAGAACACATCAACGTTTAATGGATATTCTTGAGCCAACTGATAAGACTGTAGATGCTTTGATGAAGTTAGATTTACCAGCAGGAGTTGATGTAGAAATAAAGTTGTAAAATTAATTAGCGTTCGTTATAATAGCGCTCTTTTAGAAACAAGCTAATCAATTGTAATTAGTTTGTAAAATAATAATTTATAAGGAAATGATCATGAGCTTAGGGCTTGTAGGTCGCAAGGTCGGAATGACTCGCGTTTTTACTGATGATGGAATATCAATTCCTGTGACGGTATTAGAGGTTATTCCAAATAGAGTGACTCAGATTAAAACTAATAAAACTGATGGTTATCACGGGGTACAAGTGGCTTATGGTAGCGTGAAGCCATCTAAGTTAAATAAATCAATGACTGGACATTATGCTAAAGCAGCTAAAGAAGCGGGCGTAGGTCTTAGAGAGTTCAGAATCAAATCAGCTGAAGATGTATCAAGCTACTCATCCGACTCGGTTTTATCCGTAGACACTTTTGAAAAAGGTCAAAAGGTTGATGTAACCGGAGTAACAATTGGTAAAGGCTTTTCTGGTGCACAAAAAAGACATCACTTTAGATCCCAAAGAGCGACACACGGTGTTTCTGTTTCTCATAACTCGTTAGGCTCAACTGGGCATTGTCAAGATCCAGGGAGGGTATTTCCTGGAAAGAAAATGTCTGGGCAACTCGGCTCAAAAAGAAGAACAACGCAAAATCTTGAAGTAGTTCGTATTGATTCAAAAAGAAACCTAATTCTAATTAAGGGTGCAGTTCCTGGCTCAAAAGGTTCTAACATTGAGATCAAACCAGCTATTAAAGTTAAGGCAGGTAAATAATGGAATTAAAACTAATCGATAGCAAGGGAAAAGAAACCAAAAAAACTGTAAGTGCGTCTGATAACGCATTTGCTAAAGATTTTAATGAAGGCTTAATTCATCAATTAGTTACCTCATACATGAATAATGGACGTACAGGTACGAGATCACAAAAAACTCGCGCTGAAGTTCGTCACACAACTAAAAGACCATGGGCGCAAAAGGGAACAGGTAGAGCTCGTGCCGGAATGACTTCAAGTCCTATTTGGCGTGGAGGAGGCCGAGCATTTCCAAACAGACCTGATGAAAATTTCACTCAAAAACTAAATAAAAAAGCCTATCGTGCAGGAATGAGATCTATTTTATCTGAGATTGTAAGGCAAGAGAGATTAGCGGTAGTTGAAAAATTTGATGTTGAAACACCGAAAACTAAAAAGTTTTTAGAAAAAATTAATACGTTCGGAGTAAAAGATAATGTATTGATTTTAATCGATGAGTTTAACGAAAATTTATACCTTTCTTCAAGAAATATTCCGCATGTGCTAGTTGTTGAAGCAAAACATGCTGATCCCGTTAGCTTGGTGCATTTCCAAAAAGTTATAGCAACATCAGCTGCAATTAAACAATTAGAAGGGATGTTCGCATGAGCGTAAATAAATCATTACAAGCTGTTTTAGCCCCTCAGGTTACTGAAAAAGCAACTATGGTTGCTGATAAACATAATCAATTTGCTTTTAAGGTAAAAAAAGATGCAACAAAAAAAGAGGTTAAAGAGGCGATTGAGCTTATGTTTAAGGTTGAGGTTACAGCAGTTAATATTTTAAATATGAACGGTAAGACAAAAAGGGCTGGGAGATTAATGGGCAAAAGAAGTGATTGGAAAAAAGCTTACATCAGTCTTAAGCCTGGACAAGAAATTAATTTCACTGGCGAATAAGGATATAGGGAATATAAAATGGCTATAATCAAAGTAAAAGCAACATCACCAGGAAGAAGGGGATTAGAGAAAGTTGTTACACCCGGGCTTCATAAAGGAAAGCCATTTAGTCCATTATTACAAAAAAAGATAAGAGGTTCTGGAAGAAATAGTTCTGGCAGAATCACTGTTAGACATCAAGGTGGTGGCCATAAACAATTTATCAGATTGATTGATTTTAAAAGAAATAAAGACGGTATTCCAGCTAAGGTTGAAACAATTGAATATGATCCAAATCGATCATCTCACATAGCTCTATTATGTTACGCAGACGGAGAAAGAAAATATATTATTGCGCCAAAAGGCATTTCAGTTGGTGAAGAACTGTTAAGTGGGAATGAGGCTCCTTTTAAAATAGGAAATTCATTACCTTTAAAAAATATTCCTGTTGGAAGTACTGTGCATTGTATTGAACTAAAGCCTGGGAAGGGAGCACAAATTGCCCGTTCAGCAGGTGCGTCAATTCAGCTTCTTGCAAGAGAGGGAATGTACGCGCAGCTTAGATTAAGGTCAGGAGAAGTAAGAAAAGTACACGTTGATTGTAGAGCAACAATAGGCTCAGTTGGCAATGAAGAGCATTCATTAAGATCAATCGGTAAGGCAGGTGCAACGAGATGGAGAGGTATACGACCTACGGTAAGAGGTGTTGTTATGAACCCAGTAGACCATCCACATGGTGGTGGTGAAGGTAGAACATCAGGTGGACGTCATCCAGTAAGCCCATGGGGAACACCAGCAAAAGGATTCCGAACAAGAAATAATAAACGCACGGATAATATGAGAATAAGTCGTAGACCGTCAAATAAAAGGTAAATAAAAAATATGTCTAGATCAATAAAAAAAGGACCATTTGTAGATGCTCATTTAGCAAAAAAAGTTGAGGTTGCATCTGAAACTAGAGATCGAAAACCAATTAAAACTTGGTCAAGGAGATCAACTATACTTCCTAATTTTATTGGTTTAACCATCGCTATACATAATGGAAGACAACACACACCTGTTCTAATTGTTGAAAATATGATTGGACATAAACTTGGAGAGTTTGCTGGTACAAGGACCTTTAAGGGCCACACTGGCGACAAAAAAACGAAGGAATAATTAAATTATGGCTATTGAAGTTTCTGCAATACTTAAAGGTGTAAGAATATCTCCACAAAAGGCTAGGCTGGTGGTTGACTCAATTCGAGGAAAAAAGGTAGACAGTGCGCTTGATATATTAACTTTTAGCCCAAAAAAAGGTGCTGAGATTGTAAAAAAAGTTGTTGAATCTGCTATTGCGAATGCAGAAAATAATAATGGGGCTGATATTGATGAGTTAAAAATAAAAACTATTTATGTTGATAAGGGAACCATTTTAAAAAGACAGCGTGCTGGAGCAAAAGGGCGCAGTAAAAGAATCATTAAACCAACCTGTCACATTACTGTGACTGTAGGCAATTAAAAGAGAGAATTATGGGACAAAAAATAAATCCAACTGGTTTTCGTTTAGCTATCAACAAGAATTGGTCTTCGCGATGGTATTCAAACAGTAAAAACTTTGCGGGACTGTTAAATAACGACATAAAAGTTAGAGAGTTTTTAAATAAGAAGCTTGTGAATGCAGCTGTAAGTAGAATTTTAATCGAAAGACCTGCTAAAAATGCCAAAATCACTATCTTTTCCGCTAGACCAGGTATCGTTATTGGGAAAAAAGGTGAGGATATTGAGTCACTTAGAACAAGTATACAAGATTTAATGGGTATTCCTGTTCAACTAAATATTGAAGAAGTTAGAAAGCCTGAGATTGATGCTACATTAATTGCTCAAAGCATTGCTCAACAACTTGAGAAAAGAGTGATGTTTAGACGTGCAATGAAAAGAGCAATGCAAAATGCGATGCGATTAGGTGCACAAGGCATAAAAATAATGAGTTCAGGCAGACTAAACGGAATAGAAATTGCTAGATCTGAATGGTATCGTGAAGGACGAGTGCCTCTTCATACCCTCAGAGCAGATGTTGACTACGGCACAGCTAGAGCACAGACGCAATATGGAATTATTGGAGTTAAGGTTTGGTTATTTAAGGGTGAGGTTTTTGAAGATCCAACGGCACCAAGAACTTCTACTGAGTCTCAAGTTAAAAAAATAGATGAGATACAAAAGCCTAAACCTAAAAAAACTATAAAGGCAGCAGTTAAAAAAAATAAAGCAGAAGAGAGCATTAAAAAGCCAAAAGTTATAGTAAAGAAAAAAGATGAAGCAGAGACAGATTCCACTCAAACAAAAAAAGATGAGAAATAAAAATGTTACAGCCTACTAGACAAAAATATAGAAAACAGCATAAAGGAAGAAATCGAGGGCTTGCTTTAACAGGGAATAAGGTCAGTTTTGGAGATTTTGGACTTAAAGCAACTGGTCGCGGAAGAATAACAGCAAGACAAATCGAAGCTGCAAGAAGGGTAATGACAAGACACATCAAAAGGGGTGGTCGAATTTGGATCAGAATCTTTCCTGACAAACCTATTACAAAAAAACCTGCAGAAGTAAGAATGGGTAAAGGTAAGGGGAGCGTTGAGTATTTTGTAGCTGAAATACAACCAGGAAAAATGTTATATGAAATGGATGGCGTGGATGAGGCAACAGCTAAAGAGGCATTCAGATTAGCCGCATCTAAACTACCTTTATTAACGACATTTGCATCTAGACACATTGGCGGTTAAGGAGATAGTTATGAAAGCTTTAGATTTGAGAAAAAAAAATAAAGAGGATCTTAATAAGGAGTTAATCGAATTAAGGAAAGCACAATTCTCTACGAGAATGCAAATTTCAACTCAACAATCAAATAAAAATGATCAATTAGGAAAGATAAAAAAAGATATCGCAAGAGTAATGACCGTTCTTGCAGAAAAAGGGGATAGTTAATCATTATGGCTGAAACAAAAAAAATAATTAGAACGCTTATGGGTAAGGTTGAAAGTAATAAGATGGATAAAACTGTTACCGTACGGGTTCCAAGACTAGTTAAACATCCAGTTGTTGGTAAGATTATTAAGTTATCAACAAAGGTTCACGCCCATGATGAAAAAAATGAAATAAATGAGGGGGATTTAGTTGAGATTACTGAAGGAAAGCCCGTCTCAAAAAATAAATCTTGGGTTGTAACAAAAGTTGTTTCAAAAGCAGTTCAAGAGAAATAAGTAAAATAATGTTTTACTTGAGAAAATAGTAGCAATAACTTATAATTTTGCTCTTTTCGGCGTTCAGATAAATATTACAAGCTAACGCCCCAATACTGACCGTGGCTTTGGCCTGATTTTTGTTTTATAGGGCTGGATTGGTTAAACGGATTAAGTTGGAGAATATAAAATGATACAAACACAATCAAGATTAGATGTTGCCGATAATACAGGTGCGCGCTCTGTAATGTGCATTAAAGTATTAGGCGGCTCTAAAAGAAGGTATGCCGGTATTGGAGACATTATTAAGGTAGCCATTAAAGATGCTGCACCTCGAGGACGTGTAAAAAAAGGTGAGGTTTATTCAGCTGTTGTAGTAAGAACAGCAAGCGGAGTAAGAAGAACAGATGGCTCATTAATCAAATTTGATGGTAATGCAGCTGTATTATTAAATGCGAAACTAGAGCCAATTGGTACTCGTATTTTTGGTCCAGTGACACGTGAACTTAGAACGGAAAAGTTTATGAAGATTGTGTCGTTAGCCCCAGAAGTTATTTAGGAGTTGTAAAGTGAATAAAATACGTAAAGGTGACAAGGTCATACTTAATACAGGAAAAGATAAAGGAAAGCAGGGGATTGTTCTGAGTATCTTAAAAAATAACCGTGTGGTTGTAGAGGGTTTGAATATGGTAAAAAAACATACAAAACCAAATCCTGCTAAAGGCGACCAAGGTGGTTTGGTAAGCAAAGAGATGCCTATAAATATATCAAACATTGCTATTTTTAATACGAAGTCTAATAAAACAGACAAGGTAAATTTTAAAGAATTAAAAGATGGAAAAAAAATTCGCATTTATAAATCTACACAAGAAGCAATAGACGTTTAGGATAAAAAATATGGCTAGATTAAAAGAATATTATGTTGGCACTGTTGTTAAAGAACTAACAGATCAATTTAAGTATAAATCCGTTATGGAAGTTCCAAGAATTGAAAAAATTACATTAAATATGGGTGTTGGTGAGGCTGTTGCTGATAAAAAAGTTATGGAAAATGCAGTTGGCGATATGGAAAAGATCGCAGGGCAAAAGCCTATTGTTACACTTTCAAAGAAATCGATAGCTGGTTTTAAGATTAGAGATAATTATCCAGTTGGCTGTAAGGTAACTTTAAGAAAATCTAATATGTATACATTTCTAGATCGATTAATTTCAATTGCAATTCCAAGAGAAAGAGATTTTAGGGGACTATCTCCAAAATCTTTTGATGGGAGAGGTAATTATAATATGGGCATAAAGGAACAAATTATTTTCCCTGAAATTCAGTATGACAAAATTGATTCTCTTAGAGGGATGAATATCACAATTACAACAACAGCAAAAACAGACGAAGAAGCGAAAGCACTTTTATCTGCTTTCAGCTTTCCATTTAGGGGTTAAGGTAAATATGGCTAAATTATGTATGACTCAAAGAGAAACTAAGCGTTTGAAATTAGTTGAGAAATATAAAGCAAAGCGTTTGTCTTTAAATGAAGTTATAAATGATTCTTCTGCTTCGAAAGAACAAAAAGCTGAAGCAAGACAAAAACTTCAAGCTCTTCCAAGAAACTCTAGTCCTGTGCGACTAAGAACAAGATGTGCTTTAACGGGTCGCCCAAGAGGTGTTTATAAAAAGTTTGGCCTTGCGCGAGGCAAGCTTAGAGATCTTATGATGGCTGGTGAAGTTCCAGGTGTCGTTAAGGCAAGTTGGTAAAAGGGGAAAAAATATGAGTATGCAAGATCCGATATCAGATATGTTAACCCGAATAAGAAATGGTCAAATGAGAAGTAAAGTTAATGTTACTTTACCAGCCTCTAAGGTAAAAAAAGCAATTGCCAATGTTCTTAAAGATGAGGGTTACATTGAAGGGTTTAGTGTTGAAGAGAATAACGGCAAGCCGTTGCTTAACATTGAATTAAAATATTACGCAGGTGAGCCAGTGATAGAAAATATACAACGGGCAAGCAAGCCAAGCTTGAGACTATATAAATCAAGCAACAATTTACCTAAAGTGATGAATGGGCTTGGAGTAGCAATCGTAACAACTTCCAAGGGTGTAATGACAGATATTAAAGCAAGGGCTGCAGGTGTTGGCGGTGAAGTCCTTTGCTACGTTGAATAAGGAGAAAATATGTCTAGAGTTGCAAATAACCCGGTAGTTGTTCCTGAAAAAGTAGAAGTCACTTTAACGGCTGACAATATCTTAATAAAAGGACCTTTGGGAGAGATGAGTCAGGATCTAAAAGGTCAAGTAGAAATTAAAAAAGAAGAAAATACTCTCTTATTCTCAGCTAAAGAAACAACAAATCATTCCATAGCCATGTCTGGAACAATTAGAGCATTGGTACAAAATATGGTGATTGGTGTTTCTGTGGGATTTGAAAAAAAATTACAATTAATAGGTGTAGGCTATAAAGCTCAGGCACAAGGAAATAAAATTAATCTAGAGCTAGGTTTTTCACATTCAATAAGCCATGCACTTCCCGAAGGCGTTTCTGCACAAACACCATCACAAACGGAAATTGTGTTAAAAAGCTCAAATAAACAAGTAGTTGGTCAGGTAGCAGCAGAGATTCGTGCTTATAGGCCACCTGAGCCATATAAAGGCAAAGGTGTTCGTTACATTGATGAACATGTGGTAATGAAAGAAGCTAAAAAAGCATAAGGGGTAGATGATGACAAAAAATAATGCAAGAATCAGAAGGGCAACAAAATCTAGAGCAAACATGGCCTACTTAGGCAAAACTCGGTTATCTATACACAGGTCAAATACTAACATTTATGCACAAGTTATCGATGGCGAAACAAATAAAATTATTGCTTCAGCTTCGACTTTAGAAGCCGATGTTAAGAAAAAACTAAAGAATACAAGTAATACAGATGCTGCAACAGAAATAGGCAAAAGGATAGCTGACAAGGCGATTAAGGCAGGTGTAAAGATTGTTGCCTTTGATAGGTCAGGGTATAGATATCATGGTCGAGTAAAAGCCTTGGCGGACTCTGCACGTGAAAACGGCTTAACATTCTAATATTTTAGGAACGGTACAAAAAAATGGCACAAAATAAAAATAACAATATGGGCAATCAAGATAAAGGACAAACTGACGGCCTTAGAGAAAAAATGATCAATGTGAATCGTGTCACTAAGGTGGTTAAAGGTGGTCGTATCATGAGCTTTGCTGCATTGAGTGTGGTTGGTGATGGTGATGGTGCTGTTGGTATGGGTAAGGGCAAAGCAAGAGAAGTGCCGCTTGCCGTCCAAAAAGCAATGGAAGAGGCTAAAAGAGGAATGATTAAAGTTAAGCTAAATAATGGCACTTTATACCATTCTGTAACTGGAAGACATGGAGCTGCAAAAGTGACAATTCTACCTGCCTCTCAAGGTACAGGAATAATTGCTGGTGGGGCAATGAGGGCAATTTTTGAGGTTATGGGAATAACAGATGTTTTAGCGAAATGTATAGGATCAGCAAACCCCTATAATGTAGTTAGAGCGACGTTAAATGGGCTGTCTTCTATGAACACGCCATCAGATATCGCTGCTAAAAGAGGTAAAACAATAGAAGAGATTAGAGGTTAGATATGGCTAAAGGAAAAAAAATTAAAGTGACTCTTGTTAAAAGTCCAATTCATAAATCTGTAGCACATAAAGCAACAGTTAAGGGGCTTGGGTTAAGAAGAATGCGTCATAGCGTTGAACTAGAAGATACCCCAGCAATAAGGGGAATGATAAAGGCAGTAAATTACTTACTTAAAGTAGATGAGGTTTCAACATGAGATTAAATACTATTAAACCCTCTGAGGGTTCCAAGAAGGAAGTTAGGCGAGTTGGACGAGGAATTGGCTCAGGTTTTGGTAAAACTGCGGGTCGAGGGCACAAAGGTCAAAAATCCAGAGCGGGTGGTTTTCATAAGGTAGGATTTGAAGGTGGCCAAATGCCTATTCAAAGAAGACTGCCTAAAAGAGGTTTTAAATCTATGGCTAAGCCTTATAACGCTAAAGTAAGAACAAGCGAATTAAATAAGCTAGAAACAGATGTAGTCGATTTACTATCCCTTAAGGCAGCAAATTTGATACCTAATATGTCTTTAAATGCCAAAATATTCCTATCAGGTGAAGTTACTAAAAAGTTTACTATACAAGGTATTAGTCTTACAAAAGGTGCATTAAAAGCTATTAAAGATTCAGGTGGAAAGGTTGATGAGTCTGTAAATACAACTTCTAAAGTAGAAAAAAAAGATTCAGTAAAAAATAAACCCGTAAAAAAAACGAAGTAAATTTTGGCTGAAAATTCTACATTAGGTCAGTTAAGTAAAATGGGTGAACTCAAAAGTCGCCTCTTATTTCTGCTGGGTGCTTTAATTATTTTTCGATTAGGTTCACATATACCTGTTCCAGGTATAGACCCTTTTGAACTAAAAAAACTATTTGATTCACAAAGCGGTGGAATTCTTGGGATGTTCAATATGTTCTCAGGTGGAGCGTTGAGTCGTTTTACAGTTTTTGCACTTGGAATAATGCCTTATATTTCTGCTTCAATCATAATGACTTTGCTTACATCCATGTCAGAGAAATTAAAAGAATTAAAGAAAGAGGGTCAGGCTGGACAGAGAATAATAACGCAATACACTCGGCAAGGAACAGTTGTATTGGCTGCCTTTCAAGCACTAGGCATAACGGTTGCACTTGAAGCACAACCTGGTCTTGTTTTAGATCCTGGTTTGGCTTTTAGGCTGACATCTGTAATAACTCTTGTGAGCGGAACTATGTTTTTAGTTTGGTTGGGCGAACAAATTACAGAAAGAGGTATTGGTAATGGTATTTCGATGATTATATTTGCAGGTATAGTGGCTGGACTTCCAAGCGCATTAGGGAATACACTTGAGCTAACAAGGACGGGAGCTTTTTCCATTCCACTTGTATTTTTCCTATTAGCAGCAGTTGTTTTAGTTACCGCCATCGTAGTTTTTGTTGAGAGAGGGCAAAGAAGGATCACAATTAATTATGCGAAAAGACAAGTTGGTAATAAGATGTACGGCGGTCAGTCATCACACTTACCTCTAAAAATTAATCAAGCGGGAGTTATACCAGCAATTTTTGCATCAAGTGTAATTTTATTCCCGGCGACAATAGCAGGATGGTTTGGTTCTGGGGAAAGCTTGTACTGGTTAAAAGATATTAGCGCAGCGATTTCACCTGGACAACCAATTTATATTATTATGTTTGCTGTTGCTATTATATTCTTTTCATATTTTTATACCGCTATCACATTTAATCCAGCTGAAACAGCAGATAACTTAAAAAAAGGCGGTGCTTTTGTTCCAGGTATAAGACCAGGTGAGCAAACGGCAAAATATATAGATACTATTATGGGACGTTTAACACTTATAGGGTCTATATACATCACGCTAGTTTGCCTACTTCCTGAATTATTAATTTTAAAGTTTAATACACCATTTTATTTTGGTGGTACCTCACTTCTTATTATTGTTGTAGTTACAATGGATTTTATGACTCAGGTTCAGTCACAAATGATGTCTTATCAATACGAAGGCCTTTTAAAGAAAGCAAATTTTAAAGGCGGCTCGGGGGGAAGGATTTAATTGGGTAAAGAAGATATTATAGAAATGGAAGGTAAGGTTTTAGAAAACCTCCCTAATGCAACATTCAAAGTTAAGCTTGAAAATGATCATGTTGTTTTGGGGTATATATCTGGGAAAATGAGAATGAATTATATAAGAATTTTGCCAGGAGACACTGTGACGGTAGAAATTTCTCCATATGATTTGAGTAAAGGAAGAATTACATTTAGGGCGAAGTAAATTAGTTTTCAAGAGGGTATATATTATGAAAGTAAGAGCATCAGTAAAACCAATGTGTATTAATTGCAAAGTCGTAAGAAGAAACGGTGTGGTAAGAGTAATTTGCAAAAAAGATCAACGCCACAAACAAAGACAAGGTTAATTTTTACATTGTTAAATAACCAAAAAATAGTTATAATTTCGGGCTTTAATAAATTATTAGCCCTTAAATATTAGGAGTTTCGTATGGCCCGTATTGCAGGAGTAAATGTATCTGATAATAAACATGTTGAAATAGCATTAACAGCTATTTATGGCATTGGCAGAGTTACAGCAAAGAAGATTTGTGATGCCACAAGCATTACTGCTACGTCAAAAGTAAAAGACTTATCAGATGCTGATCTTGAGAAATTAAGAGATCATATTGGTGGCTATGAAGTAGAAGGGGATCTTCGAAGAGAAGTAACCATGAACATAAAAAGACTTATGGATTTAGGTTGTTATCGAGGCCAAAGACATAGAAGAGGTCTTCCGGTAAGAGGTCAAAATACAAAAAATAATGCAAGAACTAGAAAAGGCCCAGTAAGGGCAATTAGGAAATAAAAGGGAAAATACTTTATGGCAGTTGATAAAACCGTTCGAGCTAAGAAAAAAATAAAGAAGAGCGTATCTGAAGGGATAGCTCACGTTCATGCTTCTTTCAATAATACAATAATTACCATCACTGACAGACAGGGTAACGCGCTTTCATGGGCTACGTCAGGTGGTGCAGGCTTTAAAGGATCAAGAAAAAGTACTCCTTTTGCCGCTCAAGTTGCAGCAGAAGCTGCAGGTAAAGCAGCTCAGGAATACGGTGTTAAAAATATTGAGGTAAGAATTAAAGGACCTGGGCCTGGTAGAGAGTCATCTGTAAGAGCCCTTAATTCTGTTGGTTTAAAAATAACAAGCATCCAAGATATAACTCCAGTTCCACACAACGGATGCAGACCTCCAAAAAAGAGAAGAATTTAATTAATATGTTAAACGTTAAAGAGCTATAGGAGAACAACTTGGCCAGAAATCTAGACCCAAAATGTCGTCAATGTAGAAGGGAAGGTGAAAAACTTTTTCTTAAAGCAGAGAAATGTTTCACTGAAAAATGTGCAATTGAAAAAAGAAATTACCCTCCTGGTCAGCATGGACAGAGAAGATCTTCTAGGCTTTCTGATTATGGTGTCCAGCTAAGAGAAAAACAGAAACTAAGAAGAATATATGGTGTTTTAGAGAAACAGTTCAGAAGTTACTATGCCGAAGCTGACAGAAAAAAGGGGATTACAGGAGAAAACCTTTTACAGATGTTGGAATCTAGACTAGACAACGTAACTTATAAGATGGGCCTAGGAGGCTCTAGGACAGAGGCTAGACAAATTGTTAGACACAATAGTATTTTAGTTAATGGAAAAAGAGTGAATATACCATCTTATCAAGTACAACCAGGAGATAGTATTACTGTCGCTGATAAATCAAAAGATCAATTAAGAATCAAATCTGCATTAGAAGCTGCTGATGAAAGAGGTTTACCAGAATGGCTTGAGGTTGATGTAAAAAAATTAACAGGAATATTCAAAAATAGACCAGAAAGAGATGATTTACCATCCACTATTAATGAATCTCTTGTTGTTGAGCTTTACTCTAAATAAAAATCTAGCTTAAAAAATATATAAGGATAACTATGGAAATAAGCCCTACAGAATATTTAAAACCAAAAATTGTTGATGTTGATATTAAATCACCTAATAGAGCAAAGGTTACACTAGAACCGATGGAAAGAGGTTTTGGGTATACACTAGGAAATGCTCTTAGAAGAGTTCTTTTGTCATCAATACCCGGATATGCGATTACAGAAGTAAAAATAGATTCTGTGGTTCATGAATATTCTACAATTGATGGCGTTCAAGAAGATGTGGTTGATATCTTGTTGAACTTAAAAAAAGTTGCTCTAATAATTCATAACAATACAAGTGCAACTATTTCTCTTAAGAAAAACGAGGAGGGAGTGGTAACAGCTGGTGATTTTGACGTGGGTCATGATGTTGAAATTAAAAACCCTGATCTAGTGATAGCTCACTTAAATAAGGGTGGAAAGATTGATATTGAAGCACGCGTTGAAATGGGTAGAGGTTATCAAGCAGTCCCCGTCAGAAACAAAGGCCAAGAAAAGAGTAGCGAATTAGGGTTTATAGGAATAGACGCCTCTTTTAGCCCAATAGATAAAGTAAGCTATTTTGTTGAGAGTGCTCGTGTTGAGCAAAGAACAGACCTAGATAAGCTTATTTTAGATGTAGAGACTAATGGCGTTGTTGACGCAGAAGAAGCAATAAGGGACGCTGCATACATTTTGCGTGGTCAATTATCTGTTTTCGCTAACCTAGAAAGTGAATTAAGTGAAGTAGAGGTTAAAGAGGCTCCAGTAATAGATCCAGTATTATTGAGACCTGTAGATGACCTTGAATTGACTGTTAGATCAGCAAATTGTCTTAAGGCCGAAAGTATTTATTATATTGGTGACCTAGTTCAGAGAAATGAAAGTGATTTATTAAAAGCTCCTAATTTAGGAAGAAAATCCTTAAATGAGATTAAAGATATCCTTTCATCAAAAGGCTTGACCCTCGGTATGGTGGTTGAAAATTGGCCAGATGAAGGTGTTGAAAAAGTATAAATTAAAAACGGTTTTGGAGTAATAAAATGCGACATGGTAAGGCACACAGAAAGTTAAATAGAACAAGTAGTCATAGAAAAGCTATGTTTAAAAATATGGTTGTTTCATTATTTAAGCATGAGGTAATCAGAACTACCCTTCCAAAAGCAAAAGAATTAAGGAAATATGCTGAACCAATGATTACTCTTGCTAAAGAGACTAGCGTTCATAATCAAAGGTTAGCTTTCAGCCGCTTAAGAGATAGGGAAATTGTAGGAAAATTATTTAAAGAATTAGGGCCGAGATATAGTAAAAGAGCTGGTGGATATTTAAGAATCCTTAAATGTGGTTTTCGAAAAGGCGATAATGCTCCAATGGCATATGTTGAGCTTGTTGAAAGACCAGTTAAAACTGAAGAAGCTACAGAAGATAAAAAACTAACTTCATCTAACTCAAATGAGCTTATTGATGTTTCACCAATATCTGAAACAAAAAAGGCAGAAACTAAAAAGCCTGCAGCAAAAAAGGCAGAAACTAAAAAGCCTGCAGCAAAAAAAACATAATCAAGAAATTTATTTGATTCCAAAAAAACCAGCGAAAAGCTGGTTTTTTTTGTTCTAATTTAAGCATAAGTACTTATAATAAGAAATTGTTTTATTCATTTTAAATCTATGAAAAATAATATTGAAAGAAAGGAAAGTTTAAATGAGCTAATAGAGCAAATTAACGCTTTATTAGAGAGTGCCGGGTTTTCTGAAAATTCTTTTAATAGCCAGCCTGATGAGAATCATACGCTAATTAAAAATCTTGTAAGTAAAAAAAATATAAGTTCTCTTGAAAGGTTACTTGATGATCTTCATCCCGCAGATATCGCAGATATTCTTGAATCACTTCCAGTTCAAAAACGTTTAGTTTTATGGGATTTGGTTAAGAGTAAAAGTGAGGGGGATATTTTAATTGAAGTGTCTGACGCAGTTCGACAAACACTTATTGCCGATATGGATAGTACAGAGTTATTGGCTGCCGCAGAACAACTTGAAACGGATGAGATTGCAGATATTGCACCAGATTTACCTGAAGAGGTACTTCAAGATTTATTAGAAAATCTAGATATTCAAAATAGAGAACGACTGCAGTCAGCTTTGTCTTACCCTGAAGATTCTGTAGGTAGCCTAATGGAATTTGAGGTAATAACCATAAGGGAAGATGTAACTTTAGAGGTTGTTTTAAACTATTTAAGAAAAATTGAGAAATTACCAAACCATACAGATAAGTTATTTGTTGTTGATAGAGATGGTTTGATTTTGGGTGTTTTGCCACTAGAAAGAATAATTGTTAATCCTCCAACAACAAAAGTAAAAAATGTTATGGCAAAAGAAATAGTTTTATTCAAACCTGAAGATTTAGCTGATGAAGCCTCAAATGCTTTTGAGCGATATGACTTGGTTACAGCTCCAGTGGTCGATAAAAAAAATAAATTGGTTGGAAGACTAACTGTTGAGGCCGTAATGGATTTTATTAGACAAGAATCTGATAACGAAAAATTCTCCATGGCGGGCCTTAGGGAGGAAGAAGATATTTTTGCTTCCATATGGAAATCAGTCCAAAATCGCTGGGCATGGTTGGCAATAAACTTATTAACTGCTTTTATTGCATCAAGGGTAATTGGTATCTTTGAAGGTTCAATTGAAAAAGTAGTTGCACTGGCAGCACTTATGCCAATTATTGCAAGTATTGGCGGCAATTCTGGCAACCAAACAACGGCTATGATTGTGAGGGCCCTGGCTATAGGCCAATTAACTCAATCAAGCATACGTTCTTTGTTGTATAAGGAAATAAGTGTGGCCCTATTAAATGGATTAATATGGGGTAGTATTGTAGGTTTATTTGCATTTTATTTATATAATAATGCGAACTTAGGTTATGTCATGGCGGGTGCGATGGTTTTGAATCTTATGCTCGCAGCAATTATGGGAGTGCTAATGCCAATTTTAATGTATCGCTTAGGTAAAGACCCTGCAGTTGGCTCCAGTGTTTTGATCACTGCAATGACAGATAGCGGAGGTTTTTTTATCTTCCTTGGGCTTGCTACTCTAGTTTTAATATAGAGAATATTACATAGAATGGATAGAAAATGAATCTTGAATATACTCAAATGCAAAGTAATTTATTTTATCTAAAGAATAATTTTACGCTTGAAACTTTAGTAAGTTGGGGGTTCATTTCACAATTATTATTAGTAATAATGGTAATTGGTATGGCTTTCTTAGTAGAAAATCTTATTAGAAAAAAACTTAAGAAAAATCATGCAAAAAGTCTAAAACAAAAAGATATTTTTAAAATTTTCCGGCCTATTCTGATGCTTTCAGTACTCTTTGCAGCCATGTACTTTATGAGGGAGGGGGAGCTTGAGTGGAGACTATTATATTTTGCAAATAGTGTATTAATAATACTTGTGTTTGTTAGATTGGCAATAATTTTAACAAGGCATATATTAAAACCAGGCCCATGGCTTAGAGCTTTTGAAAATATATTTGCTGGAATTGTTGTCTTAGGTTATTTGGCTCTTCAATTTGGCATTGTAAAACAAATTCAAGATCGGCTTCATTCCATAAAATTTGAAATTGGTAAAGAGAGCTTTACATTGCTTCTTATTGTCGAAAGTATTTTAGGTATATTTATTGCGATCTTGATTGCGATGATAGTAGCAAGGTTCATTGAAAATAAAATAATGAATATAAGGTCTAGGAATTTTAGAATGAACCAAAGAATGATCGCGACAAGGCTACTTAAGATTTTACTTTATATTTTTGCAGTCATTTTGGTTTTAGATACCTTAGGTGTTAATTTATCATTTCTAACTTTTTTTAGTGGCGCATTCGGTTTGGGTCTTGCTTTTGGCCTTCAAAAGATTGCCTCAAATTATGTGAGTGGTTTTTTATTGCTTAGCGACGAATCGATAAGGGTTGGGGATATGATTGAGGTTGGAGGTGCATACGGAAGAGTAGAGGCAATAAAATCACGTTATACTGCAATAAGAAGATTAGATGGCTTTGAGATACTTATCCCAAACGAACAATTATTAACAAGTGAGATCACTAATCTTACTTTTTCAAATACGACCGTTAAAGTACCTTTGGATGTGCAAATTAGCTATGAATCTTCTATCGATAAGGCAATAGAAGTTATTCTTAAGGTTTGTAATGCTGAAGGTCGGATAGTCAAAGACCCTAAGCCAGATGTATATGTAAAGGAATTCGCTGATAGCGGCATTAACTTGCACATTGCCTGCTTTGTTGCTGATCCTGATAAAGGATTTTTGCTATTAAAATCTGATATTTATAGAGCTATTTTTAATGAGTTTAAGAATAACGATATCGAAATTCCTTATCCGCATAGGGTGAATATCCCGAAAAAATAAAATTTATTTAATTTTATTTTCTTTGTAGATGACGTGTTTACGAATAGTAGGATCGAATTTTTTAATTTCAAACTTTTCAGTCATGGTTCTTTTATTTTTTGTTGTTGTATAAAAATGTCCAGTTCCAGCTGATGAATCTAATCTTATTTTCTCTCTCATAATTGTTCCTTAAACCTTTTTACCGTCTACTCTCATTTTTTTGAGAACCTCATCTATGCCAAGTTTATCAATGGTTCTCAAAGCTGCGCTTGAAATTTTCATTGAAACCCAACGATTTTCACTCTCAACCCAAAATTTACGATTTTGAAGATTCGGTAAGAATTTACGACGTGTTCTGTTCTTAGCATGAGAAACATTGTTTCCTGTGGTTGTTTTTTTCCCTGTTACATCACATACTCTAGCCATATTTAACCTCTATTGTTCAAATTCGCAAAAAGACGTTTATTATCCACAGAATTTAGTGTCATATCAAGTCTTTTTTACGACTTTCCGGTACTACCGAAACCACCTGCTCCACGGTCACTTTTTGGATATTCTGAAACTAAATTAAACTTTGCCTGGGCTACCGGGACAATTACTAATTGAGCGATTCTATCCATTGGGCTTATCGTAAATGACAACGAACTCCTATTCCATGTAGAAATGAACAACTCACCTTGGTAATCTGAATCAATCAAACCAACCAGGTTACCAAGAACTATTCCGTGTTTATGCCCGAGGCCTGATCTGGGTAATATAATCGCAGCGTACCCTGGATCCTTAATAAAAATTGAAATGCCTGTCGGAATAAGCTCAGTTTCTCCTGCATTAAGCGATATAGGAGTATCAATACAAGCTCTCAGATCAAGCCCAGCAGAACCTTCAGATGCATATTCTGGAATATGATCTGTTATTAATGGATTGAGTATTTTAAAGTCAATTAATAGAGTCATAAGTTTTTGCTTTCGAGAAAAATTTGAATATATGTTCTAAAATAATCCTGCTTTGCACTTCTTTTTCTGCTTCTGGGAGGGGCGTGTTTTCATTCTCATCAATAATTACCATTTTAGCTTTTGGTTTTCCCATTGAGTCTTTGATCGTATTTGCGACAACAATATCTAGATTTTTAGATATTAATTTATCTCTTGCATTTTCTATTAAATTTTCAGATTCAGCAGCAAATCCAACGATAAACTTATGACCAAAATGTTTACTAACATAACTTAGAATATCTTTTGTTTTTTTTAGTTCCAAAGAAATATTCTCATTTTTTTTCTTAATCTTGCCTGGTGTATAGAGTGGTTTATAGTCAGAGATGGCAGCAGCACTTATATAAATATCATTTTTTTCGATGTTAGATATTATAGACTGATACATCGCATCATGATCAATAGCCTTTATTGTTCTGATACATGGTGGAAATTCATAATTAGAGTGACCACTAATGACAGTTACGTCTGCTCCCATAGCATATGCTTCTTTTGCAAGATTCAATCCCATTAGCCCAGAACTTAAGTTTGTGATTGCTCTTGCTTCATCAATTTTTTCAAGAGTTGCTCCAGATGAAATTAATATTTTTTTATTCAAGAATATTTGATGTGAAATAACTTTTCTTACATCAAGCATCATAGATTCAAAATTTATAAGCCTGCCTAAGCCAACTTCTCCACAAGCCTGTTCTCCTGAATCTGGACCAGAAATTAATATGCCATCTTTTTTTATTGTTTCTATGTTTCTTTGTGTTGCCTTATTGTTATACATCTCAATATTCATTGCGGGGGCAACAAGAAGAGGACAAGATCTTGCGAGACAAAGATTAGCAAGAAGGTCATCTGCTAATCCGTTAGCAAGCTTAGCAATGAAATTTCCTGATGCTGGCGCTATAAGAATTAAATCTGATGTTCTTGAGAGATTAATATGTTCCATTCCATTTCCTTCTGACGGATCCCACATGTTTTCTAAAACAGGATTTCCAGAAAGGGCTTGAAGCGTTAAAGGGGTGACAAATTGCTTAGCCGACTTTGTCATAACGACTTGTACAAAGAAGTTATTTTTTCTGAGCAGCCTAATTAATTCTGCAGTTTTGTAAGCAGCTATGCTTCCAGTGACTCCTAGTAATATCTTCTTTTTAAGCATGGTTAAGTTAAAATAAATTAATTAGGTATGAAAGTATAGCAAATATGAGTCATGTTTTTGGAATCGATGGGTGTAGCGGACGATGATATCCTTGATGCCATCTCAGTTTTATGGTCAACCCAGAAAATAATTGCTAATATAGTTTCTTTCGTTCCAAAAAACCTTAAAACTCCTTTGGGTAAAATTTACTACTAAATGAAAAATATTGGAAACAAAATAATTTGGGGGCTTGTGTCACTTCTAGGCGCCTTTGCATTTTCATTAATAGCATTTCAGAGAGAGGAGTCTATTAATGCGATATGGTTTATCACAGCCGCAATTTGCATTTATGTGGTTGCCTACCGTTTTTATTCAGCTTGGATTGCAACAAAAGCACTAGTAATAGATGGATCAAGACAGACTCCAGCAGTCAAATTTAGTAATAGCCGAGATTTTGTTCCCACAAATAAATGGGTATTGTTTGGCATTCATTTTGCAGCTATTGCGGGACCAGGACCATTGGTTGGCCCAACGCTTGCAGCACAATTTGGCTATCTTCCGGGTACAATTTGGATCTTAGTTGGTGCAGTGGTGGGTGGCGCTGTTCAAGATATGGTAATTTTATTTTTTTCAGTAAGAAGGAATGGTAAGAGTTTAGGTCAAATGGCTAAGGAGGAGTTAGGTGCTTTAGCTGGCTTAGCTTCCTTGATAGGCACTTTTGTAATTATGATTATTCTAATTGCTGTTTTAGGCTTAGTAGTTGTGAACGCAATGAAAAATAGTCCTTGGGCAACATCTACGGTTGTTGCGACAATTCCAATAGCAATTCTTGTTGGCTTGTATATGAGATTCATCCGACCAGGGCGGGTGCTAGAAGCAACTGCTATTGGAGTAATTTTACTTCTAATGTCTGTTTATATGGGAAGCGTTATTGATAACTCAGAATCAATGAGGGGTTATTTTGATCATGGCGGTCTTTTTCTGGCATGGGCTCTTATCATCTATGGTTTTGTTGCTGCTGTTTTACCTATATGGATGCTTCTTGCTCCAAGAGATTATTTATCAACTTTTGTAAAACTTGGTACGATTATTTTCCTTGCGATTGCCATTGCAATCCTCCAACCTGAAATAAAAATGCCTGCAGTTACTCAGTTTACTGATGGATCTGGCCCTATATTTGGAGGGAGCGTCTTCCCCTTTGTTTTTATTACAATTGCATGTGGAGCTATTTCTGGATTTCATGCATTAATCTCATCAGGGACAACCCCAAAATTAATAGACAATGAAAGACATATACCAATGATTGGGTATGGTGGAATGTTGCTCGAGTCATTTGTTGCGATTATGGCTATGGTGGCAGCTTGTGTTTTAGAGCCTGGAATATATTTCGCAATTAATAGCCCAGCCGGAGTTGTTGGGACAGAGGCGAGCGAAATAATTAGTAAAATTAATTCATGGGGGTATTCGGTGACCGTTGAACAGATGAATCAATTAGCCAAAGATGTTGGTGAATCTACATTATTTGCACGGACCGGCGGCGCCCCATCCCTAGCGGTTGGCATGGCGACTATTTTTGCTAATGCATTTGGAAAACATTTATTAGCTTTATGGTATCACTTTGCCATAATGTTTGAAGCTGTTTTTATTTTAACTACTTTAGATTCAGGTACAAGAGTTGGAAGATTTATGTTGCAGGATATGCTTGGGAACCTCCATCCTAAGTTAGGGAGAACTTCTTGGCTTCCATCAATTATTCTGACAAGTTTTATTGTTGTTTCTTGTTGGGGGTATTTTTTATATATTGGAGTTATTGACCCTAATGGCGGTGTAAATATATTATGGCCTCTGTTTGGAATTGCGAATCAAATGTTAGCAGCAATTGCTTTAAGTGTCGGTACAGCGATATTGATTAAGTCAGATAAGATAAATTTTGCTTGGATTACCGCAATCCCCCTGGCTTGGCTTATGATAATTACAACATCTGCCTCTTATCAAAAAATATTTAGTGAAGATGTTCGTATAGGCTTCCTTTCTGCAGCGAGTGCAATGTCGCAAAAAATTAGTGAAGGACATATACCTGAATATGGAATTGATGTTGCTCAAAAACTTATTTTTAATTTGAAGCTGGATGCTGGCATTACTATATTTTTAGTTATTATTTTATGGATAGTCATCATTGATGTAATTAGGATTGCTGTGAAAACGAAGATTAACAATCATAAGAGAAAATTATTGAATGTTTAGCTTAAGGAAATTGTGGGTATACATCCGTACTGTAAGTGGTGATAATGACTATGAAGTTTATCTAGAAAATTTTAGGTGTTGTAGAAAGCATAATAAAGATTACCCATTATCGAGAGCAGAATATTTCCAATCAAAGCTAGAGGGAAAATGGAATAAAATTAATCGTTGTTGTTAATAGTGGAGCTTTTGAAATACATAAAAATCCCAAGGATCAGCATAGGAAATGACAACCATTGACCCATAGAAAAATCTAAATAAAGAAGGCCTAGGTGTCCATCAGGCTCTCTTGTATATTCAATTAAAAATCTAAACAATCCATAAAAAATTAAAAACAAAGCAGATATCTTTCCCACATCCCTTTTCTTTTTTGCATAAAACCAAAGAATTAAGAAAAGAACAAGGCCCTCAAAAAAAGATTGATATATTTGTGATGGGTGTCTGATGACATTGTCAACTGCAGGAAAAATAATTCCCCATGAAGCTTCTGTCGGTCTACCCCATAACTCTTGATTAATAAAGTTACCAATCCTTCCAAAGCCCAAGCCTAAGGGAACCAAGGGCGCAATAAAGTCTGTCAAGACCAGCCATCGGATTTGATATTTTCTTGCAATCATCATCATCCCAATTAACACACCTAAGAAACCACCATGAAAGGACATGCCACCCTGCCAAAAAGCAAATATTTCTGCAGGGTGATTTAGATAATATCCGGGCTGATAAAAAAATACATAACCTAGTCTTCCGCCCAATATCACGCCAAGTGCCCCGAAAAAAAACATATCGTCTAACATCTTTTCATCAATTAAGGACCATGTTTGATTTCTTAATTGTTTTTTACCAAAATATATAAAAGATAAAAAACCAATGAAGTACATTAGCCCATACCAATGTAATTCAATAGGACCTAATGATATTGCGATGGGATCAAATTGTGGATGAGTCAGCATATAGGAGCAATTATAAGTTAAAATTACGATGTATTTAAAAATTTAGGAATTATTGTAATGCCAGAATATCGATCAAGAATAACCACACAAGGCAGAAATCAAGCAGGCGCAAGAGCGCTTTGGCGTGCAACTGGAATGAAGGACGAAGATTTTGTAAAGCCTATTATTGCTGTTGTTAATTCATTTACTCAGTTTGTTCCAGGACATGTACATTTAAAAGATATGGGGCAATTGGTGGCAAAAGAAATTGAGAGGCATGGTGGTGTAGCTAAGGAATTTAATACTATAGCAGTTGATGATGGCATTGCTATGGGGCATGACGGCATGCTTTATAGCCTACCAAGTAGAGATCTAATTGCAGATAGCGTTGAATATATGGTAAATGCTCATTGGGCTGATGCAATGGTATGTATTTCAAATTGTGACAAAATAACGCCTGGAATGCTGATGGCTGCAATGCGAATTAATATCCCTGTTATTTTTGTATCGGGCGGACCAATGGAGGCTGGTAAGGTAAATTGGGAAGATGCCGTTACTAAGATTGATTTAATATCGCCTATGGTTGAATCAGCGAACAAATCAACATCAGATGCAAGGTTAAAGGAGCTTGAAGAATCAGCATGCCCAACATGTGGGTCATGTTCAGGCATGTTCACAGCCAATTCTATGAACTGTCTAACGGAGGCGCTTGGGCTTAGCTTGCCTGGAAATGGAAGCGCCCTTGCAACACATTTAAAAAGAAAAGAATTATTCCTAGAGGCAGGAAAAATAATCGTTGATATAACAAAAAGATTTTACGAGAAAGATGAAAAAGGAATTTTACCTAGGGATATTGCAACAAAAGAAGCATTTGAGAATGCCATGAGTTTAGATGTCTCAATGGGTGGGTCTACCAATACAGTTCTTCATTTACTTGCCGCAGCGAAAGAAGCTAAAGTTGATTTCACAATGAAGGATATTGATAGAATTTCGAGAGATGTTCCGTGTTTAGCTAAGGTTGCTCCAGCATCTCAAAAATATCATATGGAGGATGTTCATAGGGCAGGCGGTGTATTTGGATTATTGGGTGAGCTAAAAAGAGCAAATAAGATCCATGAAAATGTGAGCTGTGTGCACTCATCGAGTTTAGGTGAAGCAATAGATCGCTGGGACATTGTAAATTCTAAAGATAATTCTGTTAAAGAATTTTTCTTAGCAGCACCCGGGGGCATCAGAACAACTCAAGCATTTAGTCAAGATCGAGCATGGCCATCCTTAGATCTTGATAGAGAAAGTGGTTGTATTAGGAATAAAAAAAATGCATATAGCCAAGATGGTGGACTAGCTGTACTTTATGGAAACATTGCATCAGAGGGTTGTATCGTTAAAACAGCTGGGGTTGATGAAGAGATATTAATATTCACTGGAAAAGTTAGGCTTTTTGAATCACAAGATACCGCTGTTGAAGCTATATTGGCAGATAAAGTTAAGGAAGGTGATATTGTTCTTATTGTTTATGAGGGACCAAAAGGAGGTCCAGGTATGCAAGAAATGCTTTATCCGACGGCATATTTAAAATCCAAGGGGCTTGGAAAGTCTTGCGCATTATTGACTGATGGGAGGTTTTCTGGAGGAACTTCTGGTCTTAGTATAGGGCATGTATCACCTGAAGCTGCAGAGGGAGGGGCAATAGCATTAGTTGAAGAAGGTGATGTTATTGAAATTAATATTCCTAAAAGATCAATAAACCTAAAAATAAGTGAAGATGATTTAAGAAAACGAAGAGTTATAATGGATCAAAAAGATAATGCTTGGCAACCAAAACCAAGACCACGTAGGGTATCAGAAGCTCTGAAGGCTTATGCACTAATGGCAACAAGCGCGGCAAATGGAGCTGTAAGAGACATCAATCAATTGAAAAAAATATGATTAAAACAAGTTCTAATATTAAGATTTATAAAAATGAAGACGGATTAGAATTCATTGAAATTAATAATACTCTTGCTGATGGTAGAGTCGCATTACAAGGAGCACATGTGGATTGGTGGAAACCAAAATCTATAAAAAATGATGTTCTTTGGGCATCTTCAAATGCACGTTATGAAAAAGGAAGGTCAATTAGGGGAGGGGTTCCAATCTGCTGGCCCTGGTTTGGGGAGCACCCAACTGATAACGGTTTTTGTTTGCATGGGTTTGCTAGAGTTATTCCTTGGGAATTAATTAAGTCTGTTGATTTAAAAAATGGCGCAACAAAATTAGTGCTTAAAATGATCCCAACAGAGGCCGTCAGAAATCAACTAACATACAGTTTTGAGCTAATTCTAACTATTATTATTGGTGAAACTCTCAGTCTTAATTTAAAAACAACTAATTTATCTGATAGTCCATTTACGATAAGCGAAGGATTTCATAGTTACTTTTATGTTTCTGATATAACAAACGTAAAGCTGACTGGTTTGGAAAATGCATTATTTACTGATAAGAATCATAATTTTAAAAAGGGAGTTGAGGGTCAAACAGTGTCTTTTAAGTCACCCATTGATAAGGTTTATTTAAACTCAAGTAATGATTGTTATCTTGAGGATAAAAAATTAAATAGAATTATTCATATTAAAAGGTCTAATAGCCACTCATTAGTTGTTTGGAATCCTGGCGAAGTAAAATCAAATGAAATGGGTGATATGGGAGAAAAAGAAGAATGGAGAAGAATGGTTTGTATAGAAACTGCAAATACTTTAGAAAACTCAGTGGTAATATATCCAAAACTCTCACATAGTATTTCAACTGAATATTCTATTCAAGAATCTTAATACCAAATAAACTTAGATAAGAATTTTGTCTTAACTTAAGGCCGCTTAAGTTTGCTATGTCGAATTGAATAAGAGAAATAAAATATTATTCCAAGAATAAGCCATACTAAGAACCTTATCCAGGTATCTGTTGGAAGAAAAAACATCAATGAACCACAGCAAAAAATTCCCATTAATGGAATTAATGGATGCCATTTGTTCTTAAAGGTATTTTTTTTGTGTTTTGAGCGAAGAGCTATAACTCCGACACAAACAATTATAAAAGCAGAAAGAGTCCCAATATTCACAATTTCAGCAAGCTCACCCAGGGAAACAAATCCTGCAATGGATGAAATAAAAATACCAGTTGTTAGGATTACTTTGATTGGTGTTTGTGTTTTTTTATTCACTCTACTCAAATATTTAGGTAATAAACCATCTCGACTCATAGAAAAAATAACCCTAGTTAAGGCATAAAATAATACAAGCATAACTGTCGCTAAACCAAAAATAGCACCAGTAGCTACTAAGGCAGATGACCAGGAGTACCCTAAATGTGATAGCGCAAATGCAACAGGATCGGATACGTTTAATTTCTCATAATAAATTACTCCAGTGAGAAGGGCAGAGACGATAACGTAAAAAATTGTACAAATTATCAATGAATATATGATGCCTTTTGGTAGGTCTCTTTGGGGATTAATAGCTTCTTCCGCAGCGGTTGAAACAGCATCGAATCCAACATAAGCAAAGAAAACAATAGAGGCTCCAGCAAAAATTCCTATGGTCTCTCCATCTGGCAGCCTATCAAACCACCCAAAAGGGATGAATGGAGACCAATGGTTTGGGTTAACATTAAATATAGCAATAAATATGAATATTAAAATCGCACTGATTTTAATAAAAACCATTATTGTATTTAATTTGATACTCTCTTTAACCCCAGCAATTAGTAGTAACATAATAGAAAGTATGATGATTGATGCAGGCAGGTTAATTATTCCACCTGAGCTTGGCGGGTTAATTAAGTATTCAGGAAGTCCAATATTTATAGCAACTAAAGCATTATTAAAGTAACCTGACCATCCACTTGCCACTGCAGCAATTGCAACGCCATACTCTAACAAGAGTATCCAGCCAATAATCCAAGCAAATAATTCACCAAAAGCTACATAAGAATAGCCATAAGCACTTCCACAACCCCCAATAGACGATGAGAGTTCTGCATAAGATAATGCAGCAAATGCACACGCCGTTCCTGCCAGGAGAAAAGAGATGATAATTGCTGGTCCTGAGTGAGTGGCAGCAACAATACCTGTTAACACAAAGATTCCTGTGCCTATAATGCAACCTACACCAAGTAGGGTTAAATCAAAGGCATTAAGACATCGCTTAAGTTGCGAGGTTTTGTTATCTATTAAACTTTTTTTTCTAAACAGTTGCTCCAGCATTTAAATTTTAGACCCAATCTTTTGCAATTAAAAATTTAGAATGTAGTTCATCTTCTTTGCTACCTTTTTTTGGTGTGTAATCATATTCCCATTTAACTGATGGTGGCATAGACATTAAAATTGACTCAACCCGACCTTTTGATTGGATACCGAAAAGCGTTCCTCTGTCTTGAAGCAGGTTAAATTCAACATAACGGCCTCTGCGGTATTGTTGGAATTCTTTTTCCTTATTTGTAAATTTGTGATTTCTTCTTTTCTGAAGAATTGGTAAATATGCTTTTAAAAAAGCATTACCAACCTCCCTAGTAAAATTAAAAGAGAAGTTAAAATCTTTCATATTAAAATCATCGAAAAAAATGCCACCAATACCTCTAGGCTCATTTCGGTGGTTTAAGAAAAAATATTTATCACAGTTTTTTTTAAACTCAGGATAAAGATTTTCATCAAAAGGGTTTAATGTTGTTTTAATTGTTTTATGAAAATGAATAACATCTTCAACAAAGCCATAATATGGAGTTAAATCCATACCGCCACCAAACCACCAGGTATCTCTATTTTTTTTATTGGCAATAAAAAACCTTACATTCATATGAACTGTTGGAATATAAGGATTATGAGGATGAAAAACTAAAGAGACTCCCATGGCTTCCCATTTGCTATCGGTAATCTCAGGATGAGCATCTGTTGCTGATTTAGGAAGTTGTGAACCTTTAACATGTGAAAATCCTATGCCTGCCCTTTCAAATATATTTCCATTTTCTAGAATACATGTTGTTCCACCTCCACCTTCTGACCTTTGCCAGGAGTCAACTAAAAAATTCTTACCATCTACGATTTCAACGGCATTTAAAATTTCCGCTTGTAATTTTACAAAGTAATCCTTAACAGCCTCTTTATTTATATTTCTTTCAGTCATTTTCTTATTATAACTTTTGTATCAAAGTCTTGTATCTGGCTAGGTTTTTTATTCCTTCCTATTCTTCCTTTGATAATGCGAACTGAATGTTTATAGTAACGGCAGGCTTCCCTGTAGTTTTTAATGGGATGTTGTTTTGTTTTGTTTGCACTCGTTGACGTAACAGCCATATCAATTGAAGAGAGAAAATCTTGACAGATATTCAAATTAGGAATTCTTATAGCAACTTTATTATTTTTTTTTAGCCATGATGGGCATGTACGATTTGCCTTAATCAACCATGTGTGAGGGCCTGGCCATTTAGTATATAAATTTTCAATTTGTTTCTTATTAAGCTTTTGAATAATATTTTTTATTTGTTTAAGTTCTGCAGCAATGAGAATAAAATTTTTATTTGTAGGTCTTTTTTTTAGTAGATTTAATTTTTTAATTCCCCTAAAATTTTGAGGGTTACATCCTAAACCAAAACATGACTCTGTAGGGTAGGCAACTACTCCTCCATTAGCGATGAACCTTTTAAGCCTTATATTTTTCACGACTTTAATTTAATGCTTTTTGCCCAATATCTGTTCGAAACTGAGCTCCATCAAATTCAATCTCACTTAAAATACGGTAAGCTTTATTTTTTGCAATTTCTAACGTCTCTCCTTTAGCGGTTACACCTAAAACACGGCCTCCGGATGTCATAAGCTTATTGTTTTTAAAAATTGTGCCAGCATGAAATATGAATGTACCCTTTTCTTCTGTATTCGGTAGTTTAATTTCATTACCCAGTATCGGTTTTATAGGATAATCCTTTGCCGCCATAACTACTGTAATCGAATGCTGATTATCCCAATTTATGTCAACCCCCTTCAGCTCTTGCTTCGCCGCTTTATATAGCACGGGAAATAAATCGCCTTGCATTCTAAATAAAATAGGCTGTGTTTCTGGGTCACCCATTCGGCAATTAAACTCGAGTGTTTTTATGTTATTTTTTTTATCAACGATTATTCCGGCATATAAAAATCCAGAAAATGTAATTCCTTCTTTTTTCATCCCCTCAATTGTGGGAATAATAACCTGGTCCATAATTTTTTTATTTATCTCATCAGTCACTAGAGGAGCTGGTGAATAAGCTCCCATTCCACCCGTATTAGGGCCGGCATCATTATCTAGTAAACGTTTATGATCTTGACTGGAGTCAAGTGGCAATATTGTAGATCCATCACATATTACAATAAAGCTCGCCTCCTCCCCTAAGAGAAATTCTTCTATGATAATTTTTGTACCTGCGCTACCATATAATTTATCACTGAGCATTGAATCAACAGCTTCATGTGCCTCTTCATCTGTCATTGCAACTACCACACCTTTCCCGGATGCAAGTCCATCAGCCTTAATTACAATTGGGGCTGGATTATTCTTTAAATATTCATGCGCAGAATGGGTATCTTCAAAAGTAGCAAACTTTGCTGTTGGGATGTTATGGCGAGCCATAAATCTTTTCGAGAATTCTTTAGAGCTTTCAAGTTGAGCTGCAGCTTTTGTTGGACCAAAAATAGTTAAATTATTTTTATGGAAAGCATCAACTATACCAAGCGCAAGAGGTGCTTCTGGGCCTACCACAGTTAAATCAATTTTCTGTTTAATTGCAAAATCTATAAGACCCTCAATTTCAGTTATATTTAGATTTTCTATATTTTTTTCTAGTTCAGTTCCACCGTTACCTGGCGCAACAAATATTTTTTTTACTTCTTGGCTTTGAGATATTTTCCATGCAAGGGCATGCTCTCTTCCACCACCGCCTATGATAAGTACTTTCATTATTTAATGTTTAAAATGTCGAATATTGGTAAATAACATGACAAGATTATGTTCATTGGCTGCTTTTATTACTTCCTGATCCTTAATACTCCCACCAGGTTGGATGATGCACTTGGCCCCATGACTTGCAATAACATCAATTCCATCTCTAAACGGGAAAAAGGCATCTGAGGCAACTACAGAGTGGGTTAGATCTACATTAGCATTTTCTGCTTTTAGCGAAGCAATTTTTGTACTATCAACTCTGCTCATTTGCCCAGCACCAATTCCTAATGTTTGTTTATTCTTACAAAAAACAATGGCATTTGATTTGACATATTGTGAGACTATCCAGGCAAATTTCATATCATCTAGTTGTTGTTCGGAGGGTTTTAGTTCAGTGACAATATTACAACTATTTATATCTAGAGAATGATTATCTGGTGTTTGGATTAGCCAACCACCCCCAATCTTTTTGAAATCAAATTCAACATTATTATTTTCATTTTTTATTTTTAATAACCTAACATTAGGTTTTTTTTGAAAAACTTTTTTTGCTGCCTCTGAAAAATCTACCGCTATAATTACCTCAGCAAATTGCTTTATTATTAAGGATGCAGTTTTTTCATCCAAACTTTCATTAAATGCAATAATTCCTCCAAAAGCTGAAGTTGGATCAGTTTTAAATGCAGTCTGATAGGCCTCTTGTAAACTATCTGCTGAAGCAACACCACAAGGGTTAGCATGTTTTACAATGACACAACTAGGCTGTGAAAACTTTTTAACACATTCCCAAGCAGTATCTGAATCATTAAGATTATTAAATGATAATTCTTTCCCTTGGATTTGATTAAAGCTAGATAATGCGCCGGAGCTTTCTATTGAATCTTTATAAAAAGCTGCTTGCTGATGTGGGTTTTCTCCATAGCGCAAATCCATTACCTTATTAAGGGTTTTTGATAATTTTTCTGGAAATTTATTTTGGTCGTCGGATGTTAAATAATTATTAATTGCGGCATCGTAAGCTGACGTTCTAGCGAAAGCTTTTTTTGCTAAGGAAAAACTAAAATCCTCACTAATTGATCCTTCGTTTTTAATTATTTCATCAGAGAACTTTTTGTAATCATTTGAATTTGTTAAAACAGCAACATGCTTATAATTTTTTGCAGCAGATCGAATCATCGCTGGGCCACCAATATCAATATTTTCTATTGCCAGATCTAATGTACAGTTTTCTTGTTTAATAGTTGCTTCAAATGGGTATAGATTTACTATCACAAGGTCAATTGGATCTATCTTATGGTTTTTCATTGTCTCCTGGTGTTCAGGTATATCTCTTCTCCCTAAAATGCCTCCATGAATTTTAGGGTGAAGGGTTTTAACCCTTCCATCAAGCATTTCAGGAAATTTAGTGTAATCACTTACATCTGTGACCTGAATTTTATTTTCTTTTAGGAGTTTTGCTGTGCCGCCTGTCGACAAAATTTCAATATTAAATGTTTTTAAATGTTGTGCCAATTCCAAAATATTAGATTTATCAGAAACACTTATTAAGGCTTTTTTAATTTTTATCATTTAATTTTCCAAGTTATATTGTTTAAGTTTTTTTCTAAGTGTGTTTCTATTGAGGCCTAACATTTTTGCTGCCTTACTTTGATTGCCCTCTGTTTTATTCATGATATATATAAGAAGTGGTTTTTCTACTGTATTAATTACCATTTCATAAATGGTGCTTGGTTGATCACCATCTAAATCATTAAAATATTGATCAAGAAGAGTATCAATATTATCTGGCAAATTCTTTTTCATTATCTTATAGCGAGTTCTTTGTTATTTAAATGGTCTTCATATGTAATATATTTATTTTTTTTACTTAGATCCTCAAAGAATAAATGAATATAGTCAATCTGTTCATTATTTTCTTCAATTTGATTCATAGCCGCACGAAAATAGGCTGAGTTCTTCAAGCCCTTCGTATACCATGATATATGTTTTCTAGCGATTCTTAAGCCTTTATTGTTCCCATAGAATTCATAAAGATCTTTCACGTGATCTATTGTAGTTTGATGAATTTCCTGATTAGTTGGCCTTGTTAAGTATGTACCTGTTTTTAAGTAATACTCAATTTCTCTAAATATCCATGGTCTTCCTTGGGCCGCTCGACCAATCATTACAGCATCAGCCCCTGTATATTCCAATACAAATTTAGCCTTCTCGGGAGAGGTGATATCACCATTTGCTATCAGAGGCATTTTGATTTTCTGCTTCACTGATGCGATAGTGTCATATTCGGCATCACCCATATAAAGACATGCACGCGTTCTGCCATGCATAGTGAGTGCCTGGATGCCAGCATCCTCTGCAATCTTGGCAATAGTAACAGCATTACGATTATTTTTGTCCCAACCTGTTCTTATTTTAAGTGTGACAGGGATGGCTACAGATTTAACTACAGACTCGAGTATTTTTTTTACTAATTTTTCTTCTTTAAGTAATGCAGAGCCGGCCATTACATTACATATTTTTTTTGCAGGACAGCCCATATTGATATCAATAATCTGAGCTCCTCGATTCATATTATATTGCGCTGCTTTGGCCATCATATCTGGATCTGCACCTGCAATTTGAACTGATATGGGGGCTACTTCTCCATCATGATTTGCTCTCCTAAGAGTTTTTTCACTTCCGTAAAGAAGTGAGTTTGATGTCACCATCTCACTTACTGCCATACCCGCTCCAAATTTTTTACATAACATTCGAAATGGCCTGTCCGTCACCCCAGCCATCGGAGCTAAAATAATATTATTTTTAAGTTTGTGTTTACCAATAATCATGTCGATGCGTCATTGTAATAATCATATGCATTATTTTCAATACTAAAGATTACGCCAAGAAAAATTCATTTTGTTTAAATTGTCTTTAATAAATTATTAATGTGCTTTCTCCCAATTTTCTCCTGCATTAATTTCTACAAGAAGCGGAATATCGAGTTTGGCAACATTTTGCATAATTTGCGGAATTTCTTTTATAAATTTATCTACTTCGTCATTCGGTACTTCAAAAACAAGTTCATCATGTACTTGCATGATCACCTGACCTTTTAAATTACTATTATCATTAATCCATTGCTGAACCTGTATCATGGCAAGTTTAATTAAATCAGCAGCTGTACCTTGCATTGGTGCATTGATAGCGGCTCTTTCTGCTCCTGCTTTTCTAAGTCCATTTGATGAATTTATTTCAGGTAGCCATAACCTTCTACCAAAGTATGTTTCTACATACCCATGCTCCCTTGCAAATTGTTTAGATTCCTCCATATATTGAAGAACAGTTGGATATTTATTAAAGTATTCTTGAATATAATTTTGAGCATCCCCTCTGGTAATGTTTAAATTTCTTGCTAAACCAAAAGCACCCATTCCATAAATCAACCCAAAGTTAATTATCTTGGCATACCTTCTTTGTTCGGGCGTAATTTTATTAATTTTTGTATTGAAGATTTCGGAGGCAGTTATTGTATGAATATCCTTATTATTTTTAAATGCTTCAATAAGACCAGTATCCTTGGAAAGATGAGCTAATATTCTCAATTCAATTTGAGAGTAATCTGCCGATATAATTGAAAATTCAGGTTTTGCAATAAAGGCCTCTCTTATCTTTCTTCCTTCAGGGCTTTTAATAGGAATATTTTGTAGATTTGGATCAGAACTTGCTAATCTTCCTGTAACAGCAACAGCCTGGTTATAGCTTGTATGTATCCTTCCTGTTGTTTGATTTATCATTAATGGAAGTTTGTCAGTATAAGTTGACTTTAGTTTTGCAAGAGTGCGATATTCTAAAAGAATCTTAGGTAAAGGATAATCTTTTGCAAGCTCTTGAAGGACCTCCTCTGATGTAGATGGTGTTCCTGTGGGAGTTTTCTTTAATGGCTTTATCTTTAATTTTTCAAATAAAATTTCACGTAGCTGTTTTGGAGAGGCCAAATTAAATGGTTGTCCAGCAAGCTCATAAGACTTATTTTCTATGCTAATTAATTCCTCTCCAATTTTTTGACTTTGTTGGTTTAGTAAATGCCCATCTATTAGAACCCCATTTCTTTCAATTTCAATTAATGCTTTCATGCTTGGAATTTCGAATTTTTCGTAGATATCTAATAATTTTTTATCTTTTTTTAATTGATCTCTAAGGACATGGTAAAGCTGAAAGGTTACATCAGCATCCTCGGCAGCATAGCTTAATGCATCAGTAATATTAATTTGATCAAAACTTAGTTGATTAACTCCACTGCCAACTAATGATTCATAAGATATACAATCATGACTCAAATACTTTTGACTAAGTTTATTCATGCCATGACTTTGATTGCTATCAATGACATAACTCATGAGCATAGTATCTTCATTAATCCCACGCATTTTAATTCCCAAATTTAGAAAAATATGTGCGTCGTATTTAATATTTTGTCCTATTTTAATAATGGAGTTATCCTCTAATAAAGGCTTTAATAATTTAACAATCTGGTTTTCATTTATCTGTTCTCCTTCAGCCGCATCCATGTGATTAATTGGTATATATGCTGCCTCTCCTTTTTTTAAGCTCATAGAAATACCAACTAGTTTTGCATTCATGACTTCAAGTGATGTTGTTTCTGTATCAATTGCAAATATCTTCTTCTTTTTTATTTCACTAACCCATACCTCCAGATCCATAATGTTTTGAATTAAAGTATATTTTTTTTTGCTATCAAATTTTGCGTAATCATTTTTTTCCGCGTCCTTTGAAGGTGGGGTTATTTTTTTATCATCTAGCTTTTTAAGCCAGCTAGAAAAATTAAACTCTTGATACATTTTTTTAAGAGAGTTTTTATCTTCAGGTAATTTTTTAAATTGATCCCAAGATACATTTATATCTAATTCAGAACGAATAGAAATCAGGTCTTTTGCGATAGGTAGCCATTCAAGAGATTTTTTAAGGTTTTCTCCTACAGCCCCGGTAATTTGATCCGAATTTTTAATAATATTGTCTAACGAACTAAATTCCTTAAGCCATTTGAGTGCTGTTTTGGGACCTGCTTTTTCAACACCTGGGATATTATCAGCCTTATCTCCAATGATAGTAAGATAGTCAATAATAAGACTTGGCGAAACACCAAATTTATTTTTAACGCCATCAATATCCAGGTGTTCATTAGTCATGGTATTGACCAGTGATGTTTTTTTATTCACTAGCTGTGCTAAATCTTTATCCCCTGTTGAAATGGTTACTGATATATTTTCTTCATTTGCTTTTTTTGCAAGTGTTCCAATAACATCATCTGCTTCCACGCCTTCCTTGATAAGAATTGGCCAGCCCATTGCATTAATGGCTTTATGAAGTGGCTCAATCTGTATCGATAGGTCTTCAGGCATTTTTGGACGATTTGCCTTATAGTCTTTAAAAATATCATTTCGAAAAGTTTTCCCTTTGGCATCAAAGACACAAACGCTATACGTACTCTCATATTTTTTATACGTATTTTGGAGCATATTTAAAACGCCATATATAACTCCAGTAGGGAACCCTTCTTTATTTCTAAAATCAGGCATAGCATGAAATGCACGATATAAATATGAGGACCCATCAATCAAGAGCAATGTTTTCATGTTTTTATAATTTTTTCTTATTTATTTGTTCTTTTATTATACCTTTGTCTATGAACCTTTTTTTGGATAAAAGACTACTGTTGACCATCTGATTTTGATAAACTTATGGTATGAAGAAAATATTTTTATTGTTAGCTTTAATGCTTAGTTGTTTATCTTTTTCGGTTATTACGAATGCTGAAAAAACAGAAGTGTTAGAGGAGGTGCCATCTCCACCAAATACTTTAGATTCTGGATATGAGTATGAGCCTGAGATTACCATTAGAAAAGAGGGCACAAAAAGAATTGAAGAGCATAGGATTAATGGAAATTTGTACTATATTAAAGTTACCCCTGAAGGTTTCCCACCTTATTATCTAGTAAGGGAAACAGAGGGGGGCGATTGGATTAGGCAAGATGATTTAAAGCCCTTAGTTGTGCCTCAATGGGTTCTTTTCAGCTGGTAATTTCTAGCTAACTTTTAAGAATTAAAAAAAATATCAATGGCCGTTTACACATCAATAACAAAAGAAGAATTGCAGGAATTTTTAATTGATTTTGATATTGGTACGCTGCTTAGCTTTGATGGAATATCTTCTGGGGTTACTAATACTAATTATCTAATTACAACTAGCATTAATAAGTACGTATTAACTGTCTTTGAGCATCATTCAATGGAAGAACTTCCCTTTTTTATCAGCTTAATGACATTTTTATCGGGGCATAATATTGATTGTCCCAAGCCCATTGTAAGTAATCAAAAAAAATCTATTAATTTACTCAAAGATAAACCAGCTTTAATAGTTTCTTTTTTAAACGGTTCAGAAATTAAAAAAATTAATGAGTTACATTGCTTTTCTGTTGGAAAAGCACTTGCAAAGATGCACAACATTACAAAATCTTTTTCGGAACAAAGAGCAAATTGTCGTGGCTTGAAGTGGATGGAAGAAACATATTTTGATATGAAATCAAAATTAACATCTATAGAAAAAAACATGATTGAGCTTGAGATTGATTTTTTAAGACATCATCAATTTGATGATTTACCAACAAGCATTATTCATGGGGACTTATTTAGAGACAACGTTTTATTTTTAAATGAAAGTAGACCGAGTTTTATAGATTTTTATTATGCCTGTGATGAAGTGTTAGTTCTTGATATTAGTATTGCAATTAATGATTGGTGTATTCATGATAATGGATCAATCAATCAAAATAAACTAACAAAATTTATAGAGGGATATGAATCCGAAAGAACACTAAGCTCTAAAGAGAAAGTTTATATGCCTAAGGCGCTTAGGTGGGCTGCACTGAGATTTTTAATTTCACGACTTGAACACGTCCATAGCAACCCCACCGCTGAGATTCTTGCTGTAAAGAATCCTAATCAATTTAAGAATATATTAATTGATAGACAAGTTACGGAGTATAAATTTTGAGAGGCACACTTAACAAAGCACATCATTGGGTAACTAAGAGCATATTTTTAACTAAGTTAAATTTTAAGGCTACCTTATTTTTAGGAAGTGCTTATATATTCGCTTACCTCCTCATACCAACCATTCCCAATCTGAGTTTTATAAGTCCTTTTTTAATTATAGCCTGGCCAATATCAACAATGATTTTCATAAATTTTTTTAGATTAAGCCTAGATAACAAACAAACTGAGTTTAAAGATATATTGAAAATTGATAAAAAAAACTTGAGAGGCCTTATTTATCTTGGTCTGATTTGTTTGTTTTATTCATTATTAATTTCTCTGATTTTAAGTCAAGATATAAAAAGCATCATAGCTATTGCAAGTGAATCAGAGATACAAGAAAATATTTCTAATAATGCCGTCAGCATTGTTGTAAAATTTATGGTTCTAGCCATTCCAATCCTTATGGCAACTTGGTTTTCACCTATTTTGATTTCTTACCATAATTTTGATTTAGTAAAAGCCATAAAATCAAGTTTTGCTGGAGTGTTGCTTTCAATTATTCCGATTACACTTGCGTGGCTTATTTTATTAGGTGGTTTTATCTCATTAATTTTTCTAATGATAATGATTTTTACAATACTTGGGGCCGGCACAAATATTTTATTATCTTATGTTCTTATATTTTTTTGCATGGTGACCTTAGCAGCTTATATTGCAACATTATTTTCTTTTCAATTCGTAACCTATAATGATATTTATAAATCAATAATTAAGTAGTTAAACTTTACTGAGTTTTGCATACTCCATTGCTAACCATTTCATTCCATGGTTTTTAAATTTAATTTGAATACGTAGATCATTTTCATTTCCCTCATAACCTGTAACCATTCCTGATCCAAATTTATTATGCTTGACTATGGCCCCAATTTTAATTTCATATTGATTATTTGAAGCTTGTTTATTTTTTGAGTTTAATGAATTTAACTGGGCTGAATGGTATGTGGCTCCAACAGAATTAGTTTTGTTAATTGGCACATTTATTTTTTTTATTAATGCTTCAGGTATTTCATCTAAAAACCTTGAAGGGAGATTGTAGGTTGGTTGTCCATAGGTCATTCGAGATTGCGATAAGGTAAGAAATAATTTGTTTTTTGCTCTGGTGATAGCGACGTACATCAACCTTCGCTCCTCTTCTAACCCATTATTCTCATTTAAACTTCTTTCGTGTGGGCAGAGCCCGTCCTCCAACCCAGTTATAAATACTGTATCAAACTCAAGACCCTTAGAGGAATGAATGGTCATTAACTGAAGAGCATCCTCACTTGCAGCCGCTTGCAATTCACCGCTTTCAAGTGAAGTAAAATCAAGAAACTCAGCTAAACTCAGTGATTGATTTTTATTCGACTCCTCTTCATAAATTTCGTCCTTTACTTCATTAAGGAAAGATTTTGCTGCGGAAACAAGTTCATTTAGATTTTCTACACGTGAGCTACCATCTTTATCTTTAAGGTAATGGTCTTTTAGGCCAGACTGTGAGTTAATTATATCTATGGATTCATCAATATTTATTCCATGAACTTGATCTTCAATATTTTGAATTAATTGAATAAATGCTGATACCTTTAAGTTTTTACTTTCTGAAATAAGAATTCTTGCACCTTCCCATAAAGAACATCCATTTTTCTTTGCATGATCTTGTATTTGTTCAACAGCTCTTGCACCGATTCCTCGAGTTGGAAAGTTTATAATTCTCATAAAAGCATTATCATCTTTCTTGTTATTAACGAGCCTGAGGTAAGCAAGAGAATTTTTTATTTCTGCTCTTTCAAAGAATCTTAATCCCCCATAAACCCGATAAGGAATATTATTGGATACCATTGCCATTTCGATTACTCTAGATTGAGCATTGTTTCTATAAAGAATGGCTATCTGCTTATACTCAACCCCTGCACGATGACGCATTTTGATCTCGTCTAATATATATGCTGTTTCTAATCGATCATCGAGAGCGGTATATTGTTTGATCAAATCACCATCGCCTGAAGCAGTCCATAAATTTTTACCTAATCTATCATTATTATTTTCAATAATTGAGTTAGCTGCGTTGAGGATATTATTTTTAGACCGGTAATTTTGTTCTAATTTAATAACATTTTTAATATTAAAATCTTTCTGCAGATCTTTCATATTGCCAGGTCTTGCACCTCTAAAACCATAAATTGATTGATCATCGTCTCCCACAGCAAAAATAAAACTTTCGGGTGAGGTGAGCATTTTTAACCACTGATATTGCAAGCGACTAGTATCTTGAAATTCATCCACAAGGATGTGCTTAAAAATTTCCTGATAATGATGACGAATAGTTGAATTCTTCTGGAATAACTCAAGACAGCGCAACATAAGCTCTGCAAAATCAACAACACCTTCTTTTTGGCACTGATCATCGTAGGCACCGTAAATAGAATTGAGTTTCTTAGACATATCATCATAGGCTTTGAACTGCTTCGACCTAATACCTTCCTCTTTATTGTTATTAATGAAATACATAGCCTCTTTTGAAGAAATTAGGTCTTCATCGATATTCATAGCCTTCATAACTCTTTTGACAGCTGATTTTTGATCGGCACTATCAAGGATTTGAAAGATTTCGGGTAAGTTTGCATCTGCGTGATGTTTACGTAAAAAACGATTGCACAGCCCATGAAAAGTACCTACCCACATACCTCTTGTATTAATTGGAAGTTGGGTTGAAATTCGGGTCAGCATTTCTTTTGCAGCTTTGTTGGTGAACGTAACAGCTAGAATGGCACCTGGGCTTGCTAGTTGATTTTCAATTAACCAGGAAATCCTTGATGTCAGAACCCTCGTTTTACCACTTCCAGCGCCAGCAAGTACAAGTGCTGATTGGCTTTGAAGCATGACAGCTTCAGTTTGTTTTTCATTTAAATCCGCATAAATTGCTTTAGATATTGTTGTTAAATTCATAAAAACACATGCTACAGTAATTTTTTTTTGTTAGTAGTTTTTTGGTATCTTTTATAAAAAAAGACCTCGATTAAGAGGCCTTTTTATTTATTTCAACGTAGTTCTTTGAAACTACATCATGCCACCCATGCCACCCATGCCACCCATGCCACCCATGCCACCCATATCAGGGGCTGCAGCTGCAGGCGCTTCTTCTTTTGGTGTATCAGCAATCATGCACTCTGTTGTTAACATAAGCCCAGCAACAGAAGCTGCATTTTGAAGTGCAGACCTAGTTACCTTTGTTGGATCTAAAACACCCATTTCAACCATGTCACCATATGTTTCATTAGCCGCATTAAATCCGTAATTACCTTTTCCAGATATTACATTATTAACTACAACTGAAGATTCAATACCAGCATTTGATACAATTTGTCTAAGAGGATCCTCAATCGCACGAAGAACTATATTGATGCCTGCCTCTTGATCGGAGTTATCTCCCTTAATCTTACTAATGGCATTTTTTGCCCTAATAAGAGCAACTCCACCACCAGCAACAATGCCTTCTTCAACAGCTGCTCTTGTAGAATGTAAAGCATCTTCAACCCGAGCTTTCTTTTCTTTCATTTCAATTTCAGTTGTAGCTCCAACCTTAATGACTGCAACACCACCTGAGAGTTTAGCAATACGCTCTTGAAGCTTTTCTTTATCATAATCACTCGTAGATTCTTCCATTTGCACTTTGATTAGATCAATTCGTGATTTAATGTTTGAAACAGAAGCTGCCCCATCAATAATAATAGTATCTTCTTTTCCTACCTCAATTTTCTTTGCTTGCCCAAGGTCTTCAATCTTAACGCCTTCAAGAGTTAAGCCAACCTCATCTGAGATAACAGTACCTCCTGTTAGGATTGCGATATCTTCAAGCATAGCTTTTCTTCTATCACCAAACCCTGGTGCTTTGACTGCTACTGCCTTGATAGTGCCGCGGATATTATTTACTACTAAAGTAGCAAGTGCTTCACCTTCTATTTCTTCCGCAATGATTAAAAGCGGCTTGCTTGCTTTTGCAACTTGCTCTAAAACTGGCAATAAGTCTTTAATGTTTGATATTTTTTTATCATGCAAGAGAATATAAGGATCTTCAAGTAATGCAATTTGTCTTTCATTGTTATTAATGAAGTAAGGAGATAGATAGCCTCTATCAAACTGCATACCTTCTACAACATCTAATTCATTTGTCAGACCTGATCCGTCTTCAACTGTAATTACACCTTCTTTGCCCACTTTATCCATCGCATCTGAAATTATTTTACCAACTGACGCATCTGAATTAGCAGAAATAGATCCTACCTGAGTTATCTCTTTGCTTGTATTACAAGGTTTGCTTAGTTTATGAAGTTCATCGACCCCAGCTTCCACAGCCTTATCTATTCCTCTTTTTAAATCCATTGGATTCATACCTGCAGCAACAGATTTCATTCCTTCTCGAATAATTGCTTGAGCAAGAACAGTTGCTGTTGTAGTTCCATCACCAGCATTATCTGATGTTTTTGATGCCACCTCTTTTACCATTTGAGCACCCATATTTTCAAATTTGTCTTGCAGCTCAATTTCTTTGGCTACAGAGACTCCATCCTTTGTGATAGTTGGGGCACCAAATGACCTTTCAAGGACCACATTTTTACCTTTTGGACCAAGGGTTACTTTTACTGCATTTGCAAGTGTGTTTACACCTACTACCATCTTTTGGCGAACTTCGTCACCAAATCTTACATCTTTAGCTGCCATTTATTTTTCTCCAAATTTATATGTTTATTTTAATTTTGTATTTAATTTTTACTCAATAATTCCCATTACATCTTCTTCTTTCATAACTAGAAGTTCATCACCATCAACCTTTACCGCTTGTCCGGCATATTTGCCAAAAAGTACTTTATCACCAACTTTTACGTCTAATTTTCTGACGTTACCATCTTCAAGCAACTTTCCATTACCAACAGCTTCAACAACACCTTGATCTGGTTTTTCAGCTGATGCACTTTCTGGAATTACAATCCCTGATGCGGTGGTACGCTCTTCTTCTTGTCGCCTTACTATTAAGCGATCATGTAAAGGACGAATTTTCATATATAAGTTCTCCTAGTAGTGTATTCTTTATTAAAAAATTTATTTAGAGTTAGCCTGTGACTAAAACTAGCACTCTATTTATTAGAGTGCTAATAATAGGGATGAACACTACAAATTTCAAGTCTTCGTTAAATTTATTTATAATTTAAGTCTTATGTTTACAAAAAATAGCTACAGAAATGTCGGTCAAACCGAGTTAAGGGTCTCGCCAATTACACTTGGGACAATGACCTTTGGTGATCAGAATACGCAAAGTGATGCTTTTGAGCAGCTTGACTATGCAGTATCTAAAGGAATTAATAGCGTAGATGTTGCGGAGATGTATCCAGTCCCCCCCAAAGCCAATACATGTCATCGAACAGAAGAAATTATTGGAAATTGGCTTAAAGGTAAAAAAAGAGAAGATTTAGTTATTTCTACAAAGATTGCAGGACCTAGGAGATCCATTGATTGGATTAGGGGGGGGCCAAAGTCTCTGGATCATAAAAATATTAACGATGCGGTTAATGGTTCTTTGAAACGACTAAAGACTGAATATGTTGACCTTTTGTATCTTCATTGGCCAGAGAGAAATGTTCCTATGTTTGGAGGCTATAAATTTGATCCAAAAGATGACTATTTGAATGAAAAAAAAATTAATTGGGTTTCAATTGAAGAGCAGTTAGTGAGTATTGAACATTTGATTAAATCAGGGAAGGTGAGGTATTTTGCATTGTCAAACGAATGGCCTTGGGGTTTAATGGAGTTCATAAGACTCGCAAAAATTAAAAATTTACCTCTCGTATGTAATTTACAAAATAGCTATAGCCTATTAAATAGAATAGTTGAGCTAGGAATGACTGAAATATTCTTTAGAGAGAAATTATCATTCTTTTCATACTCGCCGTTGGCATTTGGACACCTTAGTGGGAAGTATATTAAAGACCCGATGGCAAATGGACGTGTAAATCTGTTTCCGGGTTATGCTAAAAGATATAATAGGATCGGAGTAAATAAGGCAATAGAAAAATATGATTCATTAGCTAAAAGTAGAAATGTAAGCTTGACCGAGTTGGCATTAAGTTTTGTTTACTCACAGTGGTTTGTGACCAGTACAGTTATTGGGGCGACAAACATCAATCAACTTAAGCAAAATATCTCAGCCTATGAGTTAGATATTATTGATGATGAATTAATTCAAGAAGTGGATAATATCCATCTCGAAGTGATGAATCCAGCGCCATAAAACTTATGAAAAATAAAATATATATAAAAAGAAGCGTTAAGTCTGTTTGGCATCCTTGCACACAAATGAAGCATCATGAAAACCTCCCGCTGATACCAATCTCGAGAGGGAAGGGGGTTTGGCTTTATGACTTTGATGGAAAAAAGTATCTTGATGTCACCAGTTCTTGGTGGGTAAATTTATTTGGGCATAACAACAAAATAATAAAAAAATATATTAGTAAACAACTTAATACACTTGAGCATTCAATGTTAGCCGGGCTAACGCATGCACCAGTAATAGAGTTATCAGAAAAATTGAGTAAGCTGACTAAGCTAGGTCATTGTTCTTATGGGAGTGATGGGGCGAATGCAGTAGAAATTGCATTAAAAATGAGCACTCATTATTGGAGCCAAACCGGCTTTCCTTTAAAGAACAAATATATTTATCTTGAAAATAGCTACCATGGAGAAACACTAGGAGCACTTGCAGTCACCGATGTCCCAATTTTTAGGTCTCACTATGGCGCTTTAATAAAAAATTATATAAAGACAGATTCACCAGATTTAAGATTAAAAAAAAGCAGTCAATCAATAGATGAGTTCCTCGATGAAAAGTTAAAAAAGTTAAAAAAAATCTTTGAAAAAAATCATGATGTGACAGCTAGTATAATTTTAGAGCCCATGGTGCAATGTGCCTCGGGGATGGGTATATATGATGCTAGATTTCTTTCGTCTGTTAGGGAGTTGTGTGATGAGTTCGATGTGCATCTAATTGCAGATGAAATCGCTGTTGGATTTGGACGAACAGGTAAAATGTTTGCTCATCAACATGCACAAATTACGCCAGATTTTGTTTGTTTGTCAAAGGGTTTGACGGGTGGATATCTTCCAATGTCTGTTACTTTAACTTCGGATAAAATTTATAACGCCTTCTACGATGATGATATAAAAAAAGGGTTTCTTCATTCCCATAGCTATACAGGTAATCCATTAGCATGTAGCGCAGCATTAGGTACATTATCAATTTTTGAATCTGAAAATATTCTGAAAAAAAATCTTAGATTATCAAAAAAGATAAATCAGTTATTTTTATCCTTAGAAGGCCTTCCTATTTATAATCTTAGAAATATTGGAATGATTTGGGCATTTGAGCTAGACCAGAAAGTTTCAATGGATAAGGTAGTCGAGTTTTCCTTAAATGAAGGGTTATTAATTCGACCAATAGATAAAACTATTTATTTTATGCCGCCTTATTGCATTAAAGAATCTGAGGCTAAAAAAATGATAAAGATAACGCGTGAGGCAATTTTATATGCGATCACATAACAAGCCGATCTTAAAAACTCTTTTTTATTTATGGATTTTTGTTTCTGTCTCTGTCTATGCTGAAGTACCTGAATCATACAAAGCATTAATGAGTAAATATAATTTTAAAAAAGATAGTTATAGTTTTATAGTAAAAAATTTAACTAACCCTAAAGAAAAGGCAATTATTCACAATGGCAATAAGAATTTTAATCCAGCTTCGCTTACAAAAATAATTACATCATTTATTGCATTGGATGAGTTGGGCCCTAATTATAAATGGAGATCTGATTTTTACTACACAGGGGAAATAAAAGACAACACACTTCAAGGAGATTTAATCTTTTTTGGTAGAGGAGATGCTAGTTTTTCAATTAACGATTTAGAAGTTTTAATAAGAAAAATACAAAAAAAAGGCATAAAAAAAATAGAGGGGAATTTAATTTTAAACAAAAGTTATTTTGGCAAACTTCCTGATGCAATTGATTTTGATGATGACCCAATGAGAGCTTACAATGTTTTACCCAATGCAATTTCCATTCAATCAAATACAGTAAATTTTAAGTTTATCTCTCAAAACAAGAAAATTAAGATTGAAGCTAAACCAGACCTTAAATATTTAAAGATAAAAAATAACATACAAGTAAGTGAAAAAAATTGTGTTTCTTGGAAGCAGTCTTTAGATTATCAAAAAGCTAAAGGGGCTTTGGGTGACATGATAATTTTTCAAGGTTATTTTAGTAAAAAGTGCCTTAACAAAGAAATTGATTTATCTGTAATAGACAATAGTAGGTATTTTTACGAGGTCTTTAAGAGTCTGTGGGCCCAAAATGGCGGTGATTTTTTAGGTGGTTATTGGGTTAATGATAAAGAAAGACTTGAAAGTAAGCTGCTTGAAAGCCACTATTCAAATGCGCTTGGTGTTCTTATTCGTGATATGAATAAATACAGCCTGAACTTAATGTCTCGGAACCTGATATTAACTGTTATGGCGGAGGATTTAAAAACTCAAGTGACCGAAGATGATGTGAATCAGTTTATTTTAAATTGGCTGATCAATCATGGCATTGATACCAATAATATTTTTGTTGAGAATGGAGCGGGATTATCAAGAAAGACTTCCATTAATGCGGAGAGCCTTATGAAGATTATGAATAAAATTTATGAACATCCCTATATGCCAGAGATGTTATCATCTTTCTCAATTTTAGCTGAAGACGGTACATTAGAAAAAAAAATGCCATTCTCTAAGGTTAAAAAAAATGGCCACTTTAAGACTGGCTCATTAAAAAATGTAAGCGCAATTGCAGGATATTTAGTAGATAAAAATAAAAATAAAAAAATATTAATTTTTTTAATGAACGATAAGGCAGCAAATAAATCTTATGGCCTTCAAAATGACTTAATTAATATAGCATTTGAATCTATTTAAAAATTGATTTGAGGACCAAAAATGATGAAAAGATTATTTATATTGATCGCAATGTTAAGTTGTACTTCACTATCACATTCAATAGAGCTTTTTAATGAGGAGAAAGATAAAATGCAAGAAAAAGAAATTATGGAATTAATTATTACAGATAACAAAGTTGGTGATGGACGAGAGGCGGAGAAAGGCCTTACGGTTACTGTTCACTACACTGGTTGGCTTTATGAGAATGGAGAGAAAACCACTAAGTTTGATAGCTCACTCGATAGGAGGGAGCCATTTAGTTTTGTCTTAGGGGTCGGGCAGGTTATTAAGGGCTGGGATAATGGGGTAAGTGGAATGCAGGTAGGTGGAAGTCGGACGATAATTATTCCATCTGACATGGGATATGGCTCAAGAGGTGCGGGAGGCGTGATTCCACCAAACTCTGATCTTATATTTGATGTTGAGCTTATTGAGATTCAATAGAAATGAAAACTAAAATAAAATGGATGCAGGATGTGAGTTTTAATGGCACGACAGAATCTGGACACGAAGTAATGTTAGATGGCCCAAAAGAACTTGGGGGGAAAGATTTAGGTATGAGGCCAATGGAGATGATGTTGATAGGTATGGGCGGGTGCACTTCATTCGATGTGGTCACAATTTTAAAAAAATCGAGGCAGAATGTAACCGAATGTATTGCGGAGATAGAGGCAACAAGAGCTGATGAAGTACCAAAGGTTTTTACAAGTATTCACATCCATTTTTTAATTAAAGGCATTAACCTTCAAAGCAAAGCGGTAGAAAGGGCAATCAATTTATCAGCCAATAAATATTGCTCAGCTTCAATAATGCTTAGCAAAAGTGTAAAGATAACTCATGATTTTGTGATTAGCGAAGAATAGTTTTAATATTAAGCGTATTATTAGTTTCAATAATTTTAATTAAACGATCAATGTTTGGATGGCTTCCAGGGTTTTCTTTTGCATTAATTGTATGTTCCGAAAATAGCGCTAAGCCTTTTTGGGCTGCTTGAAGATTAATCACCTTAAATGTCTTATATAAATAAAAATAAACTTTCAGTGAGCCTTGGGTGCCTGGTAAATTATCAATTTTATCGACAAAATTACCGTTCAAATCATAAAGCTCAATTCTAATTAACTGATTTACGTCCGGAAGGGATTTTAGAGCCTCTTTAAATGTTAATGACATTGACTTAGACCTTGTATGTTAGGGAAGTCATTATTTTAGATGTGATGCTCATGACTTTTTTGACGGGTTTTGGGAGTTCAGCTGCACCTAATTCCTTTGCTGACATTTCGTGCTGGCGTTCATCTAATTTCATTTGTTCTAATATTTTTTTTGTTCTAACATCATTTTTAGATAAACTAACAATATGCCTATCAAGGTGTGAAGAGACTTGATTTTCCGTTTCAGCTAAAAACCCTAAATTATATTTTTTATCAATGATGCTTGCAATCCCACCAATTCCAATAGACCCTATATAAAGGATAGGGTTTAACAAGCTAGTTTTCCCATCTAATTCATTTATTCTTTGTTCACACCAAACTAAGTGATCAATTTCTTCACTAGCAGCTTTATTTAAGCTTTTCTCTATGGTTTTATCTTTATTGAAAAAAAGCTGACCTCTGTAAAGTGCTTGAGCACAAATTTCTCCTGAGTGATTAACCCGCATTAATTTTGCGTGATTTTTTTTAATTTCTGGGTTGAGATTTTCATCACCTGATATTTTTTTATCAGGCCTTGGTCTTTTTGATGAAGTCGGACCAAACAATATATTTAGCCCTATTTCAACTTCATTAATAATTTTATCAATAATCATTTATTTTTTTTAAAGAGCGGCTTGTTCACCCATAGCTTTAAGAATCTTAAGTGCCTCAACATATTGAATATCTTCATCAGTACCAAATTTAATAGGCTTGAAGTTTTTCAGCGCTTCTTTTTGCTCAAGTGTCGGTCCGTTTGTTATTGGTTTGCCCTTTTTTTTATTCTTATCCTGCAAATTAGAAAGACTATCTGGAATGTCTTCTTCACGGTAAGCTAAAGATTCTGTTCCATCTGTAATCTTTATATCTGGTTCGATGCCCTTACCCTGAATGGATGTGCCATTTGGAGTATAGTATCTAGCCGTAGTTAATTTAATTGCTGCACCATTCATCATTGGTAGAATGCTTTGAACAGAGCCCTTACCAAAGCTTCGGGTACCTAATATAGTTGCTCTTTTGTGATCCTTCAGAGCACCAGTCACAATTTCTGCTGCTGAAGCAGAGCCATTATTTATAATCACAACCATCGGAACATCTTTTATGTCATCCGGCAGGGATTTTATATAATTATTTTTTTCAAAATCTCCTCCCGGCCTTATAAAGTTTTCAGGTGCGGTAGTTAAACGCATTTTTGCATCAGGCGCTCTTCCTTCGGTATAAACCACTAATTCGTTATCATCTAAGAAAGCTGCTGAAACAGATACAGCTTGCGTTAATAAGCCACCCGGATTGTTTCTCATATCTAGAATAATTCCATTAAATGCATGTTTATTCTCAACCCTTAATTTTTTAATTGCTTTAGCTAGGTCTTCTCCAGTCCTGTCTTGAAATTGCGTTACTCTAAAATATGCATAGTCTGGTTCTATAAGCTTTGCTTTAACACTTTTAGTCTTAATTTGAGCACGCGTAATTTTAATGTCTATAGGGTCTACTACATTCTCACGAAGCAATCTAATGTCAATTGAAGTGCCTGGTTTACCTCTCATTAATTTAACAGCGTCATTAAGCGTAAGGCCTTTAACTAAAGTGTCATCGAGTTTGATAATTAAATCACCACTTTTTAATCCCGCATTGTAAGCAGGCGTATCTTCGATTGGTGTAATCACTTCAACGAAACCATCTTTCATTCCCACCTCGATACCAAGCCCACCAAACTCACCTGCAGTGCCTTGCGATAAATCTTTATATTTATCTTTATCGAGGTAAACAGAGTGAGGATCCAGACCGGAAAGCATTCCTTTAAGGGCCTCATCAAGTAATTTTGGGTCTCCAATTGGATCTACATAATCTGTTTTTATTTTACCGAACACCTCTGCAAACGTCCTGAGTTTATCAATTGGTAAATTATTTGGATTATTTTTATCAGCGAATACAGGGAGATTAAATGTAAATAAAATTCCAATAATTGCTCCGATTATAACGAGTGAAAATTTCTCAATTCTTGAACGCATCTAAATGAACCTTTTTTTGATTATTATTAAAAGTATTGAAGTGCTTATTATATTTTAGTGCATAAATGATAAAACAAAAAACAAATAAACTCCTCTGAATTCTAATACAATGGACATATATTTATGAAATTTAGTTCCCGGCGAGTTAACCCTAGAAAAAACTATGAACCCTCAACAAAATTCTTCAACGGATAATTTTTTTAGCCCTCAAGGCCCGTTAAATGATTGCTTAAATAACTATCAACTAAGGACTGAGCAAGTTGAAATGGCAAAATCAGTTAGTAATGCCATTAAGGATAAAGAGTCTTTAGTCATAGAGGCTGGTACTGGCGTTGGTAAAACGTTTGCATATTTATATCCCTCACTTTTAAAAGGAGGAAGGGTTGTAATTTCAACCGCTACAAAAAATTTACAAGACCAACTTTTTTTTAATGACATACCCAAAATAAGAGAGGCGCTTAAAATCTCAGTAAAGGTAAACATACTGAAGGGGAGAGCAAACTATATTTGTAAGCTAAGAATGGAAAATACAAATCAAGAAGGTATGTTTTTTAATAAAAACGATGCCAAATATTTACACTTAATAAAAGCTTTTTCAGATAACAGTGATTCTGGTGAAGTCTCTGAGATTAGTAAAATACCAGAAAATTCAGCGATTTGGCCAATGGTCACATCGACAAAAGAAAATTGTTTGGGTCAAGATTGTGAATTTTATAAAAACTGTTTTTTAGTAAAGGCTAGAAAGGAAGCGTTAGAATCAGAGGTGCTAATAGTTAATCACCATTTATTTTTTGCTGATTTTGTTCTAAAGGATGCGGAGCTATCAGAGATTCTGCCTAAGGCAAATACTGTAATTTTTGATGAGGCACACCAGGTCCCTTTGGTTGCATCTTTTTTCTTAGGTGAATTTATTTCATCAAGCCAAATTATTAATTTAATCCAAGACTGCCAACAAAGTTTTATAAAATATCCAGATACCATCAAGATACTGGATTCATTAGCAAAAGACTTACAAGAGAACATCTTTGAGTTAAAGGTATTAATCAGCCCATCTTCTGTAAGACTGAATATAAATAAGCTTCAAGACTATGATGCTTTTAAAGAGACCTATAAGACTTTAATTGCAAAATTAGATTTATTAGAAACAATTTTATCTAAACATGCGGAGGATAATGCAGAGTCACAAAGGTTGTTTGATAGAGCTACAGAGCTTACTATAAAACTTAATTCTTGGTTAAAAAGAGATAATCAAAATGATATTTACTGGCTGGAAGTGTTTGCTAGAACAATTCAATTTAATGCAACGCCAATTAGCGTTGCTGAGCAATTTAATAAATTTCAAAAGAAAGCTGATAGCGCGTGGATATTTACTTCAGCAACCTTATCAATTAATGGGAGTTTTGATCACTTCACAAGCTTACTTGGCCTTAAAAAATCAAGGACTCAATATTTGCAGAGCCCTTTTAATTATAGTGAAAATGCATTTCTATATGTACCAAAAGAAATCCCTGACCCAAAAGATGAGTTATTTAATTTAGTTTTAGTTAAAAAGGCCCTGCCCCTCATAAGAGCAGCAAAGGGAAGGGCATTTATTTTGGCTACCAGCTTAAAATCAATGGAAGAAATTGGTGCTTTATTGAAAGATGAGTTTGAGAAAAATAAAATTGATTATCCAGTTATCACTCAAGGTGAAGGCCCTAAAAATGACTTATTGAATCAATTTAAAAAGCATGGAAATGCAGTTTTAATAGGGTCATTAAGTTTTTGGGAGGGTATTGACGTCCGAGGACCAACGCTAAGTTTAGTTATAATTGATAAGCTCCCTTTTCAGTCTCCAGGAGACCCTGTATTTGAATCTAAAATTAAATTATTGACGGAGGAGGGGGCAAATGCTTTTATGTCGATGCAGTTGCCTGAGGCTATTATAAGGCTTAAGCAGGGAGTAGGTCGACTTATTAGGGATGATCATGATAAAGGGGTTATGGTGATTTGTGATAGAAGGATTATTGAGAAATCATATGGCATGAAGATTTGGAAAAGCCTCCCCTCTTTTAAAAGAACAAGAAGTGAATCAGCTGTTATCAATTTTTTGGAAGAACTATAATGAATATATTATCAATCGATACTTCGAGTCATCTTTTATCTATTGCTTTATTAAAAAATAAAATACTTTTAGAGGAAACATATTCATCAGATAAAAAGCACTCAGAAAATATCATGCCTTTATTAAAAAATTTAATAGAAAAAAATGGTATTAATTTTAGTGACCTTAATGGAATTGCTTTTGGCGCAGGCCCAGGAGCATTTACAGGGGTTAGAATTGCTGCAGGGGTAGCATATGGTATTGCATATGCTCATAGTTTACCTATCGTAGGCATTAACAATTTAGAGGCTCTCGCAAAAAAAGCAGATAAAGAGATTGTAATATCTTGTATTGACGCAAGGATGGGTGAGGTATATATGGGTGCTTATAAGAGGGTTGCAGACAAGTTTGTGTCGATCATCGATAATGGTGTTTTTGAGCCAAATAATTTACCTAATCTAGAGATTGGGGGCGGAGTTATTGTTGGATCTGGTGTTTCTGAATATAAAAAAAATCTTAATGAAAAATATCAATCAAAAGGAATTGTGATTGATGATAATGAGTATCCTTTGGCGGGGGCCATTGCCTATTTAGCATTAAAAAGATTAGATGAAAGTTTTAATCTTAAAAATGCTGCTCCAATTTACATAAGGAACAAGGTTGCAAAAACGATTAGTGAAAGAAAAATTGATTCTGAAAATAAAGAAACAAAAACCAAGCTTTAAGAATGTAGAGTTGGGCGATATTGAAAAAATTGCTTCGATTGAAGCGAATTGTCACATTTCTCCCTGGACAAAAAAAAATTTCCTTGATTCAATGAGCTCTGAGAATACTTTTCAAGTGCTCAAAAATGATGAGCTAATTATTGGTTATTATGTCGCAAGCTTTGCCGCTGATGAATGCGAACTTTTAAATATTACTATAAAAAGAGATTCTCAAGGAAAGGGGTTTGGTAAGATTGCCTTAGATCATTTAATCAACTATTGTTTAAAGAGGGAAACATTAAATCTCTTTCTGGAAGTTAGAAGTTCAAATAAAAATGCTATTCTGTTATATGAAAACAAAGGATTTAATGAGGTTGGAATTCGACCTAATTACTACAAAACATCAAATGGAAAGGAAGATGCCATTCTAATGGCACTTAGTTTATAGATTAAAATGATCAATAAAAGAATGGCATATGAGGAACTGAATTTACTTCCAGTTTGGCTTCATAGAAAAAGACAAGAAAAAGTAAAGCGTACATTATTTGATATCGGCTCATATTTTTTTAAAGAATTGAATATTTCTATTATTTTTCCTCAGTTTGATGAACCCTCAAAAGATGAAATTGAATTATCTAAAAATTTGCATACTTACATGAATTCCATATCAGAAAATTCAAAATGCATTAGAAACTTAAAGGAAAGTGAGTTAGCTGCGACATTGAAAATGAACTTATCTCATCATATATTTCTGATTGGGGATACTAAATCTATGGAGTTGAATAATTTAGGCATAAATTTTAAATCATCACCATCTATAGAAGAAATGTTAGGAAATACAGATAAAAAGAAAAAGTTATGGCATGATATCCAATCATTACTGCGGGATGAAATGAAGGAAAAATTTTAAAAAATGCGAGCATCAAAATTTTATATTGCAACAAGAAAAGAAGCGCCCGCAGAGGCAGAGCTTTTAAGTCATCAGTTATTAGTAAGGGCGGGTATGGTTCGATTGCTTGGATCGGGATTATATACAATCATGCCATTGGGGCTAAGGGTATTAAAAAAAATTGAAATGATTATACGTGATGAGCTCAATGATGCAGGCTGTATAGAGCTTCTTATGCCAGCCATTCAGCCAGCTGACTTATGGAAGGAATCAGGACGCTGGGAAGAGTTTGGTCCTCAAATGTTAAAAATTAAAGATAGACATGAAAGGGAATTCTGCTTTGGACCCACACATGAAGAAGTGATAACAGATATTATAAGAAAGGAAATTAATAGTTATAAACAGCTACCTATCAATTTATACCAGATTCAAATGAAATTTAGAGACGAGATAAGACCAAGATTTGGTGTTATGAGAGCAAGGGAATTCCTAATGAAGGATTCATATTCATTCCATACTAATTTTGATTGCCTCAAAGAAACATACCAAAAAATGTTTAAAGCTTATGAGAGTATTTTTGAGAAGATAGGTTTAGAATTTAGAGCAGTGTCGGCAGATAATGGCACTATTGGCGGCGATGCCTCTCATGAATTTCATGTGTTAGCAGATTCTGGTGAAGATGTTCTTGTTTATGATGAACATTCAGATTTTGCTGCAAATATTGAGTTAGCAAAAGATCACCCTGATATTAAGAAATTTAAAACTTGCCGAGGAATTGAAGTTGGCCACATCTTTCAATTAGGGACAAAATATTCTGAAAAAATGTCGGCTAATTTTATTGCCGAAGATGGCACTTCAAAGCCAGTCATTATGGGTTGTTACGGGATTGGGGTCTCAAGGATTGTTGCGGCAACGATTGAACAAAGTCACGATGAAAAAGGTATTGTTTTTCCTCCATCCATTGCACCATTTGAAGTTATCATTACGCCAATTGGTTATGATAAAAGCACAGCAGTAAAAAATTATGCAGATAAACTTTATGATGACTTAATTAAACAAGGCTTCGATGTTTTGTTGGATGATAGAGGCCTTCGTCCTGGAGTGATGTTTAGTGAGGCTGATTTAATTGGAATACCCCATCGGATTACTGTTGGTGAAAAAACTATTTCAGAAAATAAATATGAGTATAAAAATAGGAGCGAACAAGATTCATCAATCACCAACTTGCATGAATTGTTAACTAAGCTTAATAGCTAACTTAGTCCAGCACTTTGTATGCATGGTAAGTACCAAACTCACCTTCTGAATCAATGTAAACAAAATAATATCCGTTTAGCGTGTAACCTAAGCCATTAAAATGATTTTTTGAGCGCAATTTTAAATTTTTTGGCAACATACTCTCTCCCTTAAATTTACCTTTGGTGTCATAAACTAAAAAACGTTTGTGGTCTATATCAAGTAGAATTAACTCATTATTTTTTACATCTGTAAAAGCAACAAAGTGGCTTGCGACATCGTGATGTTGAACTTTAGGAGTTTTAAAATCAAGCTCTATTGTTTTTTTAGCAGCAAATTCTTCTGCATCAACAACGATTACCTTGTTTGATTTTTCTTGTTTCGCATAATACAAATTATTTTTACCATCAAAAGAAGGCATTGTGCCAGAACTTTCAAAAGCAAAAACTGTATTAATAATATCACCCGATTTGCCGGTCAATAGACCATCATCATCAAGCTCTAAGGAATAAATACCTGTCATAGGCGCAAATCCTGCTGCAGCCGAAACATTGTATGTAATTGTTTCAAGTTTATTTTTTTTAGTATTAAAATAAATGGATCGATTATCAAAGCCTGGTCGGGTTGATTCTATATAATTTCCTTTTTCATCATAGGTGTGGACAAGAGATTTTGATATGGGCGCTTGACTATTCGAGCCCATAGGGGCTAAACCACCATCGGCAATATAATATTTTTTCTCAACTGGAATGTAAGCTATTGTTTGGGGCCTTGTAGTTGGCTCTTTTTTGAGTGGGATTTTAAAAATGAGCTCGGCCTGTTCCTTAATTTCAGCGTTAAGGCTCCCCGCGTAAACAGTGATAGTTGATAACAAAACAAGCATTATTTTTTTCATTATTTTTTTTCCATTTTAAATTTAAATTAACTATTTATAAGTCTTCTTTGAGCTTTTTATGTTCAATAAATATTGCATCACCGTAACTAAAGAAACGGTATTTCTTATTAATGGCATGATTATAAAATTTTTTTGTAAATTCAAAACCAGCAAAAGCAGACACTAGCATAAGAAGAGTGCTTTTGGGTAAGTGAAAATTAGTGAACAAGCTATCGACGACATTAAATTGATATCCAGGCGTTATAAATATATTAGTTTTTTGGTCACCCGTTTTAATTTCATTATTTATAAACGAAGCTTCTAAGGCTCTCATCGAAGTAGTACCAATTGCAATAACACGACCATCATTTTTTTTGGTTTGAAGTATTTGTTTTTTTAATTGCTCTGAGATATTAAAATATTCATAGTGCATTTGATGGTCAGAAATATTCTGAGTTTTGACGGGTTGGAATGTTCCAGACCCAACATGAAGCGTTAAAAAATTATATTTAATTTTTTTTTCTTTAAATTTTAAAAAATCTTTTTCGGTAAAATGTAGGCCAGCGGTAGGGGCTGCAACAGCACCCAATTTTTTAGCAAAAGTAGTTTGATAGCGTTCTAAATCCTCTGCTTGATCTGCTCTATTAATATAAGGGGGAAGTGGCATATGACCAAAACTTTCAAGTAAATCAGTAAAGTTTGAATTGTATAATTTAACCTGAAATAATTTTTTTTTAATATCCGTCACTTCTAAATAAATAAATTTTGAAATAAATACCTTAAGGCCAATTTGAATTTTTTTTGAAGTTTTAATCATTACCAGCGCACTAGTAGGGTTTAAGATATTTTCTATGAGAAGCTCAACCCTTCCCCCTGTAGGCTTTTCTCCAAATAATCTAGCCTTAATAACTTTGGTGTCATTGAAGATTAGAAGGTCATTAGGCCGTAAATATTCAAAAAATTTTTTACAATGAATATCTAAAATGCTCTTTTTTTCTGGGTTTACAATTAATAATTTACTATCACCGCGGGTCTTTGGAGGTTGCTGAGCAATTAAGCTTGATGGAAGCTTATAATCAAAATCATTGATTTCCATACGCTTCATTGGTTGATATACTTACGGCTTAATTTGGCCGGGATGGCGGAACTGGTAGACGCACGGGATTCAAAATCCCGCGCTGGTAACAGCGTGAGAGTTCGATTCTCTCTCTCGGCACCAACAAGATTTAAAAATTTATACATGGTTGAACATAAGCCAATTAATCCAGAAACACATGAGATTATTGTTTGGCCTAATCCTGCAATATCATGGTCTTCGATTAAAAAAATATATTTTTGTTTTGTTATCCTAATCATCACTATTCATTCTAAGCTATATCAATCTTTACCTAGCAATACCCTTTTATGAAATCAAAACTATTTTTTTTAGGATATGCATTGTGATATCACTGTTTTAAAGAGCACATTTTATGAGAAGATTACTGTAAGTCCAACAGAAATTTTTACATTAAAATCTGGTAAAAACTTTTTTGGTACTAAGTTTAAATAAGAAGAATAGAAAAAGACTTATTTAACTTGTTGAAAAATTTTTAAAATAACCATATTATTATAATGGTTTTAGTAATTAATATTTGTACCTGACAATTGAAATACTTTTTTTTTGCTGATAGAATTCTTACAATTTGTTAACAAAATCAGAAAAATTCTGAGATAGGTATTTCCTAGGGTCTAATTTTGTTGGAATTTGAATTGGCTTATATAGTCATTAACTTTAGTAAATAACCAGTAAGGTTAAAATAATTTATAACTTATTAAAAGGTAAATCAAATTGAAATCAGCTTATCAAAAAATTTTAGTTCTACTTCTTCTTATGCCAGTTACAGCTCTAGCTGAATGGGGGCTGAATATGACCCCAGGGGTTACTCCCATAAGTAAAGAAATTTATGATTTGCATATGATTGTGCTTTGGGTTGTGACTGTAATTGGAATTTTAGTTTTTGGCGTGATGTTTTGGTCAATATTCCATCACAGAAAATCTAAAGGAGCGAAGGCTGCTAAATTTTCACATAGCACGACCGTTGAGATTCTTTGGACGATTATTCCAACCGCAATAATTATATCGTTGGCAGTTCCTGCCACTGGCTTGTTAATAAGAATGGACGATACATCTGAAGCTAAAATAACTATTAAAGCAACAGGTATACAGTGGAAGTGGAAATATGACTACCTTGATGAAGGCATCACGATATATAGTTCCCTTGATGCGAACAGTCAGGAAGTTGCACAACTAAATTCTGGCCTAAGCCCAATGGATCATGAAAATTACCTTTTAGATGTAGATGAGCCACTTGTTGTTCCTGTTAATACAAAACTGAGACTTTTAACAACTGCTGAGGATGTAATTCACGCCTGGTGGATTCCTGAGCTCGGTTGGAAGCGTGATGCGATTCCAGGGTTTATTAATGATAATTGGGCAGTAATTGAAGAGCCTGGAACTTACCGGGGTAACTGTACTGAAATATGTGGAAAAGGACATGGTTATATGCCTATTGTTGTCAAAGCAGTGTCGATGGAAGAATACGAGGCATGGGTCGATGATAAAAAAGCATTGAAACTTGCAGCATTAGAATCACAAAACAAGACCTTAACAATGGATGAATCAATGGCTGAGGGAGAGAAAGTTTATAAAAAACAATGTTTGATGTGTCACCAAGCGAATGGACAAGGTGTACCGGGAGCATTTCCTGGACTTGCAGGTAGCGTAATTGCTACTAAGAGTGAGAACACACTTGAACATCTATATAGGATTATTTACGGTAAAAATTTAATGCCAAAATTTGGTGACCAACTATCTGACTTAGAGATTGCTGCGGTTACAACATATGAAAGAAATGCATGGGGAAATGATACAGGTGATCTCATTCAACCAAAGGAAGTGGCAGAAGCAAGAAAAAACCAAACAAAATAATTTTTAAAATTTAATTTAGGAAGTAAATCTATGGGCACAATAGCAAAAGACACACACCATGATCATGAACACAAGCCAACAGGATTGAAGCGATGGTTTTTCTCTACAAACCATAAAGATATTGGTACGCTTTATTTGATATTTGCGCTAACAATGTTTTTTGTCGGCGGTGCAATGGCTATGGTTATTCGTGCTGAATTATTTCAACCTGGGCTACAGTTTGTTGACCCTCAGTTTTATAACTCAATGGTAACGATTCATGCCCTTGTTATGATTTTTGGGGCAGTGATGCCTGCAGGAGTAGGATTAGCAAACTGGATGATCCCGCTGATGATTGGAGCGCCAGATATGGCCCTACCTAGAATGAATAATATGAGTTTTTGGATTCTGCCCTTTGCCTTCGCTTTGCTTTTAAGTACGATATTTATGCAAGGCGGTGGTCCTGCTGGTGGTTGGACAATGTATCCTCCACTCGTTCTTCAGACAGGAGATGCATTCCCATTCCTAATTTTTGCTGTCCATTTCTTGGGTATCTCTTCAATAATGGGAGCAATTAATATTATAGCGACCGTATTTAATATGAGAGCCCCAGAGATGTCATTAATGCAAATGCCTTTGTTTGTGTGGACATGGGTTATTACTTCATTTTTACTAATCGCATCTATACCTGTCTTGGCTGGTGCAGTCACAATGTTATTAACAGATAAATATTTTGCCACAAGTTTTTTTAGTGCAGCAGGGGGTGGCGATCCTGTGTTATTTCAACATATTTTTTGGTTCTTTGGCCATCCTGAAGTTTACATTTTAGCCTTACCTGCTTTTGGAATAGTCTCATCTATAATACCAACCTTCTCAAGAAAGCCGTTGTTTGGTTACGCATCCATGGTTTACGCTACAGCTTCAATTGCAATTCTTTCATTCTTTGTTTGGGCGCATCATATGTTTACGGTTGGCCTTCCAATCAAAGGGGAGCTATTCTTTATGTACGCAACCATGTTAATTGCCGTACCGACTGGTGTGAAGGTATTTAACTGGATGGCTACTATGTGGAAGGGGTCAATGACATTTGAAACACCAATGTTATTTGCAGTAGGGTTTGTAATATTATTCACGATCGGTGGGTTTTCAGGTTTAATGCTAGGCATCACACCTGTTGATTTTCAGTATCATGATACCTATTTTGTTGTAGCCCATTTTCATTATGTTTTACTTACAGGTGCAGTTTTTGCCTTGATGGCAGCAGTGTATTATTGGCTACCAAAATGGACAGGGCATATGTACGATGAAAGACTAGGAAAAATACATTTTTGGCTTTCAACAATAACTGCCAATATACTTTTTTTCCCGCAGCATTTCTTAGGTTTAGCTGGAATGCCAAGAAGAATTCCTGATTACAATATTCAATTTGCCGATTTTAATATGATGTCAAGTATTGGTGGATTTGCTTATGGAGTCACACAATTACTCTTTGTTTACATCGTAATTAAGTGTGCGTTGGGTGGTAAAAAAGCGAAAGCAGTCTCTTGGGAGGGGGCAAAAGGTCTTGAGTGGACAGTACCTTCACCAGCACCTTTTCATACCTTTGAAACACCCCCAAAAATTAAAAAAGGGATGCTTGAGAACGGTTAATGAAATCGACGGGCACAAAAGAGAGGCTTAGTAAAAAAAATAAACGATTAGCGATTATATTAGGCTTAATGGCATGTTCATTTTATGGGGTATTTGTTTTAATATTTGCAATTAATGGCTAGCAAGGGAACAAAAAAAACTGTCATCACATTGTTTATAGTGACTGTTTTAATGTTTGGATTTGGTTACGCTATGGTCCCCTTGTATGATGTATTTTGTAAAATTACTGGATTAAATGGTAAAACAATACGTGTTGTTGAGGCTGATGTTAAACAAGAATATAGTACTGATCGACTTGTAAAAATAAGGTTTGATTCTAATATTAATGGTGATTTACCTTGGAAATTAAAATCAAATGTGAAGACTATGAAAGTGCAGCCAGGCAAGTTTTATGAGGCTACATACATTGTTGAGAATTTATATAATGGTGATGTGATAGGGCAAGCTATACCAAGTGTTTCGCCACAAATTGCATCGTTATATTTTAAAAAAGCTGAGTGTTTTTGTTTTATTAATCAGCTATTAAAGCCTGGTGAAGTAAAAGAAATGATAGTAAGGTTTGAAGTTGATAAAGATTTACCTGAGGAGGTTAATGCGTTAACTTTGTCTTATACTTTTTTTAGGGCAAAAAAAGTAGCTGTAAACTAAGGAAATTATTTAATTAATATTTAAACAGGAAAAATTATGGCATCTCAAGAAGTTTATTACATACCCGATGGCAGTAAGTGGCCTATTATTGCAACTCTTTCACTTTTTACATCTTTTATAGGTGGTGCAGTTTGGCTTAATGGCGGTGATGTTGGGAAGATTATATTATTTATTGGCTTAGCTGCAGTAATTTACATGTTTTATGGTTGGTTTAGGGATGTTATTACGGAAAGTATAGCTGGAAAATACAGTAAGCAGGTTGACGTAAGCTTTAGAATGGGGATGGGTTGGTTTATTCTTTCTGAAGTCATGTTTTTTGCTGCTTTTTTTGGCGCTTTATACTATGCGAGAGAATTTTCTTTACCCTGGTTGAGTGGAGAAGGTCAGGGGGGGCATAATGGAACACATGAATTTTTGTGGCCAGCTTTTCAGGCTGCATGGCCAATGAATGTGATACCAGATCCATCAAAATATACGCAATATACTTCAGTTATTCCAGCTTTTGGTGTCCCTGCATTAAATACAGCGCTTCTTCTATCGAGTGGTGTAACCGTCACCCTGGCTCACTGGGCCCTTCAAAAAAATAACCGCAAACAACTTTGTTTATGGTTAGTGACTACAGTTTTACTCGGGTTCATTTTTGTAGGCTTTCAGGCTTACGAATATATCCACGCTCATCAAGCCCTTGACTTAACTATGAACGGGGGAATTTATGGCTCTACCTTCTATATGCTAACAGGATTTCACGGCTTTCATGTCACAATGGGCGCAATAATGTTGGCTGTTATATTGTATAGATCAATAAAAGGCCATTTTAGCAAAAAAGATCACTTTGCATTCGAGGCAGTTGCCTGGTACTGGCACTTTGTCGATGTTGTTTGGCTTGGTTTATTTATATTTGTTTACTGGATTTAAGAAGCGTTCAGGAGAAAAAGGTTACCTCAGGGTAACCTTTTTTTATAGGTGATTAGGTGACAACCAACCCATATAAAACCCAAAGAACAATAAAATGAATAATAAAACTGATAAAACAATTCTCAAAGTTAGAGATTTAACCATGCGTAAAGATTTTTCATCATCTTTAACTAAGAAATGAAGTCCTTTTGTTAAAGATAGTAAAATTATTACCAGAAGCAGAATAACGATAAACTTATATATTGATGCGAATTCCAAGAAAACCTCCAGAGGATAAAATTGTTTTTTAATAATTATAAACTTAAGTTTAGCCTATTCCCCACATTAGTTTTTATTATTACATTTTGTGGCTTCATTATCTTAGGGTTTTGGCAAATTGATAGGGCTGATCAAAAGAATGATTTAAATACAAATTATGCAGATAGGCAACAAGATGCAACTATTGTCTTAAATAAATATAATGCTCTTGATGAAAAATCATCACTCCTATGGAGAAAGGTGACGTTTGAGGGTTCGCTCATCAATAATCAAAATATCATTTTGGACAATCAGATATTTAATCAAATTCCTGGGTTTAATATTATTACCCCTTTTAAAATTAAAGGGTCAGACTATGTTGTTTTGGTAAATAGGGGTTGGCATCCAAATTTAAAAAATAGAGAGATGCTACCGAATATAAATGAGATTGTCGGTAAGCAGAGCCTCCAGGGACATATTGCAGATTTTCCGGTAAGCGGAATAAAATTAGGGAAAAATAATATTGAGACGCTTAATTCGAAAATTTTTAGGTTTCAGAGGCTTGATGTTTCAGAGCTGAATTATTTTCTCTCGGCCAACGTTTTGCCTTATATGATCTACCTAGATCCAATTGTAGATAAGGAGTTATATGGAAATTTTAAATTACCCGCACCAGATTCACAGAAAAATTATGGCTACGCTTTTCAATGGTTTGCATTTGCGATCACTCTATTAATTATTTTTATAAGGCTAAGCATGACGAGGAAATCAAATGGTTAATAAAGTATTAAGGGCTCGGTTAATTCTCTTGGGGGTGGCATTAATATTTATAATACCTGTTTTGTTGAGTTGGTATTTGGTATTTTTTACTGATTTTAAGAAAGGGGGTGGGGGAACACAAAAAGGGGAACTTATCTCCCCAGCTATCCGTTTGGAAAAGTTGGAGGTGTATGACATAAAAAATGATACCATCGCTTCAATAAATGACAAATGGACATTAGTTTTTTTTGTCGAAAAAGATTGCAATCGATTGTGTGAAGATAAATTATATCAACTTAGGCAAATTAGGCTTGCTTTAGGCAAGGATAGAGATAAAGTTGACCGTCTATTGATTTCAAAAAAAATACAGTCATGGATAAAATTCTCAGATTTATTTAATGGCCAGAAATATATAGATCCAAAAAGTGCTAGTTATGGCAAGCTGGTTAAAAAATTTCAAGATTATCCTGAATTTGATGCTCGAGCAACTTACTTGATTGATCCATTTGGTTTTTTGATGATGAAGTATAAACCCGATGCAAACCCCATGGGAATTATTAAGGATATTGAGAGGCTTCTAAAAAATCAGAAATAATTATTTTAGAAGTTTTGCAATTTCTTTATTAAAGTCTTTGAAATTTATTTCTCCAACAATGGTGTTTATTACATAGCCATTTTTATCAAGAACAATTGATGTTGGGGTTAGCTTTATATCGTTAAACTTGTTCATGATTTCTTTATTAGAATCAAGTACAACAGGAAATGGAAGTTTATTGTTTTTGCTGTAGCTGACCACGCGGCTGGGCGGGTCATAATACATTGCGACAGCAATTATTTCGAGTCCTTGAGCATGATATTGTTTATAAGTTTCAATAAGGCCAGGCATCTCATTGATGCAACCTGGACAATCAGTTGCCCAAAAATTAATAAGTGTGAGTTTGCCCAGTAACTGCTGAGAAGTAATTTTTTCACCGCCAATGGCGGTCATATTAAGATTTTTTACAGGATTTTTTTGAAGGCTTATAAATATAAGTATCGAAAAAATAGCGAGTAAAAATATAGGTATAATTTTATTTTTCTTCAATTTAATTTGAAATAGATTTTTAAAAAATATTATTATAACTGGTTATGAGGTTAATTTTATGAGAGGGTTTGTATGATTTGGTTCAAAAATATAGTGTTGGGAGCAACCTTACTTGCTTTATGTGTGGTTGTCTTTGGCGCTTATGTAAGATTGATGGATGCTGGTCTTGGTTGCCCTGATTGGCCAGGCTGTTATGGAACATTAACGGTACCAGAAAGTGAAGCTGCAATTGAAAAAGCCCAATCAAGCTACCCTAATAGCATTATTGACAAAAGTAAGGCTTGGATTGAAATGGCCCATCGCTACATAGCGAGTATTCTTGGGTTAATGATTCTTTCTTTAACTGTTTTGGCCTATAAAAATAGAAATGAGTTGAAAATGAATCCATTATTAGTATATGGATTATTGGGTCTTGTTATCGCCCAGGGGTTGTTAGGGATGTGGACTGTAACAGAGCTTTTAATGCCAATTATAGTTTCGTTGCATTTGCTAGGCGGTATGATGACACTAGGTTTATTGGTTTATATTACCCATAGGCATTGGGGTAGTGTTAGCGATATATTAATCAGTCTGAATCCGCCCTTAGAAAAATTAATTAGATTTTCTCTAGTGATTTTATTTATTCAGATATTTCTAGGGGGCTGGACGAGTACAAATTATGCAGCTCTTGCTTGTACTGACTTTCCTACTTGTCACGGAGAGTTTATACCGCCAATGGATTTTGGTAATGGCTTTTCACTCTGGAGAGAATTGGGTTTGACTGCTCAAGGGGATGCTTTAACACTTCAAGCACTTCAAGCAATTCAATGGGTTCATAGGATTGGGGCTTTTATTTTTGTATCATATTTTTTATATATGATTTATTTTATGTCTAAATTTAGATCATGTAATTTATATAGAAACCTTTTAGCCATTGTTGTGATTTTTCAATTTATTATAGGCGTACTAAATTTATTACTTCATCTACCATTGGCGCTGGCAACAATGCATAACCTTGGCGCTGCTTTATTGGTTATAATAACGGTGATTATAAACTCAAGAATTACACCAAAGTATGGCTAAAACACTTGAAAATAAAGATTTTCAAATAAATGGAAAAAAAATTAAAAGTTTTTTAACCCTTTGTAAATTAAGAGTTAATTCATTAATTGTTTTTACAGCAGTTATTGGCATGTTTCTGAGCACGCCAGGTATGGTTCCATGGGATATCTTATTTTCAGGTATTGTGGGTATAGGTTTTGTTGCAGCTGCCGCAGCCGCATTTAACTGCCTGATTGAGCAGAGCATAGACGCAAAGATGGCCAGAACAAGAGCCAGACCCCTAGGAACTGGTAAAATTTCTCAGCAAGAAACGTTAGTTCTAGCATCCATACTTGGAGGTATGGGATTGGCGACCCTTTTCTTTTTTGTAAATTTTCTCACCATGTGGTTAACGCTAATTACTTTTTTTGCTTATGCAGCAATCTATACGGTATTTTTAAAACCTGCTACTCCTATGAATATTGTTATAGGAGGGGCTTCAGGAGCGATGCCACCTGTGCTAGGCTGGGCCGCAGTCAATAATCAATTATCACCAGAGGCGTGGATTCTTTTTTTAATAATATTTTGTTGGACACCACCGCATTTTTGGGCATTAGCATTGTATCGTAGGGAGGAGTATGCAAAAGTTGGGATACCTATGCTACCTGTAACCCATGGAGAAAAATTCACTTTATTGCATATTGTTTTATACACAATTATTTTGGTGATAGTCACTATGATGCCTTTTAGTGTTGGAATGACTGGGCTTATTTATTTATTCTTTGCAACCATATTAAACGCTATATTTCTTTACTATGTTATTGTGTTGTACAGGAATTATTCTGATAAACTATCAAAAAAAATATTTAATTTTTCGATTTTATATCTGAGTTTAATATTTACGGCTTTTTTAGTCGATCACTACTATAAATTTATTTTTATTTAACTTTTAATTAATTTTGTAAGAGAGGGTTTCATGAGTAAAGAAAATAGTCATTTAAGAAGTATCTTAGAAACAGTGGGTGTGGTTGTAGGTAGCTTTATTTTTGCAATGGTAGTAATCGTTACAGTGACAACTGGCAATAGCCCTGAAGCTACATTGGTAGTTGAGAATAAAATAGTTGAGGAAAAGGCTACAGAGGCAGATGTTAAGCCAGTAGCAGAGGTTAAGGTTGCTGAGGTAGCAGCAGGGGAGACTGCGGGAAGTGAAAGTATATCTGGCGAACAAATTACACAAAAAAATTGCGCACTGTGCCATGCAGGCGGCCTAATGAATTCTCCTAAAATTGGCGATAAAGATCAATGGGCTCCAAGAATCGCCCAAGGTAAAGAGATGCTCGTAAATAATGCGATTAATGGAATAAGAACCATGCCTGCTAAAGGTGGAAATCCATCACTTTCAGATGCAGAGGTGGCAGCCGCTGTTGTATGGATGGCAAATTCATCAGGTGGTAATTTATAAAGAGTAAATAGTCTAAATGGCAACCTACGCAATTGGTGATATTCAAGGTTGCTATTATTCTCTTCAAGATCTACTTAGTAAAATACCATTTGATTCTAATAGTGATGAACTTTGGTTTGTTGGGGATGTTGTAAATCGAGGTAATTTTTCATTAGAAACTTTATTATGGTGTTACGAAAATCAAAAAAATATCAAAATTGTCTTAGGTAATCATGACCTTCATTTTTTAGCTATTTTTTTTAAACAAAGATACCTAAATAAAACAGACTCATTAAAATCTTTGTTAACTTCTCAAAAAATAAATCAGTTAGTCGATTGGGTTTTAACTTGGCCATTAATATTTTCAAATGAGAAAGCTATCCTCGTTCATGCGGGGATACATCCTTGTTGGTCATTTGATACTGCTGATAAATATGCTAACAATGTTTGCATGTTCATGCAGTCAGATCCACAGAAATTTTTTAAAAATATGTACGGGGATGCACCTTATAGCTGGAATGAGGATATGAATATGAAAGACAAAATGAGATTCACTATTAATGTATTGACTCGTATGCGTTGCTTGAATAAAGACCTAGCTTTAGATTTTACATATAATGGAGGTTTGAATAACCTCCCACCGAATTTAAAGCCATGGTTTTCTTATGAGTCTAATTTTAAAAGAGATAAAAAAATAATTTCTGGGCATTGGTCAGCGATAGAGCTTTATCATCATCATTATGGAGCTTCCATTGATTCTGCTTGTGTATGGGGAAAAAGGTTAACTGCACTTTCCTTGGAAGATAATAATACCTATTCTGTTGATATAAATAAAAAAGATCTAAGTTAGTTTGGCTCCAAACAACCCTTCTATTTCTTCAAGTGACGGTTGGTGATTTTGTCCTCCTTGAGTTTTAATTTTTATGCTTCCCATCACTGAGGCAAGTTTTCCGGTTTCTTCCCAAGTCAATTTGTTTGTAATTCCATATAACAAACCTGCTCGATAAGCATCACCACAGCCCGTTGGATCTATCGGAGAATCTGCCGTTATTGGATTAATCTTAATTTTTTTATCAGAATAAATCTCAGAACCATAAGCGCCTTTTGTAATAATTAGAGCCTCAACTTTTTTTTGAATTTCATTTACATCTAACCCTGAAATCTTCATCAGAAGTTCAGCTTCATAATCATTGACGGCAATGTAAGTTGCTTGGTTGATAAAAGTATTCAATTCATTTTTATTAAACATTGGAAGACCTTGCCCTGGGTCAAACATAAAAGGAATATCCTTTTCAAAACATTCTTTTGCATGCTTCAACATCCCTTCTTTTCCTGCAGGGGAAATTATTGCTAGGTCAACTTTTTCTGTAATATTAGAAATGCTATTTTGATGTGATTCCATCATTGCCCCCGGATGGAAAGCAGTGATTTGATTATCGTCTAAATCAGTAGTGATGTAGGCTTGAGCTGTTAAACTTGCTGGAATTATTTTAATATAATCCTGCATAACATCAAATTTACTTAGTCTCTTCTCATAGGCACTAAAGTCATCGCCTGCTGTTGCTATTATAATGGAGTTTGAATTAAGTAAAGATAAGTTATAGGCAATATTCCCTGCAGTTCCGCCAAAATTTCTTTTCAGCTCAGGCACAAAAAAAGAAACACTTAGTTTATGTATTTGATCCGGCAGAATATGATTTTTAAAATAATCTTGAAAGACCATGATGGAGTCATATGCTAATGACCCAGAAATTAAAATATTTTTCATATTGGTTTTAGGAATGCTAATAAAATAATAATAATAAGAAGTACTACTGGGATTTCATTAAACCATCTAAAAAAAATATGACCATGTTTATTTCTATTTTTTTTAAAATCAAAAAAATATTTAAAACAGTATAGGTGATAAATACTTAAAAAAATGACACAAAGGAGTTTAAGATATAACCATATCCCAGAAAGGCTATTTTGGTACATAAGCCATAAACCTAAAGAAATAGTAAGTATTGCGCCTGGCGTCATAATACCGTAAAGGAGCTTTCTTTCCATTACAATAAACCTATCGGTACTTATTTTGTCATCTGCCATTGCGTGATAGACAAACAATCTTGGGAGATAAAATAATCCCGCGAACCAAGTAACCATAAAAATAATATGAAAAGATTTAATCCAAAGCATGAACTTTAATAACACTGAATAATCATAAATATATTCTCTCATAACTTACAACAGTTACTGAAATTAAATAACACTTTGTATGGATTATCCTTGCATGGTATTCTGTATAGCTTAAAAATGAATGTAATAAATGAACGCACCTCTATCATCTGTATTAGCTAAGTTACCATCCTCTTCATCTAATAGATTGAGAGAGATCCCCTATAACTACACCTCCTTTTCAGATAAGGAAATTGTAATACGTTTTCTAGGCCACGATATCTGGGACATTATTTTAGAGCTCAGATCTGAGAGAAAAACGGGACGCTCGGCAAAAATGCTATTTGAGGTCTTAGGAGACTTGTGGGTTGTTAAAAGAAATCCTTATTTACAAGATGACCTTTTAGAAAACAAAAAAAGATTAAATATGCTGCTTAAAGCAATGCGCCATAGAGTTCAAAGCATTGAAGATAGAAGTTTTGGTAACATGAAGGTAGCACAATTAACCAAAGCTGCCAGAACTGCAATTGATGAATTTGAATTAGAGTTTAACCAGGTTAAAAAGCTAAGAAAAAAAGTTTATTCTAGATTAAAGAAATATACAAAAAAACATAATATCCAATTTGATGGTTTAGCAAGAGTTTCTCATGTTACAGATGCAACAGATTGGCGTGTAGAACTACCTTTTGTCGTGGTAAATCCTGATAACGAATCCGAAGTCGCTTATATTGTAAAAGCTTGCATTAAGTTAGGCTTAACTATAATACCTCGTGGAGGAGGGACTGGTTACACAGGAGGGGCAATTCCTTTAGTTTCTCAGTCAGTAGTTATAAATACAGAAAAGTTAGACAGTGCAAGTCAGGTTGAATTTAAAAATCTACCAGGCGTTAGTCAAACTGTTCCTACAATTCATTGTGGTGCCGGCCTTGTTACAAGAAGGGCTATGGAAATTGCATCTAATTCAGGCCTAGAATTTGCTACTGACCCAACCTCTGCAGATGCCTCATGTATAGGTGGAAATATTGCGATGAATGCTGGCGGGAAAAAGGCTGTACTTTGGGGTACCGCTCTTGATAATTTAGCTTCATGGAAGATGGTTGATCCAAATGGGGATTGGGTTGAAGTCGAAAGGTTAGCTCATAATCTTGGTAAAGTTCACGACACAGAAACAGTTAAATTCCAGATAACTAAATTTGACGAAAATGGTATTAATCCTAAACAGGATCCCGAAATACTTGAAATACCTGGAGTAAATTTTAGAAAGGCAGGGCTTGGAAAGGATGTTACTGATAAATTTTTAAGTGGTTTGCCAGGTATACAGAAGGAGGGTTGTGATGGATTAATCACTTCTGCAAGATTTATTCTCCATAAAATGCCACAGCACATTAGGACAGTATGTTTAGAATTTTTTGGGAGCATTAGTGAGGCAGTTCCTTCAATTGTTCAAATTATTGAATACTTAAAAGAGTTTGATGGGGTATATCTAGCAGGACTTGAGCATTTAGATGAAAGGTATATTAGGGCGGTGGGCTATTCCACAAAAGCAACTAGGCCAGAGAGACCTAAAATGATCTTAATTGCGGATATTGCTTCTGATGATGAAAATGAGCTTGGTGCTGTTGCCTCGAAGGTTGTTCAAATTGCAAACATGAAAAATGGAGAGGGATTTATAGCAGTATCGGCAGAAGCAAGAAAAAGGTTTTGGTCGGATAGAGCAAGAACAGCGGCAATTGCAAAACATACAAATGCATTCAAAATAAATGAAGACGTTGTCATTCCGTTGCAAAACCTAGGAAAGTATACTGATGAAATTGAAAAAATTAATATTGAACAGTCAGTTCGTAACAAGTTAAAGTTAATTGATGAGCTAGAGAATTTATTTAATTTTAGCCTGTTAAGAGATTTGAAAAACATTCCTGATGAAGGGGTTTTCGAAAAAAAGAAGTCCTTAGCGCTTGAACATCTTATTTCCATTAAAAATAAATGGCTAAGCTATTTAAATAGTTTTGATAAAACCTCGAAAGAGTTCCAGGAATTACCTGAAGAATTTGGTGAGGAGAGAATCTTAGATTTAATACAATCTCATAAATTAAGAATCTCTTGGAAGAGCGAATTAAAAATTCCCTTGGAAGATATATTTACAGGTCGAGAATATGCAGAAATGCGAGAGCTCATTTATAAAAAACACCAGGACATATTGAGCTCGAGACTATTTGTAGCGCTTCATATGCACGCGGGTGACGGTAATATTCATACAAATATTCCTGTAAATTCAGATGATTATGAAATGATGCAAGAGGCCCAAAAAATTGTTGCGCGCGTAATGGATCTAGCCAAAAGTTTAGATGGCGTTATTTCTGGAGAGCATGGTATAGGAATTACAAAAATGGAGTTCTTAGAGCCATCAACAATAAATACTTTTGCAGAATATAAGAAGAAAATTGATCCTAATGGAAACTTTAATCGAGGTAAATTATTACCTGGCTCAGGCCTTATGAATGCTTATACACCAAGCTTTGGATTGTTGGAGCAGGAGTCGATTATTATGAATCAGTCAGCTATTGGATCTATTGCAGACTCAGTGAGTGATTGTTTACGATGTGGAAAATGTAAGCCAGTATGTGCAACCCATGTTCCAAGAGCTAATTTGCTTTATAGTCCTAGAAACAAAATTTTAGCAACCTCATTACTTGTTGAAGCTTTTTTGTATGAGGAGCAGACCAGAAGAGGAATTTCAATTAAACATTTTGAGGAGTTTAATGATGTGGCTGATCACTGCACGGTATGTCATAAATGTTTAGCTCCATGTCCGGTAGATATAGATTATGGTGAAGTCTCTATTTCAATGAGAAACTTTCTAAGGGAGCAGGGTAAAAAGCATTTTAATCTAGGAAACTCAATCGCAATTACCTATCTTAATTTAAAGGATCCTTTGACAATTAAATTAATGAGAAAGGTTATGGTTGACTATGGATATAAAATGCAGCGATGGGGGTATAAATTTCTAAAAAAATTGAAACTAACAAATTTTTCAAAAAAATCACCTGCTTCTAGTGTACAAAAGCCAACTGTAATTGCACAAACAATACATTTTCTGAACAGACCAATGCCAAAAAATATGCCAACAAAGACCTCTAGGGGTTTGTTAGGGATTGAAGATGATAAAGTCGTTCCAGTCATAAGAAATATAAGTCGAACAAATGAGGAGTCTGATGCTGTTTTTTATTTTCCAGGCTGTGGCTCAGAAAGATTATTTTCTCAAGTAGGGTTAGCGACACAAGCAATGTTATTTGAGGTTGGGGCAATTACTGTATTGCCACCTGGGTATTTATGTTGTGGTTATCCTCAGACCTCATCGGGAGATGAAGATAAAGGGCAAGAGATTACCTCAGACAACCAGGTTCAATTTCATAGGATTGCAAATACCTTAAATTATTTAGATATCAAAACAGTTATTGTGTCTTGTGGCACTTGTATGGATCAATTGCAAAAATATGAATTTGAAAAAATATTTCCTGGTTGTCGTCTATTAGATATTCATGAGTATCTAATGGAAAAAAATATTAAGATGGATGGAGTTTCAGGTCAGCAATATATGTATCATGACCCATGCCATAGCCCTATGAAGACATATGAGCCAACGGAAGTAACAAATTATTTAATAAATCAATCGGTACCTTTAAATGATAGATGTTGTGGTGAATCAGGTACATTTGCAGCAGCAAGACCAGATATAGCCTCACAGGTAAAATTAAGAAAACAAGAAGAAATTGAAAAAGGAATTTCTGAGCTAACTAACTCATCGAAGAATGAGTCGGTGCCAGTTAAGATTTTGACTTCTTGCCCATCATGCCTTCAGGGACTTCAGCGTTATGGAGATGACACCGATACAACTGCAGATTACATTGTTGTTGAGTTAGCTAAACACAATCTTGGCGAAAATTGGTTAGAAGAGTATGTTGATAAGGCAACAAAAGGTGGCATCGAAAAAATATTATTATAAAAAGGGCAATAAAACTCTTATTGTTGTCCCTTGAATAGCTCTTGTTATATACCGCTCTTTTTTTTCAGATAATACGTAGGCAAAATAATCTGTTCTACCAATAATCTTTCCAAACTCTCTTTCAAATGTTAGGTTTTGTAAATTATCATTCATTTCGTTTGTGACAAGAAATAATTTTCCGTTTTTTTTCCTTTTGGTTGATAGTCTCCAAACAATAACCTCGACATTTCTAGCCGCATTATAAATTAGCTGTGGATCTAGTGAGTCAAACATATCAAATTCTTTTTGATTATCATGTGCGGTTATAAGCATAGTGTATAAGCCTGCAATAAGGGAGAGCACTCTATCCCCATTAAAATTTTCATCAAACACTTGATCGAGCGCCTCAATACCTTGGGCATTATTAATCTCTTTGAATTTCCAGCTATGTGAGTTTGAAAAAAGCCAGTTGACTGTAACTTCAGGGCTATCTGAAGTAGTTTTTCTTAATTCTGCAGGATTTCTTTTATAAAATTTTAAGGCAAGAATTTTTAAACTTTGTGTGTTTTCTTTAATCTCATAATCGGCCATCCGGTCAAAATCTGTTTTTGTAAGCTGACTAAAAGAGCCTTTATCATACTGCGTAGCATCATTTCTTTCTAGTGATGAATTACATCCACTTAAAAGTAAAAGTAAAAATAAAAAAAATATTCTCATAAAGGCTTTATGATTCTATCTTCTGGAAATATCAGCTTAAAAGTACTCCCATGATTTAGTTCACTTGTGATCTCCAACTGCCCTTGATGTTGTAACATGATATTTTTCACAATTGATAAACCAAGCCCCGTCCCACCAGAGGATCTACTTCGATCCTCATCCACTCTGTAAAAACGCTCGGTGATTCTATTGATCTTATTTTTTGGTATACCAACTCCATTATCTGTTACTTCCATAATTGGTAAGTTATTTATAAGATGCCAGGTTATAAGTATATTTCCCTTTTCAGGCGTATAGCGAATTGCATTGCTTACTAAATTTGAAAATGCACTTTGGATTTCACTCTTAGACCCATAAATATTTAAGTTTTTGTCAATATTAAATTTAATTTTATGTTTCTTTTTATTAAGCTTACTTGAAGATGCCTTGATGGAATCAAATAATCTTCCAATATAGATTTTTTCTGATCTATTTTTATTAAGACTTGCCTCAATATTTGATAATAATAATAGATCATTTATTAAATCTTTCATTCTATTTGCTTGGTCACTCATAAGTGTAAATATTTCTTTTGTACCTGGTGATAGATTGTTTTTTGGTTGATCGAGTGTCTCTATAAATCCTGTTATTACTGTAAGGGGTGTTTTTAATTCATGGGTAAAATTTGATACAAATTCCTTTCTAACTAATTCATTTTTAAGTATTGGCGAAATATCCCTAGCAGTTAAAAGTTTTTGATATCGTCCAAAAGGGATTACTTTTACTTCAATATGATTAATATAGTTTTCAGTATCAACTTGGATCGTTGATTCATAATTTCCCTCATCAAGATATTTTTTAAATTCTGAATTCCTAAAAATATGAAGAATTGGTTTATTAGTATCTTTGCGAACGTTTATGCCAAACATTAATTGTGCTCTTTTATTGCACCAAATTATTTCATTGGATTCATTTAGAGAGACCACACCATCTAAGAGTGCATCTGCTGCCTCAACAAATTTTTCCATTGCGGTAGCAAGGTCTTTTTTCGACTTGTTTTCAAATCTATAGTTTTTATATATTTTAGAAAATATATCTTGCCATATACCTCTACCATCAGGGATCTCATTGGATTTTGGATTATCAAGCCATTTAGATAATTCGTTTATCCAAAAAATGTGGGAAATAAGATAAATAATTAAAGCTAGGATGAGAAAAGTAATTGCTATATTTAAACTAAAAATTTTTGAGGCAATAAAGCTCAAAAATAAAATTAAAACAAAAAATATAAAGGTTCGAAGTTTGATATCTTGCAAAGAAATTATCTCTGTTTTTTTAAATTAAATTCATTATAGCTGTATATTTTTATAAGAGATGTTTTTCTGAAACACTATAACCCTCACCACGGATTGTTCGGATAATCTTATCGTAACCATTATAAGAAAGGCATACCCGTAGTCTCTTAATGTGGACATCAACAGTTCTGTCATCAATTTCAGATTTATTTCCCCATACCTTATCCATAATTTGATTTCTACTAAAAACTTTATTTAAATTTTTTATAAATAGATGAAGAATTTTAAATTCTGTTGGACCAATTTTTATTAATTTATCTTTGATTGTTAATTGATGTTGGAGTGGGTCTATAGTTAAGTCTAAAATCTTGACTGGCTCATCAGTCAGCTCAGGAGAGCTTCTTCGAAGCAGGGCATTAATTCTAGCTATTAGCTCTTTAGGGCTAAAGGGTTTAGTAAGGTAATCATCAATACCAGAATTTAAACCTAAAATTTTGTTATCTTCCTCACTTTTGGCTGTTAACATAATAATAGGAATTTTTTTTGTATCAGAATTAGCACGAAGTCTTTTAGCGAAAGTAATTCCATCCATCCCAGGTAACATCCAATCAAGGACTATTAGGTCAGGTATTGTATTTTTGACTAAGTTATCCGCTATTTCTGCACTTACTGCTCTCAGGGGATTAAAGCCTGATTGATGCAGATTAAGCGCTATTAATTCTAAAATAGCCTCTTCATCTTCAACGATTAATATATTAGCTGCCATGTAAATAACATTATGACATTGATATGTCATTTTTATGACATTAATTAGATTGTGTTTATTACGTCCCAGATAATTTATTTTCATGTAATATTATTTAAATTAATTAATGTTTTTTTTAAGGATATTTTTATCATGTTTGAATCCCTAGCAAAAAATAAAATCGTTGCAGATAAAGCATTTAATAGATGGATGGTCCCACCCGCCGCTTTAATGATTCACTTATCAATTGGGATGATTTATGGGTTTAGTATTTTTTGGCCTGAATTAACGAAATTAGTAGGAAGGGAGTGCGGAGCAGATATAAGTTTTTTTCAACGTATTTTTATTACCTCATGTGACTGGATGAGAAGTGATGTTGTATGGACTTTTGCCATTGCAATTGTTTTTTTAGGTCTTGCAGCAGCATTATTTGGACATTGGTTAGAGAAAGCCGGACCACGAAAGGCTGGTGTTGCTGCAGCTATATTTTGGGGAGGTGGGCTGATGGTGACGTCATTAGGGGTTTCACTTCATCAATTATGGTTAATCTGGTTAGGTGCAGGCGTGATTGGAGGTATAGGACTTGGACTGGGATATATTTCACCTGTCTCAACCTTAATTAAATGGTTTCCTGATCGCAGAGGCTTGGCTACTGGGATGGCAATTATGGGATTTGGTGGAGGAGCAATGATTGGTATGCCCTTGGGGGACTATTTGATTAAAGCAAATGGTGTAGGGGAGACATTTTTCATTATGGGTTTAATTTATCTTTTTGCAATGACTATAGGGGCTTTTGGTTATCGTGTTCCTGTTGAGGGTTGGAAGCCAGAAGGTTGGAAACCAGTAGCAAAAAAAACAAATAATATGATTTCTTCTAGCCATGTGCATGTAAGCGTAGCCCATAAAACTCCACAGTTTTGGTTGTTGTGGGGGGTTTTATGTTTAAATGTCTCTGCTGGAATCGGAGTTTTATCTGTTGCAAAACCAATGTTTCAAGAAATTGCAGCCAGTAGTTTTGATCCACTTATTATAGGAGCAATTGCTACCGGTTTTGGGGCATTGCTTTCATTAGCAAATATTATTGGAAGAATTTTTTGGGCATCATCATCTGATTTTCTTGGCAGAAAGTTAACTTATGCAATATTTTTTAGCTTGGGAACAGCTCTTTATTTAGCAGCTCCTTGGGCAGGGATAAATCAGTATATAGCTACCTTTGTTCTTATTACATTAGTTATTCTTACAATGTATGGGGGAGGTTTTGCGACAATACCTGCTTATTTAGCTGATATCTTTGGAACTCAACATGTTGGCGCTATTCATGGAAGATTATTAACAGCATGGTCTCTGGCAGGCATTGTGGGTCCAATGCTTATATCTTATTTAAGAGAGTATCAGTTAAGTATGGGGATACCAACAGACCAAGCATATAATTCAAGTTTTAAAATTTTGGCATTACTTTTGATTGTTGGCTTCATATTAAATTTGTTAGTTAAACCAGTCGACAAAAAATTTGGCATGACCTCAGAAGAATTAAAAGCTGAACAAGGAGCCCTAAAAATAGACCATACCAGCCTGAAGACTGTTGCATCTGTTACAAATGTCTCAATGCAAAGATTACTTCTTCCGTTAGCTTGGATTGTTGTTGGTGTACCTATTACATTAGGCATTCTCAATGCCTTGCAAAAGGGTATAATTATTTTTCTTTAAGTTTAGGATTTAATGTTGAGTAAGGAAGATATAAAAAACCTTAGGGTAGGGATTGTTTTCTCGCGTTTTAATGCTCCTGTTGTAAAAGAGATACTGAAGTCATGTGTCGATCAACTTATATTTGAAGGCATTAATGAAAACAATGTCCTTCAAAAAGAAGTTCCAGGCGCACTAGAGATTCCTGTTTTATTAAATGCTTATGCAGCAACAAAAAAGTATGATGTGTTAATTGGTGTAGGAGCTGTAATTCGTGGTGAAACATATCACTTTGAGGTGGTATCTGATCAATCAGCCAATGGACTGATGCAAGTGCAATTGACACACAATACTCCAGTCATCAATGCAATTATCACAACAAACTCCAGTGATGAGGCTTTTGCTAGAACTAAAATAAAAGGTAAGGAAGCTGCTGACGGGGCTATAGAGATGGCCTTGTTGATGGATGGCGTATGATTTTAGATTCGAAAGTGAATTCAAGAAAAAAAAAGATTAATAACAGACGGAAGTCACGAGAATTGGTGATGAAAAGTGTTTACCGTGGCCTTGTGAACCAAATTGATATCAAGCAAATAAAAAAAGATATCCAGGAAGACCCTGATTATATTAGGGCTGACCAAAGTTTATATGAAGAATTGATGTCAGGTGTTTTTAAAAACCTTGATTTATTAAAGAAAGAAATCGAATCTTATATTGATAGAAGTTATGAAGAGCTTAGCCCAATTGAGTTATCAATTATTTATTTCTCATTATATGAGCTTAAGTTTTCAATTTCTGTTCCATATAAAGTTGTAATAAATGAGGCAGTTGAAATTGCAAAGACATTTGGTGGTACTGATGGGTATAAATATATTAATGGAATACTTAACCAAGCTGCCAAAGTAAATAGAGCAAGTGAATTTAAGAAAACTTAAATTTTAATAGTTTTTAACTTACCATTTTTCCAAAGTAAAAAACTGCCAGAGTTGTACCAATCACTTAATACCCATCTCTTTGACTTTACCCCATTAAATTTATAGTGATGAATGTTTGGTCGGTGAGTATGGCCGTGGATCATAATCGGAGGGTTGTTAAATTGATTGAATAATTTTTCCACAGCAAAAGAATTCACATCCATAATATCTTCAGCTTTTAGATTTTTATCGTAATCACTTTTTTTTCTAACAAAATTAAATATACGATCCTTTAAATATTTTGGAAATAATAAATAACTCTTTTTGCTAATCCAAGATCTAGAAAATTTTCTAAATCTTTGATATTTTTTATCGTCAGTACACAATGTATCGCCGTGAAGAATAATCGCATTATCTTGTCCGAGTTTAATCAACTCATGATCTGCAAGAATAGTGATATCAGTTTTAAGGGCAAATTTTTTACCAATTAAGTAATCACGATTACCGCAAATAAAAAATAATTTTGATTTATTAGAGATTTTTTTTAGTGCTGTAATTACTTCCTTAAATTGACTACTATCATCGCCTGGCCACCAATCAAATAAGTCCCCTAAAATAAAAATATTAGGATATTCTTTAGCATATTTATTTAGGAAAGATAAAAAATATGCTATATCTTTTTTTGACGAGTCATTTAAATGAATGTCTGAAAAAAATATAGCACTATCTTTTATGTGAATCAGGTTGATACTTCCTCAATAATAACAACCTCACTTGGAACATCCTGATGACCGCTTGCTGAGCCTGTTGAGACTTTTGCAATCTTATCAACAACATCATGACCTTCTATAACTTTACCAAAAACACAGTATCCGGCACCGTCTTGTCCTGGAAAGTCTAAAAAATTATTATTATTTACGTTAATAAAGAATTGAGAGGTTGCGGAATCAGGAATAGAGGTTCTTGCCATCGCAATACTATATTTTTCATTTTTAAGACCATTATCTGCTTCATTTTTGATAGGTGAGTCTGTTTGTTTTTGTGACATATCTTTGGTAAATCCACCTCCTTGAATCATAAAGCCATCAATAACACGATGGAATATGGTGTCATTGTAAAATCCTTTGTTAACATAATTTTCAAAGTTTTTGACGGTGATGGGTGCAGCTTTCTCATCAAGCTCAATTAGTAGTGAGCCATGGTTTGTTTTTAAAGTAACTTTACTCATAGATTTATTTAACCTTTATCGAATTAATTTTTACTGTTTTGATGGGGACATCACCCATCCCATTTTTGACACGTGTTCTTAATTTTGCAATCTTATCAACAACATCATGACCTTCTATAACTTTACCAAAAACACAGTATCCGGCACCGTCTTGTCCTGGAAAGTCTAAAAAATTATTATTATTTACGTTAATAAAGAATTGAGAGGTTGCGGAATCAGGAATAGAGGTTCTTGCCATCGCAATACTATATTTTTCATTTTTAAGACCATTATCTGCTTCATTTTTGATAGGTGAGTCTGTTTGTTTTTGTGACATATCTTTGGTAAATCCACCTCCTTGAATCATAAAGCCATCAATAACACGATGGAATATGGTGTCATTGTAAAATCCTTTGTTAACATAATTTTCAAAGTTTTTGACGGTGATGGGTGCTTTATTAGGGTATGTTTTAATAATGATATTTCCCTTGGTAGTATTTATGACAAATTGAATATTTTTTTCAGCATAAATATTGACGCTTGTAAAAGATACTAAAAAAATAAAAAAAAGTTTTAAAATATATTTCAAAGTTTACTCCAATTGTAATTGTTGGTTGAGTAATTAGCTTAAAAAACTGCGTGGTATAATTTTTGCATTACAAATCGAAATCTATCATAAATTAGTTTCGTTTACCAATAAAGGAGAGCTCTTCAAAGTTCATTTATAATGCTTTCAGTCTACAACACTTTAAATAATAAAAAAGAGATTTTTAAGTCCATCGAGCCAGATAAAGTCAAGATGTATGTCTGTGGAATGACAGTTTATGATTTTTGTCATATTGGTCATGCACGCGTCTTAATTGTTTTTGACATGATTACAAGATGGTTGAGAGAAAGTGGATATGAGGTTCATTATGTAAGGAATATTACTGACATTGATGACAAAATTATAAAAAAAGCATTTGATGAGAATGTTGACTATTCAGTTATAACAGAAAATTTTATTAAAGAGATGAATTATGATGCAGCTCAACTCGGAGTCATTAGCCCATCATTAGAACCAAAAGCTACTGATCATATAGATGAAATGATTGAAATGATTGAAGGGCTTATTAATAAAGGCTTTGCATATAAAGCTGAAAATAATGATGTCTTTTATGCTGTTTCTAAATTTAAAGATTATGGAAAATTATCTGGTAAATCTCTTAAAGACCTCATAGCAGGCTCTAGAGTAGAGGTAGATAAATTTAAAGATGATAATAATGACTTCGTTTTATGGAAGTCTGCTAAAGCAAATGAGCCATATTGGGAGTCACCATGGGGGAATGGAAGGCCAGGCTGGCATATAGAATGTTCAACAATGAGTAATAAGCTCCTAGGTAAAAACTTTGATATTCATGGAGGTGGGCAAGACCTTCAATTTCCTCACCATGAAAACGAAATTGCACAATCTGAAGCTGTTAATGACTGTCAAATGGCAAACTATTGGATTCACAATGGTTTTGTTAAAATTGACGATGAAAAAATGTCAAAGTCGCTAGGTAATTTTTTTACAATTAGGAGTGTTTTAGAAAAGTATCAACCTGAAGTGGTGAGGTTTTTTATTTTAAAGGCCCACTATAGAAGTCCATTAAATTTTTCTCAAAAAAATTTAGCAGAAGCAAAACAAGCTTTAACAAAACTTTATTTAAGTGTTAGGAATTTTAAATTAGATAAAGAATTTAAAATTAATTGGAATTCAAAATTTGCTAATGATTTTAAAAAAGCACTGGACGATGACTTTAATACAGCAGAAGCTATAGCGATACTTTTTGAATTAGCCTTAAAGGTAAATAAAAATCAGAATATTGAAGATATTAATTTATTAATCAAGCTAGGGAATGTATTAGGTATTTTAAGTCAAGATGCCGAGGTCTTTTTAAAGGATAATGTTAATAAAGGTATTGATGTTGAAAAGATTATAAGGCAAAGGGATGAGGCAAAAGCATCAAAAGATTATGTCACAGCAGATAAATTGAGAGATGATTTACTAGAAAATGATATTTTAATCGAAGATACCCCTACCGGAACGGTATGGAGAAAAAAATAATGGCTATTAATTTAAAAAAAATACTAAAACAAGATCTAAATGTAATTAAAGGTCTAAGGATGGGGGTTGCTAATGCTGGCATTAAGGACGGTGCGTCACCAGATATATTAGTCATATCAATTCCAGAAAAAAGCTCTGTTGTCGGAGTGTTTACTCAAAATCAATTTTGTGCGGCTCCAGTTCTAATTGCTAAAGATAATTTGGAGCAGAAAAGAGATATTAGAGCACTTATTATAAATAGTGGCTGTGCAAATGCCGGGATGGGGCAAGAGGGGATTGATGATGCAACTATTGTCTGCAAATCTCTGGCAAAGCACCTTGGGGTAGACCAAAAACAAATTCTTCCATTTTCAACTGGTCTAATTATGTCAAAATTGCCAGTTAAGAAAATTACTGATGCGATTCCAAATGCTTTAAATAATCTTAATGAGAATAATTGGTTAGAGGCTGCGGAGTCTATTATGACTACTGATACAGCCCCCAAAGCTTACTCAAAAAAAATCAATCTAAAAGATAGAGATGTAACAATAACAGGAATAAGTAAGGGGTCAGGCATGATTCACCCCAATATGGCAACCATGCTATCTTTCATAGCGGTTGATATTCCTATCTCCAGCATATTGTTGAAAGAATTAATTATTGAAATATGTGAAGAAAGTTTTAATTGTATTTCTGTTGATGGAGACACATCCACAAATGACTCTTTTATATTAATGAGTATACCGTCTGATAAAAGCTTTATTTTGAGAAAAAATAGTGATGATTATGAAAAAGTTAAATCAGCTATTTTTGATGCCGCAATCTTTTTATCACAAGCAATTATAAGAGACGGAGAGGGCGCAACAAAATTTATAACAATCAATGTTAATGGAGCATTAAATCATAAAGAGGCAAAAAAGGTTGGCATGGCTATAGCAAACTCACCGTTAGTAAAGACAGCTTTTTTTGCTTCAGATGCTAATCTCGGGAGAGTTCTATCTGCGATTGGAAATAGTCAAGTTAAGGGCTTAGATTTAAATAAAATAGATGTATATTTAAATGGAATTTTGTTTGCCAAAGCAGGTGCTATTTCAAGCTCATTTGACGAAATAAAAATCGGATCAGAAATGAAAAAAGATGAGATAAAACTAGATATAAGTCTTGGAAGAGGGACGCATGAGGCTACGATATGGACGACCGATTTATCCTATAAGTACATCGAAATTAATTCTGAATACAGAACATAACATCTTAAATATTCGAGTAGCTGTTGGAATTCTTAAAGATTCTGATGACAGGTATTTATTAGGTAAAAGATTGGATTCGCAAACTTGGCCGGGTTGGTGGGAGTTTCCTGGCGGAAAGCTAGAGATAAAAGAAAGCCCTGATGAAGCTCTTAAAAGAGAAATATTTGAAGAGTTAGGAGTTATTGTTAAAAAGTATAGCCAATGGACAACGAGAAGGGTTATTGGAAAAGGTAGAATAACGACTTTATATTTTTTTAAAATAACGGCATGGGTAGGTAAGGTAACAGGAAAAGAAGGTCAAAAGTTGCTGTGGGCAAACCTTAAAACAAATAACTCAGAAAAAATCCTCCCCCCAAATAAATTAATTCATAAGGCTTTAAGAAATGATTTACCCGATGTTTATGCAATTACTAATCTTCATGAAATATCACTTGATAACTTTTATCGGGCATTAAAGAATAAGATTAAGGAAGGTTTAAGATTGATACAGATAAGAGAAAAATCTTTTAATGTAAGTGAATTAGAAAGTCTAATAAATCAATTAAAACAAATGCTTATAAATACCGATGTGAAAATAATAATAAATTCCAGTGTAGATTTAGCTTATAAATATCAACTGGATGGTGTGCACTTAAATTCATTACAATTACATGAGCTAGAATATTTCCCCGAAGACATATTGGTTGGAGTGTCATGTCATTCAAAAAAAGACCTAGAGGTAGCTGAGAAAAAAAATGCTGATTTCGCAGTCCTTGGGTCGGTCAAAAAAACCCTTTCTCATCCTCATGCTGAGCCTGTCGGTTGGGAAAAATTTAGGGAATTAGTTGAAGATTCAAATTTACCAATTTATGCAATAGGTGGAATGACAAGGGATGACATTTCATTATCCTTTGAAAATGGTGCAATAGGAATTGCTACCCAAAGAGATATTTGGAGTAATTAATAATTATTTAATAGTAAACTCAAATACCTTTGTTATTTCTCCCCCATCATTGCTATTAAATACAAAAGTTAAGTCTAATTCTTGCCCATATTTTAAGTCCTTTGTTATACCAAATAGCATCAAATGATCACTGCCTGGTGACAGGACTAAGGGTGAATTAGGACCTAATTTCGGTTCAATTAATTTACGCATCTCCATGACCCCATTAACCATCTTCATTGAGTGTAGCTCAATATTTTTAAAATTTTTATTAAAAACATTCATGACTTTAAGATCAGTATCAGAACTAATTGTGGCAAAACCTGCTGTAACATCAACTCCAGGCCTTGGCATCTTTATAAAAGCCTTAGATATGATTATATTGTCTTCTGCAAAAGCAATAGAAGAAAATAAAATAAATAATAATAAATTAAGTTTCATTTTCAGATGACGTAACATTT